>NPIE01005441.1_pt1 | contig 51263 bp, 50 predicted proteins | sample 8637661 | NCBI WGS metagenome assembly NPIE01 (sample SAMN07420842, study PRJNA396082) | bioreactor metagenome | isolation source: sample BA12 brine-fed electro-methanogenic bioreactor BA | place: Japan: Kochi | collected 2016-12-09 | reverse complement strand
ACAGCAGCAAATGGCGCAGTCACAGCCGAGGGGCAGTGCCGACCAGCAGCGTGCTGCCATGCGTTCGGACGCACAGGCAGCCAGCAGGGCCGAAGCGGTGCGGCAAAGTGAGGCCGTCCGTCAGAATGAAACGGCACATACTGTGCGAGCTACACCGGCACACCCGCTCCCGGGAGAGGGTGAACCAGCACAGCCTGCGATACCCGCATCGGTAATGCGTGCGCAGGCACAGTCGGGGGGCGCGACGGCAGGTGAGCGTGGAGCCACTGAAACCGTCCCGGCTGCGGGCATGGGCGCAGAAGTGAATGTCGATCCATTACGCCTTACCGAAACAGGTCAACCCGAAACCATTACACAACCCGGTGCCGAACAGTCGGCTCCGGAGCAGCCGCTTGTGAGCAGTGATTCGGCCGCTGATGAGGCGCGTCAGCCACTCAACCTGCAGCCGCAGAGCAGTTCCACTCAATCGGCAATAGGAGCAACGGCGTCGACATCATCTGATGGCGTGTTGGACGCCGCTGTTACGACTAATGGCGCGCAACGCTCCGGTCCTGATGTGGCTGGTGGGCGAGCTCAGGCTGAAATGGTGGCCAGTCGTGCAGACCAGGTAGTGCAGAGCGGCACCGGCAGTAACATGGGTGATGAGGGGCGAGAGGAACAACAGTCTCAGCGGCAGGATTCACAGCAGGCCCAGGCTGCCGCCGGCAATCGTACGCAGAGCGTTGCGTCAGGAGGTGCCCTGCCACAGCAACCCTTTTCACTGGCTCAGCAACAGCTGCTCTCGCCCAACTGGGGGCGTGCGATGGGTGAGCGTGCGATTATGATGGCCCAGCACGGTCCGCGAACGGCCCAGATTCAGCTTGATCCGCCTGAGTTGGGTGCCATGCAGATTCGTATCCACATGCAGGGCGGCGATCAGGTCAGTGTCAGCTTCACCAGCCCCAATCCAATGGTTCGTGAGGCGCTGGAGCAGCAGATGCCACGTCTGCGCGAAATGTTTGCCGAGCAGGGACTCAATCTGCAGGATTCTTCAGTGGCGGACCAGTCCTCCCAGCAGCAATCCGGGCAGCACGAACAGGCGCGGCAGGGCCAGCCCGGTGGCCGTTATGGGCAGGGTGACGCGGGTCCGAACGAAGGGTTGACTCTGCATTCGGTCAAGGTCGGTCTGGTGGACTATTACGCCTGAGGCTTCAGCCCCAAAAACAGTGTGTTATATTAGTCTCCATCCAAGCGGATTAACGCTCGACCAGCGGAGGCACTGATGGCAGATAAAGAAGAAGCGGCAGATGACGAACAGGGAGCCAAGGGTTCCAAAAAGAAGTTAATCATCATACTCGTGGCCGTGACGCTCCTGTTGTTGGGTGGGGGTGGTGCCGCTGCATTCTTCCTGCTGTCGGGCGATGGCGGCTCTGATGGTGAGGCTCAGCAGGTTGAGGCGGTCAAGCGAGAGGCGATCTATACCAAGGTCCGTACGCTGGAGGGCAAGCCATCCTTTGTGGTAACCCTGCAGTCGTCTGATGGCAAGCGGCACTACATGCAGGCCTTCATCGAGGCCAAAAGTCGGGACCCGGTTGTGGATGAGGCACTGAAGCTGCACATGCCGTTGATCGTGGCACGTCTCAATGCTCTGTTCGCTACCCAGGCATTTGAGGAGCTGCAGACGCTGGAAGGCAAACAGGCACTGCGAACAGAAGCTACGGCGCTGGTGCAGTCGATCATGCAGGAAAAAATCGGCCAGCCCGGGGTCGAAACGATCCTCTTTACCAACTTTGTGATGCAGTAGGGTTATCCATGTCGGTCAAGGACCTGCTTTCACAGGATGAAATAGATGCGCTGTTGCACGGTGTTGATGACGGTGATGTCGAGACCGAAGACAATGCCGATGAGGATGCTGATGGCATAAGGCCATATGATCTGGCCAGCCATGAGCGTATCGTGCGTGGGCGAATGCCAACGCTCGAAATGATCAATGAGCGTTTTGCCCGCCACACCCGAATCAGTCTGTTTAATTTGTTGCGCCGCACTGCCGATGTGACCGTCGGTGGCATCCAGGTCATGAAGTACGGCGACTATATCCACACCCTTTACGTCCCCACCAGCATGAGCCTGGTCAAGGTTCATCCATTACGGGGTACGGCGCTGTTCATCATGGATGCACGGTTGGTATTCAAGCTGGTGGACCAGTTCTTTGGAGGGGATGGTCGGCATGCGAAGATCGAGGGGCGAGAGTTTACTCCCACCGAAACACGCATTGTTCACAAAACCCTGCAGCAGCTGTTTCAGGATCTCAAGGATGCCTGGCGTTCAGTAGCCGAGCTGGAGTTTGAGCATATTGGTCATGAAGTGAATCCGGCCATGGCTAACGCCATCAACCCGACTGAGGTTGTGGTGGTGAGCTCGTTTCAGATCGACCTTGAAGGCGGTACCGGCGAGCTGCATATTACCATGCCCTATTCAATGCTGGAGCCGATCCGCGAGCAACTTGTATCGGGCGTGCAGGCCAATGAGGAGAAGGGTGATGAGCGCTGGCTGACAGCATTGCGGCGTGACATCATGATGGCCACGCTGGAACTCGATCTGACCGTGGCCGAACGCGAGTTGACACTGCGTGATGTGATGCAGCTGGAAGCGGGCGATGTTATCCCGGTAGAAATGCCTGAAAATCTTGAGCTGAGAGCCAACGGCATCCCCATGTTTGAGTGCCAGCTGGGGACCTCGCGTGGTAATCTGGCGGTTAAAATCAAGGACCCCATCAAGCGGCCGGGTAGTGAGTAAACCGGCCGGCGGAGAGTGACCAAGGTGAGTGACGAGAACAACGATCAGGATCAACAGGCGCTGGCGGACGAGTGGGCCGCAGCGCTGGAACAGCAGACCGGTGATGCCGGTGTGGATACAGATGCTCTGCTGGATGATGTTCAGGCGCAGTCCGGGGGCGGGGCTCAAGGTGTCGAACTCGATGAGCTGAAGGATGAATCCACGCCGATTGCGGATCCCAAGCTGGATGTGATTCTGGATATTCCGGTACACCTGACCATGGAGGTGGGCGGTACGGAGATCGCCATTCGCAACCTTCTGCAGCTGAGTCAGGGATCGGTCATTGAGCTCGACCGTGTGGCGGGAGAGCCGCTGGATGTGAAAGTAAATGGTACCCTCATCGCGCACGGTGAAGTGGTCGTGGTGAATGACCGCTATGGTATTCGCCTGACCGACGTGATCAGTCCGCAGGAACGCATTCGGCGGCTTAAATGAGGGCTTTGCTTGCTCTGATGCTGTTGCCGACACTGGCATCGGCTGCTGAAGAGACCGGCAAGGCCAGTGCACGTGTCGATCTGCCGGACCCGCTGTCGTTGGGTGCTATAGGCCAGCTGCTGCTCGGGTTGGCGCTGGTGGTTGGGCTTATCCTGGTGTTGGCCTGGCTGGTCCGTCGAGTGAATGGTGCGCCGGCGCAGGGCAGGGGGATGAAAGTGCTGGCAGCGCTGCCGCTGGGGCAACGCGAACGTGCCGTGCTGGTTCAGATCGGGCAGGAGCAGATGTTGCTTGGCGTGGCGCCAGGTCGTGTAAGCTTGCTGGCACGGTTTGATGAACCTGTGCTGGATTCGGCAGAGCTGCGAGGGGCAGCCTTTGCCGATCGTTTGCAGCAAGTACTGGGACGGGGGCAAAGCGGGTCATGAAATGCAGGCTGCTTCCCATGCTGTTATTGCCGCTGTTGATGCTGCCCTCCATGGCTGCAGTAGCTGAAACCGGCATTCCGGCCGTGACGCTGGTTACCGGCGAGGATGGAACCAGCAACTACAGCGTCACCATCCAGATCCTGGCATTGATGACGCTGCTGACGTTCCTGCCGGCCATGTTGATGATGATGACCTCATTTGCACGCATCATTATCGTATTTGCCATTCTGCGGCAGGCATTGGGTCTGCAACAGACACCTTCCAACCAGATCATCATCGGTCTGTCTCTATTCCTGACGCTGTTCATCATGTCGCCGGTGCTGGAAGAGGTGAATGTCCGCGCTGTGCAGCCGTATATGGCTGAAGAGCTGGGGCCGATGGAGGCCTTTGAAGCGGCAGGTGTCCCCTTTCATGAGTTCATGCTGAACCAGACTCGCGAGAGCGATCTGCAGCTGTTCATGCGGATCTCGGAAACGCCTCCAGTGGAAACGGCAGAAGAGATCCCGTTTACTATACTGATACCGGCGTTCGTTACCAGTGAGCTGAAAACCGCCTTCCAGATCGGTTTCATGCTGTTCATACCCTTTCTGGTGATCGACCTGGTGGTCGCCAGTGTGTTGATGGCCATGGGTATGATGATGCTGTCTCCAATCATCATCTCTTTGCCATTCAAAATCATGTTGTTTGTATTGGTGGATGGCTGGGCCATGGTGATCGGTACGCTGGCCGCGAGTTTTGGTGTTTAGGGAGGTGTTATGGATCCGGGCATGACGCTTGACCTGTTCGGTCGCGCACTCTGGCTGGTGGTCATCATCGTCGCCGTCATTGTTGGCCCGGCACTGGCGGTCGGTTTGATCATATCGGTGTTTCAGGCCGCAACCCAGATCAACGAACAGACGCTGAGTTTTTTGCCCCGCCTGATTGTAACGCTGCTGGCGGTGATGTGGGCAGGTCCCTGGATCGTTACCAATATATCGGATCTGTTCAATTACCTGTTCATGAACATCCCCAGACTGATCTCCTAGGCCATGGAAATTACCCTGCTGCAGGTCGAGCAAATGGTCAGCAGTTTTCTTTGGCCTCTGTTCCGTGTTTCCTCCTTTTTCATGGCAATGCCGATCATCGGTACCCAGATGTTGCCGATGCGTTTGCGCCTTGGGCTGGCGCTGGCGGTGACCGTTTTAATCGTGCCGGTGTTGCCCCCCATGCCTGAATTTGATGGCTTGTCGCTGCAGAACTGGATTGTGGTGGCTCAGCAGGTACTGATTGGTTCCTTGCTTGGCTTTTCAGCCAATATTCTGCTGCAGAGTTTTGTGGCTGGTGGCCAGATTATGGCAATGCAGATGGGGCTTGGCTTCGCCTCCATGACCGATCCGGCAAACGGTGTGAATACCGTTATCCTGTCCCAGATCTATCTGATGATGGTAATGATGCTGTTTCTGGGGATGAATGGCCATCTGGTGTTGATCGAAATTATGGTGGACAGTTTTGACGTCATTCCAGTAGGGCTGGAGGGTGTCAGTAAAATGACGCTATGGGAAATTGCCCATTGGGGAGGGTGGCTGTTCATGGCTGCGCTCATGATGTCACTACCGGCCGTCACGGCGTTGCTTGTGATCAACTTTGCCTTTGGCATCATGACCAAGGCGGCACCCCAGTTGAATATCTTTGCGATTGGCTTCCCTTTCACCATGCTGATGGGGGTGTTCATTGTCTGGGTCAGCCTTTCCGGTTTTTTCAGTCACTATCAGACATTCTCGGCCGAAGCGCTGGAAAATGTCAGCCAGCTTTTAAAAGCAGGGCGCTGAGATGGCTGAAGAGACGGGTCAGGAAAAGACAGAACAACCTACGGAGAAGCGCATCAAGGATGCGCGACAAAAAGGTGATATTCCACGCTCACGTGAACTTGCCTCCACCGCATTGCTGCTGGCATCGGCAGCTGCCGCTATTCTGTTTGGCGGTAATGTAGCCGCTACCATGATAAGCATCATGCAGGAAAGTTTTACCCTCGATCGCCAAGATGTTTTTGATACAGCGCGCATGTTTACGCATCTGGGTGAGGCTCTGTATGAGGGCTTTTTCAGCCTGTGGGGGTTTTATCTGCTGACGTTGCTGGCGGCACTGCTGAGCCCGATCGCTCTGGGTGGCTGGAATTTCAGCGGTCAGGCGATTCAGCCCAAGGGCAGTCGCATCAACCCGCTCAGCGGGCTCAAGCGGATGTTCTCGCTCAAGGCTCTGATTGAGCTGTTCAAGGCGCTGGCCAAGTTTCTATTGGTGGGGGCCTTTGCAATCATGGTTCTGTGGCTGGATCGGCCTGACCTGTTTGCACTTGCGAGAGAGGCAGTGGAGCCGGCCATTGCCCATTCACTGCAGATTCTGGGTTGGTCCTTTCTGGTGATGAGTTTGTCGTTGATTATCATCTCGTTGATTGATGTGCCGTTTCAGCTCTACGACTACAACAAGAAGCTGAAAATGACGCTGCAGGAAGTCAAGGATGAGATGAAGAACACCGAGGGTAAGCCTGAGGTCAAGGGGCGTATCCGTCAACTCCAGCGTGAAATTTCACAACGCAAGATGATGTCCGAAGTGCCTGAGGCCGATGTGGTGATCACCAACCCGACTCACTATGCCGTCGCGCTGAAGTATGATCAGGGTGGCAGTGGGGCGCCACGTGTGGTTGCCAAGGGGGTGGACTTTGTTGCCCTCAAGATCCGCGAGATCGCACAGGAGCATGATGTGCCGCTTTTGTCGGCTCCTCCTCTGGCACGTGCACTCTATCATGCCACTGAGATTGGTGACGAGATTCCCGCCGGGCTCTACCAATCGGTTGCCCAGGTATTGGCTTATGTGTTTCAGCTCAAGCGCTATCGCAAACGGTTGGAGGAAGCGCCGGAGCCGTTGCGAGATGAAGATATCGATATCCCTGAAGAGTATCGCAAGGATCCGGATGAGTAGGTAGCTTGGCCTGTTTTTTGCATTTAACCCCTCTTGAAGTACGTTAAGCGTCAGAAAAGCAGCGTTTTTTCTCGGTATGTGGCCGGATTGATTCGGATTGCAGTGTTGTTGCTTTGGTTTGATGTTTTTTTGACGCATTCGGAGGAAGAGTGGAACGCCAAGTCGTCCTGAACAATATGCGAAGCCTGTCGCAGGGGAATCTGGGGATTCCGCTGCTGCTGCTTGTCGTGCTGGGCATGGTGGCGTTGCCTGTTCCTCCGTTCATGCTCGATGTGTTCTTCACCTTCAATATTGCTCTATCGATCGTGGTGTTGCTGGTGGCGATCTATGCCCTGCGGCCACTTGATTTCGGTGTGTTTCCAACCATTCTGCTGGCTGCGACCCTGCTGCGATTGGCTCTCAATGTGGCGTCAACTCGGGTGGTTCTGCTGTACGGCCATGAGGGAGGGGATGCTGCCGGTAAGGTGATCGAGGCCTTCGGGGATGTGATGGTTGGCGGCAACTATGTCGTCGGTATCATCGTGTTCCTTATTCTTGTGATCATCAACTTTGTGGTTGTGACCAAGGGTGCTGGCCGTATTTCCGAAGTGAGTGCTCGCTTTACCCTTGACGCAATGCCCGGCAAGCAGATGGCCATCGATGCCGATTTGAACGCGGGCCTGATTGGTCAGGAAGAGGCGCGTGATCGACGTCGAGAAGTAACGCAGGAAGCCGATTTCTACGGTGCCATGGATGGTGCCTCGAAGTTTGTGCGCGGGGATGCGGTGGCGGGTATCCTGATTTTGGTGATCAACCTGTTGGGTGGTCTGGGGATTGGCATGGTGCAGCACGGGCTGGATTTCAGTCTGGCCCTGCAATATTACTCACTGCTGACCATCGGTGACGGGCTGGTTGCACAGATCCCGTCGCTGTTGCTGTCCACTGCGGCTGCGGTGATGGTGACCCGTGCCAACTCCTCCGAAGCGATGGGGTCGCAGGTATTCCGTCAGATGTTCGCCTCACCACGTGCGTTGACTGTGGCAGCTGCCATACTCTTTATCATGGGTATTGTGCCCGGCATGCCGCACTTTGCTTTCCTGATGCTGGCGATGGCCGCAGCCGGTATTGCCTGGTGGATTCGGCGTCAGGAGCTGCAGAAGCTGGAACAGGCAAAGGCGGAAGAGGCCGAGGCACCAACAGACAGCAAACCAGCGGCGGAAGAACAGAAAGAGCTGGGCTGGGATGATGTGATGCCGGTGGACATGATCGGACTGGAAGTCGGCTACCGGCTGATTCCGATGGTGGACAAAATGCAGGGTGGGCAGTTGCTTGGGCGGATCAAGGGGGTGCGCAAGAAGCTGTCTCAGGATCTGGGCTTCCTGGTGCCGTCTGTGCATATTCGGGATAACCTGGACCTGTTGCCCGGCGCCTATCGCATTACATTGATGGGCGTTATAGCAGGTGAGGCGGAGATCTACCCCGACCGCGAACTGGCGATCAACCCGGGTCAGGTATTCGGAGAGCTGAAAGGGGTCAGCGTGCGTGACCCGGCGTTTGGTCTGGAGGCAGTCTGGATCGAAAAGAGCCATAAGGAGCACGCGCAAACACTGGGCTATACAGTAGTAGATGCAAGTACGGTGGTGGCGACCCATATCAATCAGGTGTTGCAAACCCACGCCCATGAGTTGCTGGGGCATGAGGAGGTACAGCAACTGCTTGATCTGCTGAGTAAGGCTTCGCCCAAGCTGGTGGAAGAGTTGGTACCGAAGAAACTGTCGATCAGTGCGTTGCTGAAGGTGTTGCAGAACCTGCTGATGGAACAGGTGCCGTTGAAGGATTTCCGCTCCATCGCCGAGGCGCTGGCCGAGGCGGTCAACCGGACACAGGATCCGCTGGCGTTAACTGCGGCCGTGAGGGTGGCGCTGTCACGTCTGATTGTGCAAACGGTCAATGGCTCGGAACCGGAGCTCGCTGTTATTACGCTGGACCCGTCACTGGAACAGATGTTGCTCGGATCCATGCAGCAGGGGCAGGACGAAGGGATGGTACTGGAGCCCGGTATGGCCGAGCGGTTGCAGCGCTCGCTGGGCGAGACCGCTCAAAAGCAGGAGATGTCCGGCAAGCCGTCCATCCTGTTGGTGGCAGCCCCGATTCGGCCGCTGATGGCCAAATTTGTACGTTATGGAGAACATCAGATTCATGTACTCTCCTATCAGGAGATCCCGGAGAACAAGAAAGTCACGATTGTGGCCACTGTGGGTGGACAAAATGGCTAGGGTTTGGCGGCTGGCGGCCGATAAGGGACGGGTATGAAGGTAAAACGCATATTTGCACCGGATATGCGCCAGGCAATGCGCCGGGTGCGTGACGAAATCGGCCCTGATGCCGTGATCATCTCCAACCACCGTGTAGCGGGTGGGGTCGAGGTTGTAGCCGCGCGTGAAGATGAATATGAGGCTGCTCAGGCAGAGCTCAAGCGCAGCCGCAGTCGTCGTCAGCCGCCCAATCGGGATGAGCAGATACGTATCCTTACCGGTGGGCACTCGCACCAATCGGAGCAGGCCAGTCGCAATGCGGCGCTTGAAGAGGAACTGAACCGTACCAGGGCTCGAATCGCAGAAGCCAGTCGACGCATCACCGAGCCTACGCCGGTAGCGGACCGCAGCGCAAATCGCCAGATCGATGACGAAGATGATGAAGATCTGCGCTCCATTCTTGAGTCGCTTCGTGCCCGCAACCGCCAGCGGGAAGTACCCTCTCCGCCTTCCCGTCAGGTTGAAACGCCCCGTCCCACGTCACGACCTGTTGAGAGTGATACCTTGCCTGCGGATGACGATGCGTTGCTGAGTATGCAGCAGGAAATTCAAGAGCTGCGTAATATGCTGCAGCAGCAGGTGGCGCGTCCCGAACCGGCTGCGCCTGTGTTTGCCACGCCTGCCGCAGACTCAGTGCAGGAAAGATCAGCTGTACACGCCCGCCTGGAGCAGCTGGGCCTCGGTTCACAGTTGGTACAGCAGCTGATGAGCGGTGTGGAGCCTGAGCTTGCCGCTGACAAGGCCTGGCGCAATGCGCTCGCTCGCCTTTCGGATGCTTTGCCGGTGCTGGGTGAAGAGCTGGTGGAGCGTGGCGGCATGATCGCCTTTGTCGGCCCTACCGGTGTCGGCAAAACCACCACCATCGGCAAGCTGGCTGCTCGTCATGTGCTGCAGCACGGCAGCTCCAGTGTGGCACTGGTTACCACGGACTGTTTCCGCATCGCGGCTCATGAGCAGCTGAAAACCTTTGGCCGTATTCTGGATGTGCCTGTCCGCGTGGTGGATGAAAACCATAGCCTGGAAGAAGTGCTGCAAAGTCTTCGCAACAAGCGTCTGGTGCTGATTGATACCGCTGGCATGAGTGCATCCGACCCACAGGGTCTGGTGCAGATGCAGATGCTTTCCAGTGTCACTGTTCGCCTGAAAAAGTTGCTGGTGCTGTCCTGCTCCAGTCAGCGCCAGTTGATGCGCAGTGCGTTCGACAACTATCGAGAGCTGGGTCTGAACGGTTGTGTGCTCAGCAAGACAGATGAGTCGGGCAGCCTGGGTGAGGCGCTTACGCTGGCAATCGAAAAGCAGCTGCCGATCGCCTATGTGACTGATGGGCAGAAAATTCCGGATGATATCGGTATCGCCAAGCGGCATGATCTGGTCAGCCGTGCCGTGGTGATTGCACAGAAATCGGGGGAGCATGATGCAGATCAAGCTTCCGGCAGTTCATTATTCAGGGCGGGTTGAGGAGTCATTTGATGAAGCAGACCCACCCGGTCAAGGTGATAGCAGTAACGGGCGGCAAGGGAGGCGTTGGCAAGACCAATGTGTCGGTCAATCTGGCCACCGCTCTCAGTGAAATGGGGCAGCGGGTGGTGCTGATGGATGCTGACCTGGGCCTTGCCAATGTAGACGTGATGCTCGGGCTGAGAGCGCAACGCAACATTTCGGATGTGCTTGCAGGCAACTGCAGTCTCAAGGAAGTTATGGTGCCGGCAGGGGATAATTTCTGGATAGTGCCGGCGGCTTCGGGGACGCAGGAAATGACGGCTCTAAGCGCCCATGAGCATGCAGAGTTGATCCACGCCTTTAACGACATTGCCGATGAGCTGGATGTATTGGTTATTGACACTGCGGCTGGAATCTCGGACTCGGTGGTCAGCTTTGTGCGTGCCGCTCAGGAGGTGCTGGTGGTGGTCTGTGATGAGCCTACTTCGATTACCGACGCCTATGCACTGATCAAGCTTTTGAATCGTGACTATCAGATGACACGCTTTCGAGTGTTGGCCAATATGGTCAGAACGGAATCCGAAGGACGTAATATGTTCAATAAACTGTTGACGGTGACCGACAGATTCCTGGATGTTACGCTTCAATACGTTGGCTCAATCCCTTATGATGAAACGGTGCGCAAGGCTGTACAGAGACAAAAGGCTGTTTTGAAAGCCTTTCCCAAGGACAAGGCCGCATTGGCCTATCGCCAGTTGGCGAACAAGGTGGACAGCTGGCCGGTCAGTTCCAGCCCACGTGGGCACCTTGAATTCTTTGTCGAGCGGCTCGTGCAGGGAGCGCGGGCACACTGAAAAGAAGCGTATATGTACAACGAACTGGAGTTTAAGTCAGGGCAGGAGCTGATCGAGGAGTACACCCCTCTGGTGCGCCGTATTGCGCATCATCTGCTGGCGCGCCTGCCGTCCCATGTTGTGCTGGACGACTTGCTTCAGGCTGGCATGATGGGACTGCTAGAAGCTGCCAAACGTTACGACTCCAGCAAGGGTGCCAGTTTTGAAACCTATGCCGGTATTCGTATCCGCGGTGCCATTATCGATGAGGTACGGCGGGGTGACTGGACGCCGAGATCAGTACACCGAAATGGGCGTCGGGTCAGCGAAGCGATTGCCCAGGTTGAAAACCGGACCGGCCGTGACGCTACAGACTTAGAAGTTGCGGCCGAAATGGGAATAGGGGTTGCCGAGTACCATGCCCTGCTGCAGGATTCACTCGACAGCCGCCTGTTCAGCTATGATCAGTTGACTGACAGCTCCGAAGAAACACCCTCGGAGCAGTTTGTTGCCTCTGATCCAGACCCTGGGCATGCCCATGAAGGGGAAGGATTCAGGCAGGCGCTGGCGCAGGCGATAGGTGTCTTGCCAGAGCGTGAGCGGCTTGTGCTGTCGCTGTATTATGATGAAGAGCTGAACCTTAAAGAGATAGGACAGATTCTTGGGGTGAGTGAGTCGCGCGTGAGCCAGATCCATAGCCAGGCTGCGCTGAGGCTCAGGGGCCGGCTAAGGGATTGGCGCTGACCGATTGTGGTCTGGAATAAGGACGACTCTTGAAGGTGTTTTCTGAACTGGGAGAAGTGTCTTGAAGAAAGACATCAAAATTCTCGTTGTGGATGATTTCTCCACAATGAGGCGCATCATAAAAAACCTGCTGCGGGACCTTGGTTTTACCAATGTCGACGAGGCAGACGACGGCAAGACGGCGTTGCCGATTCTCAAGCAGGGAGGTATCGACTTCCTCATTACCGACTGGAATATGCCGGAAATGACCGGTATAGACCTGCTCAAGGCAGTCCGAGCCGATCCTGCTCTGGCTTCCATTCCGGTACTGATGGTAACGGCAGAGGCCAAGCGCGAGCAGATTATTGCGGCAGCACAAGCCGGTGTGAACGGTTATGTCGTAAAACCGTTCACGGCCGCCGTGTTGAAAGAGAAGATCGACAAGATCTTCGAGCGTATCGAGGGTTAACCGGAAGCGGGGAAGACAGATGGCAGCGCAAACGGCCAGTAAAGTGGACTTCAACGGCTTCGATGAGTTTCTGCGTAGCCGTGCCCAGGCACTGGTGTCCGAACTTGAGGCCGGCAACATGGCAGAGGCGATGGGGCTTATCAATGAGCTTCAGTTTGCCCGTCACCAGGTGTTCTATAACGAGGTCGGTCACCTGACGCGCGGCCTGCATGAGGCGATCAAGTCATTTTCCAGCGATGTCGGCGAAAAAATGCCGAGCGATGCGGAAAGTACGGTCTCGGCCATCGGTGATGCTTCAGATCGACTCAATTACGTGATTGAGCTCACTGAAAAAAATGCCCATGAAACCATGGATCGTGTGGATCGATCACTCAGCCTGGTTGATAAGCTGGATCAGCAGAGTGAACGTTTCAAGGATCTGCTGTTGCTGGTAGGGCAGCTTGAGGGTGAGTTCGAGGCATTGAACGGGGTTTATGATCGCACCTGCAGCCTCAAGGATCAGTCCGAGAAAACCATTACTGAACTGCGCACAACTTTGACTGATATCCTCGTCTCCCAGGGGGTTCAGGACATAACCGGTCAGTTGATCCGCCGAGTTATCACGCTGGTGACTCAGGTTGAGGGTCAGTTGGTCAAACTGATGGATATGGCGGCCAGAGTAGAACGGCTGAGCAGCCTGGAGAGTGCAGAGGATATAGCAGCCTCTGATGACAAGCCGGTACGCCGGAAGGGCCACGCGGCTGAACAAGAACAAAAACATGATCCTATCCGGGCGGAAGGGCCCCAGCTTCCGACAGGGAAAACAGATACGCTGTGTGATCAGGACGATGTTGATGACCTGCTTTCCAGCCTGGGATTTTGATAGGAGCTCCCTATGAGTTTGGATGTTGATCAGGAAATACTGGAAGACTTTCTCGTCGAAGCCGGCGAGATACTTGAGCAGCTGTCTGAGCAGCTTGTCGATCTTGAGCAGCGCCCCGATGACAAGGATCTGCTGAACGCAATCTTTCGCGGTTTCCATACCGTCAAGGGTGGTGCCGGCTTTCTGCAGCTGGAAGCGATGGTTGAATGCTGTCACAAGGCGGAAAACCTGTTTGACCTGCTGCGCAACGGTGAACTGAGTATCAGCTCCGAACTGATGGATGTGGTGTTGCAGGCACTTGATGCCGTCAATGCCATGTTTGAAGCGGTACGCGGTGGTGAAGAACCCCAGCATGCATCGCCTGCATTGCTGCAGCGTTTGCAGGACTTTGCTGAAGGGCGTGGTGAAACAGCACCGTCTGCACCGGCACCGGCACCGGCACCGGCACCGGCACCGGCAGCTGCCAGCACTCCAAAACCGGCAGCGCCTGTCCCCCAAGCATCAGCCCCTGTTAACCCAAATACACCGAACGATGAATTCGAGATGCTGCTGGGTGATCTGGCGGGCAGCCACCAGCAAAGTGAATCTGAGTCGGGTGGCGATGAGCTTATCACTGAAGACGAATTCGAGGCGTTGCTGGACGAGCTGCATGGCCCCGGTAAAGCGCCGAAAATTGAAGCGGCCGCGGCTACACCGGCAACCAACAGCGATGGTGAATTGATCACCGACGATGAATTTGAAGCGCTGCTGGATGAACTTCAGTCCAGTGGCCAGGGTGCCTTTGCTCATATGCCGGATGCAGAGCAGGCCAAACCGGTCGCTGCATCCGTTGCGCCTGCGCCTGCGCCGGCCTCGGCTGAGCCACCGCCTCCCCCCTCTGCCGAGCCAGTCGCTACTGTTGCAGATGACGCCAAAGAAGTGAAAGGCAAACCGGCTGCTGGCAACAAACCGGCTGCCGAGAGTAATGTCCGTGTCGATACCCGTTTGCTCGACAAGATCATGAACATGGTCGGTGAGCTGGTGTTGGTGCGTAACCGTCTGGTGCGTCTGGGCGGTGCTCGTGAAGATGAAGAGATGGGCAAGGCGCTCGGCACACTGGATATGGTCACCGCCGATCTGCAAACCTCGGTTATGAAGACCCGCATGCAGCCGGTGAAAAAGGTATTTGGCCGTTTTCCCCGTCTCATTCGTGATCTGTCGCGCAATCTCAAAAAAGAGGTGCGGCTTGAGCTTCGCGGTGAAGAAACCGATCTCGACAAAAACCTGGTCGAAGCGCTGGCTGATCCGCTGATTCACTTGGTGCGCAACGCCGTTGATCATGGTATCGAGTCGCCTGAAAAACGTTCTGCATCGGGCAAGCCGCGTGAAGGTAACGTGCTGCTGTCGGCTGAGCAGGAGGGTGATCACATCCTGCTGATTATCCAGGATGACGGTGCCGGCATGGATCCGGAAGTGTTGCGTAACCTGGCGGTCAAGCGCGGCATGATGGATGTGGAAGCCGCTCGCCGCCTAACCGATCAGGAATGTTTCAATCTGATTTTCCAGGCTGGCTTTTCTACCAAGACCGAGGTGTCTGATGTATCCGGCCGCGGTGTTGGCATGGATGTGGTCAAGACCAAGATTACCCAGCTTAACGGTACTCTCAGTATCGACTCGGTGATGGGGCAAGGGACCCGGATTGCGATTCAGGTACCGCTGACATTGGCGATCATGCCGACGCTGATGGTAGTGCTTGAAGGCCAGGCCTTTGCACTGCCGTTGGTGAACGTGAACGAGATATTCAACCTGGATTTGACCAAAACGAATATTGTCGATGGGCAGCAGGTGATTATTGTTCGAGACCAGGCGCTGCCGTTGTTCCACCTCAAACGTTGGCTCATTACAGGGCATGAAAATGCACGACTGCCGGACCAGGGGCATGTGGTCATCGTCAGTGTTGGTACCTCCAGAGTGGGCTTTGTTGTCGACCAGCTGGTAGGTCAGGAAGAAGTCGTGATCAAACCGTTGGGCAGCATTTTGCATGGAACGCCGGGCCTTTCGGGTGCCACCATCACGGGCGACGGGCGCATCGCACTGATCATTGATATACCGAATCTGCTGAAACACTACGCATCGACCTGATTCGGCAGGTGTGACTGAGGGAGCGCTATGCCGGTAAAAGTGTTGATTGTCGATGACTCGGGTTTCTTTCGCCATCGCATCGAAGAGATGCTGAGCGATGATCCTCGAATGGAAGTTGTCGGTACGGCGGTAAATGGACGCGAAGCTGTCGAAAAGGTAAAGCAGCTGCGTCCTGATGTGGTCACCATGGATGTGGAGATGCCGCAGATGAACGGGATCGAAGCGGTCCGTATCATCATGCGAGAAGCACCTACCAACGTGTTGATGTTGTCTTCGCTTACCCATGAAGGTGCGCGTGTGACCCTGCAGGCACTCGAAGCAGGTGCTGCCGATTATCTGCCCAAGGATATTCGTGCCTGGATGGACAAGGGCAGCAATGTGCGCAGCCAGCTGATTGACCGGCTTGTCGCACTGGGGCGGAGTCGTCGTTTTCAGCGCAGCTCTGTTTTCGAGCGCGATTTTCCAGGCAAAGCCAAACCGGGCACCACCATGGTGTTCCGTCCGGATGATCCGGAGCCTCCATCTCGGCGCACTGCAACACCTGCCCGTACAACGATGGCGGAACCAGCCCGTTCGTCAGTGTCTGGTGGTCTGAGTACGCGTCGTGAGCGTCCAGTGTCAGCGCCCGCGGCTGCCCCTGCTACTGCGCGGGAGGTATCTGGCCCGGCCACGACACCGGCAGCACGGGTACGTTTTCCGGACTGCAAACTGGTAGTTATTGCTGCTTCCACCGGTGGTCCTGCTGCCCTGCAAAAGGTGCTGACGGCACTGCCCGCGAACTTTCCCTACCCCATTCTTTTGGTTCAACATATGCCAAAGACCTTTACCCAGGTATTTGCCGAACGACTGAACCAGCAGTGTCATATCAGTGTCAAGGAAGCGGAAGACGGTGATCGGCTTCAGCCCGGACGTGCATTGCTTGCTCCGGGTGGGCTGCAAATGATCATTGATTCCAAGCAAACCGACCGGGTACGCATTCTGCCGGGTGACGAGCGTTTGACCTACAAGCCCAGCGCCGATGTTACCTATGCCTCGGCAGCCAAAACCTATGGGGCGAAGGTGCTGGGTATCACGCTGACGGGGATGGGGGCGGATGGCTGCGATGGCTCGCGTCTGCTGAAGCAGGCCGGCTCGACCCAGTGGGCACAGAACCGTGAAAGCTGCACCATCTATGGAATGCCTCAGGCCGTCATCAATGCAGGACTGGCAGATGCAATACTTGATCTGGATGATATTGGCCCGTTACTGGCAGGGCGAGGTTCGCGCTGATGTGGGTGCTGCTGGGCCTGTTGCTCAGTACGGTCGCCATCCTGGGGGCCAACTACCTTGAAGGTGGCCAACTGCAGGCGCTGCTTAACCTGCCTGCTGCTCTCATCGTGCTGGGCGGGACCTGCGGTGCCGCGCTGGTACAAACACCCAAAAACCTGTTGCTGCGCACCCTGCATTTGGTGCGGCTGGCACTGAGCGACCCTCAGCCACATCATGCCGACGGGATCAGTCAGCTGGTGCATTGGTGTATCACGGCCCGTCGCAAAGGTTTGTTGGCGCTTGAGAACGAGCTGACGGGCGTTGACGATCCGCTGATACGAAACGGTTTGCAGTTGCTGGCTGACGGCAAGTCGGTTGAGTTGATCCGCGCCACTCTGGAGGTAGAGCTGGTGGCTCGTGAGCAGCGAGACTACCAGGCCGCTCGTGTTATCGAAAGCATGGGTGGGTATGCCCCGACCCTCGGTATCATCGGTGCCGTGCTGGGGTTGATTCAGGTGATGGTGAATCTTGAAGATCCTGCTCTGCTGGGTGCCGGCATAGCTACCGCTTTCGTGGCAACCATCTATGGTATTGCACTGGCCAACCTGCTACTGCTGCCACTGGCCGGTAAAATGCGCCAGATCATTGACAGTCGTAGCCTGTATCAGGAGATGATGCTCGAAGGGCTCTTGTTCATTGCGGAAGGACAGGGGCCAAAGAGCGTGCAGCTCCGCCTGCAGGGTTACCTGGAGCGGTCAGATGCCAAGACGTCGCCGGCCTGAAGCTGACCTGCGAACAGATCGCTGGATGATTTCCTGGGCGGACTTTGTCACCCTGCTGTTTGCATTTTTTGTGGTGATGTATGGTTTGTCCAGCGTGCATGAAGAAAAGTATCGACAATTGGCGCAGTCCCTTTCCGAGGTGTTTCGGGCCGAAGGTGGTAGCCAGGTCGTATCGCCGGATGGCGGAGAGGGGCTGTTGCCTGGGCGTGGACAGCAAATGCAGGTTCCGCCGGTAACCGTACAAGCACCGGATGCGGAGCAAACGCAGGCACTGGAGCAGTTGCAGCGCCAAGCTGAGGAGCAGTTCCGTGACTGGATTGAAGACGGCAGTGTACAAGTCACTGGCAACGCCTTGTGGATCGCCATTGAGCTGAATGCCAGTTTGCTGTTTGAAAGTGGCGACGCACTGCCGGTGATCGAGGCAGAGCCGCTGTTACAGCAGGTTGCTGCACTTGCTGCAGGCAGGGATAATCCCGTGCATGTGGAAGGCTTCACCGATAATCGGCCGATCAGTACTGACCGCTTTCCGTCCAATTGGGAGCTGTCTGCGGCCCGGGCAGCTGCGGTGGTCCGCATGCTGCAGTTACAGGGCGTTAACCCCGAACGAATGGCAGCGGTGGGTTACGGTGAGTACCAGCCTGCCTACAGTAACCGAACCGAAGAGGGGCGGCAGCGCAATCGGCGTCTGGTAATTGTGATCGCACGGGATGAGCGTGTCCGCCGCCTCGTACAGGCCTTTGGCAGTCAGCGAGTCAGTGAAGATGCGGTGCGTGCACTGTTGACCGCTGACGAGAACGAAGTGACAGGCGAGCCGCCTGCACTGGAACAGGTCGATACTGAGTCCGGTATTCTGTTTCGGCAGGCACGACCGGAGCAACAACAGGAACAATAACGATGCAGGTATGGGCAGTCTCAAATCAGAAAGGCGGGGTGGGCAAGACGACAACCGCTATCACCCTGGCAGGTCTGCTGGCAGAGGTCGGATATCGGGTGCTGCTGGTGGACCTGGATCCCCATGGCTCCATGACCAGCTATTTCCGCTATGACCCGGATGAGCTCGAACACAGCGTTTACGACCTGTTTGAGCAGATTCAGGTGGATTCCGAACGGGTGCATGGACTGATTCTCGACACATCCCATGAAAGCATCAAGCTCATACCCGCCTCTACCGCCCTGGCCACGCTGGAGCGAAAGGCTGTCGCCCAGGAGGGCATGGGACTGCAGGTGGCGAAAGCACTGCGACACCTGAAAGCCGAGTATGATTTTGTGATTATGGACAGCCCGCCGGTGTTGGGAGTGTTGATGGTCAATGCGTTGGCTGCCTGCAATCACCTGTTGGTGCCTGTCCAGACCGAGTTTCTGGCCCTTAAGGGGCTGGAACGAATGGTCAGAACCATTGAAATGATCAATCGTGCGCGCAAGAACAAGCTTGCCTATACCATTGTGCCCACTTTCTATGACCGTCGCACGCAGGCGTCCGTCAGTAGTCTTCGCGAGCTGCACCACCGCTACCCTGATCATATTTCCAATGCAGTTGTACCGGTTGATACCAAATTCAGAAATGCCAGCCTGAAGGGGCTGGTGCCGTCGTCACTCGATGCAGGTAGCCGTGGCGTGCACGCGTATGCGCGCCTCCTGCGCAGCCTGCTTGAACGGCGTAAACAGGGGTGAACTGATGGCAGACCAGAAAAAAGTTGTATTTGAGTACCTCGAGGCACTTTTGCAGGACCCTCAGGCTGACGAAGAGAAGGCTGTTGCAGAAGATAAAATGGAAACGGGTGCAGCGACTGCAGTTGAGCCCGATGCCGTTAATCCGCCGATAGCTGAAGACGAACAGCCAGCAGAGGATGAGTCTGTTGTAGATGAGTCTGTTATAGCAACGGAAGATGAAGTGGTTGAGGTCGTGCAACCGACGGTAGAGATCACGCCTGCTGATTTCGTTATACAGGAAAGCGAGCCATCATTGCTCGAACTCGAACTCGAACTCGAACTCGAACCCGAACCCGAACCCGAACCGGAACCGGAACCGGAACCGGAACCGGAACCCGAACCGGAACCGGAACCCGAGCCCGGTCTCGCACCTGAACCCGTTATACCGAAGGTGGCTTCAGGTGAGGAGATGAATTGCATACTGCTCGATATGCACGGCCTGAAGCTGGCGGTACCGTTCGACTATGTGGAAGGGGCTCTGCAGCTGGAGTCGCTTTCACTGAGGCTTGATGGGCCGGAATGGGTCCTTGGCCGTTTCGGTGAAGAACCGGCCTGGACGCAGGTCGTGGACACTGCACGCTGGCTGATACCGGAGCGCTACAAACCGGAATACTCCAAGTATGCCGAGGTGATTATCCTGAAAGGCCGCCGTTGGGCCATTGCCTGTGATGAGTTGGTCAAGTCGATACGTGTCGATACCCGTCAGATCAACTGGCATCAGGACAAAAGTCACCGCTCATGGCTGCTGGGTACCTACATGCCTGAGCGTTGTGCCATACTGGACATCGATCAACTGTTGCTCGAGTTTGAAGCCTGCAGTGTCTGAAGGCCGTGAACCGTTTAGACAGATGGGGTAGACTCACCGGCTGTGCGTGAACATTGCTAATGGGCTGGGACCGGGTGTGGCCGAATATACGTCGATACTGTTGCTTGTGCTGACACTGACAGCTGTTCTGTCAGCGGTGATCTGCGTCTATGTACTGGTGCGCATCAAGCGGCAGGAGCGGCAGCAGCAGGCGCTGATCAATGTACTGCGGAATGAAATTCGCGCCATGACCAACGGCTCGATCGGCATGGGCAAACGCCTGCTGGCGATAGAGCGTACGCTCAACATAACGGTTGAGAAACAGCAGGAGCTGGAGAACCGTGATCCGGGCGTGCTGGCCTACAATCAGGCCGCCAAGCTTATGGAAATGGGGGCGTCGGTGGATGATCTGGTGCGCAACTGCGGTATCGGTCGTCCCGAAGCGGAGCTTATGGCGTTGCTTCACCGCGAGCTTCACACGACTCAAATGTTGCCGGAACAACATCAACGTCACTAGATGTTGCTGCCTGACTGCTTGAGCCCGTAGGCGAAGGCAATCACTTCCGCGATGGCACGATACAGTGCCTCAGGTATTTCCTCACCCAATTCCAGACGAATCAATACCTCGATCAGCTCAGGGCTTTCATGGATATGGATGTCATGCTCCTGAGCTAGTGCCAGTATCTGCTCGGCGATCAGGCCTCTGCCCTTGGCCACTATCTTCGGTGCGGTCCCTTTTGCCTGGTCATAGCGCAGGGCTACGGCACTGCGTTTCGGGTTATGCTCGCTCATGTATGTACATCCACCAGTCGGCGCTGAACGTCAGTCAGCTCAGGTTGGCTTGGGCGCCCTTGGCGCGCCTGTAGCGTTTCAACCAAAAAACCCTTGCGATGCAAACCATCGCTGAAATCGTCGAGACGGCGCTCAATCTGGCGCAGGGTGGAAGCCTGCTCGGCCCAGAGTTGTACCTGCAGGCGCCACTCCTCACTCAGGCTTAAACGAGCATCGACACTGCCGTGTTGTTCAAGATCGAAATGCAGAGCCACACCCCAAAGGGTCTCGACTTCACCGTTACTGCTGCGCCTGCGCTGCTCGGTTATGGTCAGCTCAGCGTTATCGTGTTGATCTGCCTGACGGATCGGCAGGTCAAGGCGGTAGACACGCTCCTGAGTACCGTCTGGCTGGTCCTTCCACCCTTGCAAACTGCTGACCTGCTGGGTTGTGCTGCGAGCCTGAAGGGCTTCCACCAGACGTGTCATTTGCTGGCGTGCATCCGGTGGCAGTTGTTCCGCTGCTTTCAGCAGTTGGCCTAGTTGCTGCTTCAGGTCCGGCGTTGCGCCGCGCTCAGTACCCCCCCCTTGAGCCAGTCTGGATTCGGTCAACAGGCCACCCTGCTGCAGGTTGCGCTGAATTGCCTGTTCGGCATCGGCACTGCCTGGGCTGACCGAGAACATGCTTAACATCGACTGCACCAGCTGGCCAATGGCCCCCTGACTGCGACCGGCCGGGCTTTGACTCAGCTGAACCAATTGGTTCAGGGCATCTCCAAACGGGATCTGGCGAGGCAATGCTTCGCGTAGTGCCAGTTGCATCTGCTGTTGTGCCGTGGCTTCCTGGGACGGGGTTGTGGGTATAGGGACTGGTTGCAGGTTGACCTGCTGTTCACTCACTCGAGTCAGGACCACCTGCTGCCCGCTGAGCAGGGGTTTTGGGCTGATCAGGTTGAGTGTCTGGTTGTTGAGATTAAGCCGGATCATATGGTTGTCGGCTTGTACCGGGACCTGTTTGCCAAGCGTTTGCAGTAGAGCCTGTCCCGTATGGCTGACGCTGGGCTGAGTAGTTGTTTGAGCTGTCTGGACAGCCGGGGAAGCAGATGTCGAAGCGCGCGCGGTACTGTCGGCTGGTGCAGTCTGAGTTTTGGCTGCGGTGTCGGGTGAAGTGGCCTGTGTGGTGGGTGCAGGCGCCACCGGGCGAGCCTCAGAACCTGCCGTTTGCGCCTGTGCTGCAGGGGGCTGGTTCGTCGGCGTGGTTGCTGAGGTGGCGGTACTGACCTGATTGACCGCGGATGACTGTAGCTGAGCCGAGTATACCTGCACCTGTGAGCTTATTGTCCCCGAGGGGGACATCTGTGTGGCCTGTGATGACGGTGTTGCCGAAGAAGGGGGCTGGCCTGTCACTGCACTGGCAGGTTGACGTGAACCGCTGGTTGCCTGCGCAGCAGGGCTTTCGCTGCGTGCAGGTGTTGGTGCATTGCCGGTCGGTTGTGTCCGACCCTGCAGCGAACTGTTGTTCCCGCTTGTGGTGGCTGCATTGCCTTGAGTTGCCCCTTGTGAGGTATTGCCACCGGGTGGTTGGGGATAGGCGGCAGCCGGTTTGGCAGAAGTTTCGGCTGGCGTTGCTCCTGGTTGAGGGCTGGTTGCAGCGGCAGGCTGGCGTGGGATAAGGGGCTCAGACCCGGTTACCTGTGCATTTCGAGGCACGTTCAGGGGTAACAGCTGTTGCAGGCGAGCACCATCGGATGAGGTCAACTGCAGTGTCATGCTGCTTTGCGCGGCCGGGGTGGTGTTGCCTTGAACGTTTGGCTGCGCTGGTGCGGGCAAACGAATCTGCAACTCGCCCGTATTACCCCGCTGCAGTACGATGCGATCTCCCTGTGTCAAAGGAGCCTGGGTAGTCAATTCCAGCAGGCGGCTGTTGATCTCCACCTGAATACGGAAAACAGCCGCGTTACCCCCGCTGGCCGCTACGCTACGAACAGTCGCTGCCAGTTCACGCCCAGCCGCGGGCAGAAGACTGTCAGCACTGCCGCCCTTGCTGGTACCGGCTGCAGGTGTGGTAGAACTGGTGGTGGGTGTTAACACCGCATGACTCCCTGATATTGCATCTGGAACCTGACGATCAAGTCTCTATCTGTATATAATGGCGCCTTAATGTGCTATCGGCCAGCTCGGCGATTTTTGAAGGATAGAGGCTTGTCTGAACCCCTGCTCAAAGTAAGTCAGTTGTACTGTGAACGCGATGATCGGGTACTGTTCAGTCATCTTGATTTTGCGCTGTCTGCTGGCGAAATTGTTCAGATCGAAGGTCAGAATGGCAGCGGCAAGACTACGCTGCTGCGTATTCTCTGTGGTCTGTCACGCAATTATGAAGGCGAGATTCTCTGGCGGGGTGAGCCGGTTCAGGATGTGCGTGAGCAGTTTTGTCGTGAGATGCTCTATTTTGGTCACCAGGCAGGGGTCAAGGCGGTACTGACGCCTGAAGAAAACCTGCGCTGGTATGCTGCCCTGCAGCCCAGTATTGCCGCAGCCGATATTCAGGCGGCTCTGGAGCGGGTGGGGCTGCGCGGTTACGAAGATGTTCCCTGTCATTCGCTTTCGGCCGGGCAAAATAGACGCGTCAGTCTGGCCAGATTGTATCTCAGTCGTGCACCACTTTGGATTCTGGACGAACCCTTTACTGCGATCGACAAGCAAGGGGTGGCAGCCAAGGAAAAACTGTTGCTTGAGCATGCCCGCCGAGGTGGTAGCGTGATTTTGACGACGCATCACGAGCTGGGCATCGAGGGGCCGGTACGTAAAATCAATCTTGATCAGCTGGCGGGAACTTCAGCATGAGCACAGGGACTAACCCCGATAACATGCAGAAAGTGTCAGCGCCGGCGTTGTTTATGGCCACCATGCGGCGCGAGTTTCTACTCTCGTTCAGACGAAAAAGTGACCTGGCGAACCCGCTGATCTTTTTTCTCATGGTGGCGACGCTGTTCCCGCTGGGGGTGAGTCCTGAATCCGGCTTTCTGGCTCAGCTAGCACCCGGGGTTGTATGGGTGGCTGCCCTGCTGGCAACCCTGCTGTCGATGGATGCCCTGTTTCGCTCGGACTATGAGGACGGCTCGCTGGAACAGCTGCTGCTTAGCCCACAGCCGCTGTTTGTGGTGGTGCTGGCGAAAGTCAGTGCCCACTGGTGCATGACCGGGTTGGCACTGACCGTGATGGCGCCCCTGCTGGCCGTGATGCTGTTTTTGCCTGCTGAAGGGATGCCAGGGCTGATGTTGAGCCTGCTTTTGGGAACACCCACGCTCAGCTTGGTGGGGGCTATCGGTGCTGCTTTGACGGTAGGGCTGAAAAAGGGCGGTGTATTGATCTCACTGCTGGTCTTGCCGCTGTATATCCCGGTACTGATCTTTGGTTCCAGTGCTGTGCAGGCTGCCGTAACGGGGTTGCCGCTGGGAGGATACCTCGCGCTTTTGGGCGCGCTGCTGGCGCTTGCGCTGGCGCTTGCGCCACTGGCTATTGCGGCCGCATTGCGGATCTCAATCAGTAGTTAACAAGAAGAGAGACTATGGCTGACAAAAAATGGTTGCCGCGCTGGTTCTTCCAGCTTGCTTCACCTCGGTGGTGTTATCAGATCACCGGACGTCTATTGCCCTGGTTTCTGCTGGCAACCCTGATACTGCTGGCAGGGGGGACTGTCTGGTCGCTGTTGTTTGCCCCGGCAGACTATCAGCAGGGCAACAGTTTCCGCATCATCTATCTGCATGTCCCATCGGCCATTCTGGCGCAGTCGGCCTATATGTTGATGGCGGTAGCCGGAGCCATTGGTCTGATCTGGAAAATGAAGATGGCCGATATGGTACTCAAGTCGGCCGCACCGATCGGCGCCTCTATGGCAGTACTGGCGTTGGCCACCGGCGCAATCTGGGGTAAGCCCACCTGGGGCTCATGGTGGGTCTGGGATGCACGCCTGACCTCCATGCTGATTCTGCTGTTTCTCTACTTGGGCATAATGGCACTGAACTCTGCGATCGAAAACGAGTCAACTGCTGCTCAGGCATCGGCCGTGCTGGCGCTGGTCGGGGTGGTCAATATCCCGATTATCAAGTATTCGGTGGAGTGGTGGAATACGCTGCATCAGCCAGCCACGTTCAAACTGACAGAAAAACCGGCCATGCCGCCGGATATGTGGCTGCCGCTGCTGGTCATGGTGATTGGCTTTTACTGTTTTTTTGCAGTCAGCCTGATGCAGCGGCTGCGTAACGAAATAATCTGGCGCGAACGTCGTGCCAGTTGGGTTCGCGAACTACTGAATAAGCAGTGAGGTTCAGGTGAGTTTCAACAGTGTCTCCGAGTTTCTGGCCATGGGTGGACATGGTCTCTATGTTTGGCTCAGCTACGGTTTGGGGGCAGGCGTGATTGTAGCCAACCTGATCCTGCCGAAGTTGAGTCGTAACCGTCTGTTGGCGGAACAAAAACGCCGCCTGCGCCGGGAGGAAACCGCATGACCCCAAAACGCAAACAGCGTCTGATAATTGTGATGTTCATTCTGGTAGGTGTAAGCGTGTCCGTAGGGCTGACGCTTTTTGCACTGAACCAGAACATCAATCTGTTCTACTCACCCACCCAGATCGTCTCAGGTGAAGCACCTCAAAATACACGTATTCGTGCCGGTGGGATGGTGGTGGATGGCAGCGTCAAACGTGATCCCGATTCACTGTTCGTGCAATTTGACATTACCGACTATGACAAGACCGTGACGGTTGAATATGTTGGCATCCTGCCGGACCTGTTCCGTGAAGGGCAGGGAATTGTGGCTCAGGGCACGCTGAATGAGCGTGGTGTCCTGAATGCGGCTGAAGTTCTGGCCAAGCATGATGAAAACTACATGCCCCCCGAAGTGGCCGAAGCGCTGGCGAAGGCTGGTAAAATGCCGATGCCTGAGGGACAGGAGTTCAATAAATGATCTTTCCCGAACTGGGTGAATATGCACTGATTCTTGCACTGTGCCTGTCAGTATTGTTGACCGTGGTGCCGATGGTCGGCGCGACCCGCGGTAATGCTCTCTGGATGGGATTTGCCCGCCCTCTGAGCAAGGGTATGTTTCTGTTCACGCTGTTCAGCTTTTTGTGTCTGGGCTGGGCCTTTCTGGATAATGACTTCTCCGTTGTCTATGTAGCTAACAACTCCAATACGGCGCTGCCCTGGTATTATCGTCTTAGCGCCGTCTGGGGTGGCCATGAAGGCTCCCTGCTGCTGTGGGCGCTGATTCTTTCGGGCTGGACCGTAGCCGTAGCGATAAAAAGCCGCGACCTTCCACCGGACATCATTGCCCGCGTGCTGGCGGTAATGGGGTTGATATCGGTCGGTTTTTATCTGTTTATCCTGTTTACTTCCAGCCCGTTTGAACGCTATCTGCCTGGTTTTCCGCAGGAAGGTGCAGACCTTAATCCTCTGCTGCAGGATTTTGGCCTTATCGTCCATCCGCCCATGCTGTATATGGGTTATGTGGGCTTTGCGGTTTCCTTCGCTTTTGCCATTGCGGCCCTGCTCAGTGGGCGGCTTGATGCGGCATGGGCGCGCTGGTCACGTCCCTGGACGTCCGTTGCCTGGGCTTTTCTGACCCTTGGTATCGCTCTGGGCAGCTGGTGGGCCTACTACGAGCTAGGCTGGGGAGGCTGGTGGTTCTGGGATCCGGTTGAAAACGCATCCCTCATGCCGTGGCTGGTGGGTACCGCACTGATGCACAGCCTGGCCGTGACCGAAAAACGCGGTGTATTCAAAAGCTGGACCGTACTGCTTGCGATCTTCACCTTCTCGTTGAGTCTGCTGGGTACCTTCCTTGTACGCTCCGGTGTACTGACATCGGTACATGCTTTTGCTTCCGACCCTGAGCGTGGACTGTTCATTCTGATTATGCTGGCGATTGTCATTGGCGGCTCGCTCTTGTTGTATGCACTGCGTGCCGGTCAGATGAAGAGTGAATCAAGCTTTGGCCTGATGTCCCGTGAAAGCATGCTGCTGGTCAATAACGTACTGCTGGTTGTTGTCTGTGCAATGGTACTGCTGGGTACAATCTACCCGTTGATCGTTGATGCACTGGGGTTGGGCAAACTGTCTGTTGGGCCCCCCTATTTCAATGCTTTGTTCAACCCCTTGATGGCGATCCTGATGCTGGCGATGGGGGTCGGCGCCGTCAGCCGCTGGAAGCAGACATCCATGTCAATGATGGTGCAGCAGCTCTGGCTGCCGGGTGTGTTGGCGCTGGTGCTGGGAGCGGGCAGTGCCTGGCTCTATGCCGGTGAGTTGAAGCCCTGGGTAGTGCTGGGGCTGGTGCTGTCCTGGTGGGTAGTGCTGGCCGGCTTGCGTGATCTGTACAACCGCCTGCGTCACCGCCGCGAGAAGCTGAAGGGCTTGTCGAAGCAGACTCGCAGCTACTACGGCATGGTGCTGGCGCATGTGGGAGTGGCCGTTACGGTGGTGGGGGTTTCTCTGGTGTCGGTGTACACCGAGCAGCGCGATCTTCGAATGCAGCCGGGTGATACCCTGAGTTTCCGTGATTACACCTTTGTGTTTGAAGGAAGTAAGCACGTGGAAGGCCCTAATTTTACCTCCGACCAGGGGCAGATCAGGGTGCTGCACAAGGGCGAACCCTATGGATTCATGAAGCCTGAGAAACGACTCTATACCGCGCGTGGCAATGTAATGACCGAAGCCGCGATTGATCCCGGGTTTACCCGTGACCTGTATGTGGCCTTGGGCGAGCCGCTCGAAAATGGCGCCTGGGCTGTGCGCATGCAGTACAAGCCCTATGTACGCTGGCTTTGGCTTGGCGGGCTGTTGATGACGGCGGGTGGCCTGTTGGCCGCTTCCGATCCGCGCTACCGTAAGCGTCTGCGCCCGGCAGCGGCGCTGGCTGAAGCATGAGGATTTGAGATGAATAACCGCAAGATTCTGGTTTTTGTTCCACTGCTGGTTTTCATCCTGCTTGGCGTGTTTCTTTGGGTCGGGCTGTATCTTGACCCCCGTGAGCTGCCTTCCGAGCTGGCAAAAAACAAGCGTCCTGTACCGCAGTTCAGTCTGCCGTCGGTCACGGACCCCGAGCGGACTCTGACGGAAGCGGACCTGACCGGTGAAGTCGCCCTGCTCAATGTCTGGGCGACCTGGTGTCCGACCTGCAAGGAGGAACATGATTTCCTGAATATGCTTGCACTGGAGCAGGGTGTGACCATATACGGCGTCAACTACAAGGATGATCCTGCGAAGGCCCGTGAATGGCTGCGCCGCTACAAGGATCCATACAGGGCTGTGGTGCTGGATCAGAATGGCTCACTGGGCCTGGACCTGGGGGTCTACGGTGCACCTGAAACCTATGTGCTGGATGCGGCTGGACGTATTCGTTACCGCCATGTGGGAGCTGTTGATGCCGACGTATGGCAGACCCTGCAACAGGTAATGGCCAGTGTAGAGCAGGAGAGCACACAATGAGGGTATTTTTGCTGACTTTGCTGATCCTGCTGCCTGGTCTGTCTCAGGCAACAATTGATGCTTACGAGTTCAGCGACGAACAGTACGAAAAGCGGTTTCATGAGCTGACCGGCGAGCTGCGTTGTCCCAAGTGCCAGAACCAGAATATTGCGGATTCTGATGCTCCGCTGGCGGCGGACTTGCGACGTGAAGTGTACCGCATGCTGGAACAGGGGGAGCCTAATGAAAGCATCATCGATTTCATGGTGACCCGTTACGGTGAGTTTGTGCTGTACCGCCCAAGGGTCAATGAAGTGACATGGTTGCTGTGGTACGGACCTTTTGTCCTGTTGGGGATCGGTGTGTTGGCGGTTGTGATGATCAGCCGCAATCGCCGCCAGCACGTTGGATCCACCTCTGGAGAGGAAACGAGTCGAACCAGGCAAGCGGACGGACGAACGGACGAGTATGCGCCGGAGCCGGGGCTTGACCCGGAAGAGGCTGAGCGTCTGAAGAAGTTACTGCAACGGGATTCTGATAAATGAGTACATTGTGGATCGGCATAGCTGTCCTGACACTGGTTGCCCTGGCCTGTGTTTTCTGGCCGCTGGTGCGTCATCAGCAGCTGGCAAAGTCCGAGGCAACTCAACGTCAGCAACAAAACATCGATATTTTCCGTGAGCGACTGGCCGAACTGGAGTCCGAGCGCGAACAAGGAACGTTGGCAGCGGAGGAGTTCGCGACTCTTAAGCTTGAGTTGGAGCGTAACCTGTTGATCGATGCAGAGGATGTGCCGATGCAGAGCGCGCCGCTGGTTCGTGTTGGCCAGGCTCAGCTGGTCACCGTCACCTTGCTGGCGTTGATGATCCCGGCTGCGGCATTGGGGCTTTACAACCATCTGGGGCGTGCAGATGACCTGGCCCTTGCACTCAATGCGCCGGTCAGCCAAGGCTCTCAAGGTGAACAGATGAGTCTTGAGCAGGCTATTGCCGGGCTGGAGCGTGAGCTGGCGGCAAATCCGGATAACGCGCAAGGCTGGTACCTGTTGGCCAATACCTATATGAGCATGGGCAACTATGCCGGTGGTGCAGAGGCGTTCCGCGAACTGCTTCAGGTGCTGCCACAGGATGCCCCGCAATACGCCAGCGTAATGGGGCAGTTGGCACAGGCACTCTACTTTGCCGGTGAAACACAGATGACGGATGAGGTGCGCACTCAGATTGATGCAACGCTGAGTATTGATCCGACCGAAATTGCGGCGCTGGGGTTGCTCGGTATTGATGCCTTTGAAAAACAGGACTTCAATGCAGCCATAGAGCACTGGAACAAGGCACTGGCCGGTGCCGAAGGACAGGCCGCTGAGTCACTGCGCAGCGGGATTGAGCGAGCAAGAGCTGAGCTGGAAGCGAGAGGGGAGCCGGTCCCGGATATAGAAATAGAACAGGCTGCGCTGGCTGAGGTAAAACTGCAGGTATCACTGTCAGCCGAACTTGCGGAGCGGGCGCAGCCTGATCAGGTCGTGTTCATCTATGCACGACCGATAGGTGGTCGCATGCCGCTCGCAGCGGCACGCTATACAGTATCGGACTTACCAGTGGAGGTGATTCTGGATGACAGTATGGCGATGATGCCACAGGCACGCCTGTCACTGCATGATCAGGTTGAAGTGGGGGCCCGGATCAGCCTTTCCGGGCAACCGCAGGCCAGCAGTGGTGATTTCGAAAGCCGTCCGTTGCAGGTTTCTACTCGTCAGGGTGACGAGGCAGTTACACTGATCATCGACCAGGTGGTACAGTAACCTTCCGGCGAACATCGAACAGGTAAAAGGCAAGGGTATGGATATCAGTCTGCGCGAATGGCTCATCATCGGCGGTATACTGATCGTGGTACTGATTCTGATTGACGGCTGGCGCCGTGTGAGTGCCAACCGCAACCGTTTGCGTCTGGAAATTGACCGTACTCTTTCGGAGTTGGGTGAGGCAGAACCGTCGCAGCACAACCCTGAACTACCTAACGGCGGCGCACGGCGGCGCAGTCAGGAATCCGTACGAGAAACCCCGACACAAAAGCCAGCCGCAGCAAAGCCTGAACGAGCCGCAACAACACCGCCACAGCCAGTGCGGCGTGAGCCGGTATTCAATGAATCGATCACTTCCAAACCCGCGAAGCAGCCATCGAATGCCACGGCGGTACAGGCAGAGCTTAGCGAGATGGACCCGCTGTTTGATGATATTCCTGCCGATACCGAGACGGGCCGTGCTCGTCCGGTTCGGAACAGAAAGAAATCAACAGCAGAAAACGATTCAACACCAGCGCCGGTACAACAGACGATTGACGATGATCCTGAGCTGCTGCGCGCCGTCGAACAGGGTGAACTGCAGGGCGGTTCACTTGACTTCAATACCGATACCGCGCACGAAGAGAGTCAGATCAGTATCAGCCTGAATGACCGCATGGAGCTGGATTTTGAGCAGCCCATTCCGATCCTGTTCGACAAGGTACCCTCACCCGATGCGGCTGATCTCCCGGATGACACCCTTGCGGCCTATAAGCGCTCATTGAATGAACAGCCAGAACCTTCTCCGCGCCAGCGTATTGAGAACGATCCATTGCAAGGGCTGACGGCCACTGAGCTGCCAGCCGAACCGGACGAATCCCTGTTCAGCAGTACCGAGTTGGGTCTGGATGAAGAAAGCCCCGCTGTAGCAGAACCGACACCTGCAGTGTCTGAAGCGTCGGCTCCTGAAAAACCACGGCCCGGATTGCGCAGTGCACCCGATCCCGAGCACGTTCTGGTGATCACGGTCGTTGGCCGTAACCGTCAGCTGCTGCCGGGACCCGCTTTGCACAAGATCGTTACGGCCTGTGGCATGGAATGGGGCGAAATGTCGATTTATCATCGCAGTGAAACAGATGCGCCCGATGCTGCCGTCCAATTCAGTATGACCAACGCCGTTGCACCGGGTACCTTTGACCCAGAGCATCTGGAGCAGCTGCAAACACCTGCCGTGTCCTTCTTCATGTCCATGAGTGAACCGGATGATCCAATGAACGCTTATGAGTGCATGCTGGCGACCGCTGAAACGCTTGCCAAGCACCTCGACGGCGATCTGCTGGATGAAGACCGCTCCGTCATGCGTCCTCAAACCAAGGAACACTATCGCGAGCGCATTCGCGAGTTCGAGATGCACAACCGCACCCGGCGGGTACACTGATACCCGCTTTCGTTCCACCTCTGACCAGACCCAGACTCCATGACCCTGCCTGAATCCGTCGTGACCCGTGCCGAGCAGTTGCGCACCGAGATCGAACAACACAGTTACCGTTATTACGTGCTGGACGAGCCGAGTGTTCCGGATGCGGAATATGACCGGCTTTTCAATGAACTCAAAGCGCTGGAAGCAGAATATCCAGAGCTGGTGAGTGAAGACTCACCTACACAGCGGGTCGGTAAAAAGCCGGATTCAGGCTTTGCCGAAGTGCGTCATGAACAGCCCATGCTGTCGCTGGACAACGCCTTCAGTGATGATGAGATGGCTACCTTTGTTCGCCGCGCCCGTGAACGTCTGGGGCTGAGCTCTGATGCGCCGCTGGCCATTGTCAGTGAACCGAAGCTGGATGGCCTGGCGGTCAGCTTGCTGTACGAGCAGGGCCGATTGGTGCGTGCTGCAACCCGGGGCGATGGTTATACAGGTGAGGATATCACCCTTAATGTACGCACCCTGCCCAGCGTGCCTTTGCGTTTGTTGGGCGAAGGCTGGCCACGGCTGCTGGAAGTGCGGGGCGAGATTTACATGCCCAGAGCCGGTTTTGAACGGCTCAATGAACAGGCCCGTGATGCCGGTGAAAAAACCTTCGTCAATCCGCGTAATGCCGCCGCTGGCAGCCTGCGTCAGCTGGATCCGGCGGTTACCGCCCGGCGACCGCTGGAGTTCTGCTGTTACAGTACCGGCGTGGTTGCGGACGGGGAGCTGCCGGGCAGTCACATTGAACGGCTGCAACAACTCAACCGCTGGGGACTTAAAATCAATCCGGAAATGCGGCGTGTTGATGGGTTGGAGGGGTGTCGGGAAAGCTACCGCTCACTGGCGGATAAGCGCGATCAGTTGCCCTACGACATTGACGGCATTGTATTCAAACTGGACCGGCTTGATCAGCAGGAAGCGCTGGGCTATGTCGCCCGCGCACCGCGCTGGGCCATTGCGCACAAGTTCCCGGCTCAGGAAGAGATTACACGCCTCAAGGCGGTTGAGTTTCAGGTTGGCAGAACCGGAGCAATCACACCGGTGGCCAGGCTGGAGCCGGTCTTTGTGGGCGGAGTCACCGTCAGCAACGCGACCCTGCATAACATGGATGAAATCGCCCGACTTGATGTGCATGCCGGTGACTGGGTCACGGTACGCCGTGCCGGTGATGTCATTCCGCAAATCGTACAGGTATTGAAGGAGCGTCGCGATGGCACTGAACAAAACATCAGCATTCCTTCATCCTGTCCGGTATGTGGATCGGATGTGGAGCGTACTCGGCTGATCAAGCGAGGCAAGGGACGGGAACAGGTCAGTGAAGGCTCAATCTACCGCTGTGTCGGTCGACTCTCGTGCCGTGCCCAGCTGACCCAGGCCCTGATCCATTTTGTCTCGCGCAAGGCGATGGACATAGATGGGCTGGGCGAAAAGAATATTGAACAGCTGGTTGAGCGTGGCCTGATAAAGTCTCCGGCTGATCTGTATCGACTACGGGTGGAAGACCTGCTCGAACTCGACGGTTTCGCACAGGTGTCAGCTGAAAAACTGTACAGCGCCATTGCGTCCAGCCGCCGCGTGGAGCTGGCCCGCTTTATCTACGCGCTTGGCATTCCGGAAGTGGGGGAAGGCACGGCGCGCACGCTGGCGCTGCAGCTGGGGTCTCTTGCGCGGTTGCGTCAGGCACTGCCGTTGCTGCTGACATGGTTGCCGGATATCGGGCTGGAAGTAGGGCATGAGATTCATAACTTCATGCAGGACGAGCATAACTGCCAAGTGATGGATGCATTACTGGCACAGGGCATTGAACTTCAGCAGGAGGCCGATATTGCAGCAGCGCTGCAGGGCGCCATCAGTCTGCCGATGTTGCTGCAGCGGCTGGACATACCGGGAGTGGCCAAAACCGGTGCTACGGCTCTGGCCGATCACTTCCGGTCACTGGAGCCTCTTCTGCAGGCAGATGCCGAGGCACTGGAATCGGTTGCCAAGCTCAGCAAAAAGGCGCGTAGCGGCCTGCTGCAGAAGTTGGCAGAGCCTGACTGGTGTGAGCAGGCAAGGGCACTGGAGCAGCAACTAAAGGCCTTTGGCATGCACTGGCAGTGCGAGGGTCCGTCTGATACCGGCTCCACACAGCCACTGGCCGGGCAGACCTGGGTACTGACTGGAACACTCGAAACCATGACCCGAGACGAGGCCAAGGATCGCTTGCTGGCACTGGGTGCCAAGGTCAGCGGCTCCGTCTCCGGCAAGACTCAGTGTGTGGTGGCCGGTCCGGGTGCGGGTTCCAAGCTGAACAAGGCGACAGAGCTGGGTATTGAGGTACTGGACGAGGATGCATTTATGAATCAGTTACAGGCTTGGGAAAAGGCATGATTGTTCCCTGGCAGTCACTGGACCCGGATACACTGCAGAATCTGCTGGAGGAGTTTGTCAGTCGTGACGGCACCGACTATGGTGAACAGGAACTCAGTCTGGCACAGAAGGCCGAGCAGATTCGACTGAAGCTGATCAGCGGTGAGGCTCTGCTGCTGTTCAGCGAAAGCACCGGTCAGTGCAACATTGTGCCCCGTGAACGCTTGCCGGAGTTTGATCACTGAGCCCGGCGGCGAGGAGATAGTGGATGGAGCAACTGGATCAGATCAGTACACTGATCGCCCTTTCGATGGGGGTGGCCTGGGCCAGTGGCATCAATCTTTATGCCACGGTGCTCATGCTGGGTGTACTGAACAATATGGGCCATATCAGCCTGCCGCCGGGGCTGGAAATAGTCTCTGATCCATTGGTGCTGATTGCCGCCGGTTTCATGTACTGCGTTGAGTTTTTCGCTGACAAAACACCGGGGGTTGATACGGGCTGGGACGCCTTGCATACCTTTATTCGCATCCCTGCAGGAGCTGCTCTGGCGGCGGGAGCCGTGGGTGATCTGAGCCCAGCTGTTGGGCTTGCAGCAGCCCTGACCGGCGCTTCAGTGGCCGCAGGCAGCCATGCACTCAAGGCGGGCAGTCGGGTCATGATCAACACTTCTCCCGAGCCGGTCAGCAATTGGGTCGCGTCATTCAGTGAGGACCTGCTTGTAATCGGAGGGCTTTGGACGGCCCTTAACCACCCGTTATGGTTTTTGGGTGGGCTCATACTGTTTATCCTGCTGCTGGTCTGGCTGTTGCCGAAACTCTGGCGCGGAGTGAAAAAAGTGTTCGGGTTTCTGGCCAGACTGTTTGGGGGCCAGAAAGATGACAGCCCGAGCCCCGAAGGTGATCTGGAGCGTGACGCACGCCGTGCGGCTGCACCCCGTCCAGGCATTAAGCCTCAGCTGCCTCCGGACTGATCAGGCCCAGCTCTCTACATGACCATCATTGATCAGCATTCTGATCAGATCGGTGCGACACACAATGCCTTCCAGCTTCTCGTCGCGGTCTATCACCGGAATTGCGCCGATGGGGTAACGCACAAAGCTGGCGGCAATGCTGGAAACCTCAGTGTCGGGTGAAGCTACTATCATTTGGCGATGATAGGCCTGAGTGACACTGACCGGTGAGTCAGTGCCACGTTGCATGATGTCGTGTATGGAGATAATGCCCAATGCCCGTTCGTCAGCATCTACCACCATCAGATGCGAAACTTCCTGCTCCTGCATCAAGGCCCAAGCCTGACGCAGACTGGTTTCCGGCGGAATGGTGAGCACGGGGCTGGTCATGATCTGGGCCGCCCGCAGCCCTTGCGGCTTTTTGGGCTTGTCACCGGCGGTGCTGGCGTCCTGATAGGCTTTCTGCGAAGCCTTGCCTGGACTTTCACCGGGAACCTGAAAGCGCTCCTTTGATAGCTGTATGCGCTGCTCAAGATCCTGTTGCTGACGAATCTGGTCTTCAGAACCCGGTACAGCAGCACTGTTGATGCTTTGAGTCAGACCTTCCACTCCGCGGGGGCGAAACAGAGACTCAACTGGTGTCTGGATCCGATACCCCTGATCGTAGATGACAAGTGCCATAAACTGCTACTCCGCCAGTGCCGGATAATGCCGGCCTTCTTATTATAGCGTCTTGCGGATCAAATTCTTGACCATAAAACGCGCCGGGTTAAGGATCCGAACCTGATCTGCAGCAAGCGGCAACGGCGCACCGCTGATCAGGGCCGCGATCAACTGCCCACAGATTGGACCACTGAGCAGCCCTTTCGATCCATGGCCCACATTCACGAAGAGCCCACGCTGCAGCGGAGGCCGTGCAGTGAAGGGCCAACGGGCATCATCGCGCAGCTTGGCATAGGTCTCGATGAAAGCGTCGTGGTCCGCTACTGCACCCGCCAGCGGCAGATAGTCGGGTGTACTACAGCGAAATGCGACCTTGCCCTCAAGCGACTGCTGCTGCAGGGCCTGGCCCAGCTTTGGCAGAGCCCGCTGCAGAATATCCAGATTGTGCTGGTGCTCTTCCTGTCGTACCTGATCATTGCTGTCATGCAGTACAAATGATGCACCGAAACAGTACTCACCATTCAGCGGAGGGGAGATATAGCCCTCACCACAGACGACCGTTTTCAGCGGCGGGAGCCCGGCCGGTGCAGACGCCTGACTGGTCTGGCCTCTGATTGGTTTGAGCGGCAACTGTGACAGTGGATCAAACCTCACGGCCTGGCTGGCGCAGCAGACCACGACCTGCTCGCTACTGAATCCGCTGTTGCCCAGGTGCCAGCGCCCGGAACGACGCTCAAGTGTCTCAACGGGCGTGTTGTAGTGGCACTCAATATTGGGGTGTGACAGCAGCAACTCACACAACCGGGCAGGCGCTATCCAGCCTGCGGTGGGGAAAAACAGCCCGCCCTCACCGGTTGTGATGCCTGCCAGCTCACTGGCGGTTGCCGCATCCACGGCACGAACCAGAGAATAGGGGTAGGCGGCCTGTTCGATGACCTGCTGTTGCCGTTCGGCTTCCTTATCGGTCAGAGCCAGCTGCAGTACACCGCAACACTGGCCTAGCTCGGGGTGTTCCTCGCTAAGAGTAGCCAGCAACGCGCTGGTATGAATCAGGCCGCTGAGATGAAAGTGGCTGTGTAGGGTTGGGCTGGCGGGCAGCTTTGCATACAGAGCCCCTTGAGGGTTGCCAGAACCCTCCATCGCCGGAGCTGCATGGCGTTCCAGCACGATGACCCTGTAGCCCTGCGATGCCAGTGCGTATGCGGTGGAAGCACCGGCGATGCCGGCTCCAATCACCACAATTGGCTCGTCCGTGATGGCAGCGGCTGGGCGCTGAAACCAGATCGGAGTGTCCGCCGGTGTGGCGTCAAAGGGGGCGAGCGTCATTCGACCGCTGAGCATTTCCCGCTTGCGGCCAAAGCCAGGGCGCTTGATGACTTCGAAACCGACCTCCTGCAGGCCACGCCGAACCACTCCGGCTGCGGTGAAGGTCGCAAAGGTGCTGCCCGGCCTGCTAAGGCGTGCAATTTCACTGAACAGTTGTTCATTCCAGAGCTCAGGGTTGCGTGCCGGGGCGAAACCGTCCAGAAACCAGGTATCCACTCGCGCATCAAGCCGGGGCAGTGTCTCCAGTGCATCCCCAAACAGCAGCGTCAGCAGAATACGCCCGGCATCAAACACGAGGGTATAGGCTCCGGCGACCGGCTGTGGGTAACTTTTAAGAAGCTGCTTGGCCCCATCGCTGAATTCGGAAAAGTTCGACAGAGCTTGCCTGAGATCGGCAGCGCTTAGCGGGTATTTCTCACAGGAAATGTAGTGCAGCTGCTGCTCTGCTGGAGCTTGTTGCAGCCATAACGCGCGGCAACACAGAAAGTTCAGCCCGGTTCCAAAACCGGTTTCAGCCACCACGAAAGGGGCGCCGCTGGCTTCACTGAATCGTTGCTCAAGCGCATTGGCATCCAGAAAAACATGGCGCGTTTCCGCTATGCCGCCGGCGCGGTTGAAATAGATATCTTCAAACAGCGTGGATGACGGTACGCCATCCTGCCACTCCAGATCGGCCTGCTGCAGTGGTGCTTGAGGGTCAGTCATGCTCGTTTGCTGCTGAGGGCGCCTGTTGCTCGCGTGCCGGCTTCATCAGGTGCAGTGAGCGGGTGCGCTTCAAGGCACGGTTCTCATGGTGCAGCGCGGTTTTTGCCAGCATGTGAGCGGTCACCGGAGCCGTGATCAGCAGGAACAGGGTGATCAGCAGTTCGTGCAGGCTGAGATAGCCCTGTTCATAAGTCATCAGGATCATGGAGGCGATCAGAATACCGCCCATGCCTAGTGTGGTCGCCTTGGTTGGTGCGTGCAGGCGGGTATAAAAGTCAGGCAGCCGGCTGAGGCCGACCGAGCCTACCAGCACAAAGAAGCCACCGATCAGCAGCAATATGGATACCAGAAGTTCAACCCAAAAAGTCATATGCAAACCTATTCAATGATGTCGCCGCGCAGCAGATATTTGCACAGGGCCACGGTGCTGACGAAGCCTAGCATCGCAATCAGCAAAGCTGCTTCAAAATAGAGGCTGGTACGCATGTACATGCCGTACAGCAGAATCAGGGCGATGCTGTTGATATACATGGTGTCCAGCGCCAGAATTCGATCCGACAGATCAGGCCCGCGCAGCAGTCGCCACAGGTTGAGAATCAGGGCAACACAGAGAATGCCGCTGACGATCATGAGTGCCGTGTCTAGCATGCAAAAATCTCCTTCAGCGGCGCTTCATAACGTGACTTGATGGTGGCAATGAGAGCCTGTTCGTCGGTCACATGCAACGCATGAATATAGAGCCACTTGTGGTCAGACGACAGCTCCGAGCTCACGGTGCCCGGTGTCAGGGAAACGGTGCTGGCCAGCAGCGTAATCGGCAACTCTTCTTTAATATCCAACGGCACGGCAACGAACGCTGGCTGCAGCCGGCGCACCGGTCCCAGTACCAGAATGGCAACCTCGATATTGGCAACCACGATATCCCCCAGCACCTTGAGAATGTACTTCAGTGCCAGTAAAGGGCGCCTCACATGAGGCTGCTCGGTTTTGAGTGGAGCACACAGTATGGGGATCACCAGTGACAGAAACGCGCCGAGTACAATATGCCCCGGTGCAACCGTGTTGTTCAGCAACAGCCAAACGATAAACAGCAACAGGCTGTGTATCGGCATGGGCAGCCAGAATGAGCGACTCATGAAGGACCTCCCGGCAGCAGAACAGGCAAGTGAATCGGTACAGAGTGCAGCTGGTGTGCGGCCTCACGGGTATACTCCGTCATTGGGCCACCCAAAACCACAAGCATCGGGGCTGCCAGCAGGAGCAAGGTAACGGCAGCGAGGTGCCAGGGTGAAGCGACCTCGCCTTGACTCTTGTCGGTGCTGCGACGCCAGAACAGCGTTGTACCGGCACGTGACAGTGCGATGATGGCAATCAGGCTACTGATCAGCAAGACCGGCCATACCCAAAGCATTTCAGTGGTGCCGTGGGCGGCCTGCAGCAGCAAAACCTTGCCGACAAAGCCTGAGAAAGGCGGAATGCCAGCCACTGTCATGGCACCAATAAAAAACAGCACACCCAGTAGCGCCGGTTGGCGTACGCGACGAGATACCACAAAACGGTCAGCGGCCTTGCCGCGTTGTTGCCCGATCAGATCTGCGATCAGAAACAGCGCTGCGCACACCAGCGTACTGTGGACCAGGTAATAGAGCCCGGCCGATGTGGCATCTTCGTTCTGCAGCGCGATCGATACCAGCAGTGTCCCCACCGAAATTACCACCAGGTTGGCCGTCAGCTCGCGCAGGTTGGGGCTGGCAAGTGCGCCAATACTGCCAACCACCAGGGTTAGCAGGGCCAGCGGCCAGATCCAGGGCTGGGCCATGAATGCCAGCTCACCGGCATTTTCGCCGAATACAACGGTATGGATTCTGAAAATACTGTAGATGCCGACCTTGGTCATGATCGCGAACAGCGCAGCAACGGGGGCGCTGGCCGACGCATAGGTACGTGTCAGCCAGAAATGCAGCGGCAGCATCGCGGCCTTAAGGCCGAATACCACCAGCAACAACAGGCCACCGGCACGGGCCAGGGTCTTCTCACCGCCGGAAAGCGCTGCAATCTTGGTCGACATGTCGGCGATGTTCAGGGTACCCAGTGTGCCGTAAAGAATGCCCAAGGCGAACAGGAACAGGCTGGAACCGACCAGGTTCAGCGCGACATAGTGAAAGCTGGCCTGAGTCTTCTGCTTGCCACCACCGTGAATCAGCAGGGCGTAGGAGGCAATCAACAGCACCTCAAAGAAGACGAACAGGTTAAAGGCGTCACCGGTCAGGAATGCGCCATTGATGCCCATGATCTGGAACAGTACCAGCGGGTGGAAGTAGGAACCAGTGCGGTCATCGCCGGCGCAGGCATACAGAATCGAGGCCAGCCCCAGCACCGAGGTCAACAGCACCAGAAGGCTGGAGAGGCGGTCAGCGACCAGCACAATACCGAATGGAGGCTGCCAGTCGCCCAGAACGTAAAGCTGAATCCCCTGTTGCTGAACCTGCAATAGCAGAATGGATACGAGCAGTGTCAATGCCGAAAAGAACAGAGCGGCTGCACGCTGTCGATCTGGACTGCCGCACAGTGGAGGCAACAGCAGCAACAGAGCGCCAATCATGGGAATCAGGATCGGCAGAATGGGCAGGTGTGCGGTCATGCCTTCTCCTTACGGCTGCGGGCCTTGGTTTCGGGCTGAGGAGGCAGACGACCGTCCACATGATCATTGCCAAGGTCGGCACGGGCACGCATGGCCAGAATGACGATGAAGGCGGTCATGGCAAAACCGATCACAATGGCTGTCAGTACCAGCGCCTGTGGCAGCGGGTCAGCGTAACTGTAAGAGGTACCAAGAATGGCCGCACCATCCAGCTTCAAACGCCCACTGGAAAACAGGAACAGATTGACGGCGTAGGACAGCAAGGTAATGCCGAGCACCACCGGGAAGGTTCTGCCCCGCAGGCAGAGGAAAATCCCTGAAAAGGTCAGCAGGCCGACACAGGTCGCGTATACGGCTTCCATTATTCAGACTCCGGCAAAGTGGGTCGATGGTTGGTAGTCAGTTTGCCCAGGTTGGCCAGGATCAGCAGGGTAGCCCCCACAACGGTCAGGTAAACCCCAAGATCAAACAGCATGGCGCTGGCCAGTTCAAATTCGCCGATCCAGGGCAAGCTGAAATAGTCGAACCAGGATGTCAGGAACGGGCGATCGAAGACCCAGCTGCCCATTCCGGTCAGGGTGGCGATCAGCACACCGCTGGCAATTAGCCACTGGTAATTGACCTTCAAGCGCTCTTTGATCCAGTCGACCCCATGAGCAACATATTGCTGGACCAGAGCGACAGAGGTAACAAGACCCGCAATGAAGCCGCCGCCGGGCAGGTTATGGCCGCGCAAGAAAATGTAAACCGACACCAGCAGGGCCAAGGGCAGCAGGCTCTGCGAAATGACGGCCAGCATCATGGGGTGACGGTCGCTGGCCCAGGCACGGCCACTCTCGTCCCCGGCAGGCATGTAGAGCCGCATGCGTACGATCAGTTTATAGATACCCAGAGCTGCAATACCCAGTACCGTAATTTCACCCAGGGTATCGAAACCACGGAAATCCACCAGAATCACGTTGACTACGTTGGTACCACCGCCACCGGTTTTGCTGTTGGCCAGGAAAAAGTCAGAGATGCTGTGCAGCGGTCGGGTCATCAACGCATAGTTGATGGTGCCAATGATGCCGCCGAGCATGGCTGCAATACCCAGATCGCGGACCACCCGCTTGGGGGAGGATTCCTTGGGCGTCTTCTGTGGCAAGAAGAACAGGGCCAACATCAGCAGGATTACGGTCACCACCTCGACCGAAAGCTGAGTAAGGGCCAGATCCGGCGCCGAGAAGCGGGCAAAGGTAATGGACACGATCAGCCCGACCACCGACAGGGTCAGCAGTGAAATCATACGCTTGCGGTGCCACACCACCGTCGCCAGTGCGCTGAGGCAGAGCAGTACGGCTGCCGTGATTTCAACTGCATCGATCGGCAGGTGAGGGCGCAGGCCGGCTGTGGTGTTCAGATCCATCAATGGGCCTGCCATCAAAACCAGTGCAAACAGCAGCAACAGGAACATGTAGCGCTGCAGAGAGCCGTTCTCGAGGAAGCCGTGGATACTGCGAGCCGTGCGCACCATTTGTTGAATGATGCGCTCAAACACCAGCTTGGCATCGGTTTCCGGGAATTGAGCCTGGAACTGATACAGGTGACGGCGGTTATAGTAGATCATCAGGCCGCCAGCCAGTGCGATGATGCTCATCAGCAATGGCAGGTTGAAGCCGTGCCAGATCGACAGGCTGTATTCCGGCACATTGCCGTCCAGCACCGCCGACGATGCGGACTCCAGTAGCCCGCCCACGATGAAGCCGGGGAAAATGCCAAGCAGAAGACACAGTGTTACCAGAATCTCGACCGGTATTTTCATATAGCGCGGTGGTTCATGGGGTGTCTTGGGCAGGTCGATCGGCTCGCCGTTAAAAAACACGTCATGGATAAAGCGCATCGAGTAAGCCACTGCAAAAATACCCGCCAGCGTCGCCAGTACCGGTACCATCCAGGACAGTGAGCCCAGAGCTACCTGATGCAGCGTCTCGGCAAAGAACATCTCCTTCGACAGAAAGCCGTTGAGCAAAGGTACACCGGCCATGGATGCTGCTGCCACCATCGCCAGCGTGGCAGTATGCGGCATGTAATGCCACAGACCGTTCAGCTTGCGCATGTCGCGTGAACCGGATTCGTGATCAATGATGCCGGCAGCCATGAATAGCGACGCCTTGAATGTGGCATGGTTAATGATATGAAACACGGCCGCCACGGCGGCCAGTTCGGTGTCCATGCCCAGCAACAGCGTGATCAGGCCCAAATGGCTCACGGTGGAATAGGCCAGCAGCCCTTTCAAATCATGCTTGAACAGCGCGATATAGGCACCCAGCAGCAGGGTGGCAAGACCGGTCAGGCTGACGGTCAGGAACCAGAGCTCGGTACCGGACAAAACCGGATAGAAGCGAGCCAGCAGGAAGATGCCTGCCTTGACCATGGTAGCCGAGTGGAGGTAAGCACTGACGGGTGTGGGGGCCGACATGGCATGTGGCAGCCAGAAATGAAATGGAAACTGGGCCGACTTGGTGAATGCACCGAGCAGAACCAGAATCAGTGCAACCGGGTAGGCTGCATGCTCGCGCAGAGTATCACCGCTGGCCAGTACCACGCTGAGATCGTAGCTGCCGACAATATGAGCGACCAGCAGCAGGCCTGCAAGCAGGGCAAGCCCCCCGGCACCCGTAACCGTCAGGGCCATGCGGGCGCCCTTGCGTGCCTCGCTCTTGTGGTGCCAGAAACTGATCAACAGAAAGGAGCTGATACTGGTCAGCTCCCAGAACATCCATAGCTGCAGCAGGTTGTTGGATGTCACGATGCCGACCATCGATGTCATGAACAGGATCAGGTAGGCATAAAAGCGCGCCATGGAATCCTGGGGCGAGAGGTAATAGCGGGCATACAAAATGATCAGCAGACCAATGCCAAGAATCAGCAGCAGAAACAGCAGCGCAAGGCCGTCGAGCCGGAACGACAGCTCCAGTCCAAGCTCGGGTATCCAGCTGAACGTTTGTTGCAGGGTTTCGCCGGCAAATATCTGCGGCACGGCCTGCAGTACCAGAAACAGTGACAGTGCCGGCAACATGGCAGTGAACCATGCACAGGCGCTGCGACCGAAGCGTTCGGTGAACAGGGGGACCAGGGTGCCGATCAGGGGTAATAACGGAATCCAGAATAGGCTCATCTGCTGGGCGTGCTCCGGTCGGTAGCGGGTGAATTCATGTATTAGCGGTCGATGAAATATGCGCTGAATGAGAGTAATTTATACCTTTTGACGGCTCCAGAGTCCACCAAATGCGGTCGAGCAGGGCGGACTTTCCAGCAACATGTGTGCCAGTGAAAAGACCGCCTTGATGTCAGAAAAGTTCAGAACAGGAGCTGTTGTACTTGTTCAAGCACGGCCGTTTCTGTCCAGGGCTTGGTCAGGTAGGCAGAAACACCTGCGGCTTCGGCTTCGCCACGGTGCTTGCGCGTTGAGCGGGAGGTTATCATGATGATGGGGATATCATTGAAGTTTTGGCTGTTGCGTACAATGGCCGCCAGTTCCATGCCGCTCATGCGGGGCATTTCCAGGTCCGTCAAAATCATGTCGGGCGGGTTGGCGCGCACCTTGTCGAGTGCATCCAGTCCATCAATGGCCGTGGTGACATCGTAGCCACTGTCGCTGAGCAATGTCTCGAGTGTTTTGCGTGCACTGAGTGAGTCGTCAACGACCAGCAAGCGTGGCAAGTGCAGGTCAAGGTTGGCATCAGGCGATTCCAGAGCCGTTGCCAGTACCGAGTGCCGGTGACGTACGCGGGCCTGCAGGTCAATAATGGGAGCGATTTCGCCGTTGGCAAGAATGGTCACGCCTGGAATGCCAGGGATGTCGGGTATATGCTCCCCCATCGATTTGAAGACCTGCTCTCGGTGCGCCAGTATTTCAGGTACAAATACGGCTGCTTCCTCATCCTGATCAAGCTGTACCAGTACGACAGGGTGTATGCGCATGGCGGCATAATCCGGAACGGCTTCACCCGTCAGGCCTTCAAGGGTATAGGCAGGGTATTCTGCATCTGCCGTAACGAAAACGGGCCGTTCATTATGTGTCTGCAGCTGCCCGTCAAGTGAAAGCAGGTTCTTGCTGATGCTGTGGCTGGACAAGGCATGGATTTTTCCGTTGCCCGAACGTACCAGCAGGGTGTGTACGAGGAGGGAAGATGCCGGCATCGACAGGTCAAACCGGGTGCCTTTGCCCGTCTGTGAATGAATGGTGAGTGTACCCTGCATGCGGGAAACCTGCTGATAGACCACATCCATGCCGATACCGCGACCGGACAGCTGGCTGATTTCGTCCCGCGTTGAAAAACCGGGCACAAGAATCAAGCGCTGGATTTCAGCATCGCTCAATACCGAGGATGGCTGAATCAACTGCTTGCGCTCGGCAATTTCACGTACGCGTTGCAGATTAATACCGGCGCCGTCATCTTCACAACTGACCTGGACTTTACTCTGGCGCTGGCTGAAACTGATTTTCAGTGTGCCGGTTTCATCCTTGCCAGCCTCGAACCGCATGTGCGGTGTTTCCAGGCCATGATCGACGGCATTGCGGATGATGTGCATCAGAGGGTCAGCCAGCTGATTCAAGATCTGACTGTCCATCATCACGCCTTCACCTTCAATTACCAGTCGCGCCTGTTTGCCCGAGGCTCGGCAGGCTTGTCGCATGATGCGTTGCATGCGGGAGGTGATGCTTCTGACAGGCACCAATCGGGTGTTGAGTACGTTTTCCAGAGACTCTTTCTGCAAGTTGGCCTGAGCCACGTGCAGTTCAGTGAGTTGCCTCAGTTGCTGAGCTGTCTGATGGTCAACTTCACGTACGTCAGCAACGGCTTCCTGCAGCTGCGACAAGGTCGCGTGCATATCGTGATAACGGTCCATCTCCAACGGGTCAAAGTCCGTGTCACCTTCCTGCATGGAAGGTGTCAGGGTGAAATGGTCGTGCAGTTGCTGCTCCAGATCAAACATCACTGTCTGCAGTACACGCTGGCGGTCTCGGTTGGAGCGGGTCAGGCGGCGCAGTTGCAGCAGGCTGTCATCCAGCTGTGCGTTCAGCGTGCTTGACTCTCCGGTGATACGGAACAGATTGTCGAGGATACCGACCGGAACCCGTATCTGGTTATTGTCACGAGATTCCTGCTGAACCGGAGTGTTGAGCTGCGGCTCTGCTGCTTGAAACTCGGCCTGTTCGCGACGACGGTGGCGCTCTGCATCGTCGAGTGCTGCTGAAGCACACTCAACCCCCTCTGTCTGCAACCGGAAGAACCAGTTCATCAACTGCTGTAGCTGGGTCACGGCGGTTTCAGGCAGTTGACCGCCTTCGGTTACAGCCTCGCTCATCTGGGCCAGACAGTCGGCTGCATCTGTCAGGTCCTGTGACAGCTGCTCACCGGGGAGCGTGGAGGTATCGGTCAATACTTCCAGAATGTCTTCAAGATGATGAGTCAAGTTGGCAAGGCCGCGTATGCCTGCCATGTTGGCCAGCCCCTTGATGGTGTGTGCGGCACGTTGTGCGCCCAGCAAACCGTTGACATCTCGATCACTTATCACAGCTTGCAGCTGTAGCTGGAACTCATCCACCAAAAGCGGCAACTCGGCGCACAGCATATCCATCAGCTGAAGATCTATTTCATCACCTGTGCTCAGGTCAATATCGTCTGCTGTGGCGGTCTGAAGTTCTATTTGGTCCGGTGATCGGAGACTGGTTAGTGCCAGCAGTCCTGAAATAAAAGCGGCCTGCTGGGGGTCAGTATGAATAGGCAGGCAGTCATCACTGAGGCAATCAATCAGATCTTCTCGGATCAACTTGTCGGCCGGAGCGTCCAGGTGTCGATGCAAAGCGCTGAGGCAGTGGGCAAAGTGGGTGCGGTTATAGTCGAAAAATTGTTCCGGATGCTGGCGAAAGAGGTCGAGGTTGGCGCCAAGACCCTGCAGCAGCAACTGGGCTCCAGTCAGATTGACGGTAGCGCAGGCGCGGCTCAAGGGCTGGAGGGCGTCCAGGCTGGTCTCCAATAGTGCCATAGTGTCGCTGGGTGGTTGTTGCCACTGCAGCTCCAATGCCTGCAGTGAACTCGTCAGCATGGCCATAATGCCCGGATCTACGGCGGGGCCATCCTGTTCCAGCAGCGACATGTCCACCTCACAAAAGCGGTCGCCACTTCGGTGCTCATCAATGAATGGATCTGCATCGGCCTGTGTGTGATTTTCGGGTCCGTCGGGGGCGGCGGGCAACGTCTCTTGAATAAGCTCTAACTGGTCCTTTTGTTCACTCGAGTCCAGCGGTTCTGGCCAGCGTGGGTCGAGCAATAGATCCAGAACACTGATTGCCCGCTGTTGGTCAGGGTGTTGCAGCAGCTGTTGCAATGCAGACTGTAATTCAAGAACGGGAGTGGCATGAAGGGCTTCCACTCCCTCAACCCGTTCGGCCGCCAGGGCCACCAGGTCCGCTAATACTGGCGAATCCGCAGCAAGTGTTTCACTCAGCTCAGCCAGCCCCTCGGCCAGTGCCTCTGGGTCGTCAGTGTGCTCAAAGCAGTTCAATAACTGTTCTGAAGGCGTGCAGCTGTCCATGTCAGCTTGAGCCTCGATCGCGGCAGCTGTTTCGAGAGGAGCTGCAAGGCGACGCAGGCGTGGCCATTCTTCTTCCAACAGCTGTGGCAGTAACTCCAGATCCTGTGGGTCGAGTGGCGAGTCCCATACGTCTGTTAAATGCGCCTGCTGCACATATTCCAGCAGGCTTTTCGGCGTGTCCGCATTCAAGATCAGGCCCAGTTGGTGCAGCACACTCTCAGCCTGGGCCGGGCTCAGAGCTGCTCCCTGTTCTGCCTCGATCTGCTCTGCCAGCAGGGCCATCAGGTCGCCACATCCCGGCATCCCCTGATCGTGAAACAGATCTGCCAGCTGATTCATTTGCTCGCTGATACTGTCTGGTTCACTCCCGCTGTCGGTTTGAAGGCACTCAATCAGTTGCTGCAGCGACTCAAGAGCCGTCGTGCTTGTGGTCTGGTCCATGACGACCCCCTTTACTCGGCCTGCTGCAGCTTGAATACGCTTATGGAGCGCTGCAGTTCATCGGCCGCGCCAACCAGTCGTTCAGACAACTGTTTCTGTTGCAGCATCTCGGTATTGGTTGCGTGTGTGAAGTCGTTAATGCTGCCAGCACGCTGGCGCAGATTCTGGGCCAGCTTTGCCTGGCCGGTTGCGCTTTGCGCAATACGTACCACGGACTCAACCAGAGACTGGGTCGTTTTGCGGGTTTCTTCCATACGTTCACCCGCCTGTTCGGCCAATCGTGTACCGGATACCACATCTTCAATTACGGTGTTTATGACGTGAATGGTATCAGCAGTTTCCAACTGAATATTGTTAACCAGGCTTTCGATCTCGGCGGTCGCTTCACGTGAGTTTTCAGCCAATCGCTGCACCTCATCAACAACAACCATCAGGCCGCGGCCGGCCTCGCCTGCCGAAGCGGCATGCATACTGGCGTTCAATGACAAAATATGGGTTCGTTCGGAAATGTTGTTGATCAGGCTGATAATACCGCCTATCTCCTGTGAACGTTCTCCCAGACGCTTGATGCGTTTTTCGGCCTCATGGATCGTCTGGCGAATCTTGTTGATACTGGCTACTGTTGCCGAAACGGATTCCTTGGCATTTTCTGTCGTATTGATCGCCTTTTGAGAGGCACTGTTGGTAACGGCTGCCAATTTGGCAATCAGTTGCATTGCCTGAATGGCTGAATCAAGGCCTTGCAGTGTTTCGTTGATCTGCTCCTGTTCTTTACTGGCGTGCAGAAGCACCGCTTCCGACTGTGTTTTAACCTGTACCGAGGTGCTGTTGACCTCAGAGGTAACCGCGCTGACTTCACGCAATACGTTTTCAATCGAGTTGGTCAGCTGGTTGATGGAGTCCGCCACTGCACCGGTGATATCTTCTGCAACCGGTACGCGTACAGTCAGGTCGCGCTGACTGATCTTGAATACATTCTGAATCAGCTGAATGATTGAGTCGTTCAGTTTCTTGTTTTCTTCCGACTGGCGGGCAATTGCCGCCTCCTTTTCATCCAGCAAACTGTTCAGTACGCTTGCCATTTGTCCAAGTTCATCGCGGCTTTCCAACTCTGTACGTGCATCGGTATCACCATTACGTACCGCATTTACAGTGGCGTAGAGCTTGGCAATCGGATCCAGAACGCCGTGCTTGACGATTGCCATGGCGGCGATAAGGGCGAAGCTGAGCAGCAGCAATGATCCAAGAAACAGTTTGAGCATTTCCGCCTTGGCTTCGTTGCGTTGGGCAATGGCTTCAGCACTGTAGATGTCCGGCAGCAGTTTCAACACGATGTTTTCATGCTGCAGCGTGGCAAAAATGGGGCCGAACGCCTTTTGCAGCCGGAGTACCCGCTCCTTGCGTGGGGCTGACGAGGCTTTAACAGCCCTCAGCTCTGCCAGAGCATGCTCAATGTCCAGTGTAGAAAGGCGATCTTTCAACTCATCGCCCCCGGGCAAATTGGTCAACAGAGCCGGTAATTTCTCAAGTTGAATAAAAAAGGCTTGAGTACTGTTTTCAAGCGTATTCAGAGACGCCACCGAAAGGGTCAGGCGAGCCCGCGTAAATGCCAGCTGCGCTTCATTGAGTTGCTGTGTCAAAACGGAAGCGACATTCGACACGGCACGGGTTTCAGCGTCAATGCGCTGCAATTCCTCATCAATAACGATGGTACGGTAGTAGGCAATTGCGATGGCTACCATACAGATGAGCAGCATAATGCCTGCTATCGCAAACTTGGTGCTTATCCGTATGCCTTGCAGGTTCCGTGAAGAAGTCATATCTGTTCCCTTGAAACGTATTGTTGGCTTTTTATTGTTGTTTGGAGGGTTGAAATTGCAGCTTTAAATGGTTCAGCAGCGCCGTGTGGTCAATTTCGTACCACCGTTGCCCGTTTTGTTGCCATGCTTGGCTGATAAAGGATGACAGGTTTGCGGGCTGATCGGTGGCGTTGAGATGTTCGACAGAGGAGAGGTCTGTTAACACGGTTGGCAGAGTCGGAATCATAAATCCTGCTGTATTGGGGTGAGCATCCAGCAACAGAATCCAGAATTCTCGTTTCTGTCCTGCCCTGGGAGTGTTCGTGTCAAGGTAACGTGCCAGGTCATAGACCGGAACGGCATGGCCGCGATGATTGATAAACCCGGCAAACCAGTCGGGGCAGTCTGGCAAGGCGCAAATGCTCTGCTTTGCCGCCAGTTCGCAGTACGTACCTGGCTGTAAAAGGAAATGATGGCCGCTAAGGCTGAAGCCGTGACGAATCTCACCAGATGCTGCTGCCGTTGTAGCCATGTCGGCTTGCAGCAGTCGGTCAAGCGTACTGTTGATATCGTCCATGATGCTCTCCTGTCAGCTGAAGGCCTTGACCTGATCCAGTATGTCCTGATCAGAAAACGGCTTGGCGACCAGTGCACTCGCACCCTGTAACTGCGCCCAAACCCGGTCTGCTTCCTGGTGCTTGCTGGATACGATAACGACTGGAATAGAACGGGTGCTTTCGGCGCTGGTGATATGCCGGCAGGCAGAAAAACCGTCCACCTCGGGCATTACAATATCCATGAATATCAGATCGGGCTTTTCCTGCTCAGCCAGGGTGATGCCTTGCTGGCCGTTTTCGGCGACAAGAATCTTGGCGCCGGTTGTCTGAAGAATGGTTTTCAGGTGCTGCTGTTGAACAGGATCGTCTTCCACAATCAGGATTTTGTTGATGGCCATGGCAGATATCTTACTCCGGTAGATGAAACGCGTTATTTTCTGAATTCGCTGACCCAGCGGGAAACACGCCGGATCACTTTTTGGAACTCGGCATGCTCGATAGGCTTGGTCAGGTAGGTTGAAGAGCCAGCCATGATTCCCTTGACCTCATCCAGAGGGGAAGTTTTCGATGACAGCATGATGATTGGTGTTTTCTTCAATGCTGGCATGGATCGCATGCGAGTACAGGTCTCAAAACCATCGATGCCAGGCATCATGATGTCGAGGAAAATAAAGTCATAATGGTTGTCGACCACCTTGGCCAGAGCCGATTCACCATCATCGGCAAAGTCCAGATTTACTGGATGATCCAGCTGTTGCAGTTCCCTGGCCAGCATCTGCTGCATTGGGTGGCTGTCGTCCACGACCAGAACGGCATAGGACGCATCAGTCACCGCCTCAGGGGCGGTATCTTTCAGCTTCTGGACCTCAGCGATGCGGGCGTCGTATTTGCTGAACGGGTTCTCCGTTTCCGCCTGGACATCAAGATCAATGGCATCCGGCTCAGAAGGTGGCCTTTCAATGGGTTCGGCTACAGGTGTAGAGAGTGACGGTTCAAACGGCTGGTACTGTTCCAGAGTACGGATGACGCGGGATGAGATCAGAGGTGATTTGATGTGAGGCAAGCTGCTGTCATTGGGGCGGGTTTTGCTGACCAGGATCACCCGGCGGTGATATTCCTGTGGCAGTTCTGAAACCGCCGGTTGCTGCAGGTGCTCTGGCCCGAACACGAGAAGAAGGTCGGGCAACTCATTCTGATCAAAACTGACGAGCACAAGCGGCCGTTTTGACAGGCTGAGAATTTTTTCCAGTTTTTTCAGCTGATCAGAGGGGAAACCCAGCGTCCCTATCTTCATGTACTATCCCTGCTCGTCGGTCGCTCTACCAGTAGGAGTCAGAACGATTATTATTGTCGTGCTTTTGTATCAACCGATTGATATGGGTTTTTAAAGCATAAGACAGAAGATGGCAACAGTGCGGTGGATAATTGTAATGCTGCTTAAGGGTTGTGTAGCAATATAAAGACTTTTTGTGGAAATAGGGCATCCCGCGAATTCAACTCCCAAGCAAAACAACAGTAGACTGTATAAATTGATTCAGGGCTGGCATCAGTTTGTAGTGGTCAATCAATCATTCACAAACACCCGGGAGGAGTCCGGCATAGAGCTACCGAAGGGGCAAAGGACTCACGTATTGCAGTAACTTAAGTGAGGGAACTTTCGACCGTCCGCATGGATAGAGGTCAAATTTTGAATTTGAGGTAGGTGTTTCTTGCTTTTGGTTCAGTGGTTTCGGAAAAGCCCTGTGCTATGAGATCTGCGAAATTGTACCGGCGATGGACCGGAGGGAAGGGGCCTTGGGGTGACAGAATTCGCCTAAGTGATTGAAAATAATGGTGGGCCTTCCGGGACTTGA
>NPIE01006449.1_pt1 | contig 51327 bp, 42 predicted proteins | sample 8637661 | NCBI WGS metagenome assembly NPIE01 (sample SAMN07420842, study PRJNA396082) | bioreactor metagenome | isolation source: sample BA12 brine-fed electro-methanogenic bioreactor BA | place: Japan: Kochi | collected 2016-12-09 | reverse complement strand
GCCGAGACCAACAAGATTCTCGGCCTCGATCCGCAAGGCAGTGACCGGATTCCGATCGATGGCGTCTGCGTGCGCATCGGCGCGATGCGCTGCCATGCGCAGGCCCTGACCATCAAACTCAAGCGCGACGTACCGCTGGCCGAGATCGAGTCGATGATCGCGGCGCACAACGAGTGGGTGCAGGTGGTGCCCAACGAGCGCGACGCGTCGATGCAACGGCTCACGCCCGTTGCCGTGACCGGCACGCTCGGGATCGTCGTCGGGCGCCTGCGCAAGCTGAACATGGGCGGCGAATATCTGGGCGCGTTCACGGTCGGCGACCAGCTGTTGTGGGGGGCGGCCGAGCCGTTGCGGCGCATGCTGCGGATCCTGCTGGAGCGATAGCCCGACAGCGGGCGATGTGGCCCGCTGCGTCGGGGGCGCGCGCTGGACTAGAATTGCGTGCTTGAACTGATTCAGGAACAGCAAGCGCATGACCCGACGACTGGATGTGGCGATCATCGGTGCGGACAGCATCGTCGGTGGGGCTCTGCTTGAGCTATTGGCGGACCGGCAGCTGTCGGTTGGCGAGATCCACGCCCTGGCCCAGGCACCGGAACGGACGGCCACGGTCGAGTTCGCCGGGCAGGAGCTCGACGTCGAGGACGCCACGCAGTTCGAGTTCAGCCAGGTGCAGCTGGCATTCCTCGCGGTGCGCGATCCGGAGATGCAGGCCGTTGCGGAGCGGGCGGCCGATGACGGCTGCATGGTCGTCGATGCCTCCGGCACCCGATGGCAGGACGCCGACATCCCAACGGTCGTGCCGGAGCTCAACGCCGGCGATCTTGAGGGTTTCAACGCCCGCGGCATCGTGGCCAATCCGGATCCGTTGGCCGTGGTGCTGGCCGTGGCGATGCAGCCGCTGTGCGCGCTGGCGCCGCTGGAACGGCTCACGGCGACGGCGATGGTGCCGGTATCCGACCTCGGCCGGCCGGCCTTCGAGGATCTGGCGCGGGAAACCACCGCACTGCTCAACGCGCGCTCGTACGAGCGCCGTCATTTCTCCCGTCAGATCGCCTTCAACGTGCACGGGCAGGTGGGCGCCGCGGGCGCTGGCGGGCAAACCGAACGCGAGCAGGATATCGGTCTGCAGCTGCAGCGGCTGCTCGACGCCGCCGGGCTCGGGGTGGCGCTGACGCTGGTGCCGGCGCCGGTGTTCTACGGGTACGGGATCGCGGTCGAGGTGCAGTTCGAGTCGCCCGTGGAGCTGGCGCAGGCGCAGGCCGCCTTGCAGGCCAGCGAGGCGCTGAACCTCGTCGTGAGCCTGGACGACGACGACTGCCCGACGCCGGTCACCGACGCGACGGTGGCGTCCGAAATCCACTTGGCGCGTCTGCGAGAGGGTAGTGTCGCGGGGCGGACATTGGCGTTTTGGCTCACGGCAGACAACGTTCGTCGGGCTGCAGCGCTCAATGCTCTGAAAAATGCCCAGATTCTGATCCGTGACTATTTATAATCTGTCGGGTATAAGAGGGTTTATACGCGTAAATTAACCTGCCGCATGAAGAGCACTCTTCGCGACGCAGCGCAATGGTGCGACGACGTGCAGCAGTGGCCGGTCGGGATCTGGAGAACACATGAGGCGTAGGCTCGCACTTGCGGCAGCTTTGTTACCGGCAGCGTGGATCACCACCGCCGCCGCTTTGGGTCTCGGGGATATCGATGTCCATTCGGGCCTGAACCAGCCGTTCTCGGCAACCATTCCCCTGAACGCGACATCCGCCGAAGCCGCCGGCGTCCGCGTCGGGCTCGCCAGTAACAGTGACTTCGAACGCGCCGGAGTGGATCGCATCGGCGTGCTGTCGTCGTTCAAGTTCGACGTCAAGACCGAAGGTGCCACGCCGCGTATCGAGCTGGTCAGCAGCCAGGCCGTGCGTGAGCCGATGGTGGTGTTCCTCATCGAGGTCCGCAGCGCCGGCAATCGCATCGTTCGGGAATACACGGTATTCCTCGATCCGCCGGACTACGCCGCGCCGGTCCCGGTTCCGGTTCCGACTGTGGCCGCGGCTCCGACCCGGCCGGCAGTTGCCCCACAACAGCCGCCGCAGCCGTCCGCCAGCTCGGCGACGTCGGATTTCTACGAGACCGCCGCTGAAGCGGAGCGCGGCGGGTTCGCGCCCGTACCCCGGTCGACGGACAGCTCCTCGACCGCAACCACGCCGATTCTCGACGAGCCGGCGCGCCTGACGCGTTCCGAGGTGCAGGTCAGGCCCGAGCAGCCGACCACGTCCGGACAGCAGCCCGGGCGATATGGTCCGGTGCGGCCGGGTGAGACGCTGTGGAGCGTGGCCAGCAAGCTGCGCCCGGGCCCGGCAGTCAGCATGGATCAGATGCTGCTCGGTCTGTATCGCGCCAACCCCCGCGCATTCGACGGGGGCATCGATGGCCTGATGAAGGGCATGGTGCTGACCGTGCCCGGGGTCGATGAGCTGACGGCAGTCAGCCCCGCGCAGGCACGCGACGAGGTGCGAGTCCTGCGCAGTGGCGGCGCGACGATGCCCGCGAAAAAGCCCGCGCCGAGCCCGCAGCCGACGGTCGCGCCGTCCGTGATTCCGACGGCGGCGCCGACGCCCACGCCGGAACCGACGACCGCGCCCGAGCCGGCGTCGTCTGACGCTGCCGTGGAGACCCCTGCCGAACCGGCTCCGATCACCTTGCCCGAAGACAGCTTCGCGGACGACGGTGCCGAGACCCCTGCCGAAACCGGGATGGCCGATTTGCCGCCGGATCTGCCGCTGGCCGAGCCGGAGCAGGGCGACACGGAGCTCATGCCGTCGGAAACGCCGGCGGACGCGACCGGCGCCGAGCACGCCGATGAAGGTCTTGCGACGTCGGAGCCGGAGCTCGCCGCCGGCGAAGAGGCGGCGTTGCCGCCCGCCGTGGAGGAGGAGATCTTCGAGGAGCCGGCGCCGGCATCCGAGTCGGGCCTGCTGGAATCCTTGCTGATCCCGCTGATCCTCGGGGTCCTGCTCATCGGTGGCATCGGCTTTCTCATCGCCAAGGTGCTGGCGCGCCGCAAGGGCCAGCAAGCCGGCGGCGGCGAGGCGGCGGTCACGCCGAAACCGGCTTCGATTTCCAAACCGGATTTCGCTGCGACAGTGGCAGCGACGGCCGGGGCTGCGGAAGCGGCGGCGCCCGAGCTGGAGGCAACCCAGGAGCAGACCCAGCGGTTCGACGAGACGCTCGAAGCCGCGGCGCCTCAGGGCGACGCCGACGAGGGACTGGCCGATGTGGATTTGCCGGCCGCGCCCGCGACCGAGGCGGTTACGCCGCCACCAGCCGAGCCGGAACCCGTCGATTTCGACCTGACCGGACAGTTCGAGTCGCAGACGGTCCAGATCGACCTGGATGCCAATGATCCGGTGTCCGAGGCCGACTTCCATCTGGCCTACGGCCTGTATGACGAAGCCGCGCTGCTGTTGCAGCAGGCCGCCGAGAAGGAACCGCAGCGTTCGGATATTCGCGTCAAGCTTGCCGAGACCTACTTCGCTGCGGGCAAGGCCGACGAGTTCCTGCAGTGCGCCGGCGATATCAAGCCGATGCTGTCGCCGGCAGAGTGGCAGAAGATTTCGATCCTCGGACAGCAGCTGTGCCCGGACGAGGAGCTGTTCAAGGCCACAGACGGTGGCGCCGTCGAGTCGGCGGACCTGGATCTGGACCTGTCGTCCGCGGAGCCTGCGGCGACCGACGCAGCGGCTGCCGACGGCGCCGAGCCAGAGCGCCTCGACCAGGCCGCGCCGCCGTCGCCGGCGGCCGATGAGCCTGCCGGCCTCGAGTTCAATCTTGAAGACTTCGAGCTGCCGCCGCTTGAGAGTGATCAGGCAGCACCCGCGACCCCGGCCGAATCGGCTGGCGAGGATCGCGGCGAGGGGCTCGATTTCGATCTGAGCCAGTTCGACCTCGGGGCCGGGGACGCTGAGCCCGCCGCCGCAGAGGCGGATGCTCAGGCGGATACCGGAGGCAACGCGGTCGACTTCGATCTCGGGGACGTGTCGCTCGAAACCAGCGACGACGCCACTGCAGCGCCGGCTTCCGAGGCCGAAGCTGTGCTGGAGTTGCCGGAGCTCGGCGCCGGAGACGACATCGCCGAGCCCCCCGCTCAGACCAGTGGGCTGGAGAGCGAATCCGTCGAACCGACCGAACAGATTCAGCTGGACGACGTCGATCTGGGCGATGCTTCGACCTCCGAGGCGCTGTCCGCGGGTGACGAGGCCGGCACCAAGCTGGATCTGGCCCGTGCCTATGTCGACATGGGTGACAACGACATGGCCAAGTCGCTGCTCGACGAGGTTGTCGAGCAGGGCAGCGACGAGCAGAAGCGAGAGGCGCAAAGCCTGCTGCAGCGGCTCGGCTGAGCATCGGCGCGGGAGGACTCAAGCGCTGATGCACCCGGCGATCCGCATTCTGCTGCTGCTGTCGCTGGCGGCGAGCCTGCCGGGTCTGAGCCTGATCGCGCTGGCGGTGGCCGCAGTCGTGCTGTTTGCCGCATATGGCTGGCTGGCCGGTAACGCATGGTCCCGCCTGCGCGGCGGACTGTTTCGCATGCGCTGGCTGCTGGGTGCGATCTTCGTGCTCTACGCCGGGTTCACCCCGGGGGATCCGCTGCTGGCGTCACTGCCCGGCCTGAGCCGGGAGGGATTGTCGGAAGGCGGACGGCGGGCACTGGTGCTGGTCGATCTGTTGCTGATGGTCTATCTGTTGCTGGCGACCACCTCGGTCGATCAGCTGGTGCAGGCCTTGCGCATGCTGACCGCGCCGCTGCGGGTGCTGGGGGTTTCGCCGGACCGTATCGGTTTGCGACTGGGACTCGCCCTCGAGGGTGTCGGTGACATGCAGGCGCGTCTGCAGGGCGAGGTACGCTCCGCGGGCAGCCCTTGGGACCGTGCCACGCGGGTGATTGCCGATATCGAACGGGAGGCGGACGCGCCGGTGGCCGCGATGATCCTTCCGGAACAGCGACTGCCCAGACCGTGGGAGTGGCTGCTGCCCATCGTGCTGTACGTCGCCCTCAAGAGCTGGATGCCATGACCCGTTTTGCCGCCGGGGTGGAGTACCTCGGCACCGATTTCTCGGGGTGGCAGGCGCTGCCGGGCCGCTGTACCCTGCAGGGCGAGCTGGAGCGCGCCCTGAGCCGTGTCGCGGACCATCCGGTCAGCATTGTCGCCGCGGGGCGCACCGACGCCGGTGTGCATGCCTTGCAGCAGGTCGTTCATTTCGACAGTGCCGCCTCCCGTAGCGACTACGCCTGGCTGCTCGGCACCAATACCAATCTGCCCCATACCCTGAACATCCGCTGGATCCAGGCGGTCACGCCGCGGTTCCATGCCCGTTTTGACGCGTTGCGACGGCGATATCGCTACGTGATCCACAATCACCGGGCGCGCAGTGCGCTGCTGTTCCAGCGCAGCGGTTGGTGGCCGCAGGTGCTGGATGCCTGCGCGATGCACGAGGCGGCGCAGGCCTTGGTCGGCGAGCACGACTTCTCGGCGTTTCGCGATTCGCAGTGCCAGTCGCCGACGCCGGTGCGCCGCATCGAGTCGATCAGCGTGCGCCGCCGCCTCGATTTCGTCGTCATCGACATCTGCGGAAACGCGTTCCTGCATCACATGGTCCGCAACATCACGGGGACTCTGGCGGAGGTCGGGCTCGGCAAGCGGGCGCCGATCTGGGTTGCAGAAGTCCTGGCCGGGCGGGACCGCAAGCAGGCGGGCATGACCGCCGCCGCCGGCGGGCTCTATTTCGTGGGACCCGAATATGCGTCAGAATTCGGCCTCCCGCCGCCCCCGCAGCCCTGGTTTCCCGCTTAGTCGAAGTGTCTAGAACCCGCATCAAGTTTTGCGGCATCCGCAGGCAGCAGGATGTCCGGACCGCCGTCGATCTCGGAGTGGATGCGCTGGGTCTGGTCTTCGTGGAGGGCAGTCGTCGTCATGTGACGCCGCAGGCGGGCGCCCGTCTGCGGCGTGCGGTGCCGGCGTTCGTCAGTGTCGTGGCGCTGTTGCTCGACCCCGAGCCGGAGCTGGTGCGCGCGGTGATCGACACGGTACGGCCGGATCTGCTGCAGTTCCACGGCCGGGAAGACCCCGCGTTTTGCGCGGGTTTCGGGATGCCCTACGTCAAGGCGGTGGCGATGGCCGATCCCGCCAACCTGCGCCGGGAAGCGCGCCGTCACCGCGGCTGCTCGGGGCTGCTGCTCGACAGCCATGCCGCCGGAGGCATGGGCGGGCGCGGCGAGGCGTTTGACTGGTCGACAGTCGGATCGGTGCGCCAGCCGCTGATCCTGGCCGGAGGGCTGGGGCCGCAGACGGTCGCGCGCGGGATCCGGATGGTGCGACCCTACGCGGTCGATGTGTCCAGCGGGATCGAGGCCCGCCCCGGGATCAAGGATCCGGACAAGATGGCGGCTTTCGTGGATGCCGTGCAGCGTGCCGATCGCGCGCTGCGCCGCTCCGCCAATCAGTGAGAGGTTTATGACTTACGCGTTGCCCGATGTTCATGGCCATTTCGGCCGCTACGGCGGACAGTTCGTCGCCGAAACCCTGATGGAGCCGCTCAGCGAGCTGGCGCAGGCCTACGCAAGCCTGAAACAGGATCCGGCGTTTATCGCCGAACTCGATCGCGATCTGCGCGACTACGTGGGGCGGCCGTCGCCGCTGTATCACGCCGAGCGCCTGACCGCGCGCTGGGGTGGGGCGCAGATCTGGCTCAAGCGCGAGGATCTGAACCACACCGGGGCGCACAAGATCAACAACACGGTCGGCCAGGCGCTGCTGGCCAAGCACCTCGGCAAGACCCGCATCATCGCCGAGACCGGTGCCGGGCAGCACGGCGTCGCCTCGGCGACGATCGCCGCCCGTCTTGGGCTCAAGTGCGTGGTCTACATGGGGGCCGAGGATGTCGAGCGGCAGTCGCCCAACGTCTACCGGATGAAGCTGCTCGGCGCCGAGGTGGTGCCGGTGCAGTCGGGAACCAAGACGCTGAAGGACGCGCTCAACGAGGCGCTGCGGGACTGGGTCACCAACGTCGACGATACGTTCTACGTCATCGGCACCGTTGCGGGGCCGCATCCGTATCCGATGCTGGTGCGCGATTTCAACGCCGTGGTCGGCCGCGAAGTGCTGCAGCAGAGTCGGGAGCGCTTCGGGCGCCTGCCGGATGCCCTGGTGGCCTGCGTCGGCGGCGGATCCAACGCCATCGGTCTGTTCTACCCGTTCATCGATGAGGCCGGCGTCGAGATGTACGGCGTCGAGGCGGGCGGGCACGGGCTGCAGGGCGACGAGCATGCCGCGCCACTGTCGGCGGGCCGGCCCGGAGTGCTGCATGGCAACCGGACCTACGTCATGGCCGACGACAATGGTCAGATCATGCCGACCCATTCGATCTCGGCCGGACTCGACTACCCCGGTGTCGGTCCGGAGCACGCCTATCTGAAGGATATCGGGCGCGTGAACTACACGGCGGTCACCGACGACGAGGCGCTGGCTGCGTTTCACGAACTGACGCGCAGCGAAGGCATCATTCCCGCGCTGGAATCCTCGCATGCCGTCGCGTACGCGAAGAAGCTGGCGCCGACGATGACGCCCGAGCAGCGCATCGTCGTCAATCTGTCCGGTCGTGGTGACAAGGACATCTTCACGATTGCCAAGCTCGAAGGCATCGAGCTTCTGTAGGCCCGAATCCATGTCACGACTTCAATCGACTCTGAGCGGACTCCGGACGGCGCGGCGCAAGGCGCTGGTGCCTTACATCACGGCCGGGGATCCGCAGCCCGATCTCACCGTCGAGCTGATGCATGCGCTGGTTCGCGGCGGTGCCGATGTCATCGAGCTCGGTATCCCGTTCTCCGATCCGATGGCGGACGGCCCGACGATCCAGCTCGCCTGCGAGCGGGCGCTGCGCCACGGTACCGGGCTGATGGACGTGCTCGGCATGGTGGCGCGCTTCCGCGAGCAGAACACGACGACGCCTGTCGTTCTGATGGGCTATCTCAACCCGGTCGAGATCTGCGGTCTGGATCGTTTCGCCGAGCGTGCGGCCGACGCGGGGGTCGACGGTGTCCTGATCGTCGACCTTGCCGTCGAGGAGGCGCCGGACTACCTGCCGACCCTGCGTGCGCGCGGTCTGGACTGCATCTTCCTGCTGGCGCCGACGACGACCGATGCGCGCGTCGAGGCCATCGCCCGGGAAGCCAGCGGTTACCTGTACTACGTGTCGCTCAAGGGCGTGACCGGTGCGGCGACACTGGATGTCGCCGATGTCGAGCGGCGCCTCGCCGCGATCCGTGCGCATACCGACTTGCCGCTGGCCGTCGGCTTCGGCATTCGCGATGCCGACAGCGCCAGGGCCGTCGGGCGGGTGGCCGATGGTGTCGTCGTCGGCAGCGCGCTGGTTTCCGAGGTCGAACGACTGCAGGATCATCCGGACGAGATCGCCGCGCGGCTGGAATCACGCTTGCGGGAGCTGCGTGAGGCGCTAGACTCGCTGACAGAGTGAGACACTCGGGTAAAACTCTGTAAGATGCAGCCCCCCACCGGTCAGGCGTATGTCGGATTCAATGAGTTGGCTCGATAAGATCGTCGGTTCGAAGCTGCTGCAAAGCGGTGCGAAGAAGCACAACGTTCCCGAGGGACTGTGGACCAAGTGCGAAAGCTGCCAGTCGGTGCTGTACCGGGCCGAGCTGGAGCGCACGCTGGAAGTCTGTCCGAAGTGCTCGACCCATCGCGTGATCACCGCACGCAAGCGCCTCGAGCACTTTCTCGATCCCGAGCCGCGCCATGAGATCGGCGCCGAAGTCGGCCCCAAGGACCCGTTGAAGTTCAAGGACAGCCGCAAGTACACCGACCGCATCAAGGAAGCGCAGACCGATACCGGCGAGAAGGATGCGCTGATCGTGATGCGTGGGCAGTTGATGGGGCTGCCGCTGGTGACGGCCGCCTTCGAATTCAGCTTCATGGGCGGTTCGATGGGCAGTGTCGTCGGCGAGAAGTTCGTGCGCGGCGTCAACGCCAGCCTCGAATACGGTGTGCCGTTCGTCTGCTTCGCCGGTTCCGGCGGCGCGCGCATGCAGGAGTCGCTGTTCTCGCTGATGCAGATGGCCAAGACCTCCGCCGCGCTGGCGCGACTCGCGGAGCGCGGGTTGCCGTACATTTCGGTGATGACGCACCCGACCATGGGCGGAGTGTCGGCGAGTCTGGCGATGCTGGGCGACGTGCACATCGCCGAGCCGAAGGCGCTGATCGGCTTCGCCGGTCCGCGCGTGATCGAGCAGACCGTGCGCCAGAAGCTGCCGGAGGGCTTCCAGCGCGCCGAGTTCCTGCTCGAGAAGGGCGCCATCGACATGATCGTGGACCGACGCGAGATGCGTGATCGGATCTACCGGCTGCTGTCGATGATGACCCACTTCTCGCCCAGCGTCAGCGCCGCCTGACGCCTGCGCTGAGGGACGCCCGCGCGTGCACCGGCGCAGCCTCGAGGACTGGCTGAGCTGGCAGGAAACCCTGCATCCGCGGGCGATCGACCTGGGTCTGGATCGCGTCCGCAGGGTTGCCGAGGCGCTCGGTCTGCCGTGGCGCAACTGTCTCTCGGTGATCGTCGGCGGGACCAACGGCAAGGGCTCCAGCGCGTATCTGCTGGCCCAGATCTGTCAGGCCGCCGGTCTGCGGGTCGGCCTGTACACGTCTCCCCATCTGGTCCGCTACAACGAACGTGTCCGCATCGACGCCGGGATGGCGTCGGACGAAGCGCTGTGCGCCGCGTTCGAAGCGATCGACGCGGCGCGGGGCGAGGTGGGCCTGACCTATTTCGAGTTCGGCACGCTGGCCGCCCTGTGGCTGTTCCGGGAGGCCCGCGTTGATGTCCAGGTACTCGAAGTCGGACTCGGCGGGCGGCTCGACGCCACCAACATCGTCGACGCGGATGCCGCGCTGCTCACCAATGTCGGGCTGGACCATCTCGACTGGCTCGGCAGCGATCGCGAGCAGATCGGCGCCGAGAAGGCGGGCATCTTCCGTTCGGGCAAACCGGCGATCTTCGCGCATCCCGACCTGCCGGCGTCGGTCGTCGCATACGCGCAGCGCGTTGGCGCACGGCTCATCCGCCGGGGCCGCGACTTCGGGGTTGTGGTCCATGACGACGGCACATTCGACTGGTCCGGCGCGGCATCGCACTACGAGCGGCTCCCGGCCGTCGCGGGCCCCGCCCAGATCGACAACGCCGCGGGCGTGCTGGCACTGATCGAGGCGCTGTCGCCGCGGCTGCGGATTCCGGAGGCGGCCGTGCGCCAGGCGCTCGCCGGGAGCCGTTTGCCGGGGCGCCAGGAGATCCGCGGGCGCTGGATCCTCGATGTCGCACACAATGCGGAGGCCGGCGGCATGCTGGCGCGGTGCCTGGCGCAGCGCTCCTGCCCGGGTCGAACCGTTCTGGTCCTCGGCATGCTGACCGACAAACCGCACGTTGAATTCATGACGGTGCTGGCGTCGTATGTCGACGCAGTGCTGTGTGTGGGCCTGCCGCCACCCCGGGGATTGTCGGCGGAGGCGCTGCGGCGGCGCGTCATGATCGTGGTTGCGCGGGACACCGAGGTCCTGAGCTGTGAGAATATGCGGGACGCACTCTCGACGGCGAGCCAACTGGCAGGAGACCAGGGCAGGGTCGTCGTGACCGGATCGTTTCTCACAGTCGCGGCCGCTATCGGTGAACTCGATGGATGAACTCTTGCGACAGCGCCTTGTCGGCGCCCTCGCACTGGTGTTTCTAGCCCTGCTGCTGGTCTCGTTGCTCCCGAAGGCGGAGGACGAGGCGGCGCCGGACACGGCTTCGGTGGTCGTGAACCTGGACGGTTCTCCGGTGGCTCCGCCCCCGGCGACGGGAGGCACACTCGCTGCGGACGGCGAAGCGGGTGGCGATGCCCCGGAGGGGGCGGCGCTGATGCCGGATCGGGCGCCCGCGCCGGTCGCGGTGGACGCCGACAGTGACGAGCTGATCGCACCAGAAGGCGAGCCCGATGGCGAGGTCGTCCTGGCGGTGGCCGCGCCGACATCGACTCCGAAACCCACTCCGAAGCCCACCGCGACCCCGGTACCGCAGGCGCGCCCGACGCCGACGCCGGTGCCCACATCGCAGGCAAAAGCGCCGGTGGACGCGCCGGAGTGGTGGGTGCAGGTCGGGTCGTTTTCGCAGATCGAGAATGCGCGCCGGGTCGAGCGGCAGCTGCAGCAGCTGGGGCAGAAAACCATGATCACCCCGGTGGCAAGCTCCAAGGGCACGCTATACCGGGTTCGCGCGGGGCCATATTCACGGGCTTCAGACGCGGAGCAGGGGCAGAGAGTCATCGTCAGGAACGGCTACCGCGACGCACGGGTGATTGCACCCTGACGCATCGTCATGGGTGTCATGCGGTGGTAAAATCTGCGCTCACTGGTGCCGCCGCCTCCGCATGACCTGGGTCGACTACAGCATTCTGTTCCTGTTCGCACTGTCCGTGCTGGTCGGAATCTGGCGGGGCTTCACGCGGGAGATCCTCAGCCTGCTGACCTGGGTGGTCGCGTTCATCGCTGCCGCGCTCGCAGGGTCCTACGCCGCCGCTCGTCTGAGCGCCTACATTGCCGATGCCGCGCTGCGCGAAGCTGCCGGCTGCGCGATCGTGTTCCTCGGAGCCCTGTTCGTGGGCGCCGTCCTGACCCACTTTCTCGTCGTTGCCGTTCGTGACAGCCGCTTCTCGCCCGCCGATCGCACGCTGGGCGGCGGACTCGGGCTGATCCGGGCGGTCATCATCGTCAGCCTGTTCGTGCTGGTCGCCGGTCAGGTCGGGGCCCAGAACGACCGCTGGTGGCAGGAATCGGTCCTGGTGCCGCGCTTTGCGCCCCTGGCCAATGGCTTCGAAAACATCATTCCCCAGCGCTGGCTCGAGCTGATCAAGCCGGCGCCGCCGTCGTCAACCTGACCCTGCAGGACTTTTCATCATGTGCGGAATCGCCGGAATCGTTTCACAGAGCGCGCCCGTCAACTCGGAGCTGTTCGACGCGTTGACCATGCTGCAGCACCGGGGGCAGGACGCGGCGGGCATCATCACCAACGAGGGGCACCGCCTGTACCTGCGCAAGGAGAACGGCCTGGTCCGTGACGTGTTCAGCTCCGATGAGCACATGGTCAAGCTGCGGGGACGGATGGGGGTGGCCCATGTGCGGTATCCGACGGCCGGGTGCTCGACCTCCGCAGAGGCGCAGCCGTTCTACACCAACACCCCGTTCGGCATTTCGCTGTCGCACAACGGCAACCTGACCAACGCCGAGGAACTCAAGCAGGAGCTGTTCCTGCAGGATCGCCGTCATCTCAACACCGATTCGGATTCCGAGGTGCTGCTCAATGTCTTCGCCCACGAGCTGTTGCAGCGCGGCGTCCTGAGGCTGACGCCGGACGACGTTTTCGCCGCGGTTTCGGGTGTGCACCAGCGCTGCCGCGGCGCCTATGCCTGCGTTGCGGTGATCACCGGTTACGGTGTGGTCGGGTTCCGTGATCCCAACGGCATCCGCCCTGCGGTCTACGGTGTGCGCGAGACGATGCATGGGCTCGACTACATGATCGCCTCGGAGTCGGTCGCGCTTGACGCGCTGGGCTACGAGCTGCTCGGCGACATCGGGCCGGGAGAGGCGGTCCTCATCACCATCGACGGCAAGCTGCACAAGCGCCAGTGCGCGTCGAACCCGATGCTCACGCCGTGCATCTTCGAGCACGTCTATCTGGCGCGGCCCGATTCGGTGATCGACGACATCTATGTCTACAAGGCGCGCCTGCGCATGGGCGTGAAGCTGGCCGAAAAGATCCTGCGTGACTGGCCGGATCACGACATCGACGTGGTCATCCCGATTCCGGACACGTCCCGCGTCGCCGGTGCGGAACTCGCTTCGCGCCTGGGCGTGCACTACCGCGAGGGGTTCATCAAGAACCGCTACATCGGCCGGACCTTCATCATGCCGGGGCAGGCCAAACGCAAGAAGTCGGTGCGCCAGAAGCTCAACCCCGTCGGCGTCGAGTTCCGCGGCAAGAATGTGCTGCTGGTCGACGATTCGATCGTGCGCGGCACGACGTCGAAGGAAATCATCGAGATGGCCCGCGAAGCCGGCGCGCGGAAGGTCTACTTCGCGTCGGCGGCGCCGCCGGTGCGCTATCCCAACGTCTATGGCATCGACATGCCGACGAGTTCGGAGCTGGTCGCGCACGGCCGCACCATCGAGGAGCTCGAGGCGCTGCTCGGCGCCGACCGGCTGATCTATCAGGACCTCGAGGACCTGATCGAGGCGGTGCGTGCCGGCAATCCCGAGATCAGCCGCTTCGACTGCTCGGTCTTCACCGGCGAGTACATCACCCGCGACGTCACCGCCGAGTACCTGAGCCAGCTCGAGCTGTTCCGCTCAGATTCGGCCAAGGCGGCCCGTAGCCGGTCGCAGACCGTGATCGAACTACCGAATCACGCGTAGCGGCATGCCGGCCGCGACTTGAGCGGCCGGCCGAATGGTCGTATGGTTGCGGCGCGCCGATTTGTTGCCAGCTTGCGGGCGCGTAATAAATGCAGCTAAACGGACAGCAAAGCCCGTTTAGCCTCGTGCAAACGGGCTTTTGACGTTTCTGGAGCAAGGCAGTGTACGAAGACTTCGATCCGGGGTGGGGTGCGTCCACGCTGGGGATACGGGCGTCCGAACCGCGGACGGAGAACCGCGAGCATTCCGCGAGTGTGTCGCTGACATCGAGCTACGTATTCCGCAACGCGGCGGAAGCGGCGGCGGTTTTCCAGGGGGATCAGCCCGGATACATCTATTCGCGCTTCACCAATCCGACCGTCGAGGCCTTCGAGCGCCGTCTGGCGGCGATGGAAGGCGGGCAGGCCTGCGTCGCCACCGCCAGCGGCATGGCCGCGATCCTGACGCTGTGTCTCGCGACGCTGAACATGGGCGATCACATCGTGGCGTCGCGCGGCCTGTTCGGCTCCACGATCGGCCTGTTCAACAACATCCTCGCGCGCTTCGGCCTGAGTGTGAGCTACGTGGATCTCACCGATCCGGCGGCATGGGAGGCGGCGATCCAGGACAACACCCGTCTGCTGTTCGTCGAGACCCCGTCCAATCCGCTGTGCGAGCTTGCGGACATCGCGGCGTTGGCCGAGGTCGCGCACCGCCACGGCGCGTGGCTCTGTGTCGACAACTGCTTCCTGACGCCGGCGCTGCAGCGGCCGCTGGCGCTGGGCGCCGATTTCGTCATTCACTCCGCGACCAAATACCTCGACGGGCAGGGGCGCTGTGTCGGCGGTGCGATCGTTGGCGACGCCGAGCGTGTCGGCAAGGACGTATTCGGGTTCATGCGGACGGCGGGTCCGTGCATGAGTCCGTTCAACGCCTGGGTGTTCCTGAAGGGCCTCGAAACCCTGGCGGTGCGGATGAAGGCGCATTGCCAGAATGCGCGCGCGCTGGCCGAATGGCTCGAGGAGCAGCCGCAGGTGGCGCGGGTCCACTATCCGGGACTGCATTCGCATCCGCAGCACGTGCTGGCGCAGCGTCAGCAGGCCGATTTCGGCGCCATCGTCAGTTTCGAGGTCGACGGTGGACGCGAGGCAGCGTGGAAGGTGATCGACAGCACGCGGATGATTTCGATCACCGCCAATCTCGGTGACACGCGGACCACAATCACGCATCCGGCCACGACCACGCACGGGCGGATCTCCGCCGAGGCGCGCGCTGCCGCCGGCATTTCCGAAGGGTTGCTGCGCGTTGCCGTCGGGCTCGAGGATCTCGACGACATCAGGGCGGACCTCGCCAGGGGACTGGTCTGAAGCCGTGAGCGACGGCGGCTGGCGACTGGCGGCGTTCGAGGCCCTGTGTCTCGGGGATCCGTCCGACAAATGCGCGGCCGTGGCGGGATTGACCGCGACGTGTGAGCCCGAGGTACCCTCGGTCGAGGCAGCGGCGCTCAATTGGGCCCGGGTGCCCGGACGACCGGATCGGCCGCAACTGGTGCATCCGCGGTCGGTGCCGACGCGGGGGCTGGGCAGTCCGTCCGGTCGCGCGGCGCTGGCGCATGCCGTCGCCCACATCGAATTCAACGCGATCAATCTGGCACTGGATGCGGCCTGCCGCTTCGACGGGATGCCGGCCGCGTTCTACCGGGACTGGCTCAGCGTTGCAGGGGACGAGGCGCGTCATTTCCAGATGCTGTCCCGGCGGTTGTCCGAACTCGGATACGCGTATGGCGATTTTCCGGCCCACAACGGCCTGTGGGAGGCTGCGGAGAAGACCGCGCACGACGTCATGGTCCGGATGGCGCTGGTGCCGCGCGTGCTCGAGGCGCGCGGGCTCGACGTCACGCCCGGGATGATCCGGCGGCTGCAGGAAGTGGGTGACGATGCCACGGTCGACGTGCTCAGGGTGATCCTCGACGAGGAAGTCCGGCATGTGGCGATCGGCACCCACTGGTTTCGATATCTGTGCGCCCAGCGCGGACTCGAGCCGGTCGAGACGTTTCGCGCACTGCTGAACGACTACGGCATGCAGCTGCGGCCTCCATACAACCGGGAGGCGCGGATGGCCGCCGGCTTTCTGGACAGCGAGCTGGGCTGAATCCCCCTGCCGATATCAGGCTGGATCCCTACAGGATGCTCGGCTCCGGGCTGACTGCCTGTGGCCACCTTGCGAGGCTCACTATCCGCAGCGATTTCGAAAGGCCTAAGGGAGGTCCGTTCGGCCGCTTGGAGTGAGGTGTGCGTGCGGTTCGTCGAAAGATGGGGAGGCGCAGCAGGCGTCCGGGGGATGGATCAGATCAGCACCCGGCGGCAGGTGCCAGCGTGGCAGATCAGGTACTCCATGCGGTCGGGGCGCCAGTCGGCCAGGACATGGCGTTCGACGTCACGGCCGTCGACCGACAGGACGTGGTCCGCGGGTCGGTGGGTATGGCCATGGATGATGCGGGGCACGCCGTAATCGCGGAATGCCGCCGCGACCGCATCCGGGCTGACGTCCATGATCTCGACCGTCTTGCTCTGTTTGGCGCCGGTGCTGTGTCCGCGCAACCCCCCGGCGATGCGCAGCCGGCGTCGCAGGGGCAGGCGCAGGAACAGCCACTGGGCCAGACGATTGCGCGAGAAGCGCCGCCAGCGCTGATAGGCATGATCGTCGGTGCACCACAGGTCGCCGTGCGACAGCAGTGTCGGGACGTCGTCGATCTGGACCACGGACGGGTCCACCAGCAGACGCGCGCCGCTGGCGCGTTCGAAGTCTCGTCCGAGCAGGAAGTCGCGGTTGCCATGCATGACGTAGACCGCGACGCCGGATTCGCTGAGGCGGCGCAGGGCGGCGATGACATCGGCGTGCGTGGCGACGCCGTCGTCGTCGCCCACCCAGTACTCGAAGATGTCGCCGAGCAGGTACAGCGCCGTCGCCTGACGTGCCGGGCCTTCGAGTAAACGAATCAGGCCGTCGCGCAATGGCGACGGCCCGTTCGGAAGGTGCAGATCGGATGCCAGCAGGACCGGTCGGCTCATGCCCACTGTGCGGTTCGATCGTTCCCGATTCGCGCTGAGGCGCTCAGCGGCCCAGAACCGATTTCAAGGCGTCGAGGCAACGCTGCACGTGTGCCTCGGTGCAGCTCTGGCCCATCAGTCCGATCCGCCAGACCTTGCCCGCGAACTCGCCGAGGCCGGCGCCGATCTCCAGACCGAACTCGTTGAGCAGACGCGCGCGCAGGGCTGCCTCGTCGGAAACGCCATCCGGGATCATCACGGCGTTGAGCTGGGGGATGCGTTCGGCTGCCGGGACCAGCATCTTCAGACCGAGCCCCTCGAGGCCGGCCACGAGCTGCTCGTGGACGCGACGGTGGCGTGCCCAGGCGTTCTCCAGACCTTCCTCCTCGACCAGGCACAGCGCCTCGTGCAGGCCGTAGAGCGCGTTGACCGGTGCGGTGTGGTGGTAGGCGCGCTTGGCGCCGCCACTCCAGTAGCCGGTGACCAGATTGATATCCATGAACCAGCTCTGGACCGGCGTCTTGCGCTGCTTGGCGACTTCGACCGCCCGGGCGGAGAAGGTCACCGGTGACAGCCCCGGCGGCGCCGACAGGCACTTCTGGGTGCCGCTGTAGACCGCGTCGAGCTGCCAGGCGTCGACTTCGAGCGGCACGCCGCCCAGCGAGGTCACCGCGTCGACGATCGTCAGCACGCCGTGCTTGCGCGCGATCTCGGCCAGCATCGCCGCGTCCGACAGCGCGCCGGTCGACGTCTCGGCGTGCACGAATGCCAGCGCCTTGGCGTCGGGATGCTGGGTCAGTGCCGCGTCGACCTTGGCAGGGTCGATCGCGCGGCCCCAGGGATCGTCAACGGCGACGACCTTGGCGCCGCAGCGCTGGGCCACCTGTTTCATGCGTCCGCCGAAGACGCCGTTCTCGCAGACGACGACGGTGTCGCCCGGCTCCAGCAGGTTCACGAAGCAGGCTTCCATGCCCACCGAGCCCGGCCCGGAAACCGGCATCGTCAGCTCGTTCTGGGTACGGAACACCCGGCGCAGCTGCTGCTTGATGGTATCCATCAGGCCGACGAATGCCGGATCCAGATGGCCGATGGTCGGCTGCGCCATGGCCGCGAGCACACGCGGGTGGACGTCGGAAGGGCCGGGGCCCATGAGCGTACGCCGCGGCGCAACGAAGCTGACCGGGGCCGGAGCGGCCTCGGCGGCGGGCGTGCTCATGAACTGGTTCTGCTGCTGCGTCACTGCGCACCCTCCTGCACCGTGACCTTTTCGATGACGACCTGGGTCATGGGCACGTCGCGGCCGAACGGCGGGATCGCGCCGGTCGGGGTCTCGGCGATCGCATCGACGACGTCCATGCCCGCAGTGACCTTGCCGAACACGGCGTAGCCCATGCTGCGCTGGGGCGTGAAGTTCAGGAAGTCGTTGTCCTTGTGGTTGATGAAGAACTGCGACGTCGCGGAATGCGGATCGTTGGTCCGTGCCATCGCGATGGTGCCGCGATCGTTCTTCAGGCCGTTGCGGGCCTCGTTCTCGATCGGTTCATGCGTCTTGCGCTGGTGGTATTCGCTGTCATAGCCGCCGCCCTGGATCATGAAGTCCTTGATCACGCGGTGGAACACCAGGCCGTCGTAGTGTCCTTCCTTGGCGTAGCGGACGAAGTTGGCCACGGTCTTCGGGGCTTTTTCGGCGTCGAGTTCGAGGGTGATATCGCCCATCGATGTGGTCATCAGCACGCGGACGGGGGTGGCGGCTTCGGCGGTCATGGCAGCTCCGGTCAGTAGTAGGGTGGCAATCAATGCTTTGAGTGTTTTCATGGGTCTGTCGCGATTGGCAGCGAAAGGATTGGATACGGTGTCACGCGGCGTCGACGTGGAGGGCATGGTGTTCGGCGGCATCGGCGACGTCCGCCATCGCGTCGTCGATCAGGTCCATGCCGCCTTCGCCATGATGAACGCCTTCCGACAGCGTGCGGCGGAAGGCGCGCCCGCCGGGCTGGCCCCGGAACAGCCCGAGGATGTGGCGGGTGATATGGTGCAACGGCGTCCCTGCCTCGAGTTCGGATATCACGTACGGGCGCAGGCGTTCGATGACCTGCTCGCGCGTAGGCGCGGTGGTGGCGTCGCCGAAGATGCGGTGATCGACCTCGGCGAGGATATAGGGATTCTCGTAGACCTCGCGTCCGAGCATGACGCCGTCGACATGACGCAGATGCGTCTCGCACTGTTCCAGCGTGTGGATGCCGCCATTGATCACGATCCGCAGCTGCGGAAACTCCTGCTTCAGCCGATAGACGGAATCGTACTGGAGCGGCGGGATTTCGCGGTTTTCCTTCGGTGACAGTCCCTTGAGCCAGGCCTTGCGGGCGTGGACGACAAATGTCTCGCACCCTGCGGCGGCGACGGTCTCGACGAAGATCCGCATGAATGCGTAGTCCTCCGAATCGTCGACCCCGATGCGATGCTTCACCGTCACCGGCAGGGCGGTGGCCGACTTCATGGCCCGGACGGCATCGGCGACGTGATCCGGCTCCCGCATCAGGCAGGCGCCAAACCGACCTTCCTGAACGCGGTCCGACGGGCAGCCGCAATTGAGGTTGATCTCGTCGTAGCCAGCCTGCTCGCCGAACTCGGCGCACCGGGCCAGTTCGGCCGGATCGACCCCGCCCAGCTGCAGCGCGACCGGATGCTCGGTCGCGTCGAAACGCAGCAGACGTCGGCGCGGACCGTGAATCAGCGCCGCCGTGGTCACCATTTCGGTGTAGAGCAGGGCGTGACGCGAAATCTGACGCAGAAAAAACCGGCAGTGCCGGTCCGTCCAATCCATCATGGGCGCTACGCAGAAGCGATGGTCGAGCATGCGAGAAGTCGGAGCGTCGATTAAGTGGCGGGAGCGGCCATCGCGGGCTTCGCCGATGATCCCCAAATGACGTCGGATTTTACCGCAGAGCCCGGTTCGATGGTGATGATCGGGGATGGAAAGCCTTTTTTGCTCGATAACGGGCGATGAGCGTAGGGAAAACCCTTACATCAATGTCAGTTCTCGCGCGTCGGGCCATCAGTTTGTGTATAGTTTTTGCGGTAAAAAAATCTGATCGAGTTTCGACGGGATTGCGGCCGGATAGCCGCAAGACAATACAGGGGTGGTACAGATGACGATTTGGTTGGGGCGGCGCGCGCTCGCGTGCGCACTGATGTTGGGGGTCGGCTGTCCGGCAGCATGGGCCGACGAGACCGCAAGGCCGCACGCATTTATCCAGGGCACCTTCTCGAGTGTTGACGAGGACCGTCTGACCGACGATCACGCCAACGGTTGGCAGCTCGGCTTCGGGCTGCCCCTGTCGCACCGCTTCTGGCTCGAAGGTCTGTACTTCGACAATACGATGGAAACCGGCAACGGCAGCGGCACCGATTTCTATCAGCGCGGTCTCGGGCTCGATCTGCAATACGCCTTCGGTGACCGTGAATCCTTTACGCCGTTCATCCTGATCGGCGGTGGTGCGGCCCGCAACGACGTCATTCCGGATGCACTGGATGACGACACCTTCTATCTCAACGCCGGTATCGGCGTCGTCGGTCGCCTGTTCGGTATGCAGTGGCTGCGGTATCGCATCGAAGGGCGCTATGTCCGCGACGACTACCTCGACGGGGTCGATGACATCCGCGGTGCCGCCGGCATCGAGATTGCACTGGGCAAGACCCGCGTCGAAGAGAAGGTGATCGTACGCGATGCGCCGCCGCCCCAGGTCGTCGAAAAGATCGTCGAGGTTCCGATCGCCCCGATGGACAGTGACGGTGACGGTGTCGCCGACCAGTTCGACCAGTGTCCGTCCACGCTGGCTGGAACCCAGGTCAACGGTTTCGGATGCGTTGTCGGACAACAGACGGTCGAGCTCGAGGATGTCTCGTTCGAATTCGATTCAGCGCGTCTGAGCCTCAACGGCAAGCGCCTGCTCGAGCCGGCGCTGCTGTTCCTGCAGAACCAGCCGGGTGTGACGGCCGAGATCGCCGGGCACACCGACAGCGTCGGCACCGAGGTCTACAACCTGAAGCTGTCGCAGCAGCGCGCCGAGTCGGTTCGCCAGTTCTTCATCGACAACGGCATTGCGGCGAATCGTCTGATCGCCAAGGGATATGGCGAGGCCATTCCGGTCGAGTCGAACGAGACCGAAGAGGGACGCGAAGCAAATCGCCGGGTTGAGTTGCACATCAACGGGGCAGAGGAATAGAGATGGATATGCGTGAATTGATCAAGCGACTGACGATAGTCGCAACGCTCTGTGTGGGTGCGTCGATGCTGGGCGCGTGCAGCACCGCCGACGAGGGCGGTGGCGGCGGGTCTGTGCCGACGACCAACGACGGAGACCTCGACGGAATCGTTGATGGCCAGGACAACTGCCCGACCGTGTCGAACGTCAGTCAGCGTGACACCGACGGCGACGGCATCGGTGACGCCTGTGACGACGATCGCGACGGCGACGGCAGCGACAACACGGTCGACAACTGCCCGGTGACGCCGAATCCGAGTCAGGCTGATCGCGACGGTGACGGCATCGGCGACGCCTGTGACGATTCCGACGGCGACGGCATCGGCGACGACACCGACAATTGCCCGACGACGCCGAATCGCAACCAGCTGGACACGGACGGTGACGGCATCGGTAATGCCTGCGACTTCGACGACGACGGTGACGGCATCGGCGATGCCACCGACAACTGCCCGCTGGTGCCCAACGCCGATCAGCTCGATACCGACGGCGACGGCATCGGCGACGCCTGCGAGGGCGACTACGACGGCGATGGCATCGGTGACGGTACCGATAACTGCCCGTTGATTCCGAATCCTGATCAGACCGACACGGACCTCGACGGCGTCGGCGACGCCTGCGATGACTCCGACAGCGATGGTGTCAACGACGACGTCGACAATTGCCCGAACGTTCCGAACGCCGGGCAGTCGGACGTCGACGGCGACGGGTTGGGCGATTTCTGCGACAGCGACGATGACGGCGACGGGGTCAGCGACGGCACGGACAACTGCCCGCTGGTGCCGAATCCGGATCAGGCCGACCTTGATGGCGACGGTATCGGCAATGCCTGCGAGGATGACCGTGACGGCGACGGCATCAACAACGATGTCGACAACTGCCCGACGGTCCCCAACGAAGGCCAGGCGGATGCTGACGGCGACGGCGTGGGTGATGCCTGCGACGACACCGACGGCGACGGCGTGAACGATTTCGCCGACAACTGCCCGACGACGCCGAACCGCGACCAGCTCGACACCGACGGCGACGGTCGCGGCGATGCCTGCGATACGGATGACGACGGCGACGGCATCGGCGACGCCGCCGACAACTGCCCGCTGGTATCCAATCCGGATCAGGCCGACACCGACGGGGACGGCATTGGTGACGCCTGCGAAGGCGACCGCGATGGCGACGGGGTTGCGGACGATCTCGACAACTGTCCGACCAATCCGAATCCGGATCAGGCGGACGACGACAACGATGGCATCGGCAATGTCTGTGACGATTCCGACGGTGACGGCGTGCTCGACAGTGTCGACAACTGCCCGACCGTCCAGAACACCCTGCAGACGGACACCGACAGCGACGGCATCGGCGACGCCTGTGATTCGGACGCCGACGGTGACGGTATCGACAACGAGACCGACAACTGCCCGGTGACGCCGAATCCGGACCAGCTCGACTCGGATGGTGATGGCGTCGGCGACGCCTGCCAGGGCGATATGGACGGCGACGGTGTCGGTGACGAGACCGACAACTGCCCGAATACGCCGAATCCGGATCAGCAGGACACGGACGGGGATGGCATCGGTGACGCCTGCGATTCGGATGCCGACGGCGACGGCGTCGAAAACGACACGGACAACTGCCCGCTGGTCGCCAACCCGGATCAGGCCGACACCGACGGTGACGGCATCGGCGATCTGTGCGACAGCGATACGCCGATCGACAACCTGAGCTGTGTGCAGGGCATGCCGGTCGGTTCGGTGGCCAGCTCCGAGGAGATCGGGCTGCTGTGCACGCTGACGAGCGCGACGGATCCGCTGGTGGCCGGTTGCTCGGTCACGTCGCCGGACAACGTCGTCGATCGCGATTTCGACAGCTTCGCGATCATGCAGTACAACGTCGGCGTGCTGGATCCGGTGTTGGCCGAGTTGGGCCTCAACGGTGCGATCACGCTGGCGGTCGATCTGCCGACCATCCTGCCCGCTGGCCAGGTTGCGGCATTCGACATCGAGATCCCGGGCGGCACGGTCGACCTGTCGATCCTCGACGAGATGACCGTGACCACGCTGCTGGACGGCGAGGTGCAGGAAACCCGCGGTGCGCAGAATACGTTCACGCTGGATCTGCTGGGTCTGCTCAATGTGGGCGGAACCGAACGTTCACTGATCGGGTTCGTGACGCAGAAGCCGTTTGACGGTTTGCGACTGACGCTCGATTCGGGTGTGCTGGGCGCCGATCTGGCGGACAAGGTCAATGTCTACGAGGCGTGCCTGACGGCGACGCCGGATGTGGATACCGACGGTGACGGCGTCAGCGACGTTCTCGACAACTGCCCGGTGGATGCAAATCCGGATCAGGCGGATGCCGACCAGGATGGCATCGGCGATGCCTGCGACCAGCCGCAGGCGACGGCTTGCACGATGGGGGTTCCGGTCGGATCGGTCGCCACGGGTGTTGCCGAAGGGCCGATCTGCACCCTGACGCAGGCGTTGACCGATCCGCTGCTGTCCGGGTGCTCGGTGGTCTCGGCGGACAATGCCGTTGACCGTGATTTCGACAGCTTCGCGATCATGCAGTACAACGTCGGCGTGCTGGATCCGGTGCTGGCCACGCTGGGTCTGCAGGGTTCGGAGACGTTGCGGGTCGACCTGCCGAGCCCGATGCCGGCGGGGCAGCTTGCGGCGTTCGATGTCGAGATCCCCGGCGGCTCCGTCGATCTCGGACTGCTGGATCAGCTGACCGTGACGACGCTGCTCGACGGTGTCGTGCAGGAGAGCAGCACGGTTCTGAACCCGGCGCTGCTCGATCTGCTCGGGCTGATCAATGCCGGTGGCGGTGAACGCGGGTTGATCGGATTCGAGTCGACCCTGCCGTTCGACTCGCTGCAGCTGACGCTGGATGCCGGGCTGATCAGTCTGGATCTCAGTGACAAGCTTTACGTCTACGACGCCTGCTTGGGATCCGATCAGGTGGTAGCGCCGTAATCAGGCGTTGATCCCGCGTCAAGGCAAAGCCGCGCACCAGTCGGTGCGCGGCTTTTTCCATGGGTGACCGATGACTCAGCTTCGTTGTGACTCCAGTTCCTCCCATCGCGCATAGGCGGTGGTGAGGGCTTCGCTGAGTTCCGAGAGTTTTTGCTCGACCGCCTCGATGGCTTCGCGCGACTGCTGATAGAAGCCCTCGGCGGCCATTTGCTCCGAGAGCGCATGTTGCTCGGCTTCCAGCGCCTCGATCTTCTTCGGCAGTGCATCGAGCTCGCGACGCTGCTTGGTGTTGAGGCCGGCCACAGCGGGGCGTGCCGTCGCGGGTGCCGGCGTGGCGGCCTTGGGTCGTGCCGTGCGCTGCGGCTCGGGCGGCGTTCGCTGGCGCAGCCAGTCGTCATAGCCGCCAACGTAGTCACCGACCCTGCCGTTGCCTTCGAATACCAGGCTGCGGGTGACGACGTTGTTGAGGAATTCGCGATCGTGGCTCACCAGCAAAACCGTGCCCTGGTACTCGATCAGGCGCTCCTCGAGCAGGTCGAGGGTTTCCATGTCCAGATCGTTCGTGGGCTCGTCGAGGACCAGCAGATTCGACGGCTTGCAGAACAGCTGTGCCAACAGCAACCGGCTGCGTTCGCCACCCGACAGGACGCGGACCGGGACGCGGGCGCGGTCCGGGGTGAACAGAAAGTCCTGGAGGTAGCCGATGACGTGTTTGCGGGCATCCCCGATTTCGACGAACTCCTTGCCGCCGCCCACCGCATCCACGGCGGTCTGTTCGAGATCGGAAAGGGCGCCCCGGAGCTGGTCGAAATAGGCGACCTCCAGCTTGCTGCCCTGACGGACCTGCCCCTCGTCGGGGGTCAGCTTGCCGAGAATGATGTTCAGCAGGGTGGTCTTGCCGGCGCCGTTGGGGCCGATGATGCCGACCTTGTCGCCGCGGAGAATCGTCGTCGACAGCGACCGGATCAGGCTGTGACCCTGATAGGCATGACTGACGTCGTTCAGTTCGGCGACCAGCTTGCCGGAGCGCTCCGCTTCCTGCACCGCGATGCGCACCTGACCTTCACGGTTGCGTCGCTGGCTGAACTGCTCGCGCAGCGCCAGCAGTGCCTTGACCCGGCCGGCGTTGCGGGTACGGCGTGCCTCGATGCCCTTGCGGATCCAGACTTCCTCCTGCGCGAGCTTCTTGTCGAACAGCGCGCGCTCGCGTTCCTCGGCGTGCAGCGCCTCTTCCTTGCCCTTGAGATAGGCCTCCCAGCCGCCGGGCCAGGAGCTCAGCTGCCCCCGGTCCAGGTCGCAGATCCGGGTCGCGAGCCGCCGTACGAACGCGCGGTCGTGGCTGATGAAGACGACGGCGCCGTTGAAGTCCGCCAGTGTCTCCTCCATCTCGCGGATGCTGTCGATGTCGAGGTGGTTGGTGGGCTCGTCGAGCAGCAGGACGTCCGGTTCGGCCACCAGCGCCTGCGCCAGCAGGACGCGGCGTTTTAGACCGCCGGACAGCTCCGAGAAGGCCGCTTCGGCCGGAAGGCGCATCCGGGTGACGATCGCCTGCACGCGGCTTTCCAGCATCCAGCCGTCGGCGGCATCGATCCGGGCGTGCAGCGCATCGAGGCGCTTCAGGTCGGGGTGTTCGCCATGGGACAGCGCATGATACTGGGCCACCAGATGTCCGATCTCGCCGACGCCGGCCGCAACCACGTCATAGACGCTTCCAGCCTCTGCGGCGGGAACGTCCTGTTGCATCCGGGCCAGTTTCAGCCCCGATGCGCGAATCAGCTCGCCGCCGTCCACCGCCAGCTCGCCGGAAAGCACTTTCATCAGGGTCGACTTGCCGGCGCCGTTGCGGCCGACCAGGCAGACGCGCTCGCGTGCATCGAGCGCGAAATCGACGCCGTCGAGCAGGACGGTGCCGGCAATCGACAGCTGAACTTTCTTGAGGCCGAGCAGCATGATGGGGTTCTGATGGGCGGGGGCGCAGTGTAGCGGCACCGAAATTGCTTTGCCGCATCCGGGCAATTACTCGCGCATTGCATGCCAGGCTACGCTAGCATCCGCGCGATGAAAGGAGTGCGCGGCGCGTGAATGGGGGTCTGGATGTCGTCGCGATCGTCGCGATGGGAATGGGGCTGGTGTTCTGGTTGACCGACCGGCCGAGCCCGAGCAGTCGCGCGCTTGCCCTGTTTCTGGCCCTGCTGGGCCTGGCGGTCATGGCCAATGCGGCGGTTGCCCCGCACCAGCTGAGCCTGCCGATGCCGATGTGGGCAAGGGGCGTCGGATTGCTCGATGCCGCGACCTTCGTCGCCGGCTGCGAATGGGGCATGCGGGCGGCACGGACCGTATCTGATCGGGTCGGCAGCATCACGCGGGTGCATATCGTTCGCAGCGCGCAGGCGCTGGCGGTCGTCTACGCGCTGCTGGTGCTGCTGTTCCCGCAGCTGCGCTACCACGCGCTGGCGGTGGCAGTCCGGAACGGGACGCTTCCGGAACCGGCATTTGCGATGTTTCTGGTTCCTGCGGTCGTTGCCGGAGTGCTGGTGCTGGCTGCCGGATTGCAGCTGCTGCGCCGACGTCTCGATCATGCCGAACGGATCCGTATCGTTGCCGCCCTGGCGGCGATGCCGATGCTGGCCGGTTCGCTGCTGCTGCCCGAACGCGCGGCCGCGATCATGCTGGCGCTGGGTGAGGTGATGTTCCTGTACGGGGCCGTGCGCTACTACGTTGTGCAGGGCGCGCGTGCCAACTTCATGGCGCAGTTCCTGTCTCCGCAGGTCGCGGATCTGGTCCGCCTGCGCGGCCTCCGCCACGCGATGGCCCGCAAGCAGGTCGATATCACGGTGGTCTGCTGCGATATCCGCCGCTTCACCGGCTACGCGCAACAGCACTCGCCGGAACAGGTCATGCGCTTCCTGCGCTCGTTTTACGCCGCGGTCGGCGCCGCGGCGCGGGAATACGGCGGGACCGTCAAGGACTTCGCGGGCGATGGCGCACTGATTCTCATCGGCGCGCCGGTCCCGTATCCGGACAAGGCCGATCGCGCGCTGAAGCTGGCGCGGCGACTGCAGCAGTCGGTACGTCCGGTGGTGCGCCGGCATTCGCGATCACTCGGCCTTGGCGTCGGTGTTGCCAGTGGCAGCGTCGCCGTGGGCATCGTCGGCGAGGGTGATCGTTTCGAATACATGGCCGTCGGGGCCGCAGTCAATCTGGCCTCGCGTCTGTGCGACAAGGCCGCGGATGGTGAGATCCATGTTGATCAGGCGACCTTGGACGAATGCGGCGCACCGGTGCCGGCGCGCCGCCGCCGGCGCTACGTCAAGGGATTCGAGGGCGCGGTCACGACTTACGTGCTCGATGCCTGACGCGCCCCCTGCCGAGCCTCAGCACTTGATCGTCAGGGTGCGTCCGCTACGGGGATCGGCATAGCGGATCGTCGATTTCTTGAAGATCAGGTCGACGAACAGCTCGCAATAGTGCTCGTCGTTGCGCCAGCTCATCGCGACGCTGCTGTCGTTCGAATACTGCAGCGCGAAGCGGCCGTCGAAGGCGGGGTAGTTGGAGCGGAACTCCATCATCCGCATCAGGCGCCGGACCACCGGTTTCCTGACCGCAGCGTCGACCTGCTCGCGGCTGTAGCGGTGGCGGTTGATCTCGCGCGGGTCTTCGCTGTTGTCCGCCGACTCGACATCGTTTTCGCCGGCCAGCCAGCCAACGTAATAGATCTGAGGAATGCCCGGGGCAAACAGCTGGATCGCGCGGGCGGCAATGTAGGCGTCGTCGTTCTGCTTGAGCGCGTCGTAGTACGTGCAGGTGAGCTGGTAGATCGCGCCGACACTGTGGATGTTGGCCGCGGAGCGCCGCAGGATCGGATCGGCCGAACGCTGCGATACGTTGTGAATCAGGTCCTGGATCTTCTCGGTCGGCAGCACGCCCTCGACATCCGGGATGCAGATGCCGTCGTGGGTATCGAGCACCGTGATCTGGTTGCGCGGGCACATCCGCAGCCAGTGTTTCAGGTAGGTGCTGTCGGCATCGAGCAGCGAATGCAGCAGCAGCGGCGGCAGCGCGAAGCCGTAGGGCCGCATGCCGTGCAGGGCGATGGCGTACTGGTAGCTCGAGTGGTCGTGGACTTCAGGCAGGATTTCGGCATCGTTCTCCGCCGCCACGCCATTGACCCAGCGCAGGATTTCGTAGACGTCCGGTTCGACCAGGAAGCAGCTGGTTCCGATCTTCTTGGTGGTGTACCCGAACGCATCGAGGCGGAACAGCTTGACGCCGCGCGCGGTCAGGAAGCGGATGTAGTCTTCCATCAGCGCATAGGTGCGCGGCGAGTTGTAGTTCAGGTCGATCTGATGCTCGGTGAAGGTGCACCAGACGCGGTCGGTGCTGCCGTCGCCGAAGGTAATCTCGCGAAACGGTTCCTTCTCCTTGCGGATGTGGATCTTCGCCAGATCGTCCGGGGTGATCTCGCCGAGCTGGTCGACATGGATGAACAGATCGGCATATTCCGACTGCATGCCGTGCTGCAGAAAATCCTTGAATTCGACCGACTCGTCGGAGATGTGATTGATCGTCAGGTCAAGGCAAAGATCGTACTTCGAGGACAACGCCTCGACGTCGTCCCAGGTGCCGTACACCGGGTCGACTTCCTTGTGCGTCAGCGGCGAAAAGCCGCTGTCCGCATTGGACGGGTAGAGGGGCAGGATGTGGAGCCCTCCGATCGCCGACGACAGGTGGGAGTCGACAATCTCGCGCAGTGCCTTGAGATCACCCCCGAGGCGATCCGGGTAGACGATCAGCTGGACTTTGTTGCGTAGGCTCACGATGTCTCCTGTCTGCTGCGTTCGGGCGGCAGGGGCTCCCGGAGTACAGTCCGACCCTCGACGTGCAGCGGGAACCCGTCAGATTCGGGGCATGCAAATGTCGGGCCTCGGCCCTACTGCACGCGTACGGGCCCTTTGAGTGACTGCTTGAGTGTCTGACCGGCCCGATCCTGCATGCCGGCGCCAACGGTGACGTTGTATACCCCGGGCTTGGACACGGCAAACTGCAGCATGCGCTTGTTGTTGCTCCCGACCGACCACTGCCCGCTGACGGGGGCGCCCTTGCTGTCGGTGATGGTGACGTGCTGTTCGGCAGCTGCGCCGTCGTCGAACGCGCCATTGAACATCAGCACGATGGCGCGCGTGTAGGCGGCGGACCCGGCATAGACCACGGTCAAGCCGGTCGGCGTAGCCGCCGTATCCCACCACTGGGTCAGGCGTGCGGCCGGCGTCGGAGGCGGCGCGCGCGGCTTGCTGCGGGTTGCGGCAGGAGTCGGGGTCGGCTTCGGTGTGGGCGTGGGGGCGGCGCTCGGCGTCGGTGTGGGCGTCGGTTCCGGGGTGGGGGTGGCGACGGGTTCCTCGGTTGGCTCGTTCGGTGCGTTGGCCTCGTCGATGTTGTCCGTATCCGCGGCCTGCGCCTGCGGCGCGTCGGTGTCAGCCGACTCGTCGGGGGCGGGTGCCTCGGAATGAGTGTGTTCCGGCTCGCTGGCGGCGATCTCGGCGGCCCGATTCATGATGGCCGCTTCGGCGGGGATGGTTTCGCCCGACGACGCTGGCAGTTCCGGAGCGGCATCGCCAGTGCTGTCGAGGTAGTTGCTGAAGATATCGTCGGCGTCGACCATCGCGCGCGCAACCTGCTGGGCTTCGGATTGCGGCGGGAACATGAGCTCCAGCGCAAAGTACGTCAGCACGGCCACGGCCACGGCCACGACGCTCATGGTCAAGCCTTTCGCATTCATCGGATTCCCCAGCTCTCTTTTGACGATCGTTCTTGGATGCAGACTGCCGCCGAGCGGCGCCCTTCACAGGGCCTGTTGGGATGGATGCCACGATCGTCCGGATGTGGCTGCATCTCTCATGCCCGCAGCAGGTACAGCGCATGTTCCCTTCGCGAAACTCCAGACTACCCGATAAAGACCCCCCCGAGTCAATGGCGCGCGGGTCCGCCCGGCCTGCCGGGCGCGCGCTGTCGAATCCCCCTGCGGACTGCGATAATGCCGCGATCAATCCTTTGTCTAGCCACTTTGCGGAGCAGCGATGAGCGATCGCTATCTTGAATTTGCACATTCTTCCTATGGAAAGACCGTCGCGTCGGTTCTGGGGCTGCCGACGCCGCCCCGGCTCAAGCGCGCGAGCGAAGCCTGGGCCGAGCAACCGATGGACCAGCGGTATGTTCTGGTCGGGGGCGACAGCGGTTCCGAGCTGGCGGCGCCGGTCCTGGGCGCACTGTCGCGCATGGGGGCAGGCCTGAGAATCGTTCCGGAGCACAGCGGGCTTGGCCCGGTCAAGGCCGCCGCATCCACGCTGCATCTGAAGCTGGCCGGCAATCCAGCGCCCGAGAGCGGCGAGCCGCGCAGTCATGCCCTGGTATTCGACGCCAGCGGTCTGCGCTCGCCGGAACAGATGCGCGAGGTCTACGACTTCTTCCAGCCGTTGGTTCGCGGCCTGCCCGGCAATGGCCGGGTGCTGGTCCTGTCGCGGGCGCCCGGCGCTGCCGATGGTGTCGCGGCCAAGACCATGTCCTCGGCGCTGCGAGGCTTCATCCGCTCTCTGGCCAAGGAGATCGGCAAGAACGGCAGCACTGCCAATCTGCTGGAGGTCTCGACGGGCGGGCAGGAGTGGCTGGATGCGCCGATGCGCTTCTTCCTCAGCGAGCACTCGGCCTACGTGACCGGCCAGACCCTCGAAGTCGGGCAGGGGCCGGGCAAGGGCGAGGGGGTGACCGTCGCTTTGCCGGGCAGTCTGAACGGCAAGACGGCACTGGTGACCGGTGCCGCGCGCGGCATCGGTGCGGCGATCGCCGAAGTGCTGGCGCGCGAAGGCGTCCAGATCGTCGGTATGGATCATCCGTCGCAGGAAGGCGCGCTGGGCGAGACCATGGCGCGCATCGGTGGCGTCGGTCTGGCGCTGGACGTCACCGCGGCCGATGCGGCGCAGCGGATCGCGGCGGAAGTCGGCCCGCGTTTCGGTGGCCTCGACGTGGTCGTCCACAACGCCGGCGTCACGCGCGACAAGATGTTGCGGAACATGTCACCGCAGTTCTGGGACATGGTGCTGAATATCAATCTTGGCGCGATCCTGCGCATCAACGAGGGGCTGCTGGCCGAGGGCCTGAATGAAGGCGCGCGCATCGTCTGCATCTCGTCGATCGGCGGAATCGGCGGCAACGCCGGGCAGACCAACTACGCGTCGACCAAGGCGGGCGTCATCGGCTATGTCGACGCGATGGCACCGACTCTGTCCGATCGCGGCGGCGCGATCAATGCCGTCGCGCCCGGGTTCATCGAGACCCAGATGACCGCGGCGATGCCGCTGGCCCCGCGCGAAGTCGGGCGTCGCATCAACTCCCTGTCGCAGGGAGGGATGCCGCAGGATATCGCTGAAGCGGTCGCGTTTCTGGCGTCGCCGGCCGCGGGTGGGGTCAATGGCCGTACCCTGCGGGTGTGCGGGCAGAACTGGTTCGGCGCGTAAGCGAGCCGTCCGTTTGCGGCCTGGTTGACCACTCGGGCTGACCTTTGGGGGCGGGGACCGGTAAACTCCGGTCCCCGTTCCGGCGGTCCGCCGGGCGCCATGGCCGACACCGGGTCGGTAACCGTCCGCAGAGAGCACATTGTCGAAGTCATCAGATGAACTGGAGAAGATCGCCGAATCGCGGCTGCCGACTCCATTTGCAGAGTTCACGATCACCGTCTTCCGGGCGGTGGACGCGAAGGAACATGTCGTCATTTCCCTGGGCGATCTGTCGGGCGAGCCGCCCCTGATCCGGATTCATTCCGAGTGCCTGACCGGCGATGCGTTGTTCTCGCTGCGCTGCGATTGCGGTGCCCAGCTCGAAGCGGCGCTTGAACGCATCGCGGCGGCAGGCCGCGGCGCGGTGCTGTACCTCCGCCAGGAAGGGCGTGGCATCGGTCTCGGCAACAAGATCAAGGCCTACGCGCTGCAGGACACCGGGGTCGATACCGTGGACGCAAACCACCAGCTCGGGTTCCCGGCGGACGCGCGGGAGTATGGTCTGGCGGTGCAACTGCTCCATGACCTGGGCCTCAAGAGAATCCGCCTGATGACCAACAATCCGCGCAAGCTCGATGCGCTGACCGCGGACGGGATCGAGGTCGTCGAACGCGTCCCGCTGGAAAGCGGTCGCAACCCGTACAACGAGCGCTATCTGGCGGCCAAGGCGGCCAAGCTCGGTCACTGGCTCAACCTGCCGTAGGCGCCGGGCCGGCCGCGATGACGACCGGATCGGGCGTGCGTGTATGTGGCGGCGCCACGCGCCGCCTTGATCGACGGAATGGATGAATGATGTACGAGCTGGCCCGTGATCTGCTGTTCAAGCTGGATGCCGAGAAGGCGCACGAGCTCACGCTCTCGATGTTCCGTCGCATGCCCGGGCTGGCGACGCTGCCGTTCCGCCAGCGGGTCGCGGCGGATCCGGTCCGCTTGCTGGGGCTGGACTTCCCGAATCGGGTCGGCCTTGCCGCGGGGCTGGACAAGAACGGCGAGTGCCTGGCGGCCTGGCAGGCGCTCGGCTTCGGGTTCGTCGAGGTCGGGACGGTGACGCCGCGCCCGCAGCCGGGGAATCCGCGACCGCGCATGTTCCGGTTGCCGGCGCATCGGGCGTTGATCAACCGTCTCGGCTTCAACAACAAGGGCGTCGACTATCTGCTGCAGCGTGTGACGGAATCGGACTTCAAGGGCGTGCTCGGGATCAACATCGGAAAGAACTTCGATACGCCCAATGAGCGCGCACAGGACGACTATCTGCACTGCATGCGGGCGGTGCATGCACGTGCGTCGTACATCACGGTGAACATCTCGTCGCCGAACACGAAGAATCTCCGGGATCTGCAGGAGGAAGGCCAGCTGCGCGGGTTGCTGCAGGCGCTGACAGAAGAGGGGCGGATACTGGCGCAGCGCGATGGCAGGCATGTTCCGCTGCTGGTCAAGATCGCGCCGGATGTCTCCGATGCCCAGCTCGACGGCATTGCGCTGGCCGCACGCGAATGCGGCATCGACGGACTGATCGCGACCAATACGACGATCGCGCGGCCGGGGCTGGACAGCGAACCGCTGGCAAGGGAAGCCGGGGGGCTGTCCGGTGCACCGCTGCGCCCGGCTGCGGATCAGGTGCTCGGCCGCCTGCGTGCGAAGCTGGGCGCGGATTTTGCTTTGATCGGGGTCGGCGGAATCATGCAGGGCGCGGATGCAGCCCGCAAACGCGAACTGGGGGCCGATCTGGTGCAGGTCTACACCGGCTTCATCTATCGCGGGCCTTGCCTGATATCTGAATGTGTGCAGGCAACCGCCGACGCTGCGGGGAGCACACCTGCGGTTGCCGCTGAAACGTTGAATCCTTTAGAGTCGCCCGATTCGAGAGGGTCAAAATAAACCTAAATGATGTTGGGGGTTACGCAATGCGCATGAAGTTGATCAGTGCGGCCGCAATCGCGACCGTTTGGATGGGGTCCGCTCACGCGGTGAGCGCCGACGATCAGGAAGCACCATACATTGGCGGTGCGTATCTGTTCGAAATCCCGGATTCGGCACGCGATTCCGAAGTCGGGCAGGGTTTCCAGGCCCAGTTCGGCTGGCCGCTGTCCGGTTACGGGTTCGACCGCTGGGCGGCTGAAGTGACCTTGCATACGCTCAGCCGCGATCGCGACATCGACGGCAAGTCGGACTACCAGACCGGCCTGATGCTGGATCTGGTCTACGACTTCGGCATGTACGGCTGGGATGAAAGCAATCCCAACGCACCGCGCTTCAAGCCGTTCGTGCTCGCCGGCCTAGGCGTGGTCCAGGACGACGTGCGAGGCGACGATCACAACCACTTCGGCATCAACGTCGGCGGCGGTGCGCTGTTCCCGCTGGACTGGCACAACCTGGCGGCGCGTTTCGAAGGCCGTATCCTGGCCCAGGACAACGACAAGTCCGTCCCGAGCGAGGATCTGCTGATCGACTACCGCCTGACCTTTGGCCTGCAGTGGGCCATCGGCGGCTACGTCGCGGCGTCCGAGCCGGTGATCGCGCCGGTCGAGGACTGCGAACTGGCGGTCGTCGATCCGGTGACCGGCCGCAGCGACTGTGGCCTTGATTCGGACCGCGACGGCGTCCTCGACAGCCTCGACCAGTGCCCGTCGACGCAGGAAGGCGCGACCGTGGACGCGCGCGGATGCCCGGTCGACCTCGGCGGCGACGTCGATGCCGACGGCGTTCCGGACGAGATCGATCAGTGCCCGGATACCGCAGCCGGCGTCGAGGTTGACGTCAACGGTTGCGTCGTCGCCCAGACGCTGGTGCTGCGCGGAGTCGGGTTCGAGAACGATTCGGCGGTGCTGACCGAGGATGCGCGTGCGATTCTCGATGATGTCGCCGCCTCGCTGCGCAGCCAGCCGAACGTCAAGGTCGAAATCGGTGGCCATACCGACGATATCGGTAACGACGCCTATAACCACACGCTGTCGGAGCAGCGCGCCGAGTCGGTGCGCCAGTATCTGATCGCGCGCGGCATCGATCCGAATCGTCTGGTGGCGGTCGGCTATGGTGAATTCAACCCGATCGCGTCGAACGAGACGGCGGCCGGCCGCGCCGAGAACCGTCGCGTCGAGTTCAAGCTGATCGTTGAATGATGCGCTGAGGGATTGATTGTCGGCCCCGCATCGCGTTTGAGCGCGATGCGGGGCTTTTTCGTCCCGGGCATGGCCGGGCGCTCGGGGTGGGGCGTTGTAACGATGACGAAGCATGAAGAGGAGATCGCGTCGCCCTGCGTCCAGATCTGCACGCTCGATGCCGGCAACGTCTGCACCGGTTGCGGACGCAGTCTCGAGGAAATCGCACAGTGGGGCGCGGCGACGGTGTCGCGGAAGCGCCAGATCCTGATGGCGGCCGCGGAGCGGCGGCGTCACCTCTCAACATCATCAACATCACCGGATCAACGATGAGCCAAGCGGTCCAGCCGAGCGATTTCGGCTTCTTTTTTGACGTCCCGACCCGTTGGGGGGATCTCGATTCACTGGGGCACGTCAACAACGCCAAGTACTTTACGTTCGATGAGTCCGCGCGCCTCGCGTACTTCGAGGACATGCTCGGCGCCAACCCGACCGATCCGTCGGGACAGGGGCTGATCCTGGCGCGCATCGAGTGCGATTTTCTCGCGCAACTGCACCATCCCTCGCTTGTGCGCATCGGCTATCGCGTGACCCGCATCGGCCGCAGCAGTATGCAGACGATGGGCGGGATGTTCGTCGACGATCGACTGATGGCGGTGAGCCGCGGTGTCGTCGTCTGGTTCGACTACCGGACGCAGCAGACGGCGGCGGTGCCGGATGCGGTGCGCGAGCAGATTCGCAGCCGCGAGCCGGTTGCGCCCGAGGAACCGGCCTGATTCCAAAGGGGCGCGTCAGATTCCCAGTGCCGTGAACTCCCGCGCCGGGAGCGACCGCTCCCACAGGGCGTCGAAGTCCTTGAGTCTGAGCAGGGCGTCGAGCGGAGCGTCTTCGAACCAGCGCGCATCCATCTGGTCGTAGCGGTCCTTGTAGAGGAGGCAGCGGTTGTCGCCGACGACAAATTCCCGCTCCACCGCCGCGTCGTCTTCGTTCAACTGCCGGATTTCGGCGCGGCTGGGGATCATCCTGGCAATATCGATCAGCGCATTGCTGCGCTTGACGGTCCGGCCCGGTTGATTGACCAGGATGCGCGCCCGTGCCCGCTGATGACTCAGACAGAAGCGTTTGAAACCGTCGACGATCTCATCGGAGGCGTACAGGCGTGGGTCGAGTTCGTAGGTCAGGATCGCGACATTCGTCCGCGAATGCTCGATCAGCATGGCGACATGCCGCGAGAATTCGGTATACCCGCGAACCAGCATCGGCCTGATCGCAGGTCCGCCCGTTGTGTGCCCGCCGCTCACGGCCCGCGTCGTCCTGCGCCGGTCACAGCGTGTCGGCCTGCTGGGCGGCGTTGCCGACGTAGGTCGCCGGCGTCATCGCGAGCAGGCGCTGCTTTTCGGCTTCCGGGAGTTCCAGCTCGGACACGAACTGGCGGATCGCGTCGCGTCCGATCTTCTGCCCGCGGGTCAGACGCTTGAGCTGTTCGTACGGCTCAGGCAGGCCGTAGCGCCGCATCACGGTCTGGATGGCCTCGCCGAGGACTTCCCAGTTGGCGTCCAGATCCTGTCCCATCCGCCAGGCGTCGGCCTCGAGCTTGCCGATACCCTTGTTGACCGCCTGATAGGCGATCAGGGCGTGCGCCGCGCCGACACCAAGGTTGCGTAGAACCGTCGAGTCGGTCAGGTCGCGCTGCCAGCGCGAGATCGGCAGCTTTTCGGCCAGATGCTGCAGGATCGCGTTGGCCATGCCGAGATTGCCTTCGCCGTTCTCGAAGTCGATCGGATTGACCTTGTGCGGCATCGTCGAGCTGCCCACTTCGCCGGCGACCGTGCGCTGCTTGAAGTAGCCCAGCGAAATGTAGCCCCAGACGTCGCGGCAGAAGTCGATCAGGATCGTGTTGATCCGGCTCAGGGCGTGAAAGTACTCCGCGATGTAATCATGTGGCTCGATCTGGGTCGTTGCGGGGCTGCGGCCGATGCCGAGCTCGGCGAGGAACGCGTCCGCCACGGCCGGCCAGTCGACGTCGGGGTATGCCGCCAGATGCGCATTCCAGTTACCGACCGCGCCGTTCATCTTGCCGAGCACTTCGACGGTGGCGAACTGCGCACGCTGCCGGCGCAGACGTTGCGCAAACACGGCCATCTCCTTGCCGAGGGTCGTCGGCGAGGCGGGCTGGCCGTGCGTCCGCGACAGCATCGGCTGCTCGGCATAGGTCTTGGCGAGTTTGGCGATCGCCGCGATCAGCTGATCGATCATCGGCAGCAGTACCTTCTCGCGGGCGTCCTTGAGCATCAGGGCGTGCGAGAGGTTGTTGATGTCCTCCGATGTGCAGGCGAAGTGGATGAACTCCTTGATCTGGCTCAGTTCCGGATGCGGGGCGATCTTTTCCTTGAGGTAGTACTCGACGGCCTTGACGTCGTGATTGGTCGTGTCCTCGATGGTCTTGACCCGCTGAGCTTCCTCGACGTTGAAACTTTCAGCGATGCGATCGAGTTTCTCCCGGGAGGCGTCGGACAGCGCCGGAATCTCGCTCAGTGCCGGCTGGGCGGCCAGGGTCTCCAGCCACTTGATCTCGGCAAGGACGCGATAGCGCATCAGGCCGTATTCGCTGAAGATTTCGCGCAGCTGAACGGTCTTTTCGGCGTAACGCCCGTCGACGGGGGAAATGGCGGACAAAGAGGTCAGGTTCATCGGATCATCTGGTTCGGTGGGCAGGGCAGCGAACTGCCGGCCGCGGTGAGCGGGGCGCGCCCGTCCAGGGCGCGTGTGTTGCGTATTTTATCCGAGCCGGGGATGGTTCAGGCGAACATTCCTTCCATCCCCGTTTGTTCGGAGTCCGACAATGGCGAAGAACCCGTTTCGCATCGAACGCGACAGCCTCGGCGCGATCGAAGTCCCCCGCAAGGCGCTGTGGGGCGCGCAGACCCAGCGTGCATGCCTGAATTTCCCGATCTCGGGGCGGACCATGCCGCGCCCCTTCATTCGCGCGCTGGGGCTGATCAAGCTGGCCGCTGCCGAGGCCAATGGCCGTCTGGGCGGCTTGGATGCGGAGGTGGCCGACGCCATCGCTCGCGCCGCCCGGGCCGTCGCCGACGGCCTGCATGACGAGCAGTTTCCGGTGGATGTGTTCCAGACCGGATCCGGCACTTCGACCAACATGAACGCCAACGAGGTCATCGCCCACCTCGCGACGCGGGACGGCGGGCGGGGCGTGCATCCCAATGACGACGTCAATCGCGCCCAGTCGTCCAACGACGTCATTCCGACCGCGATTCACCTGTCGGCCGCGCTGCTGCTCAAGGAGGCGCTGCTGCCGGCGCTGCGCGAGCTTCTCAGGACGATCGAGCGCAAGGCCCGGCAGCTGCGGGGCGTGCCCAAGACCGGGCGAACCCATCTGATGGACGCCATGCCGCTGCGGTTCGACCAGGAGCTTTCCGGCTGGGCGCAGCAGATCCGCAACGCCATCGAGCGTCTCCAGGCGGTGCAACCGCGGCTCCATCAGATCGCCCAGGGGGGTACCGCGGTCGGCACCGGGGTCAACGCCGATCCGCGTTTTGCTGCGGTATTCGCCCGCGCCTTGTCGCGGCATGCCGGACTGCGGCTGGCGCCGGCGGCCAATCCGTTCGAGGCGCTGTCCTGCCAGGACACCGCGGCCGAGCTCTCGGGTCAGCTCAAGGTGCTGGCCTGCGCGCTGATGAAGATCGCCAACGATCTGCGCTGGATGAATTCCGGGCCGCTCGCGGGACTTGGGGAAATCGAGCTGCCGGCCCTGCAGCCGGGTTCGTCGATCATGCCCGGCAAGGTCAACCCGGTCATTCCGGAGGCGGTGGCGATGGTCGCCGCGCAGGTGATCGGGAACGACGCGACGATCACGGTCGCGGCCCAGTCCGGCAATTTCCAGCTCAACGTGATGTTGCCGCTGGTGGCCGACAATCTGCTGTCGAGCCTGACGATCCTCGCGGCCGCGTGCCGCCAGCTCTCCCGGCAGTGCATTGCCGGATTCAGTGTCCGGCGCGACCGGATCGAGCAGGCATTGGCCCGCAATCCGATCCTGGTGACCGCGCTCAATCCGGTGATCGGTTACGCCGCTGGCGCGGAAATCGCCAAGCAGGCATACCGGGAGGGGCGTCCCGTGCTCGATGTCGCGCGGGAGCGCAGCGGGCTGCCCGATGCCGAACTGCGCCGGTTGCTGGATCCGCTGCGGCTGACCGAAGGGGGGTGAGCCGGGCCTGTCGGGTTACGGGTCGTCCCCGCCGGCGCCTTCCGTCGGGGTGCATGGCGGTTTTGTCGGTCGCCGCGGGCGCGCGGGGGAGGTGCCTCCTAGCATGCTGTTAATGCTAATGGAGGAGCCCGCGATGTTCGGATTTGGCAACCGCAAGGCCGAAAACACCCCCCCGCTGGACGCGGGTCGCGCCGCGCCGTTCATGGTGGCCTACGCCCCTGACCTGACCGCGCGCGATCCGTCCGTGCTGAGTGAACTGCAACGGGCCGGGGGCGAACGGCCGGTGCAGGTCCTCAATGCGGCGACACTGCTGGCCCAGCCCCCCAAGAGCGCGGAATTCCTGGTGGCACTGATGCTCGACCCGACGCAGCTCGACGTCCTGGCGAATGCCACGGTCGCCGCCCGCAATGGAGGCCTGAACACGACGCTGGTCGTCTGCGTCGCCTACGATCAACTCACCACGCTCGGACAGTGGCTCAACCGTCGCGCCGCCGACGGGGGGCTGTCCGGCGTGCGCCTGATTCTGGCCGCCGACGCCGAATCGGCCCTGGAGCAGCTTCCGGAGCGCCTGATGTCGCCCTCCGGCGACAACGTCATCCGCATGCCGAAGACGACCGACGTGGAGGAATCGGAGTTCCGCAATTTCTTCGTCTTCAGCCCCGAACTGCATGATCTGGTCGGCCGTGTGCGTGCATACGCCGAAAACGGGGTGCATCGGGTCTATCTGCTCGGCGGCCCTGGCAGCGGCAAGACCTCGCTGGCCTATTACTACTACCTGGCCCGCAAGCGCGGGCGCTTCGTCACGGTCAACCTCGCGGCCGAGAACACCGGAGACAAGGCGGCGGTGAAGTCACTGCTGTGCGGACATGTCACCGGGGCGTTCCCGGGCGCCGGTGCGCGGACTGGTGCATTCCAGCACGCGCGGGACGGCGTATGTTTCATCGACGAGAGTCATGGCATCGCCGGTCCGGTGATGGAGGTGCTGATGGAGGCCTTCGACAACGGCCAGTACCTGCCGCTTGGCGCATCCGCCAAGCAGCGGCTGGAGAGCGCCATCGTCTTCGCCACCAACCGCAGCTGGCAGCACCTGCAGGACTCGGTGAACATCGACGAGTTCACCCGGCTTGGCGCGGCGACGCTGAGGGTTCCGGAGCTTGCCGGTCGTGAGGAAGACATGATCGCCGTCGTTGCGACCTCGCTGTCGGCGCTGTCGGCGCGATGCACCACCTGGTCGCCGCCGAAAGGGGTGACCCACGACGCCTGGCGGGCCATCCGCGGGTGCCGCTGGCACGGCAACATCCGCGCCCTGATCAGGGTGATGGAGTCGGCGTTCGTCGAGGCTGCGATCCAGTCCGATGTTCCGTTGCTGCAGGCCGAGCAGATCACCCAGGGGATCGAGCTGTGGGAGCCCCGCAGTCACCACAGCCATCAGCTTTACGCGGTCAACATGAACTGAGGTGGGTGCGGCGGCGGGTTCCGGTGGGGATTCGGGGCGGCGGTGCATTGTAAACTTCGGTAGCATTCGCGCCCTGCAATGTCCGACCGTAGACCCGATACGCCATGACCACGATCCGTCAGGACGATTTCATCCAGTCCATCGCCGACGCTTTCCAGTACATCAGCTGCTACCACCCGCTGGACTACATCCAGGCTCTGGGCGAAGCCTACGAACGGGAACAGAACCCGGCGGCCAAGGACGCGATCGCGCAGATCCTGACGAATTCCCGCATGAGTGCCGAAGGGCGCCGTCCGATCTGCCAGGACACCGGCATCGCCACGGTGTTCCTGAAGGTCGGTATGAACGTGCGCTGGGATGCGACGATGAGCGTCGCCGAGATGATCAACGAGGGTGTGCGCCGGGCCTACAACGACCCCGACAATAAGCTGCGCGCTTCGGTGCTCGCCGATCCTGCCGGCAAGCGCAGCAACACCAAGGACAACACGCCGGCGGTGATCCACTACGAGATCGTGGCCGGTGACGACGTCGAGGTGATCTGCGCCGCGAAGGGCGGTGGCTCCGAGGCGAAGTCCAAGATGGCCATGCTCAACCCGTCCGATTCGATCGTCGACTGGGTGCTGAAGACCGTGCCGACCATGGGCGCCGGCTGGTGCCCGCCGGGGATTCTGGGCATCGGCATCGGCGGCACGCCGGAGAAGGCGATGCTGCTGGCGAAGGAATCATTGATGGCGCCGGTCGACATCCACGAGTTGATCGAGCGTGGAGCGTCCAACCGAGCCGAGGAACTGCGGCTGGAGCTGTACGAGAAGGTCAATGCGCTGGGCATCGGCGCGCAGGGCCTGGGTGGTCTGACCACGGTCGTTGACGTCAAGGTGCTGGACTACCCGACACACGCGGCCAACCTGCCGGTGGCGATGATCCCGAACTGTGCGGCGACCCGCCACGTGCACTTCCATCTGCACGGCGACGGTCCGGCGCAGCTGCCGCCGCCGAAGCTGGAAGACTGGCCGAAGGTCACCTGGCAGGCCAATACCGAAACCGCGACCCGTGTGGATCTGGCGACGCTGACACCGGAGCAGGTCGCATCGTGGACGCCGGGACAGACGTTGCTGCTGAACGGCAAGATGCTGACCGGCCGCGATGCCGCACACAAGCGCATCGCCGACATGCTGGCCAAGGGCGAGAAGCTGCCGGTCGACTTCACCAACCGCGTCATCTACTACGTCGGCCCGGTCGATCCGGTGCGTGACGAGGTCGTTGGTCCGGCCGGCCCGACCACGGCGACGCGCATGGACAAGTTCACCGAGACGATGCTGGCGCAGACCGGCCTGATCGCGATGGTCGGCAAGGCCGAGCGCGGCCCGGCCGCGATCGAAGCGATCCAGAAACACAAGAGCGCCTACCTGATGGCGGTCGGCGGCGCGGCCTATCTGGTCGCCAAGGCGATCAAGGGTGCCAGGGTCGTCGGCTTCGAGGATCTGGGCATGGAGGCGATCTACGAATTCGACGTCGTCGACATGCCGGTTACGGTCGCCGTCGACAGCCAGGGCACTTCCGTGCATCAGACCGGTCCCAAGACCTGGCAGGCGAAGATCGGCAAGATTCCGGTCGTTGCCGCCTGATCCCGCCGTCTCTCCGGCCATTCCGTCCCGAGTCGAGCCGATGCGCCTGAATTTCCGCTTGCTGTGCCTTGGTGGCGTCCTGATCTGCGCCGGGGGCATGGCGTTTGCCCTGTACCTCCAGTATTTCCGTGACTACGAACCGTGCCCGATGTGCATCTTCCAGCGCATCGCGATGATGGGAGCGGGCTTGTTCTTCCTGCTCGGGTTGCTGCACGGCCCTGTCGCCTCGGGGCGGTGGGCTTATTCGCTGCTGGCCACCCTGAGCGCAGGCGGCGGCGCGGCGATCGCCGCGCGCCACGTCTGGCTGCAGTCGCTGCCGCCGGATCAGGTGCCCGCCTGCGGGCCGACGCTGGACTACCTGCTCGGCATGCTGCCGGTGATGGAAGTGATCACGATGGTGCTCAAGGGTGACGGAAACTGCGCCAAGATCGACGCCCAATGGCTCGGTCTGTCGCTGCCGATGTGGACCCTGATCGCCTTCATTGGTATTGCCGTCTTCGCGCTCGCGATGCCGGCGGCCGCACGTTATCTCGAAAGGAATCGCACATGAGCTACGCCACCACCGATCTTTCCGACGCCCATCCCGAGGCACAGGTTGCCGAGCCGATCTTCGGCGATTTCGGCGGCCGCATCGCGTTCCACGGGCCGGTCAAGACCCTGAAAGTCTTCGAGGACAACGCACTGGTGCGGGCAACGCTGGAGACCGCGGGCGAAGGGCGCGTCCTGGTCGTCGACGGCGGCGGGTCGACCCGCTGCGCCTTGGTCGGCGGCAATCTGGGCCAGCTTGCCGTGGACAACAACTGGGCCGGCATCGTGGTCTACGGCTACATTCGCGACAGCGAAGAGATCATGGAGCAGGACGTCGGCGTCAAGGCACTCGGCACCCACCCGCGCAAGTCCGAGAAGGGGTTGCACAGCGCACACGAGGACCGTGTCGTCCAGTTTGCCGGCCTGACGATCAATCCCGACGCCTGGCTCTACGCCGATGCCGACGGCATCGTCGTCGCCGATGGGCCGATCCACGACTGATCGAGTGTCGCCGGGCACGGCCGACGGGCACCGCGGGCGGTTGTGGATGGCTCGCTGGCAAGGGGACGTTCGTTGCGCGCCGGGCGCGCGCGCCGCTATAGTTTCCGGCTGAGTAACCGTTTTTTATTTTCCATCATGAGAGGTACACGATGAGCGCAGTCAAGGGCGTCGAGATCACCGGCGCAATGAGTCCGGCCTACAAGAAGATTCTGACCCCGGAGGCGCTCAAGTTCGTCGCCAAGCTGGTACGCAAGCACGGTGCGACCCGTGACAAGCTGCTGGCTGCTCGTGAGGAACGCCAGGCGTTGGTCGATGCCAAGAAGCTCAAGCTCGACTTCCTGAAGGAAACCAAGCGCGTTCGTGACGGCAAGTGGAAGGTCGCCCCGATTCCCGCGGATCTGCAGGATCGTCGCGTCGAGATCACCGGGCCGGTCGAGCGCAAGATGGTCATCAATGCGCTGAACTCCGGTGCCAAGTGCTTCATGGCGGACTTCGAGGACTCGGCGGCGCCGACCTGGGAGCTGATGCTGCAGGGACAGGTGAACCTGTTCGACGCGGTGCGTCGCCGGATCACCTTCAAGTCGCCGGAAGGCAAGCAGTACAAGCTCAACAAGGACATCGCGACGCTGATCGTGCGTCCGCGCGGCTGGCATCTGGATGAGAAGCACATCCTGATCGACGGCAAGCCCGCTCCGGGCGGCATCGTCGATTTCGCGCTGTTCTTCTTTCACAACGCGCACGAGCAGATCAAGCGCGGCACCGGCCCGTATTTCTATCTGCCGAAGATGCAGTCCCATCTCGAGGCGCGCCTGTGGAACAACATCTTCAAGGATGCGCAGGACGAGCTGAAGATTCCGCGCAAGACCATCAAGTCCACGGTCCTGATCGAGACGATCTGGGCGGCGTTCGAGATGGAGGAGATCCTGTACGAGCTGCGTGACCACATCGTCGCGCTCAACTGCGGCCGCTGGGATTACATCTTCAGCTTCATCAAGACCTACCGGAACTACCCGAATCGCATGATTCCGGACCGTCATACGGTGGGAATGGATCGCCACTTCCTCGACAGCTACTCGAAACTGCTGTGCCAGACCACGCACAAGCGCGGCGCGATGGCGATGGGTGGCATGGCGGCATTCATTCCGGTGAAGGGCGATGAGGCCAAGAACAAGGCGGCGTACGAGAAGGTGCGCGCCGACAAGCTGCGCGAGGTCAAGAACGGCCACGACGGCACCTGGGTTGCGCATCCGGGCCTGGTGTCGGTCGCGATGGAGATCTTCGACGAACATATGCCGCAGCCGAACCAGCTCGACAACAAGTGCGAGTCCTACAAGGTCAAGGCATCGGATCTGCTCGAGCTGCCGAAGGGCGAGATCACCGAGGATGGCCTGCGCAACAACATCAATGTCGGTGTGCAGTACGTCGAGGCCTGGATTTCCGGCAACGGCTGCGTGCCGCTGCACAACCTGATGGAGGATGCGGCGACCGCGGAAATCTCGCGTACGCAGGTGTGGCAGTGGATCAAGCATGGTGCCCAGCTCAAGGACAAGCGCACCGTTACGCGCGAACTGGTCCTGCAGATCCTCGACGAGGAGCTCGAAGGGATCCGCAAGTCGCTGGGTGATGCCCGCTACTACGGCGGCCGTTTCGCCGAGGCGGCCGGCATGTTCGCCCGCATGTCGACAGCGTCGAACTGCTCGGACTTCCTGACTCTGCCTGCCTACGACTACCTGGACTGATTCCCGGGGTTGCAGGACGGTTACGAGGGGGTGCGGCGATGCCGCGCCCCCTTTTGTTTTGGGCGCTGATCGGAGGGGGCGAGGGGGCGGATTCGGCGGGCTTGTGCATTGCAAAAAGATTGCCGGTATAATTCGCGCCCCCGATGCGACGGAACAGCCGTTTTCGCCCATGGCGCGGACCGCAAATGCCTCGCAAGGCCCCTCTAGACAAGTTTCCTTTACTCCCCGAGAGGACTGCTGCTGATGACTCGTGACGAGCAAATCAAGGCCCTGGAACAGGATTGGGCGACCAACCCCCGCTGGAAGACCGTGAAGCGCACCTACAGCGCCGCTGATGTCGTGCGCCTGCGCGGCAGCGTCCAGCCGGAATACACGCTGGCCAAGAACGGCGCCGAAAAGCTGTGGAAGGCCGTCAATGGCGGCGCCAAGAAGGGCTACGTCAACGCCTTCGGCGCGATCACCGCCGGTCAGGCGATGCAGCAGGCCAAGGCCGGCCTCGAAGCGGTCTATCTGTCGGGCTGGCAGGTTGCCGCCGACGGCAACACCTCCGAGACCATGTACCCGGATCAGTCGCTGTACGCGTACGACTCCGTGCCGACCATGGTCCGCCGTATCAACAACACCTTCAAGCGCGCCGACGAAATCCAGTGGGCCAAGGGCATCAACCCGGGCGACAAGGAATTCGTCGACTATTTCCTGCCGATCGTGGCGGACGCTGAAGCCGGCTTCGGCGGCGTGCTGAACGCCTTCGAGCTGATGAAGAACATGATCGCCAACGGCGCAGCCGGCGTTCACTTCGAAGACCAGCTCGCCGCGGTCAAGAAGTGCGGCCACATGGGCGGCAAGGTGCTGGTGCCGACCCGCGAAGCCGTCGAAAAGCTGGTCGCCGCGCGCTTCGCGGCCGACGTCATGGGCGTGCCGACCATCGTGCTGGCGCGTACCGACGCCGAAGCGGCCAACCTGCTGACCTCGGACTACGACGAGAACGACAAGCCGTTCCTCACCGGCGAGCGCACCCAGGAAGGCTTCTACCGTGTCAAGAACGGCCTTGAGCAGGCGATCTCGCGCGGCATCGCCTACGCCCCGTACGCCGATCTGGTGTGGTGCGAAACCGGCACGCCGGACCTCGGCTTTGCACGTGAATTCGCGCAGGCCGTGCTGAAGGAGAACCCGGGCAAGCTGCTGAGCTACAACTGCTCGCCGTCGTTCAACTGGAAGAAGAACCTCGACGAGAAGACCATTGCCAAGTTCCAGGACGAGCTGTCGGCGCTGGGCTACAAGTACCAGTTCATCACGCTGGCCGGTATCCATATCAACTGGTACAACACCTTCCAGTTCGCGTACAACTACGCGCGCGGCGAAGGCATGAAGCACTACACCAACATGGTGCAGGAGCCGGAGTTCGCCGCTCGCGAGCAGGGCTACACCTTCGTGTCGCACCAGCAGGAAGTGGGTGCGGGCTACTTCGACGACGTCACCACCGTGATCCAGGGCGGCAGCTCTTCGGTCAAGGCGCTGACCGGCTCGACCGAGGAAGAGCAGTTCCACTAAGTTGGAGCCGCGTTTCTAGAAGTTGCAGAAGAAGCCCCCGCGTTGCGGGGGCTTCTTCGTTGTGGATGGTTGTCGACAATCGCCGCTTGAGCTCATTTACCTCGGCCATTACCGTACGGCCTTCGCGCAAGCTGCAGGGGGATGCCATGGGCCTGTTGAAGGGATTGCTGGTCGGAATCGTGCTGTTGCTGGCAGCCGCGGTCGGCGTCGGTCTGATGTTGCCGGATACGGCGCACGTCGAGCGCTCGATCACGATCGAGTCCCCGCCTGCCACCGTCTATGTGGCGCTCAATGGCTTCGGGCAGTTCGATCGCTGGTCGCCGTGGGCACAGCTCGACCCGGATGCGGACTATCGTGTCGAAGGCGCACCGATGGGTGTCGGTGCGCGGATGTCCTGGCACAGTGAAAATCCCGCGGTTGGCGGTGGTTCGCAGCGGATCGTCGAGTCAGTGCCTAACCGCCGAATCGTCATGGAGCTGACGTTCGATGGCTTCGACAGCGAGAATCGGTCGGCTTTCGAGCTGGCACCCGTCGAGCATGGCACGCGGCTGACCTGGAGCTACGACACGCGCTTCGACGGCAATCTGCTCAACCGCTACTTCGGCCTGCTGCTCGACGGCATGATCGGCCCGGATTACGAGAAGGGACTGGTGGAGCTGAAGCGCCTGGTTGAGCAGGAGTTGCCGGCAACCGACTTCAGCGGGCTTGCGGTCGACATTCGCGAGGTGTCCAGTCGGCCCATGATCTACCGGTCTGCGGCCGCCGAAGCGGACCAGATTCCCGCCACGTTGGCGCAGTGCTTCGGCGCATTGAATCGCTTCGTCGAGCAACACGCGCTGCAGATCGCCGGCGAGCCGTTTGCGATCACACGGCAGTACGACGACGAATCCGGATTCTGGCGCTTCGATGCTGCTTACGCGCTGGATCAGCGTCCCGGAGACGAAGGGGACGGAATCAAGATCGGGAAGACTTACGAAGGCTGGGTGCTGGTGGCCGAGCATGATGGCGAGTGGGCGACTCTGCCACAGGTCTATGAGCGTTTGGCCGCGTACAGAGATGTTGCCGGTCTCGGCGACAACGGTGACTCCTGGGAGGAGTATGTCGCCCCGCCGGGGATGCAGCCGATTGATCCGGTGGTCACCCGTGTTTACTGGCCTGTTCGCTGAACCATGGCGCATTGGCAGCCGAAGCGGCAGGGCCCTGTAAGAAATCGCATGACCACGGCGCACGTGGAGCACCACAGTGCACGTAGATTGCTGCCGGTTGCGTCCGAATCCCTGTAAGATTCGCTGCGAATTAGGAGAAGTTTATGATTCGGATCATGCTGGTCGACGATCATCGTCTCGTCCGTGCGGGACTAAAGCGCGTCCTGCAGGAAGTCGCCGACATGGAAGTCCTCGCCGAAGCCAGCAGCGGAGAAGAGGCGCTGGATCTTGTCCGCAACATCACGCCTGATGTCGTGCTGATGGATATCAACATGCCGGGCATCGGCGGGCTCGAGGCTACGCGCCGGCTGCTGCAGCGTTGCCCGACGTCGAAGGTGATCGTGGTGTCGATGCATCTCGAGGAACCGTATCCGAGCCGGATGCTGGCGGCGGGCGCCGCCGGCTATATCAGCAAGGATTCCGAGGCTGACGAGGTCGTTACCGCGATTCGCCGTGTACACGGTGGCGGGCACTATGTCGCTGCTGACGTTGCCGGCAATCTGGCGGCCAGCCTGGTGAAAGGGCCGAGCGGCACGTCGCCTTTCGATCAGCTCTCGCAGCGTGAGACCCAGGTCATGCTGATGGTGACCAAGGGTTATTCGACCCAGGAAATTTCCGACCGGCTGCATCTGTCGCCGAAAACGGTCAGCACCTATCGTTACCGTTTGTTCGAGAAGCTCGGTGTCAGCAACGATGTCGAGTTGACCCGCATGGCGATGCGGTACGGCCTGCTCGAAGATCGCGCCGAACCCTGAGTCGCGACGCAGGGGGTTTTCTGAGTCAATCGCAGACACCGTCCTTTGACCACCGCGCGTTTCTATCGCAACTGACGACCCGGCCGGGCGTCTACAGGATGTACGGCCGCGGCGACGAGTTGCTGTATGTCGGCAAGGCGCGAAATCTGCGCAAGCGTGTTTCGACATACTTCCTGCGGGCCAGCGGCAATCCGCGGATCGAAAGCATGGTGTCGCAGATCCAGCGTGTTGAAGTCACGCTGACGCGCACAGAGGACGAGGCGCTGTTGCTCGAAGCGGCGCTGATCAAGGATCAGCGCCCGCGGTACAACATCCTGTACCGGGACGACAAGAGCTATCCGTACGTTCGCTTCACGTCGCACCGGTATCCGCGCATCACCTACTACAGAGGCGCAAAGGTCGGTAGTGATCGGTACTTTGGCCCGTTCGCGAGCGCATCGTCGGTTCGTGCCTCGCTGCAGACGCTGCAAAAACTGTTTCGACTGCGCCCCTGTCGCGACAGCTTCTTCGCGCACCGCCAACGGCCCTGTCTGCAATACCAGATCAAGCGCTGCTCGGCGCCCTGTGTGGGGGCGATTTCCGAATCGGACTATGCGCGGGATCTCGAGCATGCGGCGCGATTGCTGAAGGGGCGGGGGGATGACCTCGCACGCGAGTTGACCCAGGAAATGGAGCAGGCTGCGGAACGTCTGGAGTTTGAACACGCGGCCCGCCTGCGCGACCAGATCGCCGCGCTCAAGCGAGTGCGCCAGGATCCGGCGATGACGGGAGGAGGGCAGCAGGACCTTGACGTCGTTGCCGTCGCCCCACACGCATCCTCGAGTTGTGTCACCGTCGTCAGCGTACGAGGCGGCGTCAATCTCGGGCACCGCAGCCATTTTCCGAAGCACCCCGTGTCGGCTGCGCCCGAAGAGCTGATCGAGAGTTTCATCAGCCAGCATTACCTTCTGCAGACACCGCCTTCGGAGATCCTGGTCAGTCATCTGCCGCAGGACGCGGGAATGACCGAGGCGGCGCTGACGCAGCACGCCGGCCGCAGGATCCACCTGTTGCATCCGCAGCGTGGCGCCAAGCTCCGGTTGCTCGAAATGACACTGGGGACGGCGGCGCAGGCGCTGTCGACGCATCTGGTCGAAGTGTCGAGCATGGACGAGCGTCTGCTGGAGCTGCAGGGGGCGTTGGAACTCGAGCGTCCGCCCGAGCGAATGGAATGTTTTGACATCTCGCACACCCGCGGGGAGCGGGCTGTGGCGTCCTGCGTCGTCTTCAATGCGGAAGGGCCGCTCAAGTCCGCGTACCGCAAGTTCAACATCGAGGGCATCACGCCGGGGGACGACTATGCGGCGATCCGGCAGGCGGTGAGCCGGCGCTTTGCCAAGGTCAAGGCGGGGCAGAGTGCGATGCCTGATGTCCTGTTCATCGACGGCGGTCAGGGGCAGCTCAATGCGGCGCTGGAAGCACTGGATGAACTGGAGTTCAACGAACTGCGAGTGGTCGCCATCGCCAAGGGGCCGACGCGCAGGCCCGGGCTCGAGGAGCTGATCATGCCGGAGTTCGAACAACCGCTGCGTCTGCCGGCGGATTCGCCGGCGCTGCATCTGATCCAGCGCATTCGGGACGAGGCACACCGGTTCGCGATCACCGGACACCGGGGGCGTCGCGACAAGGCGCGTACGTCGTCGGACCTCGAATCCATCGAAGGCCTCGGCCCCGCGCGGCGGCGGTCGCTGCTGCAGGCCTTCGGTGGGCTGGCGCAGCTCAAGCGAGCCAGCGTCGACCAGCTTGCCGCGGTCGACGGTGTTTCGCGTACGCTGGCGCAGCGCATCTACGCGCACTTCCACTAGCTGGGCTATGCTGTCAGTTCACACACGAGTCGCTTCAGCGGCCTGAAATTGGGGAACATGCGCGTGCAGTGGACTATGCCACTCCTGCTCACGGTTTTTCGGGTCGCAATCATCCCGGTGGTCCTTGGCCTGTTCTATGTGGATTGGCACTATGCGCGGCATCTGGCTACCGTCCTGTATGCCATCGCTGGCTTTACCGATTGGCTGGATGGCTATCTGGCGCGTCGCTGGAACCAGACCAGCCTCTTCGGCGCCTTCCTGGATCCGGTGGCCGACAAGTTACTGGTCGCGATCTGCCTGGTCATGCTGCTGTACGACAATCCCGGGGGGACGTTGGCGCTCGTCGTGGCAGTGATCATCAGCCGCGAAATCACCATCTCGGCGCTGCGTGAGTGGATGGCGGAACTGGGGCAGAGGACCAGTGTCGCGGTGAGCTGGATCGGCAAATGGAAGACGGCATTCCAGATGACGGCGATCGGCATGATGATCTGGAAAACGCCGTTCTATGGAATCCCCATCTACTCGATCGGGTACGGCTTGCTGTTCGTTGCGGCTGCCTTGACGGTCTGGAGCATGGCCGTATATCTTCGCGCCGCGTGGCCGATTCTGAGCCGCAACGGACAGGAAAAGTAACTTTCAAAAATTGCTTGACTTCGAGCCGTCGCCCTCTAAAATACGCGGCTCACAGCGGGAATAGCTCAGTTGGTAGAGCGCAACCTTGCCAAGGTTGAGGTCGCGAGTTCGAGCCTCGTTTCCCGCTCCAAATTCGAAAAACCCCGAAGGACAGCCAACGGGGTTTTTTAGTCTGAGGGGTTCGCATCGAGCGCTTCGGGCACAGGACACAGGCTAGGTGGCAGAGTGGTTATGCAGCGGACTGCAAATCCGCGTACGCCGGTTCAATTCCGACCCTAGCCTCCACTCTTACGCAGGACCCAATGCTTCATTGAGACGACCCCGCTTCGGCGGGGTTTCTTTTTGTCTGTCGCTCGGGGATGGCATCCCGGGAGATGCCTGCACGATGATGACTTTTTGGCCGAAAAGCGAGCACGTTTCGTTCATTTCCAGCGCGTTGGTGTAGTGTTGCTGGGGGGTATACGAACAACAATTCCTTTTGGATCATGGGCTTGTAGTTTTTGTTGCGATAATTCGTTGACGCAATCTGAAAAAGCCCTATTATTCGCCTCCCCGCTGACAGCGGCGCCGCAAAAAAGCGACCCTGAAGTCAGCCAGTTCGTTAACAAGAAGAGCAAGTAATTTGTGTGGGTGCTCCCGTGGATATGGCGAAGCCATATGTACACGAGAGTATCAACGTAAGCCTAATTGAGCTTATGAAGATGACTCTTCATCTGCTGGAGGCACTTTGGTGCTGAAGGTGGAATAGGATTGAAGCTTTACACTTTCAAGTGGAGAGTTTGATCCTGGCTCAGATTAAACGCTGGCGGCATGCCTAACACATGCAAGTCGAACGAAGTTTGGGTG
>NPIE01006322.1_pt1 | contig 51377 bp, 38 predicted proteins | sample 8637661 | NCBI WGS metagenome assembly NPIE01 (sample SAMN07420842, study PRJNA396082) | bioreactor metagenome | isolation source: sample BA12 brine-fed electro-methanogenic bioreactor BA | place: Japan: Kochi | collected 2016-12-09 | reverse complement strand
TTACTTAATTTGTTATATGATAGCTATACACAATGGTAGAAGACACTGAAAACTTTTTAGTCTTAGGAAGTTTCTTATCTTTCGGAAAACTGCAAAATCATGGAGATGAAACTCAAAAATAAATATGCCTTTGTTACCGGCGCTTCGAAAGGCATTGGAAAGGAAATTGCACTGACATTTGCCAGAAATGGTGCCGACCTGGCTATTACTGGAAGAAATGAAGAACTGCTGATAGAAACTGCCAAAGAAATTCAGCAGTTTGATGTCGACTGCCTGGTACTGCAGGTTGACATGTCAAGAGATGATGAGGTCCGGGAAGCGGTTGAAAAAGCACTGCAGTTCTCTCCCCGCTGGGACATACTGGTTAATAATGCGGGGATTGCGAAAAAGATCCCATTGCTTGAATTGGATCTGAAGGACTGGGACGAGATCCTACAGGTAAATCTCAGGTCTGTGCTTCTGCTGTCACAATTACTTGCACCGCAGATGATCGACAACAGAAGCGGAAAGATCATCAACATTTCCTCCCTGGGTGCTTTTTACGGAACTCCGGGTATGGCTGCCTATGCGGTTTCCAAGGCGGGACTGAACCAGCTCACCCGCACCATGGCGGTTGAGTGGGGCCCACACAATATACAGGTAAATGCCATCTGCCCAACGGTTATCAATACCGACATGGCAAGAGAGATCTGGGATGCCCCGGAAAACAGGGATAAGAAAAAGAAATTCCTGGAAAGCATCCCGGCGGGCCGCTTCGGGGAAACCCGGGATGTAGCAGATCTGGCGCTTTTCCTGGCAAGTGATTCCTCTGGCTTTATCAACGGACTTTCTATTCCGCTGGAAGGGGGTAGGATGGCGAATCCGGGATGAAATGGGTTCTGTGTTTCGTATTCCGAATTTCGGATTCCAGATTTCGAGACAATGACCAGTGACCAATGACCAGTGACCAGTGACCAGTGACCAATGACAGATTCCTGTCAATTTACAACTCCATCGGAAGCAACCTGACCAGAATCACCCCATGATAAGGGACTTCAGCTTCGAGCCCTTCAGTAAAGCTTCCCAGAAGGGTTTTCTGCCGCCAGAGATCGCGGATCTTATGAGAGCCCTCAATACCCAGCTCTTCCCAGGATATCCTGACCATTGCCGGAGGCATTTTGTCATCCCACCACATCGCTTCCACCGGATCATCGGTGCCTGTATAAAAGAGCCCAACTGCAAGGGTGCCGTCCACTAATTTTTTAGCCCAGACCTGTTTTCCGTCTTCATCCTTTACTTTGATGGCCTGTTCTCCAAGTGGGTCCTGGTTCACAGCCAGCACTTCGTCATTGGTCAACAGGTTCAGCGTGAAGTCATCCAGTTGTGTAAGGTCGCATCCCAGCAGGAGTGGGGCGGACAAAAGGCTCCACAGGCTGATGTGGGTATATTGTTCATCAGGCGTCAGGCGGCTTTTATGCAGTTCCGGTCCCCAGCCCACCTGGCCCACAACCAACATATCGGGATCATTCCAGTGGCCCGGCCCGGCAAAAGGAGAGCATTTGTCCTGGCTGAAGCCGATGCGCGACATGCTGCTCCAGGTGTCTACAATATCGCCGGTGGTTCGCCAGAGGTTACCGCCCACCTCTTCTCCCCATTTCCAGACTTCTCCCATGCCATATTGACAAAGACTGTAAACGATGTCCCTGTCAAGATCTTTTAAGATGTCATCCATGAGGATGTAGGGTTTTTTCAGTTCCGGTAAACTGTGATCTATTGCTATATCATTGTATGAACACCAGTCATATTTCAGGTAATCAATGCCCCAGCCGGCCCAGGTTTCAGCATCCTGTTGTTCATGCTCATAGCTGCCCAGGTAGCCTCCGCAGGTATAAGGCCCGGGGGAGGAATAAATGCCAAGTTTCAGTCCTTTGCTGTGCACATGATCGGCAAGGCTTTTCATATCCGGGAATTTGTTATTGGCCAGCAGTTCACCATCACCTGTTCTTTCTTCGGCTTCCCAGCCATCATCGATGTTGATGTAGGTCCAGCCGTGATCGGCCAGGCCTGAGGAAAGCATGGCTTCAGCAGCTGCTTTAACTTTTTCCTGGTCAACGCTCAGGCCCCAGCAATTCCAGCTATTCCAGCCCATGGGTGGGGTCAGGGCCAGGCCTTCACCCGATTTGATAGTGATGCGTTTCACATCTTTGCCGTATTTATTTTCGGCTTTTACATTGAGCACATACACTCCTGCAGGAGGTGTGGTTCCATGGAGGGTCCTATTCTTGCTATCGAATTTAAGTCCGGCCGGCAACTGGTCAATGCTGATGTTAATCGGGTTTTCTCCTGAAATGGGTATTCTGAATAAAAAGGGCTTGCCGGGAGAGGCGCCGGTGACCCAGGGGTGATTGATCGTTGGCTCAGGTAGTGGTGGCGGGGTAAGTATGTATGCTTCCTGCTCCGGTGGAGATAAGGCTTCAGGCTTCCTCCCTGTATAATATATTTTTGCATCTGCCCAGTCGGCATGGTCAAAATTGATATTATCGCCGCCGTTGGATATATACAGGCCAAGTTTTTCAATTTCTTTCAGTGGCAGATCTATCTTTTTTGCTTTATCCCCTTTTTTCATGATCCCACTTTGCCAGAGGATCTTTTTATCGCCCATCACAAAAAATTCCACGCTGGCTTTTTCTCCGCTCTCATCATCCACTCCGGCATAAGCCTCGAACTTTTTGGCAGTTCCATGCAGGTCGATCATCATTTTGCTTACTGCATGGGTGCCCACACCTCTTTCAAAAACTTCTCTGCCAATGCTAATTGGGTTGCCTTCAACACTTTTGTTGGCCTGGTTTTCGCCCCAGCCGGTCTCCATTTTGGAGAGATCCGTTTCGTCGAGATACAATGTTTTATAGGATGAATTCTTGCAGGCGGTCAGGAATATTATCATGCCCAGGAGATACACATACTTTCTCATTGGTTCCGGTTTTAAGCTCGAAACCAAAATTAGAAAATTCCTACGCCATCCTGACGATTTTCGGGTAGAATTTTCCCAGGATGTTCACCTGATCCTGCTGGGCTTTCATGACCTGGTGAATATCTTTGTACACTTCGGGAGATTCGTCCAACCCGCCACCGATCAATTCAACCCCCGCTTTTTTAAGCAGTTTTTGCAAGGAGGCTTTTTCCAGGTTCTTTATTGCCTTTCGCCTGGAAATCATCCGGCCGGCACCATGGGCGGCGGAGTTGATTGATTCTCCGCTTCCCCTGCCTGATACTACAAAGGCCGGAGAGACCATGTTGCCGGGAATGATGCCGGTGGTTCCCGGATGGGCCGGTGTGGCTCCTTTCCTGTGAACGATGATGCTTTCCTTTTCGGAGAGTTTTTCTTTCCAGGCAAAATTATGGTGGTTTTCGATCCTGATCAATGGTTTTTCCGCCAGGGCGTTGGATAGTTTGTCATGGATGATATGATGATTCGCCTTTGCATACTCTCCTGCCAGGTTCATGGCCAGCCAGTATTCCTGGCCTTCCTCCGAGTTAAGGTCGAGCCAGGACAGTTTGGCGGCTTCCCCTTCCAGCTTAAGCTTTTCTTTGGCGATCCGGGTGTAATGCCGTGCAATCTCTGCCCCGAAGTTCCGGGAGCCGGAATGGGAAAGTATGCTGAAGTAAGTGCCAGGTTCCAGTCTGAGCTCACCGGATTTTTCGCTTATTTCGAGATAACCGATGTCGACAAAATGATTTCCGTGACCGGAGGTTCCCAATTGTTTGTAAAAAGTTTTTTGCAAATCTTTCAGGAAAGGGATCTCTTTAAACTCCTTCTTTTCCATTAACTCATGGCTGCCAATGTCGTTGAATTCGGCATGGCCGAAACGGGTGTTTTCGATCAGGATGTCTTTCAGGTTTTCCCTTCGCTGTTCGATCAGCCCGGCTTTCATAGGATATACCGACATGCACATGCGGCAACCGATGTCCATGCCCACGCCATAGGGCATTACGGCATTGTAGGTGGCAACTACTCCTCCGATGGGCAGGCCATAACCTACATGGGCATCCGGCATCAGGGCACCTTTGATGCTGATAGGCATTGCCATGGCCATTTGCATTTGTTCAATGGCAAGTGGATCGATGTTTTCCGATCCGTATATTTTGAATGACTCAGATTTTCGGCCTGGGAAAGAATGCTTTTTTTCTTTTGGTGCGGGTTCCACTTCCATCATCATTTTGGCCAGTTCAGCCCAGTTTTCGTCCGTCTCGTATTTCGAAGGTTGGTAAAGCATGTCCTGTAGCAGGTTCAGGATTTCCAGCCTGTCGCCCCTTTTGATCTTGTGTTTGATGATGCGCAGTGCAAGGCTGATGGCCCTGTCATCGTCAAATCCAAGTCGTTTGAGTTCCCGGCCTTTGAGTTTGAGTTTTTTCATTTGTATTGTAAAGTTAAAAGAATGCCATGAATGCAGGAATGAAATTTTTCTAAAAGCCACGAATTCACGAATAAAAATTTCAAATACTAATTCGTGTATTAGTGGCTGTGTTTTTTATTCGCTAACAAAAAGACCTGCCAGGTTTTCGAAAACCTGGCAGGTCTGTAATATTGATCTTTATATTTTTTGGGGTTTCACCTCCTGTAGGCGAAACCTATGTACTACTCAGAGTAAGGTGTTAACGTCTTGTGCGGTTTGAGTGTAATTTATTAATAGGCAGGGTCACACTGAGAAGCGGAGTCGAAGTGTGATGTCCCATTCTTCGACTCCCTGCCTGCCGGAAGGCACGGCACTCAGACTGACAGCCACTGACATACAAATTCAAACCACACAACGCGTAAGGTACTAGAATTTTAATATCTTAATGGATGATTATAAGCAGAAAACAGCTACCGCTCCTCCTGCTCCTGACTTTACTCCCTCACAACTTTCACATCCACACTGATCTCCTCCTTCAGGTGCCTTTTTACCGTGCAAAGACTGGCGGTATGTACCATTGCTTTTTCATATTTTTCGGGGAAGTCTTCCGGTACATGAATGTTGATCACGATCTGGTCGATGATCTTTTTAACAGGGTTGAAGGATTGCTCCTGTGTGAGTTTGATATTGGATGCATCGATCCCGCGCTGATCGCAAAAACCTTTTACAAAGATACCGGCACAGGTTCCCAGCGAAGCCAGGAAAAGGGTGAACGGCTCAGGAAATTCGCCTTCTCCGCCACCGCGGGGATGCTGGTCTGTCTTGATCGTAAATCCGTTTACGTCTGCAAATACTTTCTTGGGTCCTCCGAAATAGATGTTCATTTTGTTGTTGATTTGTTGATTAGTGAATTGGTTAATTTGTTTATTGGTTAATTAGTGAACTGGTTCAACAGTATCTATCTTTTACCCAATCAACTGTCCCCAATTATTAATTATTAATTGTTAATTATTAATTATTATTTACCAACCCTCTCTGGCATTTCTTCAATCGCCTGCAAGAACAATGCAGTTACTTCTCCTGCCACGGGTTCCAGCTCTTCATTGCCTATGGATTCCATGGCCCTGGCCGGGTTGATGGCCACCACATCGATGCTTTCGTTACCATTGTCGCGCACGATGACCTTGCAGGGCAGGAACAATCCGATGTTTTCTTCCATCTGCAAAGTTTTATAAGCGTAGCCCGGATTACAAAATCCCATGATATAATAAGGATGCATATCCACATTGTCAAGTTTTTCTGATAATTTCTCGTGCATTGGGATCTCTGAGATCAACCCAAAACCCTTGCTTTTGAATACTTCCTCCGTTTTGGCCTTTACATCTGCCAGACTTCCCTTTACTGTTTTGGCAAAATAATACTTGTCTTTCATAACTTTTTCAGGTTTGTTTAATTGTGCGTACCCAATTACTGATGAGAGCAGTATAATGGCTCCCAGGATAAATGTATGTGTTTTCATCATTATTGTTGTTTTTAATTTATTCTTGACGCGTTGTGCAATTTAATTTTGTAAATCAGTGGCTGTCAGTCTGAGTGCCATGCCTTCCGGCAGGCAGGGAGTCGAAGACTGCCATCACACTTCGACTCCCCAGACGGTCACGGCGTTCAGTGTGACCCTGACAATTAGTGATTCACACTCAAACCGCACAACACGTTTATTCTTAATCAGACAATAAACATACCAATATATATAAATGTTTAAATAAGACATTTTTTACATAATTTACTAGCAAGATGGCGTTTGAGTTGACAGAGTGGCAGTGAAGGATGGGAATAATTTGGCGTGTGGCGTTGTGTTAAACAGTCAAATAAATTCTTATTCATTGACCTGACTGATTAGCTTTCAGTTCAGAAGTTTTATGAAACAGAACCTCAGGGTGGGCTTCCTGCACTATTTTAAGCCTGGTATCACTCTCGGCAAAAAAAACGGGGGTATCGGATTTATCAAAACCTATTCTGCCTGAACGCCTTTTTAGCATTTCTTCCAGCTTTTGCTTATTCGTCGAAGTTAGCCACAAAGCTTTCGCATAAGGCATTGAACTGAAATCACATTTAGCGCCGTATTCGTGTTGCAATCTGAATTTTATAACCTCAAATTGCAATTCACCCACCGTACCAATTATTTTTCTATTGCCCGGCTGTTGTATGAATAATTGTGCCAGGCCTTCTTCGGTTAGCTGTCTGACCCCCTTTTCGAGCTGTTTGGTTTTTGCGGGTTCTCTGTTAACGACCTCCTTTAAAATTTCAGGCGAAAAGCTTGGGATCCCTGTAAAATTGAGCATTTCTCCTTCTGTAAGGGTATCGCCTATTTTCAGGTTACCGGTATCGAAAAGGCCTATTACATCACCTGGCCAGGCTTCTTCCACGGTGCTTTTCGTTTTTGCCATAAAGGAAGCCGGGGCGGAAAATCGTATTTTTTTGTCCAGGCGGGTATGGTAATACATTTTGTTGCGTTCGAACTTACCTGAGCAAACTCTCAGAAAAGCCATGCGGTTGCGGTGGTTGGGATCCAGGTTGGCGTGTATTTTAAAGATAAAACCGCTGAACTTTTTTTCTTCTGGCAAGACCACTCTTTCGGAGGCTTTGGTTTTGGTGGGGCAGGGGGCTATGCGGGTGAAGGTTTCAAACAATTCGGGAATGCCAAAATTATTGAGGGCACTGCCAAAAAAAACCGGGGCCAGATAGCCGTCGCGATACAGTTTTTTATTGAAGGATTCAAAGAGGCCGCCGGCCAGTTCCACTTCATCCCATAGTTTCATCAGATTTATCTCTCCAACAAAATCCTGCAGTCCCGGGTCTTCCAGATTGGTAGTGCTGTATATGTCTTGTGACAAGGATGTTTTGTTGGGATTATACAATTGAACACTTTGGCTGCTGAGGTTGAACACCCCTTTAAAGCTGTTGCCGCTTCCGATGGGCCAGGTAAAAGGGCTGGTGGCTATTTTCAACTCATCTTCCAGTTCTTCCAGCAAATCGAAAGGATCTTTCCCATCCCTGTCCATTTTATTGATGAAGATCATTACCGGTGTTGCCCGCATGCGGCAAACCTCCATGAGTTTGCGGGTTTGCTCCTCCACACCTTTTACGCTGTCGACAACAAGAATTACACTGTCAACAGCGGTCAGTGTACGGTAAGTGTCCTCGGCAAAGTCTTTATGGCCCGGGGTATCAAGAATATTTACTCTGAACCCATTGTATTCCAGGGTCATTACCGCGGTTGCCACAGAAATCCCCCGTTGCTTTTCTATCTCCAGAAAGTCGGAGGTGGCAGTTTTGGTGATCTTGTTGTTTTTCACGGCGCCGGCCACCTGTATAGCCCCGCCCTGGAGGAGCAGTTTTTCGGTAAGGGTCGTTTTGCCGGCATCGGGATGTGAAATGATGGCAAATGTCCTTCTCCGGTTGATTTCGGTCTTTATATCCATAAATTCAACTTTTTGGATACCCTGCGGGTACCAGTGAAACTTATCATTAAAATACGGGATTGGCAGTAAAGCACTCATTGGATCTGACGCACTGCCGGACGCCACCCGGACCGGAAAATCATGGTGGAGTATTACCGCAATATGTTGTTATTATTTTCATTTCGGTCTGCAAAATTAATGAAAATAGAAATATCAGCAACAATTTATTGCTGTGTATTTGCTTATCCTGAGACTAGAATAAATTATCGGTAAAAAGTAAATAATTATCCTGATTTTAAATAAACTTACTAGAGAAAAGCCATATATCAGAGAATAATCTTCTAACTTTATCCATAAATAAAATCTTTAATAAAGCATTAACCAGAATCAATTTATCATGAAAAAACCAAGTTTAATTCTTATCTCCATTCTTTTCGCATCCCGCTTGTTCGCCCAGGATTGCACCAGTTGCGATGGAACAATAAGTTCCGGGCCAAATTCGAGTGCTATTGGCAAGAATACATCTGCCACAGGACTAACATCATTTGCTTCAGGATTTGCCTCTGAAGCAACAGGATCTTATTCCACAGCTTTGGGCTTTTATTCATTTGCCAATTATACCAAAGCTGTTTCTATTGGTAGTGCTGTCAAGGCAACTTCAGAAGGATCAATGGTTATTGGTTCGGGCTCCTACAGCCTTGGACACTATCTTGAAAATAATACACCAAGGAGCCTGGTTGTTAGTTTTTACAGTATTTACCCCACCTTAAGTGTGCGAGAGCCATTAAATCAAAATGTGGCGTTTGACAAAACAGGACGTGTCGCAATCGGTAATGTTGTTGACCAGTATGGAATAATAAATCCACAGGCTAAGCTGCATATAAAAGCTGATCAGGAGGAACCGGCAGCCGTTCTAATCGAACCCAATAGCTGGTCTGCAGGAGAAGAAGCCAGGTTAATAATGGGTGATACTGATCATTTTATCCGCACTGAGAACAACTCTGGAATGTTATTCAACTCCAAGAACAATTTCATTTTTAATGGAATGAATATGGGCCTTGGCGTTGAAGACCCACAAACAAAACTACACCTTGATGGAGATTTGCTATTTGAGAACAATATCAACGGAATCATCATGAAATCGGAGGATGGTAATTGCTGGAAAGGAACGATTTCAAACGGCGGAGAACTGGTATTTACCCAGGTTGATTGTGAAACATTATTATCAGGTATTAAATCAGAGACACCAAAACATGCAGATATTTTTATTTACCCAAACCCCACGCATGGTATGATAAATGTTGAATACACCGGAAATAAGAAAGATCTAAGGCTGGAAGTAAAAACCATTGCCGGCCACCTGATCGGTACCCATAAATTAAATAAAGGAGAAAACCGAATTGCCTTGAATAACATTGCTGAGCAATTGGTCATTGTTTCAGTATATACCCAGAAAGGCGCACTGGTTTCAACCAGCAAGGTACTAATTGACAGGTAAATTGTTTTGCAAACCTTTTGGGGCAAGTAAATTCAAGTGATTAGTTTGTTTTTTTCTAATTTTGACCCCTGAAAACAGAACGGATATGCCTGAAAGAATAAGCAAAACAAATTTCCGCTTACAGTCTCTTGCTTCGGGGAGGATGTTTGAGGATGAAGGATGGACGCTTGCCGCACCCGGGGAGGATAAACCGGCACTGATCCGTGCCATCTATGAGAAAAAGCAGATCGATGTGAAAGATGAGGAATACGGTATTTTCCGTTTTGCTGACTGGCTGCCCATACGCACCGGGCTGAAAGGTTCATCCCCCCCGCTGACTTATAAAAGTGAAGGGCTGGCCAGGGAACTCGGACTCAAAAACCTCTACATCACCTTTAGCGGTTACTGGCCCGAAAAAGGTGCTCTGATGAAAACCTGTTCTTTCAAAGAAACAGAAGCCTATGCAGTGGCGGGCCGCCTGAACCACAATCACGGGGAAGTGCTGGTGGTTGCCTCAGCCGGAAATACAGCCAGGGCATTTGCCAGGGTATGTTCTGATAACAATATTCCTTTGTTATTGTGTGTGCCTGAGGACAACATCAATGCCCTCTGGTTTGACGAAGAGATCCGGGATAACGTTAAACTCATTGTTTCTCGCAAGGGAAGTGATTATTTCGATGCCATCCATCTTTCCAACCTGGCCTGTGAAAGCAAGCGCTTTATTGCAGAAGGCGGCGCAAAGAATGTAGCACGGCGCGATGGCATGGGAACGACCGTTTTATCAGCAGCTCATTTCATCGGGAAGATCCCGGATTATTATTTCCAGGCTGTGGGCAGCGGAACCGGTGCCATTGCTGCCTGGGAAGCCAACCTGCGGCTGATAGCCGATGGACGTTATGGCAGCAATAAAATGAAACTGATGGTTTCACAGAATTATCCGTTCACGCCTATTTATGATGCCTGGAAGGCCGGTTCCCGCGAGATCCTGGCCATGGACGATGACATTGCCCGCAAGCAGGTGGCTGAGATCGATGCAAAGGTGCTCTCCAACCGCAAGCCTCCTTATTCAGTGATCGGGGGATTGTTCGATGCCCTGAGTGATACGAATGGGGATGTGCTGGTGGCCAATAACCAGGAAGCCATTATTGCCGATGAGCTCTTCAGGAAAACCGAAGGAATTGACCTGCATCCTGCTTCAGCCATTGCCACAGCTACATTGATACAAACGGTCAGGAACAAATCTATAGACCCGGAAGCCGACATTATGCTGAACATTACCGGTGGGGGGGAAGAGCGCTTTAAGCATGATAAGGAATTGCACTACTTGAAGCCTTCAAAGGTATTTGAATATCATCCCGATCCCGATGATGTTGCCCGACAGATCGAAGAGTTGTTCTAATCATTAGCCTGGACGCTTGCGGACAGTCATGTTCGCTGCCAGACGATATCACAAACAAGTTCATTTCATAAACTGGCTAAGATCAGGCAGTAAACTATTAGGTATAGTCTTTGATTTTGCCCATTCAACCAAATGAAATTATAAGATGAACATGAAAAGACCAATTACTTTTTTACTGGGACTGTTGTTTTTGAACCAGGCTTTTGTTTTAGCAACAGAGGATGTTGATTCGTTGAAGGCGGCTGCTAAAAATTATTATGGAAGTATGGAATTCAGAGATGGTTCGGCTATTCTGAACCGCATCCTTGAAAAGGATAGCAACAACCTGGAGGCCAACTACCTGAAAGCGGAAATGTATTTGCTGTACGGAAGCGAAAAGTACTTCCTGCATAAAAACAGGCTGAAGCGCCTGAATGCCTGTGAGGAACTGGATATTCTGGCAACAAAGGAAGCTTTCTTTCTCGGTTTATGGAAAGCCGATTCATTGCTGGCAGAAAACATCAGGAAATATCCCGGCAATCCCGAATTGGAATATCTTAACTTACTGGGATATCTCAAGGAGAACAATTATCAATTCGCCAGAGACCATGCCGCTGGTATTTCGAAAAGGCTCATCATGAAATTTGCTCCTTATTATGCTTTGTTCAGTTTTGCCCGTGCACAAGGAGATGCAGCACTGAGCCTGCAATATCTCGACAGCCTGGAAATGATCACCGGGGAATTCTATCATTCAAGGAACCGCCCTGTCCTGGAACTTCTGTCAGCTCTGCCGCATGCTCATGTGCTTGTGGATGAGATAGAGCTGGAATACGCGGATTGTGGAGCAGGAATGGGATTCCTGATGTATGATGAAAATGGAAATACCGTCAAAGCAGAATTGGATACCGGAACCAGTGGCGGCCTTTTCTCCATACACAGCGATTCGGTGGGGAAAATGCTTGCCGGCCGGGACACCTTGCTGGTAGAAGATGGCATTCAATATAATTATATGACGGAACCGGCCGACCTTCGTTACAAACTGGTAAATTTCGCCTTCCCCTTTGCCAGGGACTTCCCTGTGGCTTATTTTGATGGCCGATTTACCAAAGCCGATGGCTGTTTTTCTCCATTTGCTTTTGCAGGATACGCCCTGAGCATAGACCCTGTTAACAGGACGGTTTTTCTGAGAAGTGAGCAGGCTTTGAATAAATATCTGGATGAGTTGGAGGATTATGTTACCGTGGACTATGTGAATCGTGGGGGATGGATCTACATTCCCTGCAGGGTAAATGGGCAGGAAGTCCTGATGATGGTGGAAACAGGATCCCGTGATGTAAACCTGAACAGCATGTCGCTGAAACATCTGAATGTTGAGCCTTACATAGGAAGCATCCGCTGGCGAGGAAAAGACTATCCCATGGAAAAAGTTGATTTTACCCTGGAGATCGGTGATCTTAAATATGAGGTGAAAGGCGGGCTGGTCAGTGAATTTGTCCTGGGCAATGCTTTTTATCGATTGGCTTCTTCAGGCGACATCGGCCCCGACTTTTTCAGGAATTATGCCTTTACCATTGATCCATTTCACCGGCAAATGATCATAGAAAAGAATATGCCTTAATTTTGGTTGATCGTTCATTATTAAGAGGGGAGCCGTTCGCTGGCTTCCTTTTCTTTTATTTGATTATGCATTTGTCCGTCATCTTTTCATACATGCTAGATGCTATGGATTTTGCTTTTCCCGCTTCCGCTCCCAGTAACTCCTTCTTTGTTCTTCCAGCCAGGCATCCTCCTGGTAATTTCTGCCGTAGCCTGGGAAATCCCGCTTATATTGATCCATTTCCTCCCGGTCTTTCTTTTTAAAAACGTTGATGTTGATGCCAAAACGGATGGAGTGGTTTTTGGCATTCAGGGGATCAAAGAGCCCGATGACATTTTCAGTAAGAAAATAAGTCTGCACGGGTCCGGTTTGCAGGACCACACCCAGTCCCACATTATTATATGTATTGTTGACAGCCGACCAGGCCAGTTTCATGGAAAAGTTTTTGGTGAGCAGGCGATCGACACTGAGACTGAATGCATTCTGCATATAATCATCGATAATGCGGCCCTGGGCCAGGAAGCCGATGTGGGTCATGTAATCCATTTCATAAAAGAGGCCGAAGTTGATGCGGGTGGGCAGGCTGGAAAAGTAGTATTTGTCCGTTTCCCGGAATTCGAAGATGCTGTTCAGCGAATCCAGGTAAACATCCAGGGCATTGACATCTTCCGTCAGGTCGACTTCAATGCTGCTGAATTTTATGTCTTCAGCTTTGCTGGAATAATTTTTTACATCCGAAACCCAGTACAGGTAACCCAGGTCGATGATACTGAACGATAATTCAAGTCCGGGTGAAGGTTGCCAGTTCAGCCCAAAATCGAGACCAAAACCTGAATTGTTCTTGTTGCGTAAATATTCACGCAGGCTAAAACCACTGCCTGCTTCCATCTCAAAGCTTTCGATCCCTGAAGTATTGACCAGAATGTCGGAGCTCGCTTCGAAACTGTAAAACTCCTCCGGATCAAAGCGGGTGATCAACTCGGTATCCATGCTTTTGAATTGTATATTTGACAATCCGTGCAAAATATTGAACCTGGCTCCCAGGCTGACTTTCTCATTCAATTGTATTGCATAGCCAAGGTGGTAAGCGAGATAATGCTGAAAATTGACATTGAAATCCCTGAAGTTTAGTGTTTCATTGATATATTTTGCATTGCCGTACCAGAGGAATTCAGCCAGTTCCCTTGGATAGGTGATGTTCATATAAGCTTTGTTCCTCAATCCGAAGCTCAGGTATCCTTTATTAATCTTGATGCCAACAAAAAAAAGGTCGATGCTTGAATATTCAGAAAATTGATTTTTATCGCTGAGCTTTGGCAGCACATTGGGTATATCCACCACCAGGCTGTCGTCGAATTCCCTGTTCCGCAAAAGCTCATTGGTGGTAAATGAGCTGTTGAAGTATTTATTGTATATGGAAGAAACGAAAGGCAAGCCGATGGCATACGAGCTTCTGGGTATAATGCCCGGGTTGGCTGAAAGGCTTTGCGGGATACTCTTATAATTATACAGCAACAGATCGCTTTGTGAATGAAGCTGCAGGACGATGAGCAACAGGCTCAGCATCATCAGGGATCTGTATATTTTCTCAATGCCTTTCATCCTTTACAGACCTCCTTTGATTTCCAGGGCAATCCTGATAGAGATTTCATAATCCGTATACAGGGCCACCGGGATGTTTCCTGCCTCAGCGGTGTTCAGTCGGGCCTTCAGCACCATCTTATCCGCACGGATCAGGTTCTGGTAGGTTTGATTGCTGATATCCACCTCTGCCAGGCTCCTGGTGTTTTCATTCACTTTGCCGGCATCATCTACCTTTGCCGACAGGATCTTATCAAGGCTGATGTTTTCAATCACAAATTGTCCGCTGGCATCCAGGATCTGGAAGTCGAGCAAAATTCCAAAGGGGAAACCGTTTTCAATTGAGAAGTAAAACCTGGCTTTTTCGATCTCTTTGATCTCCTCCCCGGAGAAATTTGTTTCCACCGTATCGGTAAATATCAACAATTCGGTTTGCAGTGCCACCGGCAGGTCCATTTCTATTCCGGCATTGAATAAATCCTGGCGGCCCACAAAATTGTCCTCCGTTCCTTCAGGATTTGCTATTCCGTTGCCTTCATACAATATGCTTTGGGGAGAGATGGATATGAATTCCACAATGGATGAATTGTCTTTGTTTACCAGCACTTCTCCATATTTTATCTCCCCGGGGGTATCCGGTGCCTTTATTTCGATGAGGGGGAGATCCATGTTTTGCTTCTCACCGGCTTTGTTGAAGGCCTGCAGATTGAGTTCGAGGTTGAAATCCAGCCCGATGGCATTGCTGTAGGAAAGCTTCAGGGAAGGATCTTCCAGAATAAGCCCACTGCTGAAATGATCCAGAAAAGCTAGGTCAAGTTGAAGACTGTCGGCTTCAATGTTTACTTCCTTTGTACCCAGGCTTCCCCTGGCAAAAGAGGGATCGAAGTCGATGGGCAGGAAACTCAACCCGATCTTATTGGATGAATCAAAAGCCACCATTTCTTCAGAGGATAGCAATGTGATGATGTAGGAAACCGGGATGCTGTTGTAATTCTGTTCGGGATTGGTGGCGAGGTCGAAATTTGTGCCTCCGAGGTCCCAGTACAATTCAACCGGTTGTTCTGGAGGTATCGTAACAGACTGGGAGGGTATAATTCCGCCCTGGGAGGCGCTCGGAAGATTCAGCTTGAGGTTCAGGCTGACGGGAAAATCCGACAGAATATTATAATTGATCTTCCCTTCATCGATGATCAATTCATGCAAACGGACCTCTTCATCAAAACTGAAATTAAAATATTTTTGCTCATTGATCACGATCTGCTGGTTGATGTATCCTTCCCCCTGCGATACTTTGAGGTCCTTTGTGAATAGCCCTGTACTGATTGAATTATTCAGATTGATCATCACACTGTCCGGGAAGCTCCCCGGGGAGGACATTTCTGCCAATTCCACATAAATCTCATTTTCGAGGGTCTTGCCGCTCAGGGCAATGGAGTCGAGCACGCTTTCGTTGGGAGGAATCTCTGAAAAAACGAATTCTCCGAGCAATTCCTGCTGCTCACCCGAATAGATATTTATTTTCAGCGTTTGCAATTCGACAGGCAGATTGTGTTCCAGCACCATGAACAGCTGTCCTTCGCTGAAAACCAGGGTTTCGAATACGGGGATCAGGCCGGACTCGAACTGCAGGGGCTCAATCAGGGAAAGAGGTGGGAAGATGCCTGTGCTGCCATCATATTTGAGCAGGCTGTCCTGCACCTGTTGTGGAAAATAGTTGATGATATCCATCAGGGTGCTTGACCAGGATAAACCGAAATTATCGAATTTGATGGCCCCCAGGCTGAATACCTCTTCCCGGCTTTCCTGCTCCGGAAAGTCAAAGACTTCCTGCATCCGGATTGAGAAAATGGAATCGTGACTGTAAATAACTTTGATGCTGCCATCAGGGTTGATGATGAGGTTAGAATCCGGCTCCAGTAAATCATTCAGGGTCATCCGAGAGTATATAAAAGGAATCGCCAGTTCCGGGTTCCAGTCAGGGCTGAGGATCTTATTAAAATCCTTTTTACATGCATGCATCAGCAAGCTGAGGACAGACCCCAACAAGAGGATCAAAAGTATTTGAAAGTATTTCCTGCGCACAGTTCCGAGGCTTATGTTTAATTGCAATCAATCAAATATAAAGGGAAAGCAGGGTCTGATAATGTGGCACATGCGATATTTGCAAACAATGCATTGTTGATATTCTGCCGGTATGGCAGTTTTTTATTTTTCAATCTGATAGAGAAGGAATATGGTAATTTCATTGATTGTTAAGCAAGATTCCAGGCTTATAGCAATAAAAAACCCACTCAGCTCTTCTGAGTGGGTTTCTCTGAATATTCTTTATTCCCTTAAGGTTTTACAAAAATATATGCATCATTCCTGTATCCGGGTGCAGTATTGCTGTACCAGTCAGGATAGAGTGTGCCACCGCTTTCGGCCCACTCAACAAAATGCAGGTAAGCTGCCGAAATTTCAACTTTTTCTTCCGGATATTCAAAGCTGTGAACGATGTTGATCGCCCAGGGCAGGTTGGTTGATGTTTTGTAATAACGCCCCATGTTTCCATCGCTGTCATCTTCCCAGGTACCAAAAACACCTGTATCTGCCAGGTCTGTGGGAGGATAATCCGGCAGGTGAACCTCCATGGACCTGTTCTTGTCGATGATCAGGAAAGGGTTCCAATTGGCAATATCAAGATCATTATATGTATAGAGGTCATCCGCTATATCAATGTAGAGATTCAGCGTAACCGGATCAATATAAGGGGCGCCTGGTGTTGTATTCACACCAACCCCCAATCCGGCATCTCCCATGACTTTAAATGTATTGTCATATACAATGAATGTCGGTTTGCTTTGTCCGTTTTCCAGTCCGTCACCGTTGAGTGAAATAAAGCTTTCCTGAAGATCGTAACCCGTGACTGAAATATCGGCCTGGCTGATTGCGTCATCTGCAAACTGGAATCCGAATCCATTCTCCAATTCGGCGCCATAGGCACGAATGGTAAATGTACCGAAAACTTCCACGATTTTATTGTCAGCATTGGTAACGGTTTGGAAGCGGTAGTCCAGCACCAGGTCATTGAAGTCATAGTCACCCTTTCCTGGCCAAAGGTCTTCGAAAGCAAGTGTTCCATTGTCGTCTGCAGGATAATAAATATCGAAGCAACGATCCGGATCGGCTGGATAATCATCGAATGCATCAGGACAGCCATCTCCGTCAGTATCTGTTGTAGCCTGCACAAGAACACTGATCGTAGCTTCATCGCACAGGGCGTTTTGATCACAAACCTCATAATCAATGGTAGCAGTACCGGCAAAAGAGATTACCGGGGTAAAAGTTACTTCACCTGTTACGGGATCTACTGTAAATGTACCTTCTGTCAGTGGGTCGGGTGCCGTTGCACCAACAAGGGATACACTTGTGGGATCAATAGCCGAGGAGCCGTCAATGTCATTGTCCAGTACATCGATCAGCACAGCAAGGCCCTGATCGGTGGATGCATTGTCATCAACCGCTGTGGGACCTGAAGGGGCTTCAACTGTAATGAAAATAGTCGCTATATCACAATCGCTCGGACTGGCATCCATACAGATCTGGTATTCGATGGTGTAGTTGCCTACCGGGGTGCCTGGATCAACGGTAACTTCTCCACTTGTTGTATTCAGAGAAACACCCGGATCTGAAGCAGGTGTAATCTCTGAGATCGTCACATCGGCAGGAATGATCGGGCTGCCATCATAGGTATCATTGTCAAGAATGTCCGGAACGGCAGTGCCGCCGGTCAGGTTGCTTACCGGGGTTCCAACGTCGTCAACAGCAACGGGCAGAGGATTGTTCGTATTTTCGGGATTATCGAAGGTTCCCCCTGCAGCACCCATTTGTACGGAAAAATACCTTTCATTTGGTGAGGTATTGTTAATACCAAGTGCAATTGTGATTACATTGTTGGGATTGGTGTAATTTGCAATGAAAGAAGCCGTATTCTCAAATACGATGCCGGCATTGCTGCTTGTAATTCCACTGAATCTGGTCCTTCCTGAAACGGCAGAAGTTGTGATCGTAAGCCCGCTGGTCTGGTCCACTGTATAACTGTTATAACCGCCCGCCTCAACATATTCCTGGTAAGAAGGCTCACCATCTATGTCAACACCGGTTAGATAATAATTGTACAGAAATACAGGATCATCGGTATCAGTGTCAAAAAACTCAATTTTATAAACGATGCTGCCTCCGCCTGAACCAGGGGTGATCACCGGTTGAAACCGGCTGTCGCCGCCATAGCTGTCGGTATCAAATTCAAAAAGGCTGGCATTGTTCATTTCCATGATGGTCATACGTGCGTAGATCGTAATGCCGTCAACCGTGGCAACATTGGGGTACTTATGGATTGATCCAACGGATTCACCACTGTTCCCATTGTCTAACAATACGGTTCTGTCAGCATCAATAAAGCTCATGGGATTGTATTGCATGTTGATGATGGTTGACTGGGCAATTGCTGATGCCCCCAGGAGTGAGAAAACAACAAAGGCTCCGATTGCAATCAGAAGGCTTGATTTGTTATGTTGACTTTTATTTTTCATAAGGATTGTTTGTATTATCAATTTACTTGTTAATATTGTATCGAACCTGATTCTCATCAATAGACAGAATTTCCTTTTGTCCATCGTAAACCAGAATGATCTCACTTTCTTTTGCTGGGATTGTTATATTCGCTTCAAATTTGTTTTCCCCTTTTACCAGCGCCTTGATGTAAGAGCCACCCAGTGTGGATCGTAATTCCAGTACCTGGTTGTCAAGGCCGGATATAAGCACAGAAACGCTTTTGGATGTTTTCCAGTCAAAACCTGCTTTAACATCTGCGTTGTTAATTGAAGTGGCATTTTTTCCCCCATTGTCCTCGATGGGGTCAAACTTTTTTGAGCAGGAAACCATTCCCAGCGAAGCGATCAAAAAAAACAAAGCAATTCTTTTCATATTGTTAGATTTTATTGCAATAGCAATTAATAAAAACTATTTCTTTATAAAGGTTCAGGAATCCGGGTTGTATTCAGGGAGAGCCTTGCCAGAAGAAAAACAGAACGCCTGTTTCGTATCCGGCTATGCCATAAAAACCCCGACCGGCGGAATCAAATTCGACCCGTCATGTCATACAATAATTCTATGATGTAAATAATTCCAAAAACCTTGTGCAAATATAATATATAGTTTGTTGCATATTTGAATTATTGAATAAATAATTGTTAGCAAAATGTTAACGTTACTTTTTGCCATCAATGGAAGGGTATTTTATTCTTATGGATCTTACGGGGCCATTCTCGTTTGTTGTGTGGCTTTAAGGGAAAGCTCAAAGAAAAAGGCCCGGCCCATTTCGGGCCAGGCATTTTTGTTTCCATGATGACTGTGGAGGTCATCATCTGATAAGATCATATATTAATACCTTTCAGGGGTAAAAAGTCCCGCTCCGGACAAAGTTTTTTTTATTTTTTTTTAGTCAGTCTTCCTTCAATCCATACCCTGGCCGCGTTCAGGCTGTCGAAGATGCCGAACTCCCAATTGGAATCCTTCATGATATCTTCATAAATGCGGATCTGTTGGATGAGTTTCTGATCTCTGGTAACATGAGCAACCAGGAGGCTTTTGTTCCAGATGCTGGCTTTCAGTTCCAGTTTGGCGATCACTTCAATATTCCGGTCGGTGAAGCTGTTGGTATCGGCCTGCAGTACATCACTGATCTGGTAACGGATCAAATCGAATCTGCTGTCGCCATAGATCTTCCCATTGGCCTGCATGTTTTCTTCCGGTGTACATTCACCGTACCATTGAATATACGTACCCTGTTCTTCCCAGGTGATTTTGTAAGGCATGGTTTTAAATAATTTTCAGCAGCTTAAAGGTATAAAAAATATAATTTCGAGCTTTACATAATATATATCATAGAGCATGATCCGATTTACTCTCCCGAATAATTTTCAATGAACATGCGCAGTTTGAGCAGGTTTTTGTCTGATGCTCCTGGCAGAAAGAGCAGGATTTCTCCATTATTATTCAGGATGATATGTTGTGGGACAAGTTGTTTGTGATTTGGCTGATCCTTGAAATATATGCTGTCAATTACAGCGATTATCCTTTTTCGTTATTAAAGAAAATATTTATCTTTGCCACCCCAATTCAAACAATGGGTTCTTACAATCTGGAATCTAAAGTTTGAAATCTGGAATTTAAATGTTCGGGGTGTGACCCTTCAACAGGGCTCAGGATAAACTCCGTTGTTTAGCGTTCTTGAAATATTAAATAATTACAGTTCGGGGTGTGGCGCAGTCTGGTTAGCGTGCTTGACTGGGGGTCAAGAGGTCGGGAGTTCAAATCTCCCCACTCCGACTTGAAAATCAAAAGGTTACAAGGCTTTAAGTTTTGTAGCCTTTTTTGTTTTCACACAATTTTCACAGTTTTTTACCTGAAATATTCTGGTAAGGATTCCTTGATCTTTGCTACTTTTATTTCTGCTATACTGAAATAATTCTTCAATTAGGATAAACATGTACTACACCTACATCTTATATTCTGACAAAACCGATAAATATTATGTTGGCTCTACACAAAATATTAAAGAAAGATTGAGGCGCCATAATAATAATCATTCAAAATCCACCAAAAATAAAGGTCCATGGCGATTGATCGCTAGCTATTCTTTCGCTAGTCGTGCAGAGGCCATGCAACTTGAGAAGAGGATAAAAGGACGAGGAATCCAACGGTTTTTACAGGGCAACCAGCAGCTTGGTTAGCGTGTCCCGCCTGAGGCGGGAAGGTCGGGAGTTCAAATCTCCCCACTCCGACAATCCAAAAAGACCCATTGAAGCGAAGCGGACAGCTCTTTTTGGATTGTAATGCCCTCCATAAAGATTCACCCGGAGGGTAAATCTCCACACTCCGATTTAAAAATCAAAAAGTTAAAAGACTTTAAGTTTTGTAGCCTTTTTTGTTTTCACAGTATTTTCACAGTTATTACCGGGGAAGGAGCAGGGAATTAGGACCGCTCAGAAATTTAATGTCCATGCTTTTAAGTTATCAATTTTTAGCATGTGAGATCTAAAATATTGCAGTGCAGTATACTATAAAAAAGAAACCCTTCTAATTCACATGAAAAATTTAACTTTAGCAAATAAACCAAAAGAACCTTCAGAAATGAAACAAGCAAATTACCTAATTTTTGTACTAGCCATTTCTTTTGCAATTATTCCCTATATAGTTTGTTTTAGTCAGAGTTCAATTTCAGTGGAACCAGAGGGCTCAGTTGTTAATGGAAGATTAATGGCTAGTGTTGAAGGTCAATATTCTGATGTGATTACTGATGGTTTTGTGTTTGCACTTTCTGCTGATAAAAAGCAAGTTTTAGGTTTTGCTTCCACCTTGCGAGGTTATAGGTCAACTACTGGCGGAAGTTGGAAAATAGGTGGACTTCCTATGCATGGAAAAATTATATTAGTTGGTTATGCTAACAAAGTTCATAGACTTTTTTGGTCGGAAGAGTTGCAACTTGATGGGAGTAAATATTATAATTTAGGAGATAATATCGCAACAATGACTTTGGGTTCAACCAGCCCGAATGAAAGCGCAAACAAAATCATTCAAATATTATTTATTGCTGGTTGGCTAACTGATATTTATCAAACAGGGAAATATTACGAAAAAATAGATGCTATAACTGAAGAACTCGAAAGATATAGAATTGAGAATGAAATAGATCAAAGCTTTGATCAAAACAAACCAGTTGGAAAATATCAATTGATTCAACAGTTTGGTAATAATAAATGGTACGATTCTCCTCTCCCTCTTTACTATATTTTTGAGGATGATCAGGTAGTTATTAAATCAGAACATTATAGTGTAAAAACAACTTTAAATAACGACATATTTTATCAAACATTTATAGTTAAACAGACTGAACCATCGGTAATTGAGATTTCAACAATAACTGGTCAGAAATTATATAGATTTAAACATGTTAATAATTGAAATCCCCAATTGTCTGAAGAGTTTTATGAAATAGTCTTCACTTTTACTTTTATAAATAAAAAACGCTTGGGTATGAGTCAGTAATTTAGAAGCGCTCAGCAATTTAAGGTCTCATTAATCATTTGCCGTATTGTAAATGACCCTACCAGCTTTCAGAGCTATTTAGTGTTCCTTGGACAGAAGTCACCGTTATGCTAACAATCTTAGCGATGATTTAGTTTTTCGAAGCGATAGCAATTAATAACCAAAAGAAGACTTAGTTTCGCATTCGATCATGAATACCCACGTGGCCATCCCACATGATCAAATTATTTATGCATCAGCACTACAAATAATTTCTGCTGATGCTTGCAAAATTGATCCCCGAAATTTCATGGTACCCCAAAATTTTTAGTCCGAGATTTAAAGGGTTAAGTGAGATGCATCAATAAAAGAATCTCAGAATGCTTTGATGATCCATGCCATATTAATTTTTTTACAACTAAAATCTCATCAAATCTCTGTCAATGTTGAGATACACTCAAATTGCCTTCTCACTTCCTGAATTTTTTTCAAAAAAAAACACAAAAAAGCGGGACGTTTTCCCTTCGAAAAGTATTAAGTAATATGTGGCATTCATTATTGCCTGCTAATAAAACAAATTACTAACCCAAAAACGAAAAGCTATGCCTTTAAAGTTTTCTCTTTTTCCGAATCACCTCACCACGGAGCCGGGTGATTACATGGCCGTTACTACCGACAAGATCACGGTTGGCCGGAAGGAGATCATCGCAAGGATGATCCGCAGTGGTTCCACCGTTACAAAAGCCGAAGCACTCTCGGTTCTGGAAGAGTACAGCCGCGCCCTGGAAGAATACCTGAAGGAAGGGGCCAGTGTGGTTACGCCCCTGTACCGCATTGTGCCCAGCATCAGCGGGGTGTTCGACGACCGGCAGGAAGCTTTCAGCGCGGACAAGCACCGCATCAACCTGAACATCCATCCTGGACTGCGTCTGCGTGAGATTCGCAACGATATCCAGGTGGAGAAGGTTGAAGGCCGTCCCGCACAGCCTGTTCCCATGGACATTCTGGACGTGGTAAGCGGCAGCATGAACGATGTGTTGTCACCCGGCGGCGTAGGCGATCTCAGGGGCAATGACCTGAAGTACGATCATGAGGATCCCCAGCAGGGCATCTTCCTGGTCGCTTCCGACGGAACCGAAACCCGCATGGATACCATCATCCGCAACAAACCCAGTAACTTGATCTTCATGATCCCGGAAAGCCTGGCTGCGGGTACTTATGCGTTGGAAGTGCGGGCGATCCTCACTGGGATTACCAGCCTGCGCACAGGAAGTCTCGAAGCTGAGCTTACGGTTTCCTGAACACTCATACTTTAATGACAGACCCGGACCGGAATATTGGTCCGGGTTTTTTTTTGATCGATTGCTCCATTGTCCCGGCTTTCAGCTGGGGATCCTCGTCTCGCCAATGGCAAGACGGGATTTCATTGTTCAATTGTCACGGCTTTCAGCCGGGGATATTTGATTCGCCAATGGCGAGACGGGATTCGATTGCTCCATTGTTCGATTGTTAGTTTCCATGGAAATTGATGAGGCTATGCTATAATATTGAAGGATGTCATACGGTAATATGAAACGATTTCATACGGTAATATGAAACGATGTCATACGGTGGTATGGAGCGATGTCATACGGTGGTATGGAACGATGTCATACGGTAATATGGGGCCAAGTCATTCGGTATCTTTTTATGAAATAACTTAATGCGAAAATTCTTAAATATTTTAGGATATTTCTTACCCTTATAAGAACAAACAGGAATGAAATTAAGAATTAATAGCATTCAAAATCAGGTGTTTGAGTTGGTTACTTTTTAAGCAGTCATGCTATTTTTATTTGACCAAACCAAACGCTTTTCGAAATGAGAATTTTATTCCGCAAACTTGCTTTATTAGCATATAAATTTTTTACAATAATACTGTTAATCAATTACACCAATGTAGCAATATGCTCCCAAACATTTTATTCAATCAGTGATGGTAACTGGTCAGATGGTACAATTTGGTCATACACATCCGGGGGAAGTCCGGCAAATTCTTCTCCTGGCAAAAATGATTTGATAAATATAGCCGGCCATCATATTATCCTGGATGAAGATATGAGCAATCAGCCCGGAATTGAACTGGTCATAACTCAGGATGGATCCCTTACTTCAGCTGATAACGAATCAATACTCATACGTGCACAGGGAGAATTCTTAGTGCAAGGTACCATTGAAGTTTATAATCTGGAACTAAAAAACGGATCTTTCCCTGATGTTGATGGTTTTATTCATGTGGATAATAGCTTTACTAACAAGGGGGACATATCGGGTAACGGACAAATTACCTCACCGTTCTTTGCAGGAAAAGGTTCGGTATTTAATATAACACCGACAGACTCCATGCCCGATGGATCGACAGTAGCAGGTTGGACATGGACAGGAGAAGTTGATACTGACTGGAATAATATATCAAACTGGGCAATAGCATGTACTCCTGAAGACAGCTGCAGAGTTGCTATAGTTTCCTGGTCCTCAGGGTATCAGCCAACAATTTCTAGTCAGACAAATTGCAGTGATCTGACCATAAACAGTGGAGCTACTTTGCATATCAGCGAGAATGCTTCATTAAGTGTAAACAATGCGATCAACAATGAGGGTACATTGGTCCTGACCTCTTCTGACACAAGCACAGCTTCCCTGATTGTTCAGGGTAATGCAAGTGGGAACATAACTGTTGAGAGATATGTTGATGAAATTAGTCGCGCAGACACCTGGCATTATTTAAGTGCCCCGGTTACGGGAACCCCGATTGATAGCTCATGGATGACTGACAACAACATTGCATTAACAGGAGATCAGTACCAATTCTATCGCTGGGATGAAGATACTGACTACTGGATACACTATGATTATTCGGGAAGTGAACCTGAAAACTTTGCTGACACAAGTTTTGTCGATGGGAGAGCATATGCTGTTACCAGGAATGGTGCAGGCAAAATTGTATTCACAGGTACCTTAAGAACATCAGATATCAGTTATCCGGCCAGTTACACAGCAGACAAGGGTTGTGGCTGGAACTTGGTTGGTAACCCATTTGCTTCGTCCATTGGGGTTACCGATACGGCAGCCAGCAATGGAAAATTCCTGTCGGACAACTCAAGTTTATTGGATGATAATTGGGAAGCCCTTTTCCTCTGGGATGAACAATCAGGCTATACCTGGAACCGGGATGATTATAAAACTATCAGCAATGCGTTTATCAGTGGCTATTCGAGCCTGGATCAGGACTATATTCAACCCGGCCAGGGTTTTATGGTTAAAACTAATCCAGGTGGAGGGAATTTGCAATTTAATGCCGATATGCGTTTTCATAGCAATAATTCTTTTCATAAAAACGTAGAGCAAGCATGGCCGACATTTGAACTGGCAGTGGATGGAGAAGGAACAGGCAATATCACTGCAATTGGTTTTTTTGAAGGTATGAGCCTGGGGCTTGATCCTTCATTTGATGTTGGTAAACTTAAGGGCAATCCCAATATTTCTTTGTATACAAGACTGGTCGATGATAATGGTGTGGATTTTGCTATTCAATCTCTGCCGGCTTTTGAGGAAGACTATTCAATACCCCTTGGCCTTGATATTGCAAATCCTGGAGAATACACATTTGAGGCAGTTACAATTGATAAGATTCCAGAAGATGTACAGATCTATCTGGAGGATAAAAATACTGGTGTTGTTTGTGATTTGAAAAAGAGAGATCATTATGTCTGTCAGCTTGAAGAAGCGGGGAGCATTACTGACAGATTTGTTTTGCATTTCACATTGACACCCTATGGTGCTTGCGAAAATGGATTTACCAAAGATACAATTGGTGTCCGGTCTCATAACAATATTCTTATTGTTAATAATCCTGGTGAGCTGAAAGGAAACATGATTATATTCAACTTGCAAGGACAATTAATTCTGGAAGAGAAGCTTAATAAAAATATAAGCCAGAAGATCAGCCTTAATGTCCCTGCTGCTTACTACATCATTAAAATTATCACAAAGCATAAGGTTATAAGCAGCAAAATTTTTATTGAATAGACAGGGACTTTTTTTCAACATTCAGAGAGTTTGTAATATCTGGAGTTGCAGATATAATGCTACTGTCTTTTGTTATGACAGGGTGGTATATGAACGCTAATGCCAAAAAAATTGTAATATGAGAAAGTTGATTATTCAAGCTGTTATTTTATTGTTATTCTTTATGTCGTCTGTTATTTCAGCAGGTCAGGATGCTCCTCCGCCTCCGCCCCCAAACCATGATAATATTGGCAATAAGAGCAATGGGGGAGGCGCTCCTATTGGTGGAGGAACTTTGACAATGATGATCCTGGGCATGGGTTATGCCGGATACAAAATTTTTAAGAGAAACAGAAGGATGTTTTCGATGTAGCGCCGCGCCTGCATCGCCTTCGCATAGTTTCAGCGGAGCAAGGCCGGCCTTTGGGCAGGATTGATCGATTGCCTCCTGTCCTGCGGACGAGGATCCTCGGCTGAAAGCCGGGACGATATCCGATATTCGATGGAAGGACCCGATAAATCGCTACATCGCTACGTCGCCCAATCGAATATCATTTCCTATTCTGCATGGATAATATCCAGGATCCGCGTGCGGGCAGCTTTGAGCACATAATACAAAACGGAAAGGATCATCATCATTATGAGACCCAGAAAGACCAGGAGGAATTCCGGAATTTCCATGGATGTTGCATAGGCAAACTTGTCGAGCCACCGGCTCATGAAATAAATGGCAGGAAAAAGTCCGATCAGGAAAGCCAGCACAACAAGCTTTGAATAAAAGACCAGATACCTGAGAATAATATGATAAATGGGAGCTCCGAGGACCTTTCTGATGCCGATCTCTTTTGCGCGTTTTTTCATCTCCAGTCCGGTAATGCTCATGATGCTCAGTATACAGACCACCACCGCAAAGATTGAACTAAAGCTAAACAAGCGCTTCATGCTCTCTTCGTTTGCATACAGTTTGTTGAATAGCACATCTGCAAAGAAATAGTCAAAACCTGCTGTATGAAAGCTTTTTTCATAGCTTGTACTGACGAATTGCAGGACTTCTTCCAGAGATTCCGGCTTGTATCGGATCGATACATAGTCTGGCTGCGTGCTTATTTTCATTAGCAAGGGATCAATTTTGTTGTACACCGAACTGTGATGAAAATCTTTCATGATCCCGATCACCCGGCCTTTTTCATATTCCTTGATTTTCAGGCCCGTGTTCGAGTACTGTATGCCCTGACCAAGCGGCTGCTCCCACCCGAGTGCCCTGGCGGCTGCTTCGTTGATGAGGTAGGCTTTGTCCTTGTCCGAAAAACCCTCCCGGCTGAATTTCCTGCCGTCACTGATCTGAATTCCATAAACATCAAAAAAGGAATAATCGGCATCCAGGCTGATCATATTGATCTCGGTCGTGCACGAATCGCAGACCACTTTATGCATACTCCTGACATTGAATGGGAGTCCGCTTGAAGCACAAACATACTCTATGGAAGGGTTTTTAAGAAGCTCTGAACGAAAACCCTCATACTTTTCTCTTGTATTGTGATCCTTCACAGGGATCACGAGTACATTTTCCGTATTGATTTGATTGCCGGATTTTTGTATATAATTGTTTTGTTTAAAGATGATAGCAGTGCAAATCAACAAAACAGCAATGATGATCAGTTGCAAAACCAGCATCATCCTGCGCAGGGAAAAGCGGGTAGGGGATCTCCAGAATTGTCCTTTCATGATCTCGTAAGTATTCAATGATCTCAGGATGATGGCCGGAGTGATCCCGGCAAGCAAAGCAAAGCCAAGCCATAGTATCAGTATGCCGGGATAGACCAGCAATGGCAAACTGCTCAGTTGAAAGCTCATGTTGAAAATCTTGATGAATGTACCGGAAAGAAATTCAATCAGTACAATGGCCACCAGCATGGCCAGGAAGGAATAGATGAATGATTTCGCAATCATATTCCGGCTGAGCTGGGAGCTGGTCTTTCCGAGTACTTTCTTCAGCCCGATTTCTCTTGACCTGTGCATGATCTGGACCGCCGCAATGCTTGAATAATTTGTCAGGCTGACGAGCAGGATGATAAAGCCGATGAGCCCGGCATAGATCAGTTTGTTGATATTCCCGTTGGGCTCAATCTCGGTGGGATGGTGGGAGTGGAGATGGATGTCTTTCAGGGAAATCAGACTGTATTTTTGCTCGCCGAGACGCGGGTCATGGATGTTAGCAATGTGCTTGTTTATCTTTTCGGCGAGGCTGTCGGGATCAATATTTTTGGAGATCCGGATGTAGGTATAAAAGCTGTTGCTGAACCAGGAATCCAGGAAGTTTGTCCAGTAAATATCCTGCCCCCTTTCAAGAGGTATTAAAAGATCAAAAGAAAAATGAGCATTCGACGGGGCATTCTGAACCACGGCACTGACCACAAGTGCGGTATTGCCAAAATTCTTTAGGCGGATCACTTTGCCCAGCGGGTCTTTGTCGCCGAAATATTTCTCAGCACAGCTTTCACTCAAAACAACCGAATTGGGGCGGTTAAATGGGTTATCGGCTGGACCTTTGATGATCTTAAAAGCGAATAGCTTAAAGAAGGAGGAATCAACGAGAAATAACTTTTTCTCATAAAAGCGTCTGTCTTCGTATTCAATCAGTGCTTCCTCCTTCCAGGAATAGGTAAACAGCCGGGTCATTTGCTCTATGCCTGAAATATCATTCAGCACTGCTTCACCTGCAAGTGGAGACAGCAGCGGACTCTCCTGGTATCCGTTGCGTGCCGTAAACCCCATTTCCAACCGGTAAATGCGGTCAGCATCCTGGTGAAAACGATCAAAGGAAAGTTCAAAAAGAATGAAACAAAAAATAAGAATAACCGAAAAGAAACCAATCGACAGACCAAGCAAACGGATCAGGTGGTCGACAGGATTTTTGAAAATGCTTCTGAGCAATATCAATAAGTCGAGCTTATGCATTTTGAAGAATTGATGGATACACAATGAATCACCCCGAGGCAAGCCTTCGGAGTCTCAAAACAAACTATTCATTTGATTCGCTCCAAGGGGCGGAGAATATGACTCTTGAGATCCCTCGACAAGCTCGGGATCAGTTCGACTTCGTTTTTTTTCGCTAACGCTCCTAAAAAATCAGTCTCACTGATTTATTCAATCCCGCTGAAGTATTTCATAAACTGAACTCTTTCGTAAGCGGCGGGATTCTCAGCCTTTTTAATGTTCATCTTACCAATGAAGTCATCCAGTTTTTGAAAGCTGTGCTGTGCCATCCATTCTTTCAGGCGGTCATTCATCTTAGTGATCTCGTCGAAACCGTTTTTGTAAAGGCTTGAGGCCACCTGCACGGCTTTGGCACCGGCCAGTAACTGCTTAATGACTCCATCTCCGTTATGTACCCCGGTTGAAGCAGCAATATCGCAATGCAGGCGATCGGATAGCATGGCAACCCATCGCAGGGATGTTGACAGTTCATCGGGTGTGCTGAAAACATTGCTCGGTTTTACTTCAAAATTATTGATGTCGATATCGGGAGAGAAAAAACGATTGAAAAGCACCATGCCGGAAATTCCGGTCCAGGAAAGTTTCAGAGCCATTTTTGCCAGGCTGGAAAAATAATAGCTGATTTTGATTGCAACAGGTATATTCACAACTTTCAGGATCTTTTCGGCAATTTCAAAATAGATTTTCTCATTTTCTGCACCCTCACTGCGGGGATCCGAAGGCAGGATGAAAACATTCAGTTCCAGTCCGTCAGCACCTGCTTCTTCAATTTTCTTTGCAAAACTGGTCCATTCCGAAGCGCTGATACAGTTCACACTTGCGATTACGGGAATATCAACAGCAGCTTTTGCATCTTTGATCAATTTGAGATAACGGTCAACATCCATGTCCCGGGTGTAATTCATAATATAATCCTGGGCTTCTGGATAAGCATTGCTCACTTCATCTTCCTTAAAAGTCCGGTCGGCCTGGTGCAGGATCTGCTCCTCAAAAAGCGACTTCAGCACAACAGCGCCAGCACCTTTTTCAGCCAGTTCTTTAATATTTTCCAGGGAATTTGTCATTCCTGAGCTTCCTGCAATAACAGGGCTTTTTAGTTTCAAACCCATGTAAGATGCTGTAATATCGACCATTATTTCAATTTTTATTGGTAAATACAATCATATTTAACAATGGCAAATTTAAGGATTTATTTTTGAAGGCATACCCGCCATGGAAGGAATTTATAAGCAGTATAAATTATCCTTAAAGCATTAAATATTAACAGGCTTATGTTTGCAAAATAAAGGAATGCAGGGCAGCTTCAGTCAGATTGGGCATAACTTTGCATCCATTGATATGTTATCAGAATAAAATCCGTTTTAACAATTTGCTGAATCTCCCAAGAACAGATACGATGATAAAAAGAATCCCATTAATAGTCCTGATGCTAAGCCTTGTACCAATACTGGTAAACGGGCAAAACAAAATGCTGGAAAAAGCAATCGCTACAGAAAACAAGAATGACCTGATGTCGGCAATTGCTTATTATAAGGAGGCCATTGCCATTGAACCGGCTGACTCGGTAAAAAGACAACTTTCGTACAGGATTGCGCTTAATTATCTAAATATGGAACAATACCAGGCTTCTTTTCCCTGGTTTGAGGATGCGATCGGAAAACAGGCTTCCGATCCTGGCATATATATTCAATATGGGAATGCGCTGGCCCGCGCTGGCAAGCTTGACAAAGCATTGCATATTTATCAGAAGGCCAGCGGGATTCAGGCTGATCAGGAGGAACTCAGGTCAGGGATACAATCCGCGGAGCTTGCCCTGAAAGTAAAAGATATGCCAGATGCTTTCAATATACAGCGCAATGAAATACTGAACAGCGAATTTCGGGATTTTGCCCCTGCCTGGTTCGAGGGTCAGATCGTGTTTTCCTCAAGCAGGATCAGCAAGAAAAAGGAAAGGATCGATGCCACAACCGGGCAACCCTACGCAGATCTCTATATTGCAGCATTTAATGAAAACAATGGCAAATGGGGATTACCCGTTGAAATGAAAAAACCATTTCGACAGAGATTTAACAAACCGGCTTTTGCCTACAACCCGGTGACAGAAGAGGCCTATTGCATGCAATATGACAAATATTCCCGACAGGGTGAATTGCTGAAAGCACGCTATTACAAAGCAAACGACAAATGGTCGCGCTACCGGAAACTGGATCTGAATGCGGGGGAGTATTCGGTGGGATACCCGGTGCTTTCGGCCGACGGACAATTGATGTATTTTGCTTCCGATATGAGTGGCGGTTATGGTGGTTTTGACATTTGGAAAGCCTATAAGAAAATTGACGGGAGCTGGGGATTGCCCATCAATGCAGGAAAAAACATCAATAGCAGCAGAGACGAGATCTATCCCTTCCTGCTTGCCGACAGTATTTTGTTTTTTGCAAGTGATGGGCATGAAGGACTGGGGGCCCTGGATATCTTTTATTCTATACAGAAGGATTTTGAATTTACCGAAGCTGTCAACCTGGGGCATCCTTTTAACAGTTCAGCCAATGATTATGCCATGATCATCAATGAAAACCGGGATGGTGGACTGTTCTGTACCAACAGGTTAATTGAATACAGTGATGATATTTATACTTTCGATCATTTTCCTTTGATGGAAAACCTCTTAGGTACCGTATGGGACATCGTTACCAAAACCCCGCTCGAAAAGGCAAATGTCACAATCATGAATCAGGATGATGAAATTAATTTACAAACGGATGAAAAGGGCAGGTTTGAATACTTCGGCCTGATACCGGATGCAGCATACGAGATCCGGGTAAGTAAGGATAATTATTATCCCGAAAGCAAGCAAATCCTGATTGATCAGGCTGTTCAGCGAGATATCACCAACAATATATATCTTGATTTTAAACTCAGCAAACTGCAATATCCACTGACAGTAAAAGGTCGTGTCCTCGACCGTGCTGATGAATTGCCGATGCGCGGCATCCTTGTTGAGATCCGTGGCCCCGGCAATTATCAGACAATGAGCTATACGGATGAAGCCGGATATTATTCATTTTCTGAGCTAAAGCCCGGCAAATCATATACAATCAAGGTCAGTAAAGATGGCTACTTCTCCGAATCCAGGGAAATCAAACTGCCAGAAGCAAAAAAGCCAATGAGCTTCTCCACTGAAAATGGTTATGATACCGATTTCCTGATGACCAAAATTGAAAAGAAAAAGGAGATCGCCCTCAATGATATTTATTATGACTTTGATAAAGCCAGTTTGCGTACTGAATCACTGAAAGAACTGAACAAACTGGCCTCCATGCTAAAAGAAACTCCTGAGGTGGTGATCCAGATATCCTCTCACACCGATACACAGGGAGCCGAATGGTATAACCAGCAACTATCAGAAAAAAGGGCACAAACCGTGGTGAATGCCCTGATCGAAAAAGGCATCGGTAAGGACCGGCTGATCGCAAGAGGCTACGGGGAAAGTAAACCCCTGATCCCGAATGCCAGCAATGAGGCAGAGCATCAGCAGAACAGACGAACCACTTTCAAAGTACTGGAAGTAAAATCTTCCTCTGAGGAGAATGTTGAAGAAAACCCGGAGACAAGGCCTGCCGATCTTAGCTACAGGATACAGTTAATGACAACAAAACAGCCGATACCCGGGCACCAGCTTTTCAATGAGATCCTTGTCAATATTCCCCGGACAGATGTTTTTGTTAGCCGGGATGGAGGCATGTACAAATATGAGATCGGTAGCCGCAGCAGCCTGGAAGCGGCAGGCAGGCTCAAGAATCAAGTGGCAGAACTTGGCTATGAAGATTGCTTTACCAATGCCTACTACAAAGACGAAAAAATATCGATCCAGCAAGCAAAGGAAATTGAAAGTCGGAATAAATAAAAAAGCTGCCGGATTACCAGTACCGGCAGCTGCTATCTTTTACAATTCAAACAAGACTAATTCTTTCCGATCAGGCGTTTGTATTTCTCTTCATCCTGGAGGATCTCGAGAGCTTTCTGGTATTCATCATCGATATCAACAATGATCTCAAAAAATGAACTTACATCCCAGAGGTTTCTTGCAATCAGGGCCTTCATGCGATATTTGATCAGTTTCTTTGAATCCTCATATTCCTGTTCATTGTATTCCACTTCCCTTTTCGCTCCTAATTCCTTAAGGTCTTCCAGGTTTTTTTCATCAACTGCATATTGATCTCTGAAATCAGAAAAATCGGGGTATTTCTTTAGAATTCTTTGCCTATTCTTATCAAGATAGTCCAGAATAAATTCATTGAAAACTCCTTTCCTCACCAAATCGGTGAAATAATCCGTTACGCGTGTTGAGTCCCAGGGTGTAAAAATATCTGGCATGATACCCCCACCTCCATAAACAGTTCTGCCTCTGGGAGTCAAATATTCAAGGGAATCAGGAAATTGAATGCTATCGGCGTGGACCAGTTCACCATGCTCAAGTCTTTTGATCAGGTCCATATAATAATCTTCCTTACCCTCATCATAGGGGCGCTGGATGCACCGGCCTGTGGGGGTATAATATTTGGCCGTTGTAAGACGCATAAATGAGGAATCGGGAAGACGGAATGGTTGCTGAACCAGGCCTTTTCCAAACGATCTTCTCCCCAAGATAACGCCACGGTCCCAATCCTGCACAGCACCCGAAACGATCTCACTGGCTGAGGCCGAACCTTCGTTGATCATAACCACCAATTCACCATCCTGGAAAAGACCCTTTTCGGTGCCAAAAAACTCCCTGGGGTAGCTCCGTAGGCCCTTGGTATAAACGATTAGCCTGTTGTCATCCAGGAACTGGTCAGAGACCTCAATGGCGGGGAACATCAGTCCACCCGGATTGCCACGGAGGTCCAGAATCAGTTTTTTCATGCCCTTGCCTTTCAGCTCAGTAATAGCCTCTGAAACTTCATCACCGGTGGATTTCGAAAAGCGATTCAGTTTGATATAGCCAATGCCGGGAGCAGACATAAAACTGGCATCCAAGCTGTTAAGGGGGATCTCGTCCCGTACAATTTCATAATTGATCAGTTTTTTTCTTGCAGGCCGGTAAATGGTGACCTCCACCTCCGTTCCCTTTTTCCCTCGCAGGCGGTCCATTACGAACTGGTTGTTGATATCATCGCCAGTGGCATCTTCACCCTCAATCTTTACGATCTTATCTCCGGCCATAATGCCCAGTTTATCGGAAGGCCCCCCCGGCACCGGTGCGATCACCAGAATGGTGTCCTTGTAAATCTGAAAGGTAACACCAATACCTTCAAAGCTACCTTCGATGGGTTCGTTGGCTTTCTGAAGGTTCTCTCTTGAAATATAGGTTGAATGCGGATCGAGCTCCTTCAGCATTTCAATGATGGCATCTTCAACAAGCTCCGGTTCATCAATACTGTCGACATAATACATGCGAATATACTGCATGGCCGCAAGCATTTTCTTAAAGGTTTCGTTTGGATCATAATCCTTCTGGGCCATGCCTTCTGATGGAACAGCAAATAACAATCCAATAAGTAAGACAATTATCAATCCGGCTTTTTTTCGAAAAACTCTCATATCATTCAATATAGATTCATCTTCAAAGTTATGACAAATGACCGGAAAGGCATTGTTGTAGATTGCTTTATATGTTAATTATTGTTAATAACGAAAAAAGAATGCATTAAAATGATACATCCTTTAAAATCGCAATGCTGGCAATCAATATGCCAGCAACTCCTTTGCACTTATAAAAATTTTGTCGGTATTTGGCAGGATGGCTTTTTCCAGGATGCGGTTAAAGCCCACCGGGGTAAAGGTAGAACCCACCCTTTTCAAGGGGGCATCCAGGTATTCAAATGCTTCATCCGCGATGGTCGCAGCCAGTTCACCGCCAAAACCACCGAATACTTTATCCTCGTGGACCAGCAAAGCCCGATTTGTCTTTTTCACTGACTCAAGGATGGTTTCCTTATCCAGTGGGATGAGTGACCTGAGGTCGATCACTTCCACATCGTAACCTTCTAAAGACAGTTTCTCAGCTGCCACAAGACATTGATGGGTAGTATTTCCAAAGGTGATCATGGTCAGATCACTGCCTTCACGTCTGATCTGGGCTTTACCAAAAGGAACTACGAAATCATCCGGGTAATAGGCCTCAGCAGCCGGATCATTATAGAGTGCCTTGGGCTCGAGAAACATGGTCGGTCCTTCAGAACGCAAGGATGTGCGCAGCAGCCCGGCCGCATCATCCGCAAAAGAAGGATATACCACCCTGATTCCCGGGAATGTCGTAAACACCGCTTCAGTGGTTTGGGAGTGATACAGGCCGCCACCGATATATCCACCAGATGCAAGTCGGATGGTTACATTAGGAGCAAACTTGCCGTTGGAACGCCAGTAGTCATGGGTCACTTCTACAAATTGTTCCATGGCCGGCCAGAAATAATCAGCAAACTCAGCACCTTCAACCACAATCCTTATCTTTTTATCATATCGGCTCATTCCATTGGCTGTTCCAACAATATAATCCTCAGCAATGGGTGCATTAAATACACGCTCCTTTCCAAATTCCTTTTGCATTCCTTTGCTAACATTAAAAATACCGCCCTTGTCCTTATTTGCAATATCCTGTCCCCAGATAAAAGTATCGGGATTCTTCCTGAACTCTGCCTTGAGGGTTTCGTTTAAAGCAGTAATGAGTTTCTTTTTATCTCCTTTCCCTGCAGGCAAACCATCTGAATATTTTTCCGAAATATAGGGTTCAGGAATTACATGCTGGAAAATTGAATCCGGGGAAGGATCCTTGGCTTTGATCACCTTTTTATGGGCTGCACTTACCTCCTTCTTCACCTGGTCTTCGATCTCCAGCAATTCTTCACCGGTGAAAATTTTTGAATACAATAAGCGCTGTCGGAAGCGCGCCAGGGGGTCCTGTCCGCGCACCTCCTCGAGCTCATACTGGCTGCGATAAAGTTCATGTCGATCGGAATTGGAATGGGATCCGATCCGAACACAATTAGCATGCACGATCACCGGAATGCCTTTCTCCTTCACGATCTTCTTGGCCTTTACCATGGCATTCATGGAATTGAAAAAATCTTTTCCATTGCAGTAAATGACCTCCAAATTCTTGAAACCGAGGAAATTATCAGCTGCCCGTGGATTGGCTGTCTGATCCTCTTTGGGCACAGAAATACCGAAACCGTTATCCTGCAGCACAAAGATGACGGGAAGCTTTTCGTTGCTTGCACCGTTGATGGCCTCATAAACATATCCCTCGGAAGTAGCCGATTCCCCCATTGAACAAATGGAAACCGAATCGTCCTTATAATACTTGATTGCACGCGCCACACCAACAGCATGCAGGGAATGGTTGCCCGTGGCTGAAGAAACATTCTGGATGTTCCATTCCGGTTTGGCAAAATGATTCGACATATGCCGGCCGCCTGAAGCCACATCATCTGCTTTTGATAGGCCATTGAGGATTATTTCCTCAGCACTCAATCCAGCAGAAATTGCCGTTAACATATCCCTGTAATAGGGAAATAAGAAATCCTTATTCTTCTCAAATATTTGCCCAATAGCCAGTTGAATTCCATCATGACCGGCATAGGGAGCGTGATAAGACCATCCAAGAGCCTGCTTCAGATAATTGGGGGCTTTGTCATCAAGCTTGCGACCCAGTGTTGCCAGATAAAACCATTTTCGCAGTGTTTCTTTCGGAGCATTCTTTATGGTGAGCTTTCTATCTTGCTTCTTGATTTTTAATCTCTTCCTCTGTATCATTTACCTTATGTCTTAATTCTCTAATTAGAAAACACAAAATTAACACTTATTGTTTATTTAAATGCAATCTAAATTAAACTAATTGAAAAGAGAATAATAGAATCCGGGCCTTCTGTCGTTCAGCACGTGATTGCGTTCAGTAATCATTTTATTCCTGGCGAGGGAAGGATCTATTTGCACATGAATAACCTCCTCAGTGCTCTGTCCCGCAAGGGCAAGCTGTCTGCCCTCGGGATCAGACACATATGAGCCCCCATTGAATCTGATCCCATGATCAGTACCAATGCGATTGGTGGTAGCAACATAGTAACGGTTGATAATCCCCTGTACTGGAGCTACCCTGGCACCAAAAGGAGTAACCAGATTGCTGGGATGGCACACCAGTTCCGCACCTTTTAAAGCCAATGCGCGCCAAAGCTCGGGAAACAGGTAATCAAAACAGATCAGCATACCTGCTTTTAGTCCGCCAATATCGTAAACCTCAGGCTCCAGGTTGCCGGGCATAAAAAAGTCCTTTTCATTCATAAACAGATGGATCTTCCTGTACAAACCGACAAGGCCGTTAGCGTTGAGCAAAGCGGCGGAATTAAAAAGCCCTTCTTCATTCCGCTCACAAAAGCCCGAAACAATATAGCATTGTTTTTCAGCAGCCATTGATTTGAGGAAAGAAAGGTATGGCCCACTGCATTCATGGTTCTCAGAAGAATTGTATGCCTGTTCTGCCGATTGAAAATTATAACCGGAATTAGCAAGTTCAGGCATAATAATCAAATTGGATTGTTCAATTCCTGAACACAGTTTTTTGAGCCTGGCAATATTCTTTTTTGGCTCTGCCAGCATTGGGTTGAATTGCACCAGATGAATGTTGAACATGTTCAATATGTTTTATTGGCGGATCACATCATAAGATCCGTCAATTTTCAATTTGATAATCGTACTGGGTTTTGTTTCTGTGATGCGCGTCCTGTGCAGCTTCACAACATAATCCACTTCCTTTTTTATCTTTTCTGATATCTGACTGAAAAGGATGGGATTTGGCTCTCCGGAAATATTGGCAGAGGTAGATACGATAGGCTTCCCGAATTCACGAATGATTTTCCGGCAAAACTCATCCCTACTTATGCGGATGGCTATGGTCCTGTCGGCGGCAACTACATTTTTTGCCAGGTTTCTAGCATTTGAAAAGATCACGGTAAGCGGGGTTTCAATGCTTGTAATCAGGTCAAAAGCAATATCAGGAACAAACTCAACATATTCAGTAAGCCTTTCTACGTCATCTAACAAAATAATCATGCTTTTTGATTCCTGGCGACGCTTAATCTTAAAAACTTTCTGAACAACCTTCTGACTGGTGGCATCGCAACCTATGCCCCAGATAGTATCAGTAGGATAAAGTATTACTTTACCATTCTTCAGGTATTCAACGGTTTTTCTTACTTCTTCTTCCATCAGTTTAGTCTGTCAAGTAAATCTTTTGTATTTATTGTTAAGGCGCATTTAAAATGCTTTTCGGGACATTTTGTATAACCATGCAAACCGCAGGGTTTGCATTTAAGTTCGAGAGGGCTTTGCACTACACGTGAATTTTCCGAGAGCGGACCAAATCCGAAGGCCGGAACTGTAGAGCAAAAAATAGACGTAACAGGTGCATTCATGGCAGAAGCCAGGTGTTGTGGTGCCGAATCATTCACATAATTCATGGCGGCATCTTTCATTAGCGCGGCTGTTTGCAAAAGGCTAAGCGATCCCGCCAGGTTAAGAGACTGTTCGTGGCCGCTTTTGGAAATGATGCTGTTGCAAAGATCCCTGTCGTCCGGACCGCCTACAAACAGCACCTGCATATCACTGTCAAGCTCTTTCACAAATTCAACCCATTTCTCTTCAGGGTATTGTTTTGTAAACCAGAGTGAAGCCGGGGCAATGCAAATATACTTCCGGGTTTTATATTGCGAAACCAGGGCATAATCCGCCTTAGTGGGATATAGGGCAAGTTTCTCTCCTGAATCATCTGTCAGATGTTCTATCAATTGAAGGTTGCGATCAACTTCATGCACATGCTGAACATCCTTCCCGATCCTGTGCCGGATACGTTTTCCAAAAAATAGCGAAAAAGGATTTTTGCTGAATCCAACGGTATGCCCGGCCCTGGAAAAGGTTGTAAGAAAACCCGAAGAAGCAAAGCGCTGCAAATTGATCACATAATCATATTCACGGCTCTGTATGAATCTTAGCAGATCAAGCAGGTTCCTGTATTTTCTGCCGGATTTATCCCAGATCAATACATCACTGATTACCGGATGATTGTTCAGCAGGCTTTCGTTGCCTTTCTTAACAAGCAAATCGATCTTTGCATCCGGATAAAACCTCCTGAGCTTTTCGGGAAGCGGAGTTGTAAGTATTACATCCCCAATGGATGCCGTTTGTATGATCAGAAATTTCTTCAATTCAAGTGAATTAATAACAAACAAAGATAAGTTCAATTTCCTTCCAAAGGAATTGCCAGGCAGCAATTAACAATTAATTATACAACGACATTATAATCCCTCAGCACCTCGTTCAAACTGGTCTTACTGTCGGTAGAGGCTTTGCGTCTGCCAATGATCAGGGCACAGGCTACGTGGTATTCGCCTGCAGGGAACTTTTTGGGATAGGCTCCGGGGATCACCACAGCCCTTTCCGGCACCTCCCCTTTCAATTCAATTACTTCCGGTCCGCTTACATCAATGATGCGTGTTGATTGTGTGATCACAACATTGGCGCCCAGCACAGCTTCTTTCCTTATCCTGACACCTTCCACCACAATGGATCTCGAACCAATAAAGCAGTTGTCTTCTATAATCACAGGTGCAGCCTGCACAGGCTCAAGAACGCCACCAATGCCCACACCACCACTCAGGTGCACATTTTTTCCGATTTGCGCACAGGAACCAACAGTGGCCCAGGTATCTACCATGGTACCAGAATCCACATAGGCACCAATGTTTACATAAGAAGGCATCATGACCACACCTTTTGCCAGAAAAGACCCATAACGTGCTATGGCATGAGGTACAATCCTGACTTCCTGCGATTTGTAATCCTTTTTCAAGGGAATTTTATCATGAAACTCGAAAGGGCCGGTTTCGATGGTTTCCATCTGCCGAATGGGGAAATACAAAAGAACGGCTTTTTTAACCCATTCATGCACTTGCCAGTTAAGCTGTCCCACAGCACTCACCGCTGGTTCAGCCACCCTTATCCTGCCCTTATCCAGCTGTTCGATGGTCTGGTTGATTGCATTCACAACTTCCTTTTCTTTCAGCAAAGACCTGTTTTCCCATGCCTCTTCAATGATACGTTTCATGTTCTCCATAAGCATATATTTCTGTTTTGCCCTGATAACAAAAGTAATTCATAATTTTGTAAACTTAAATTCGTTTAGAAAAACAATATCGGGAACAAATGTCAAGGATCATGGCAATCGATTACGGAAGGAAGCGCGTCGGCATTGCCGTTACGGATGAGAACCAGATCATTGCGACTGCACTGACCACGGTTCATGCCCGTGATATTTTTGATTTTCTCGATGATTACCTGAAGCAAGAAGAAGTGGAATGTATCGTGGTTGGCGAACCCATTGACTGGCAGGGCAATGACTCAGAAGCGGCTGAATTCATCAATCCTTTTGTAAAGAAATTGCGAAAGAAATACTCAGACATCAGGATTGACAGACATGATGAAAGTTATACTTCAAAAATGGCCTTTCAGACCATGATAGATGCAGGATTAAAAAAGAAGGCCAGACAGCGGAAAGAGACCATTGACAAGATCAGTGCAACATTGATCCTGCAATCATACATAGAGGCCAATCCAAAAAACTGAAATTAGATGGTATATCCAATAGTGGCATACGGACATCCGACATTGAAGAAAGTTGCGGAGGAGATCGACAGGGACTACCCCGGGCTGCCCAAACTCATCGAAGACATGTTTGATACCATGTACGAAACAGTCGGGGTTGGGCTTGCCGCACCCCAGATCAATAAATCCATACGTTTGTTCGTGATCGATACCCAGCCTTTTGCTGATGAAGATCCCGATGTAACGCCCTTGAAGAAGGTATTTATCAACCCCAGTATCATCGAAGAAAAGGGCGAAGATGAGGATTTCAAGGAATCCTGTCTCAGCCTGCCTCGCCTGGCTGAATATGTGACTCGCAAGAACAAAGTCAGGATACAGTATTATGATGAGGACTTTAATTTTCATGATGAAGAATTCGATAATATAACGGCCAGGGTGATTCAGCATGAATACGACCACCTGGAAGGGATCCTTTACGTAGAGCGGGTAAGCAGTCTGGCCAAGACCCTGCTGAGAAGCAAACTTCGTGACATTGAAAAAGGCAAGATCGATCCCCCTTACAAAATGATCTTTGCACCCAGTAAAAAGAAAAACCGATAAAAATATGCATATGAAAACAATCCAAAACCTGATCCTTGTTGTTTCGACAGTTCTTTTTCTGGTTTCCTGCGGCCCTTCCAGCTCGGATATGCAACAGGAAATAACACAAAAAGAAGAAGCACTTTTTGCCGGTGAAGTAAAAGGCATTGACAAGCAAAAAGCCGCTCAGCTTATTGATCGTTATGTTCTATATGCGGATGCTTTCCCCGAAGACACAATGACACCGGAATATTTATTCAGAGCTGCCGACATTTCCATGAATATATTTGAATCCGGGCAGGCCATCGATTTGTATAACAGGATCATCAACAACTACCCCGAATATGAGAAGCTGCCACAGTGTCTTTTCCTAAAGGCATTCGTATATGAAAACAATATGAACGACCTGAACAATGCCAAAAGATATTATAAAGAATTCCTGGTCAAATATCCCAATGACGAATTTGCGAATGATGCCGAGATGTCATTGAAAAACCTGGGCAAATCGCCAGAAGAACTGATCAAAGAATTCGAAGCCAAAATGAAGGAACAGGAAGAAAAAGGAAGTTAAAAAGAATTTTCATTCTGCTTTTCCGGCATAAAGCGATGTTTACTGGAAAACTGTCACAAATTCCAAAAGCTTGGCGCATTGGAAACCAATGACTAATACTCTTATGTTAAGTTTGCTTTTCGGCCCGAAGGGCCAGCATAGCATAGCTCAGGGCAGCGCCCTGTAAAAAAGCCAGTGGAATGAACATCGCCCTGAAAGGGCAAAATTATTGCTAATGCCTTCGCATCAGTAACACCTATATTTATTGATGATATGGATGTTTTGAGCAAGAAATTAAGCGGTTGATAAGATCCTTGCTCCAGTCCTTCCAAAAAGCAGAATTTACAAGGTGGCAAAACATACAATAAGTTATTTGATTTTCGAATCGACAATCGACAATCCTACCGCACCAACACAAAGCTCCCCATCCTCACCTCCTCTTTCCTTTGCTCCCCAGTACCGATGTATTCATAAACAATCCGGTAAACATAAGCACCCATTGGGCTGTCTTTGCCATTTACTTTGCCGTTCCAGCCTTGCAGCGGGTTATCACTCTGGTAGATGAGTTGTCCGCAGCGGTTGTAGATCTCCATGCTGAATTTTGGGATGTAGCTGGAATAAAGCACTACTTTGAACTGGTCGTTCATGCCATCGCCATTGGGGGAGAATGCATTGGGGATGTAAAGTTTGAGATTGATGTTTAAAGCATAAACCGAGTCGATGGAAGTGCAGCCCTGCGGGCTTGTCAGTTCCACTTTGTACCAGTCTTCCTCTGTGATCGTGATGCTTTGGGTGCTGTCGCCGGTGCTCCACTGGTAATGCTGCTGGCCGGGGCCGGCATCCAATTCTAAGGCTTCTGAAAAGGGAATGGTGTCCTGGTCGGTAAAAGTTGCATGGGGCAGGGGATTCACGATCAGTTCGGTTTTTGCCGTGGCCGTGCAGCCAACAGCATCCGTAGCCGTAACAGAATAAATCCCGGCATCTTCTGTACTGGCAGTTTCCAGCAGGATCATGCCTCCTTCCTGGTGATCACCCGAAGGCGTAGTCCATTCATAATCGATGCTGCCATTGCCACCGCTTGCATTTGATAGTATTAGTACAAATTCATCTCCTTCGCAGGCAGGTTGTGTAAAAGCGCTAAGCTCAATATCATTGTAAACCCTCACCTGACCTATCTGAAAAGAATCCGGCAAATTTTTGCCATCTGCATCTTTAAACCAGCTTGCACCTTCCTGCCCGTCCCATGCCACCTGGCTCAGGCCGGTGCTTTCTGCCGTGAAGACCAGATTGGCAACCACCGAGGCATTGGGAAGGTTTTGCGGATTTCCGCTCCAATGCAATTGTACTTTGGCCACAGCCGGGAACAATTGCACATCCAGGTTGTCTTGCAGTTGGGCATGGGCATTGGAAAAGCCCGTGCATTCCAGCAGGCTGTCGTTGAAGTAAAGCGTCATTTGAAACTCGGCTACATCTTCAAAATTGTGCACTGTCAGGGGTACGAAGGCCGAGTTGCCCGGACAGGCTTCATCTTCCCCGGCCACGGCTTCCAGCTTGATGGTGAATATCTCCGGTACTTCTATCGTAAGGGTGGTCTGGCAGCCATATTTGTCCTGTATGTTCAGGGTGTAAAATCCTGTTGCAAGATTTGTGAATGAGCTGTCATTGAGCTGCCAGCCTGTGAGGCCTTCTATCTGGTAGTACAAAGTATCATAAGCTCCCAGTATATCTATGGTGATGCTGCCATTGGCCTGCCCGTCGGTGGCAGGGCCGATGAGGGTGTCTTCCACCTGCGGTGCTTGTTCATTGATCAGCTCCACCGGGTTGCCGCCCCAGGCCGATTCGCAGCCTGCTGTGTCCTGCACGCGTATCGCATAACTGCCGGCAGTAAGATTTGTAAATAGTCCTTCATTGTCAAAGTAGCTGTTTCCATTATCGATGGAATAAATAAACTGATCGGTATAGGCTGAATTAGCCGATATTTGTATGCTTCCGTCCTGCTGTGCGCAATGCTCGTTGATGGCGATCACCTGGGAAATATTGATATCTCCCCCGTCTTCAATGGTAAAAGGGCCGAAGGGCCACTGGCAGGCGTTGGTATCGGTAACAAAAAGGGTATAATTGCCCACGGGCAGGTTGTACAGGTTGAGTGTAGTATCCAGGGGGGTGCCGGCATCATCGGTCCAGAGGTAGGAAAATGGACCGTTGCCCGAAAACTGTAATCCTTCGACAGAGCCGGTGCTACCCCCACAACCCGTGGGTGTGATCGCAAGATTGCTGCTGTCGATGGCGGGACTTTCACTGTAGCCAATATGTATAGAGTCTGTGCTTGTACATTGGGCCGTGTTTTTGATCTTTACCCAGTACCAGCCGGTATCCGAAACGATGATGGAGGTATCGTGGCTGCCAGTACTCCAGGTGTGGTAGCCGGGACCGCCATTGGCTGTCAGGGTGACTTCTTCACCATAACAAATTTCCAGGTCGGGGCCCAAATCCGGCCAGGGAGCATAGGTTACCTGCACCATACGGCTGGTATGCTCAAAGCGTCCTGAGGGGTACCATACATCCACGGAAACCTCGTATTCGCCTCCATCAGAAAATACATGGGTTGGATTAAGTTCGTTGGAAATGTTGTTTGCTCCCGAGAGCGTATCCCCGAAGTTCCATTCTATGCTGTCGGGTACGGGAAGGAAATTATGCTGAAAAGTAAAGGGCGTTCCTTCGCAATCGCCTTCGAAGAAAAAGCGGAGGTTGTAGTCCATGACGATGTTGGGGAGGCTACGTTGTGATTCAGCAGGTGATAAATCAACTGCATCGGGTTGATAATTGCATTCAGCTCCCTTTTTCCAAACATCATTTATAACTCCCAGATATTCATAGTCTGCATTTCCCATTATTCCAGAACAATATATTTTGCCATCTCTGCCAAGTTGCAAAATTAGCCCCCTCGGTTGACCCACTAATACTTCCGAACTATAAAACAGGACAAGGTTTTCGATATATTCCATCTCATATTGCCTAATCTTATAAACCAAATCACCACTAAAATTATCATAATCGTGAAAAGAAAAATATACATATTTTGAATCGGGTGAAAACTCAATTCCCCAGGAGTCTCCCATTTGCAGTTGATGTTTATAATCCATTACACCTGTGGAAGGATCGAACGTATATACTGAAACATCATTACTTTGCTGACTACTTAAAATATATTTTTTATCGAATGAAATTTTGAGGTATCCAAGATCGGGGTCAATGCTTGGAGCATAACTTATGACAGCGTTACTGTCAATTCCATAATTGTTTATTTTAAACGCTGCCATGCCATGATTTATATACTTTCTGGTTATTACCCAATAATCATTGCCGTTTGTATGTTTAACCCCTAGTACCTTAAATGCAGCATCCCAGGCATCTGACAATAGTTTGTTTTTAAGTACTACTTTTCCTGCTCCATTATTCATCTGCATATCAACTACACAGTAAAATAATCCTGTCTCATTCAAATTTGGACTAACAGAAAATATGTAATAAATGTCAGATGAACCCGGTGTATTTACAATTAGATTACCTTGAATGGAATTCTTTCCCATTAAGCCCGTACCATTTTCGATTAAATGATGCGATGAGTTAAAAACTTTATCACCATCAGTATACAAAACAAGTCTTCCTGCTGAATCACAAATTATGGCTGTAGCACCCGTAGATACAGTGTTTCCATTGTTAAGAATATGAGGGGGGTCGTAATTAAAATCCATACCAGCCAATTTTCCAAATTGCCATTCATTAGCATAATTTTCTACTTGACTGTAAATAACATGGTTCAAGAAGAATAGAATTAGGACTGATGAAATAATAGCTTTCATGCAAATTAATTTAAATAAAGCCTGCACTTGCCATGCATGCAGACTTTTTCATTTTATTCCATTGAAATTGAATTGCTGAAGATAAACCCATTTACAAGTTCTTGTCCTGTAGCACCTTCATTTATTGCTCCACTACAACATTCCTGCTGATTACTATCTATATATGCGATAGAAGCATACACTGTATAACAATCAGATTGACAATCTGTTCTTATTGTATCATTTGAACAATAATTGTATGAAGTGGCAGCAGATGGCACAGAAAACCATCCACTATCATGTTCAGTACCTACGCCATTCTCGACAATTACGATCCGTAAAAGTTTGCCTGACAATGGCTCAGAACAACTACATTCACTATCATCCCAGCTGGTTTCAACACAAAAGTCTGTTTGGGCAATTACAGATACACCTGTAATTAAAACAATAAGCATCAATGTGCTTAAAAAAATGACAAATTTTTTCATCTTAAAATAATTTTTAAAGTTAAACATTGATTTGATTATTGTCAATAACAAACCCAAGTTGGCTGGCAGGACGCAGAGGCTTGCAAATAGCGGAATAATCTTTTACTTTTGCCGGCACCTCCTCTCTGGAATTATGGGTGCATATTTGTGAATAATGAGCATAATTATGAATCCCCGGAAAGAGGGTTGTTTGCTTTTTCAATGTTTTATATTTCTTTGCGTCAGTGGGAATTAGATATAAAAATACCAAAAAAAAAAAGGAATTTGTCAAGCTTTTTTGGAAGAAATTGTAATGCTTAATTTGGCCCTTTCCCAACAGAAAAGTTTCTTTTTGAATGTCGATTGTCGATTGGGGCTGAAAGCATCGTTTCCGGAATATTGTTTCAATACCTGAAAACTTGAAACATTCTTCAAATGCAATCACCGTACTTTCGTTGAGTTTTTATGATTGGCACGGGCTACAAAACCTCTGTGATTCTCCTCTGTGTATTCTCTGTGGTTTGTAATTCCATAGCAAAGTATGATTTTAACCACCGAGTGCACAGAACAGGCACAGAGGAATACAGAGAGATGCTAACTTCTAGTTAGTAAACAAGGAACAAGGAACAAAAAACAAGAAAAGCGCATAATGTTCCACCATGCGCTCCATTTTTATTACTGAGTCTGTAATCTGTAATCTGAAAAAACCGGTTAGTCTTGCACCGGCTTTTCCTATTTAGCATAGGCGACCGATCGGGTTTCACGGATCACCGTGATCTTGATCTGTCCCGGATAGGTCATTTCTTCCTGGATCTTCTTGGAAAGGTCGTATGAGATCTGGTTGGCTTCCTGGTCGCTGACCTTTTCGGCTCCAACGATCACACGCAGTTCACGGCCGGCCTGTACAGCAAAGGTCTTAACCACGCCGGGATAGCTTAGGGCCAGTTCCTCCAATTTGTTAAGCCGCTGGATATAGGCCTCCACTACTTCGCGTCTGGCTCCGGGACGTGCTCCTGAAATAGCGTCACAAACCTGTACGATAGGTGCCAGCAAGCTTTCCATATCCACTTCATTGTGGTGAGCCCCAATGGCATTTACAATATCGGGTTTCTCTTTAAATTTTTCGGCCATCTTCATTCCCAGCAAGGCATGGGGCAGGTCAGACTCATTGTCGGGCACTTTACCGATATCGTGTAACAATCCGGCCCGCTTGGCTTTTTTGGGATTCAGTCCAAGTTCGGCAGCCATGGTGGCAGACAGCAAAGCAACTTCTTTGGAGTGTTGCAGAAGATTCTGGCCATATGATGAACGGTATTTCATCCGCCCGATCATACGCATCAGCTCATGATGCATGTTGTGAATACCTAAATCTATGCAGGTTCTTTTACCTGTTTCTACGATTTCCTGTTCGATCTGTTTCTGTGTTTTGGCTACAACCTCCTCAATCCTTGCTGGATGAATCCTTCCGTCAGTAACCAGCTTGTGGAGGGAAAGACGAGCAACCTCCCTTCTCACAGGATCAAAACCTGAGAGGATGATGGCATCGGGTGAGTCGTCGATGATAATCTCAATACCTGTCAGGGATTCCAGGGTCCTGATATTTCTACCTTCACGTCCGATGATGCGGCCCTTGATCTCATCATTCTCAATATTAAAAACAGAAACCGTATTCTCGATGGCATGCTCAGCTGCCGTACGCTGAATGGTTTCGATGACGATCTTTTTCGCCTCTTTTTCGGCGGTGATCTTGGCCTCTTCAATGATATCATTCATCAACATAGAAGCATCGGCCCGGGCTTCATCTTTCAGCGATTCGATCAGCTGCTCCATGGCCTGTTCGGTACTCAGACCCGAAATGGCCTCCAGTTGTTCAATTTGTTTCTGACGGGCTTTTTCCAGATCTTCCTGCTTTCTTGCAACGATATCAAGCTGCCCGCTCAGGTTCTCCCGTATTTTTTCTACTTCATTCTGTTTCCGCTGAAATTCCTCCATTTTCTGCGAAAGATTCGATTCTTTTTGCTTTAACCTCGATTCTCCCTTTTGAATTTCAGCATTCCTGTCGTTGATTACCTTTTCATGTTCTGATTTAAGCTGCAGAAATTTTTCCTTGGCCTGAAGGATCTTTTCCTTCTTGATGACTTCTGCTTTTTCTTCGGCCTCCTCAAGAACAATCTTGCTTTTCTTTTCTACAGCTTTTCGCAGTATAGTGGCAGTTATTATACCCCCGATCATTGTGCCTGCAACGGCGGCAATGACTCCAATTATTATACAATCCATAGCATTTTATGTTAAGTGCTTTCGCTTGAAGGAATAAAAAAACCCACATTAATTCAGGAGTTGTTATAAACCCCAAAAAAGACATGTATAGGGTTGCCAAATTTTTTGAACGTCCACTGTCTTCCGAAGAAGAATCCCGAATTCCCAGAGGTTATGGGATTGAGGCCTGTTCTAGAAATTTATGAGCTTTAAACCCTAAATTGAAAAATGTTGAGTTTAAAAACTGTTTGAATTAATGCGGGTAAATCTTTATATTCTATATCAAAGAACGTTATTAACTTAAAACTTCTGATAACACCTTGTCAATTTCAGTAAGTCTTTCAGACAGTTCTTTTTTATCCTGCGATTCCAGTGCCTCCTGTTTAAGCGCCCTGGAGGCAAACAACAGGGAAACCATGGCCAGCAGGTCCTGTCTGTCTTTGTAAGCATAATTATCCGAAAAATCCTTCAATCTTTCATTGATCTGCTTGGCTGCCTTCCTAACAACCTCTTCCTCCTGTTTGGTTATGGTTAGCCTGTAAGGCCTGTCTGCTATTTTAACTGAAATTGTCAGTTCTTCCATATGGAATTATCTCAAAATATCATTATGTATTCAAAAGCCCAATACATTTATCAATTTCCCGCACGAGCTCATTAATCTTATTTTTGGCCTGATCTCTGTCAGGCCCCTCCTCAAACGATTTAGCCAGTTTTAATGTTTTTATTTTTTCTTCCAGTATTTTGATCCTTAATTTTTGCTGTTTCAACTCCTGATTTAAGTTGTCGTTTTTGTCAGCCAGTGATGAATTCTCCGCCCTCAGTGCTAGCAGCTTTTTGATTAGCTTTCCCACTTTGTATTCTATCCCTGATATGAGCGTCTTCTCATCCTTCATCTCTCGCTAATTTGAGCAAAAATAGTAAATGACTAACTCAAAAACAAGTATTTACAAGGATCATCATCTAATCAATTAACAATCAAGCCTTAAACAAATTAGCTTAAAACAGTTCTAAATTGTATTGCACCCGAGACGTTTATGCTTCAAAAGGTATTAATAGAATAAAAGGCTATGACTGAAGAATTCCTTCACTTTGTATGGAAGTTTAAGATGCTTTCACCTCCTTTGCTTTTGCAAAGCGGAGAAGAGGTCCATATCCTAAGATCGGGCATTCATAATCATGATGCCGGCCCTGATTTCATCAATGCCATGCTGAGGATTGGAAAAACCCGCTGGGCAGGCAATGTTGAAATACACCAAAATGCCTCCGACTGGTTCAAGCATAATCATCAGGATGATAAGCGGTATGATAATATCATCCTGCATGTTGTGTACAGGAATGACCGGGAGGTTAAAAGAAAAAATAACGAAAGCATTCCAACGCTTGAATTAAACCATTACATCGATGAGAGCTTACTGAATCGTTACCTTGATATCATCGGATCCACACGGCGTATTCCCTGTCAGAATATGTTGAAAAGCGTCGATCCTATCATCGTCCGGGATATGCTAGAAAAAGTGCTTGTGGAAAGGCTGGCGCAAAAGTCTATTTTTATTCTGAACAGACTTGTTCAGAACAAGAATAACTGGGAACAAAGCTTATATGAAAACCTTGCTGCGAGCTTCGGACTGAAGGTCAATGCAGTAGCATTTGAGATGCTGGCCAGGTCCTTACCGGTTCACTATCTTTCACGGCACCAGAATGATCTTTTCCAGCTGGAAGCACTTTTGTTCGGACAGGCTGGTTTTCTTTCGGTTGATTTCCGGGACAAGTATCCAAAGCAATTAAAGGCAGAATTCCGTCATCTGCGGAAGAAATTTGATCTACAACCCATACCTCTTCACAGCTGGAAGTTCCTTCGCCTGAGACCATCCAATTTCCCGGGCATCAGGATTGCTCAATTTGCCGCACTTATGCACCGCTCCCCTGGTATTTTCTCTGAAATACTTGAGACCAAAGAGGTAGATCATTTCGCTGATATGTTCAAAGTCAGGGCTTCACCATACTGGGACAGTCACTATCGTTTTGAAAAGCAAGGCAGTGGCCGGCCAAGACCCAAAATCCTGGGAGATAACAGCCGCCTTGTGATCATGATCAATACCATTGTGCCCTTTCTATTTGTTTACGGCAAACAAAAATCAGATCAACGTTTCTGCAGCCGGGCGATTAACCTGCTTGAAAGAACTGCCCCGGAAGAAAACCAGCTGACACGCCTGTGGAAAGAAAGTTGCATGCCGGTGCAATCTGCATTCGATAGCCAGGCCTTGTTGCAATTGTACAACCATTATTGCAGGAACAAAAGATGCACTGAATGTAAAATCGGTATCAAACTACTCAAAACATAGAGTCTTCATATCGCCAGGATTAATATATTTGTATGCATAAACAAAATTGATTTGGCAAAAGACTCAACATCCGCAAAGATCAGGACAGCAATCATTTTGCTGTTTATCATCATCATTATCGGGATCAGTGGCTATATGATCATTGAGGATGACAGTTTTATTGATTCCCTGTATATGACGATCATAACCGTTTCGACTGTGGGTTTTGGAGAGATCCACCGCCTCAGCATTCCCGGCAGGATATTTACTATTATACTGATCGTTACCAGCTTCGGAACTTATGCTTACGCAATTTCTGTAATTACCACACATTTTGTGGAAGGGAAACTCACCTACTTTCTTAAGGGACAAAGACAAAAAATGCAAAAGTCTATGAAAAATCACGTCATTATCTGCGGTTACGGCAGGAACGGCCAGCAGGCTGCAAGTGAGCTAAAAGCCCACCAGACTCCTTTTGTGGTGATCGATACGAATCAAAAACTGGTGGAAGACAATCTCGATAGCCCCATCCGTTTCATTGACGGAGATGCCACAGAGGATGACATACTCGAAAAGGCGGATATTAAAGCAGCCAGGGCGCTCATCACAACGCTACCCAATGATGCCGACAATCTATATGTTGTGATCACCGCCCGGGCGATGAATCCCAGGCTATTAATCACCAGCCGGGCTGCCAGCGCAAACTCTGAGAAGAAATTGCGCATGGCCGGGGTTGATAGCGTAGTATTACCC
>NPIE01003733.1_pt1 | contig 51393 bp, 42 predicted proteins | sample 8637661 | NCBI WGS metagenome assembly NPIE01 (sample SAMN07420842, study PRJNA396082) | bioreactor metagenome | isolation source: sample BA12 brine-fed electro-methanogenic bioreactor BA | place: Japan: Kochi | collected 2016-12-09 | reverse complement strand
GAGCCGGTTGAGCCATTTGAGCCAACTGCTCCTGCACTCCCGAAAGTAACTGCGAGTTCGTGCTATTAACTGCGGAATGCTCACTCGCAAATCCACCGCCCAACAGCACGTTACCCTGCTCTTCCATAGCTAATTTTATGGACTTACTAAGTTCACCTTCCACTAGCACGTCATTCGGTTTATCCAAACCACCCTCTACTTCGAGTGAACTATCTAAGGCTTCATTAGTTACGATATGATCGCTCTTTGAAAGATCTTGATGGCCAATAGGAGAGGTTTCACTTGCCGCCTGAGGCAAAACACTTCCGCTCTGCGGCAAACTCTGGAGGCTCGTGCCTTGCTCCAAAGGTGTATTATTTTCTGCTACCCGCGCTTGCGAGTATGCACCCGACAGGTAATCACCAAAAGCCTGCGTTGCTGGCACTACAGCCGTATTAGCTGCTAACAACTGGCCATTAAAGCTCTGCTGCACAGCAGAGCCAGACATTGGTAATAATGACACACCCGGAGCGACTGAATTACTCATAATACCACCCATGAACTTATCGATGGTGGGGATGAAGCAAAATCAAGGCCAGATTAAATAAAAGAGGACGGACGAAGTTGAGAGCGCTCATCTAACAGTTTTTGTAACTGCTTATCCTCTACCTGTTTCTCTTGTGCAACCACTTTTGAAACCAAGCTATCAACAGCTTGATGCTTACCGTGCATCTGAGCCCAATATTTTTTTACCTGCTCAAGCTGTTCAAGGTTGTGCTTCATTGCTTTACGGTGCTTCTCAATTGCATCAGAAATTTTTGCCATAAATGCCTGATAATTTTGCAGCTGCCCTACATCAAGGCCTCGATTGACAGCTTCTCGATAGGCCTGTTGATATTCTGCTAAGTATCCCTGTAGTTGTGCCAACTGAGCTTTATCAGTCTCAACACGCTTCACCTGCTCACCCAGAAATTGCTCAGCTTGTGCTTTTCGTTGCTGAGCCAAATTGAGAACAACCTGAAGCCTTGAAGAGCGCTTTTTCATGCCCGCGCAGGCTCAGCAGGCTGTAGAGATATAGACATCATACGTAAGCTATCGTTGACATTCATTGCTTCATTTAGACCTTGTCTTAGAAATTGACGCATGGTTGGTACACGCTCTATAGCAAAATCGGTATCTGGATCGCTACCACGTACATAAGCCCCCACTGCAATTAAGTCCGCATTTTGCTGGTATTTTGAGTATAGCTGCTTAAAACGCATTGCCAATGCCATATGCTCAGACGTCACAATAGATGGCATAGCTCGACTGATTGATGCTTCCACATCAATCGCGGGGTAATGCCCCTGCTCAGCAAGCTGACGGGACAAAACAACGTGTCCATCCAAAATCGCACGCGCCGCATCAGCCACTGGATCTTGCTGGTCATCACCTTCCGTTAAAACGGTATAAAAAGCTGTAATAGACCCTTGCCCCGTTGCATCATTACCGGCCCGCTCAACCAATTTAGGCAGTTTTGCAAACACTGAAGGGGGGTAACCTTTCGTTGCAGGGGGCTCGCCTATTGCTAAAGCAATTTCACGCTGCGCTTGCGCATAACGAGTCAGCGAATCCATTAGCAGAAGCACACTTTTACCCTGGGAACGAAAATACTCTGCTATTCGGGTAGTCAATTGAGACGCCCTGAGGCGCATTAATGGAGAGTCATCTGCTGGCGAAGCGACAACGACAGAACGCGCTAACCCTTCAGGCCCTAGATTGTGCTCAACAAACTCCTTAACCTCTCTCCCCCTCTCTCCTATAAGCCCCACAACGGTAATATCAGCCTCTGTCGCTCGGGTCATCATGCCTAACAGCACCGATTTTCCCACACCACTGCCAGCAAACAAGCCCAAACGCTGACCTTTACCTACGGTCAACAGCGCATTAATCGCTTTAATTCCAACATCAAGCGTCTCGTTGATAGGGAAGCGCTCAAGCGGGTTAATCACCTCTCCCGCCATGGAAACAAAGTGCGCACACTTTAACGGTCCCTTGCCATCCAACGGCTCACCAACGCCATTAAGTACACGCCCAAGAAGTTCAAAACCGACCGGCACATCCCGTTCAGTATTTAAAGCAACTACCTTGGCACCCGGCGCTAAGCCATCCACCGGCTGAAGCGGCATCAGATAGATACGATCCCCTGAAAAGCCAACCACCTCAGCCTCAATGCCGCCACTTGGCCTCATGATGAGACAGTTATCACCAATGGCGACATTCAGACCAACCGCCTCTATGGTAAGACCAATCAAACGAGTGATGCGCCCTTGCAACATCGGTTTAGGCGGATTAAGAGGAGCTTGCAGTGCTTCTATTGCACGCTTAAACGTTTCATCCTTCATGCGTATCACTGGGCGTAGCGTCAGAAGCGCTAAGATATTCAGCTAGGCGCTTGTTTACTTGCGCGACAATATCCGAAAAACGGCGCTCAATGGAATCATCTACTCGCGTATTTTGAGATTCAACAAAACACCCTCCCAAAGTAACAGACGAATCTGCCACAAATCGGATTCGGCTATCAGGTAGATCTGTGAGAGATGCAACAGCTGGCTGATCATCGGGATGTATTCTAATGCGAACTTCAGCTTCTGGATCAGGTAACTCAGAGAGGGAGGCTTTTACCGAAGCAAGAATTACTTCTTTTTGAGAAACCACTTCTGTACGCAATACAGACTCTGCGATACTAATCGCTAAAGTAGCAACCCACTCGGCACATTCATCATTCCTCTTCCATAATGGAGCTTCCAGAGAGGATAGCATAGAGGTCAACTTCTCTGTGAGCGTTTTGACTTCTTGCTCACCTCGTTCTAGGCCCACTTGATATCCGCGTGCCTCCCCCTCTTTTTGACCAAATTCGTAACCCTCCTGCTTACCACTTTCAAACCCTTCCTCAAACGCGCTTTCACGGATGGATTCCAACTCAGCCAAGGTCACTTTTTCAGCAACGATCTCTTCTTCCTGAACAATAACATCAGGTTCAGGTTCACTATTTTTAGCATGAATTCCGATCACATGGCTGCTACCAACTTCAGGTAACAACCAACTTTGCGCTGTACTTGCAATATCGGCTGCTTTAATCCTAACAGGAACCTTTTCAAAGGGTTTCATAGGTGCACCTAAATCATATCATCGCCACTGCCGCCCAGCATGATTTCACCATCATCTGCAAGTCGACGAGCAACAGCAAGAATCTCTTTTTGAGCTTCTTCCACCTCACTGACACGAACAGGCCCCTTAGCCTCTAAATCATCGCGAAGCAATTCAGCCGCACGTTTTGACATATTCCTGAAAATTTTCTCCTGAAGCGCTGTCTCCGCGCCTTTCAATGCCAAAATCAGTACATCTGTTGATATTTCTCGCAAGATCACCTGTACACCCCGATCATCCACATCAATGAGATTATCAAAGACAAACATAAGATCCTGAATTTGTACGGCTAGCCCTTCGTCGACCTCGCGAATACCTTCCATCAACTCAGCCTCTATCGTACTATCGATAAAGTTCATGATATCTGACGCCTGCTTAACACCTCCCAGCGTCCGCGATTGTCCACTGCGAGAGCCACTGAACTGGCCTTCCAGCATATCATTCAACTCTTGCAGTGCCTGAGGCTGAATACGATCTAAAGCTGCTACGCGCATGATAATATCCAAACGCACTTTGTCATCAAAAAAAGCTAATACGCTGGCAGCTTGGTCTGGGTCTAGATATGAAACCACCACTGCTTGTATTTGAGGATGCTCAAAGCGAATCGTTTCAGCGATCTGCCTAGGCTCCATCCAGCGCATCGTATCTAGCCCAGAGGTGTTCGTACTCATAAGAATACGATCAAGTAAAGTTTTGGCTTTTTCTTCCCCTAACGCCTGATTAAGCATAGCTCTGATATAACGGTCATTATTAATTCCTATGCCCGTTTGATCACTGACTAAATGCATAAAGTCAGAGACAACGCCCTCTACACGGGATTGAGGAACGTTATCCAATTGGGTCATCGCCTCACCAATCAGCTGAACCTGCTTAGGCCCCAAATGTTTGAGCACTTCCGCCGCATCATCTTCTCCTAAACTAATGAGCAAGATAGCCGCTTTCTCTATGTCCCTCAGCTCTTGATCATCGCTCATCGGTATTAATCCACTGTTTTACCGCCTGTGCGACACGTGCTGGATCTTCAGCAATCATACTTCTCACGGCGTTTAGCTGATATTCAAAACTTTCATTAGGCGTAGGCAATAAAGAATCTTCTCGGCCGCCAAAAGTTACCCGATCATCTGACACATCCGTGCTATCCAAGCCATCAAGCTCTGCTGATACATCTCCAGCGCCACCGGCTACAGCAGCTGGAAGTGCAGGAGCCGCCAACCCCTTTAAAATTCGCAGCAACCCAAACCCCAAGAGTAGGACCAATAGCACAGCACCTACCTGTTTAATCAAGTCTTGCAACCAAGGCTGCTCCCAAATAGGCACCTCCTCTTCAACAAAAACCTGTTCTGGCACAAAAGGAGAGTTAATCACATTAACACTATCGCCTCTTACCGCAACATAGCCGACAGCATCTTGAACCAGTATTCTAAGTCGCTCTAGTTCACTTTCTGACCACGGTGTTTTAACCGCTTCACCGGTTTCACTATTAATAGAGACCAAATCATCTACCACAACAGCCACACTTAACCGCTCAACACGGCCACTTTGGTGCTTTGTATAGGAGATAGACCGATCTAATTCGAAATTCCTTGTTGCTTGCTTGCGGCTACTACCCGGGACAACACCATTAGTTGCCGCCGCGTTTGCTCCATTCGCCACTTCAGGAACTGTAGCCGGGCCAGGAGGCTGATTGGAAAGCGCGCCAGGAATACCCTGAGGATTACCCACACCTACACGACTTTCATCAACAGTTTGCTCGCTTCTTAGGGAAGGAAGATCAGGATTATAAAGCTCATCGGTCTGCTCAACCGCTGTAAAATCAACTTCAGCCGAGACCTCAGCCCGAAAGCGCCCAGTTCCCACCACTGGCAGAAGAATACTGTTAACACGATTCAGCAGCGTTTCTTCAACTTTCCTGGCATACTCAAACTGCTTCGATGCTAAAACCACATCTTCATCTTCGTCGCGAGCGCTCAACAGTTGCCCACGTTGATCAACTACCGTCACATCCTTAACATCTAAAGATGGAATTGAAGAAGCCACTAAATTGGCGATCGCAGCGACATGCTCCCGCTCCAATTTTCTACCGGCAAATAATTCCAAAAAGACAGATGCACTGGTTTTTCTTTGATCCCTAACAAAGACAGTATCTTTAGGAATGGCCAAATGCACCCGGGCATTCCTGACTGCCACCATGCTCGCTATCGTCCGAGAAAGCTCCCCTTCAAGCCCTCGCCGATAGCGAGCATTTTCCATAAACTGGCTAACACCCAAACTCTGATCTTTATCTAACAGCTCAAAGCCTACTGTCTTATCAACAGAAAAGCCTTCTGCAGCCAGTTTAAGACGCGCCTGATGCACATACTCATCAGGGACAAGAATAGCTCTACCATCGCCCTCAAATTTATATGGAATGCTGTATAACTTTAGTTGCTCAATAACCTGGTTCGCATCGACAAATTCAAGATTTGAAAACAAAACACGATAATCTGGGGCGCGCGACCACAACACCACAGCAAAACCAATAGCAATGCTCGCAGCCAAGCCCACCATCAAACCCAATTGGCGGAGGATAGTCAGCTTATTAAAGCCTGACATTAGCCCACCAGATTGTAGCGCTGCTGCATTATTATCCATACGTGTTTATATCTTATATAAAGCCATTAAATTGGCATTTTCATCACATCTTCGTAAGCCGTCACCAGACGGTTGCGCACTTGAGTCATCGCCTGAAAAGCAACAGACGATTTTTGCATCTGAATCATTACCTGGCTTAACTCCACTCGAGGATCACCCTGCTCATAAGCAGTAGCCATCCGGCTCGACTCCATTTGAGTACTATTGACTTTATCAACCGCATTTTTCAATAAAGACCCGAAGCCTTCATTATTCACAGCTCTTACGGTATCTAATTGCGTCGGAATTTTGACAGCCTGAACACCTTGCTGCGCATCTGCCTTCATGGCACGCATCTGCATCAAGACACTATTAATATCAGCTCTCTCAATCACAACCCACCCCTACGACAATTTATTGACATTATATTCAATAAAAGTACTTTAACAAGCCGCATCACCTCTTCACGACGCCATAAATATGGCACATTTAGAGAAAACACGTTTTACACTCACTATAAATGCAAAAAGCGAGCCAAGCTCGCTTTTTAATAGAACAACTTATATCAAGCTACATCTGGGGGATCACCATACTTCAAGCGCACATACATTAAAGCAACAGTAATCGCATCACCTAAGGCCGTATGGCGCTCCAACATAGGAATATCTAATTTTCTTGAGATAGTATCAAACCTCAGGTCAACATTACCGCCAACCGAACGCCACTTAATGATATCGTGGTATACATGTGATAATTCAATTGCCTTACATGGTAATCCAAAACCAAATTTAGGACGAATAAACTTATCCAACATCCTGATATCATAGTTTACGTAATAGCCAAGAATTGGCCTATTCCCTACAAACTCCAAGACCTGTTCAAGCGCATCATCCAACTCAATACCATCGACAAGATCTGCTGCCCTTATTTTATGAATTTTAATAGAGTCTCCGGTAAGGCTTTTAGGGGGCCTAAGCTTAATATCAAGGCGTTCGCTTGTTAGTACCTTTCTCCCTTTAACTTTAACTGCGCCAATCGAAACAATATCAGCCGTTTTTACATCAAGCCCGGTTGTCTCACAATCTAAAGAAACAACTTCATCACCCTCATAAGGTTCAAAGAGATGAGCATAAGGACCTGTCTTGTGCTCCATTTTTTCTTTCATTCTTCTTATTGTTCTGGGGATAATCATAAAATCTAACGACTCCCTAAGTGATAACGTAACTCTAAATGCTTTTTAAACCCTTTCACGATATGGAATGCGTCTCTTAATAGATCACGTTCCATTTTATTCATAGACTGGAGATCAAGAGTATTAGGCGTTAGATCAACACCCGCTTCTTGCTCTTCTGCCCTTTTAATTTGCTGTCGCAGTCGTAGCTGAATAAACAAACCTAAGGCTTCTGATAAATCCTTCGCATGCTTCTCTTTCATGATGCCAGCCTCAGCCAATGCCTCTAAGCGCTTAAAGGTATTTGTCGCTAAAATGCGCTGCTCTAATGCCATTGTTCTAACACCATGAACAATAGGGAAGATACCGCCCTTTTTAACATCCAGTTGCCCCTTCTCCTTCAAGTTTCCAAAAAATGTCAAAGGCGTATCAAACTCCAATGCAACTTTGGCAAAATGCGAGAAGAAAACATCATTATTTTTCAGATACTTAAAAAACCAGTTTCTTGCCGCTTTGAATAAAGCAGGATTACCAGCAACAGGTTTAGCATCAACCGCAATCGCTAAATTCATTTGGTCCGCTTCTTTCCAACTTGATGACCAATCTCCCATCTTTTGAGTCCAATCACCTAGGGAGTTCACCCATGCTGGATTTGAAACCATAATATTCCCTGGGCAAGGCGGATACCCAAATTTCATGAGCTCTTCACTAAACTGATTCATCACCTCTTGCATTTGAGGCCAAACAAGTCCGTCACGATAAATAATCGCATTATCCTGATCCGTTTTCATGACTTGCTCACCACGCCCTTCAGAGCCCATAACAATAAGACAAACGTGAGGCTGCATATCCGCAGGGACCATTAAGTCGAACAGTTTAGCCATAACACGACCATTCATCGCAGCCAACAGATCCATAGCAAAGCGCGTCTTAACACCATGGGATACCAATGAGCGGATTAAATCATTCAACCCTTGTGCAGCCACATGCAAATCTTCAACTGTTTTTGCACGCTCAATACGCAAACCAATAACATGTGAATGACTTGAGAAAAAGCTCAACACATCTGTTAAATCAACAATACCAACCAGCTCTGCGCCCTCCATCACAACGACGCGTTCAATATGCTGCTGCGTCATGGTGATTAGCGCGTTAAACAAATACTCATCCGGACTGATACTTATTAATCGATACGTTGCTATATCACCAACAGATGTTGAGATAGACAACTCATTCATCACGACTGCATTCAATAAATCCGTGCCTGTGACCATCCCATACCGCGTTCCTTTTCTCACCAGCACACAATCTACTTTTTTCTCGCGCATCAAGACGGTAGCTTCTTTGATCGATGTTTCTTCCAGAACAATGAGTGGCTCTCGAATCACACCTTCATTTACCCTAGCCAACATAAATTCAGCCATATCCTGAGACTCGCCATGCTGCTCAAGTATCTCTGTCTTCGCTGTTAAGTTTTGTTGAAAATAGTCAGCAAATAAGGAATTAGTAGAAACAAGATCTAGCACTGTCTTAGTAGGAATAATATGGCAAATTGTTTCCTCTTCCGCGGTAAAATTGTGAATTGCTCTGCCTTTAATTGCCGACCAAGCACCAAAATAATCTTCGTTCTCATAATGAACAAATATGTGCTCTTGACCATCATCCTCGCCGTCGGGCGCTTCACTTTCTGATACTCGCCCTTTCAAGACAACATAGACCCCTTCAGGAACAGATCCGGCCGCCATGACGACCTCACCTTTTTGAAAATAGCCAATATCAAGATTTTGACGAAGCAATGCTTGCTCACTCTCACTCAGCAGGCTAAATGGCAAGTTATCCATATTGAAAGATGAAGGCATAGCAATTTCCTCTGTATCATAAAAAAGGGCACATCAACTATCGCTGATGCGCCCTCGGAACTTTGAGCGTTAACTCAAATATTAGTGAGCGTGAGCTTCACCAGCACCACGTGGAATACGTAGGTCTTCAACAATACGCTGCATCTCTTCAGATGGAGGCGGTGTCATTGAAGCAACAACAATTGCCACAACAAAGTGAAGAATCATACCAACAGTACCAAAACCACCAGGGCCAATGCCTAAGAAGTAATCGGCCTTATCCCCACCTGCGAATACGAAGTACCACATGTAGCCAACAGTTGAGACCAGACCTACTAGCATACCTGCAACGGCACCCTGCGTATTCATACGCTTATAGAAGATACCTAACATGATAGTTGGGAATACCGACGCACACGCAATACCGAAGGCCAACGCCACAACCTGAGCCACAAAGCCTGGCGGGTTAATACCGAAGTAACCTGCAATACAGATCGCCACAATCGCAGCTAAACGAGCATACATAAGCTCTTGCTTATCTGTGATATTTGGATTGATCGTTTTCTTCATCAAGTCATGAGAAATAGCTGTAGAAATTACCAACAACAAGCCTGCTGCTGTTGATAGAGCTGCTGCTACAGCCCCTGCAGCCACCAAAGCGATTACCCAGTTAGGCAGTTGAGCAATATCCGGGTTAGCCAATACCATGATGTCACGATCTACATAAACCTCATTAGCAAAAGGCTGCTTAGCTGAATCAAATTCAGCATCCGCTTTGGCATTAACTGCCAAGCGCTGCCCCATTTCACCACGAGTATCAGCATCATCAAACTGAGGCTTACCACCTTTGCCATCAAATGCAGCACCAGCAGCGTACTGAATTTTGCCATCGCCGTTACGATCATTCCACGCTAAAAGACCTGCGTTTTCCCAGTTCTTAAACCAAGATGGAATCTCACTATACGCAGTACCCGTATTATCAGGGCCATTGATAGTCTGAATCAGATTTACACGACCGAAGCCTGCTACACCAGGAACCGCAGTGTAAAGCAATGCGATGAAAATCAACGCCCAACCAGCAGAAGTACGCGCATCTTTTACACGCGGCACAGTGAAGAAGCGAACGATTACGTGAGGAAGACCCGCCGTACCGCACATCAGCGCAACCGTTAAGCAGAAGATATCTATGGTCGACATCTTACCGGCTGTGTACTGAGCGAAGCCTAGATCCACAGATAGCTTATCCAGCGTTGCTAATACGGACTGACCAGATTCCAACGTCGCGCCTAAGCCAATCTGGGGTAGAATGTGACCTGTTACCTGTGCAGACAGGAAGAATGCAGGAACCGTAAATGCTAGGATCAATACACAGTATTGTGCTACCTGAGTGTAGGTAATACCCTTCATACCACCCAATACAGCGTAGAAGAATACGATTGCCATACCGATAACAACACCTGTGTTGATATCAACATGTAAGTAACGAGAAAATACGATACCCACACCACGCATCTGACCTGCTACGTAGGTGAAGGAGATAACAATCGTACAAACTACAGCAATAGTACGCGCAACGTTTGACTCGTAGCGGTCACCGACAAAGTCAGGCACCGTGAACTTACCAAATTTACGCAGATATGGCGCAAGCAATAACGCCAGCAATACATAGCCACCTGTCCAGCCCATAAGGTAAGCTGAACCATCACGGCCGATAAAGGAGATCAATCCTGCAAGGGATATGAAAGATGCTGCTGACATCCAGTCAGCCGCAGTTGCCATACCGTTAGCAATCGGGTGTACACCACCGCCAGCAACGTAGAACTCTTTGGTAGAACCCGCTCGGGCCCAAACCGCGATACCTATATATAGGAGGAATGATCCACCAATAAATATGTATGGTAATACATCAACACTCATATTAACGCCGTCCTATGTAAATTATTATTATTCGTGAACGTCATATTTTTCGTCGAGTTTGTTCATACTAAACACGTATGCCCAGATCAACAAAACGAAGACGAAGATAGACCCTTGCTGGCCAAACCAGAATCCTAACGGAAATCCACCCAATTGAATGGCATTAAGCTGATCAACAAACAAGATGCCACAGCCGTAAGAAGCTACGAACCAGATGGCAAGGTAGGTCATAATTATGCGCAAGTTTTCGCTCCAATAAGCTTTTGCGCTATCACTACTGATTGACATGGCACTATCCTTTATTTTTTGTTATCGGATTAGATTGAAATAGTAGACAGGGTGAATCTACCAAAGAGTGATGACAAACAAATCCCCGACTTTAGTCGGTAAACATTGTCAACATTGTTACATTCTGTGGCGCAAACCTGCGCCATGCTTCACTTACAGCCAGATTAGTGAAAACTCCTTAACATACAACAAGCTATACAAAGGTATAACAGAGTAGTGAGTCCCTCTCCTATTTTCGGTTACACTTAAGGTTCTCAAGCAATTGTTTCAAGGTATGTCGACATGTTAGCGGGCTGGTCCATTATCCTTATCTCACTTTTATATGTAGGCCTGTTATTTGGTATCGCCTACTACGGAGATAAAACAACACGGGGGAAATATTACGCTACAAATCCCTTCATATACTCGCTATCCCTTGCGGTTTATTGCTCGTCTTGGACTTTTTATGGTGCCGTTGGCAGGTCTTCGTATTCCGGCTGGGAGTTCATTGCGACCTATTTAGGCCCCATTCTGGTTTTTATTTTTGGCTGGAGAGTGATTGAAAAAATCATTCTTGTCAGCAAGCAGCAAAATATAACGACCATCTCAGACTTTATCTCATCTAGATACGGCAAAAGCCAAGCCCTAGCTGTAATGGTTACGATTATTGCTGTCCTTGGTACAATTCCGTACATTGCCATGCAACTAAAAGCCGTTGCCATCAGCTACAACGCCTTAGCACCAGGCACCACAGAAGCATTGAGCAAAGGTAGCGATACGGCACTTTTTGTGGCCATTCTTATGGCTATTTTTGCCATTCTCTTTGGCACACGCCACATCGACGCAACAGAACACCATGAAGGGCTCGTCCTCGCCGTTGCTTTTGAATCCATCATCAAATTAACCGCGTTTATAGCGGTTGGCATCTTTGTTTCGGGGCAAGTGTTTGATGGCTTTTATGACACCCTACTGCATATCCAAGAGCAATTGGTGAGCGATAGTAAATATGAGAGTTTTTTAGGTGGCAGTTTTTTGACAGAAATACTCTTAGCCTGCGCGGCGATACTGTGTTTGCCTCGGCAATTTCATGTCACCATCGTTGAAAACACGAACGTACGAAATCTTAAAACAGCCCGATGGCTCTTCCCTATTTATATGACACTGCTGAGTCTTTTTGTGTTGCCTATTTCCAGCGCAGGCAACGTCTTCTTTCAAGGCGAACAGATTGACCCGGATACCTTTGTCCTCATGCTGCCACTAGAGTCAGGCTATAAAGGGCTGGCAACATTTGCCTTTATCGGCGGGCTCTCAGCAGCGACAAGCATGGTTATTGTCGCCAGCATTACACTATCAACCATGGTCTGCAACGATATTGTGATGCCCCTGCTGTTCCGCATCAAACAACTTAATCTACCCCAGAACCGCAATTTAGGTTCACTATTACTCAAAGTTCGTCGCCTGACTATTATTGCTTTATTACTATCAGCCTATTTCTATTATCGAATCTTTGGCGACCAAGGCCCCCTCTCCTCTTTTGGATTACTGGCATTCGTTGCCGCCGCACAATTCCTGCCAGCTATTCTCGGTGGTATTTTCTGGAAAAGTGGTTCACGAAAGGGAGCTTTAGCAGGCCTTTGGGCTGGGCTGATTCTTTGGGTTTACACCTTGGTCATACCCACATTTATCAACGCACAAATCATACCTCCACATTTTCTTGAGAATGGGCTATTTGATTATCAGTTATTAACACCGACCGCGTTGTTTGGAATTTCAGGGCTAGATCCTTTAACCCACGGGACACTTTGGAGCCTCTTAGCTAACCTCCTTCTCTATGTAGGCATCTCTCGTTACAGCTCCCAACGTCTTGTCGACCGAATTCAAGCAAGCGCCTTTGTCGATGTTTACAATAAAGATCTCACAGAGCCATCACGCCAACTCGGCACGGTAACTGTTGGCGATTTGCAAATGCTGACAGAGCGCTTTCTTGGCCTTAGCAGGACACAGCATGCTTTCACAGGCTATGCATTGCAAAGAAACGAAGACCCACCTCTTTCTGGAGAAAAAGCCTCTGCGGAGTTTATAAGCTTTACAGAGCGTCTTTTGGCAGGCGTGATCGGAGCATCTTCTGCAAGGATTGTCTTAGCATCTACTTTGCGCGGGAAAGAGATGCAAATTGGAGACGTCGTTTCTATTGTTGATGAGGCATCTCAGGCTCTAAGATTCAATCGCTCCTTATTGCAATCTACCATAGAGAATATCGGGTTAGGCATTAGCGTTGTTGATCAGCAATTGCGTCTTGTCGCTTGGAATCGTCCTTATGTTGAGATGTTTGGATACCCAGATGGGTTGATCTGTATAGGCCGATCAATTGAAGAGATCTTTCGCTACAACGCAATTAAAGGAGAGTATGGACCGGGAAACATAGATGAACAAGTCACCAGACGGGTTGAGAGCATAAAATCAGGCCGCCCTCATAGCTATGAGCGCTATCGACCCGACGGCACCGTCTTAGAGGTACGCGGCAATCCTATGCCAAATGGCGGTTATGTAAATACCTATATGAATATCACCCAACATAAACAGGTAGAAGAAGCCCTTAGAGAAAGTGAGCAAAATATTCGTATATATACAGACAATGTTCCGGTACTCATTGCCTACTTAGATACTGAACGCCGTTATCTCTTCGTTAACAAAGCCTATGCAGAGGCGTTTGGTTTTGACCGGCAAACATTAATCGGAATGCCTGCCTACAAAGTCATGAGTGAAAGCGAATACGCTAAGCGCCGAGGCTACATTGAAGAAGCGTTGAAAGGCAAACGTCAGAAATTCGAAACTAACCTGCCCTCACAAAAAGAAACCAAACGTTTTGCCGAGGTGACTTACATCCCTCATATCGGTGAATATGGCGATATACTCGGCTATTTTACGCTCTATCAAGATATAACCGAGCGACGTGAAGCAGAGGTCGCTCTACAAGTCACTAACGAAACGCTCGAACAACGCGTAAAAGAGCGTACTCACGCATTATCCGTCGTCAACAAAGAGCTACGTAAAGAAAACACCATTCGTGCGTTAATGGAAGATGAGCTACGCCAAGCGAAAAGCGATGCAGAAGCTGCCAACTTTGGCAAAACTCGCTTTTTGGCTGCCGCCAGCCATGACTTGCTTCAGCCTCTGAATGCAGCACGACTGTTTACTTCAGCATTAGCTCAACAAAGTCACAGTTCCCCCAGTACAACACAGCTCGTTGATAACCTCGACGGCTCCCTTAAAGCAGCGGAGGAGCTGATTACAACCATTTTAGATATCTCGAAACTGGATGCCGGTGCACTCGAGCCCGTTATTAGTCACTTTTCACTGGATACATTATTTAACAACCTAAGCACAGAATTTAATGCTCTCACTCAAGAAAAAGGCCTCACATTTAGATTTGTCAACTGTCAAAAGACCGTTATTTCAGATCAAAAATTATTGAGAAGAATACTGCAAAACTTCCTTTCCAATGCCGTGCGCTACACTCAGAATGGAAAAATCTTGCTAGGCTGCCGTCGCAAAAACGATAAACTTCGTATAGAGGTTTGGGATACCGGCGTAGGTATTCCCAAAAATAAAATCAGCGAAGTCTTTGAAGAGTTCAAGCGCATAGATAACCCTAAACACTCCCAAGTTAAAGGGCTCGGGCTCGGCTTAGCCATCACTGATAGAATTGCGCGCATGTTACACCACCCTCTCAATGTTCAATCATGGCCCGGCTCTGGAACCGTCTTTAGTATTGAGGTGCCATTAGGAGACCCGGCAAAAGCAGTTCAGGCAAAACCCGAACAACGCGGCTGGATTCGCAGCAAAGCACTTAATGGTACCACTGCACTCATTATCGACAACGAACCTAAGATCCTTGAGGGTATGACAGCCCTTTTACAAGGCTGGGGCTGTAACACATATACCGCATTGTCTATTAATGAAGCCTTGTCACTCTACGAAAATACGGCAACTACCAAACCTGATATTATCCTAGCTGACTACCACTTAGGAGAGACAGACACAGGTATCATGGCGCTTCAAGCCCTCTATCAACTTTGGCAGGAAACCATTCCCGCACTGGTAATTACAGCAGATAGAACAGATGCGGTAAAAGAGGAGATTAATGCCTTTGGTGCGCACATACTGACAAAGCCCATTAAGCCCGCCGCCCTACGCGCTATGATCAACAAGCTATCGAGTAGTCATAAAGATACATAAAAAAAAGCGCCAACCTGGCGCTTCTCAAAACAATAGATATGAATCTTATTGTTAAGATTCCATATCCGTACGAGCAGGGTCTACGCTCAATCGTTGGGCAGCGATAACTGCCTGTGTACGACTATGAACACCAAGCTTACGTAAAATTGCGGTTACATGAGCTTTAATCGTCGCTTCAGACACGTTCAGTTCATAGGCAATTTGTTTGTTCAGCAACCCTTCGGTCAACATCGTAAGAACACGGAACTGCTGCGGCGTAAGGGAGGCAAGTGCTTCTGCAAACTTGCGTTCTTCAACGCTTACATCCTCTGGTTGATCCTCATGAATCTCCTGAGGCAACCACTCCTCACCTTCGAGGACAGCTACAATCGCTTCAGAGATAGTTTCTAATGGAGCCGACTTAGGTATAAAACCAGAGGCACCAAAATCCATCGCTCGCTTCATTACACTGACTTCTTCGCTACCCGACACCACAACAACAGGCAAACCCGGGTTTTGCCCGCGAAGGAAAATCAATCCAGTAAATCCATTGGTACCCGGCATATGAAGGTCTAACAATACAAGATCAGCATCACTATGCTGAACCACCGCTTCTTGAACGGCGGCTAGTGAATCGGCTTCAACAATTTCAACACCTGCGATAGCTTGTGTGACCGCTTGTCTTAGAGCCGCACGAAAGAGTGGATGATCATCTGCAATAATGATTTTACTGGCTAGCTGCATGCTTTATCCTCCGGACGCTGTCGCCCCCGTTTCACTGATCTTCATTCTTGAATGCGTAGAATAATACCACCTCTTTAAACGCAAAACTCCCCCTACAGATCAACTGAAGGGGGAGTTTTAGACGAATGTACTGCTTTATCAGCTAAATTTGATCAGCTTTTGCGGTTCATACGATTTTCAATCAGGTCATCCACTACCGTTGGGTCAGCCAAAGTTGAGGTATCCCCCAATGCACTAAAATCATCTTCCGCGATCTTACGCAAGATTCGGCGCATAATTTTACCCGAGCGCGTCTTTGGCATTCCTGGTGAGAACTGAATCAAGTCAGGCGATGCGATGGGACCAATCTCTTTACGAACATGATTACGCAACTCTTTCATCAGTTCATCCGACTGTTCAAAACCTGCCTGAAGCGTCACGTAAACGTAAATCCCCTGACCCTTGAGGTCGTGGGGATAACCGACCACCGCAGCCTCAGCTACAGCTGGATGAGCAACCAATGCTGATTCAACCTCTGCGGTCCCCATACGGTGTCCAGAGACATTGATAACATCATCCACACGCCCTGTAATCCAGTAATAACCATCTTCATCGCGTCGCGCGCCATCACCCGTGGTGTAAACACCTTTATAGGTAGTGAAGTAAGTCTGCACGAAGCGATCGTGATCACCCCAAATTGAGCGAGCTTGTGAAGGCCAAGAATCCGTAATAACCAAGTTTCCGTCAGTAGCACCCGACAACTCGTTCCCTTCGGCATCCAACAACGCTGGCTGTACACCAAAGAATGGACGAGAAGCAGAACCAGGCTTAGCGGCTGTCGCGCCCGGTAAAGGCACAATCATGACACCACCAGTCTCCGTCTGCCACCACGTATCAACGATTGGGCACTTCTCTTTACCTACAACACGGTTATACCACTCCCAAGCCTCTGGATTGATTGGCTCACCCACAGAACCTAAGATGCGCAACGTCGAAAGATCAGAGTCGCCTAATACATCCTCACCCTGCTGCATTAATGCACGAATAGCGGTCGGCGCTGTATAGAATTGATTAACTTTATGTTTCTCAATAACACGACCAAAACGGCTGTTATCAGGGTAGCTAGGAACACCCTCAAACATCAACGTAGTTGCGCCATTTGCCAATGGTCCATAGACGATATAGCTATGACCAGTAACCCAGCCTACGTCGGCAGTACACCAGTAAATATCACCTTCTTTGTAATCAAACACGTACTCATGGGTCATGGATGCATAGACCATGTAACCCCCTGTTGTATGCTTCAGGCCCTTTGGCGCGCCTGTTGATCCGGAGGTGTAAAGAATAAAGAGAGGGTCTTCAGCACCCATCTCTTCAGCTGGACAATCAGCAGAAGCATTCGCGGTTATCTCTTCGTACCACTTATCACGACCGGCAGTCCACTCGACATCTTGCTCAACGCGGTTGACTACAATCACGGTTTTACAGTGGGCAGCAGCGGCTTCGTGAGTCAAAGCGATATCAACATTCGACTTCAGCGGTACAACTTTACCACCACGCAAAGAGTAGTTAGATGTAACCACAACTTTCGACTGAGCGCCTTCAATACGAGCAGCCAACGCTTCTGGTGAGAAGCCGCCAAATACGATGGAATGTACTGCACCAATGCGAGCACAAGCCAACATGGCTACCGCCGCCTCAGGGATCATAGGGAGGTAAAGCGTGACCACATCACCTTTTTCAACGCCTTCCGCTTTTAACGCATTAGCAAAACGACAGACACGCTCATGCAAATCGCGGTAAGTAATATTTTCGGACTCGCTTGGATCATCCCCTTCCCAAATAATGGCAACCTGATCACCACGCGTTTCTAAATGACGGTCAAGGCAGTTGTAAGCGGCATTCAACGTTCCGTCTTCGAACCATCGAATATCGACATTATGCGGATCAAAGGAGGTGTTTTTAACTTTCGTGTACGGTTTGAACCAATCGATACGCTTTCCATGCTCTCCCCAGAATGCATCAGGGTCATTCACAGACTGTTCATACATTGCTTCGTATTTTGCACTATCAATATGTGCCTGTGCCGCCACTTCTGGTCTGACTGGATATACCTTTTCACTCATGGTGATGCCCTTAGCTTGCTTGTTTTAATTATTGAGTCGGCATTTTCGCCTGTTCTTATTATGTTCTTTATCATGCAGACAAAGCCGACTTACAGACTAGTTTTATACCCAACTGAAAGCTACACTCTGAATTAGACATTGGTCTATTTGGGCACATCCAATGGTATTACATAAACCATAAGTTTTTGTTATTTAATGATTTATTAAGAGTCATTCCTAGACTTTTAAGAGCGAAGCAAGCTATCCAGATCGATACCTGCATCTCGTATACGTGCTAATTTATACCTAAGTGTTCTGGGGCTAATAGCCAACCGTTCCGCCGCCTCTTTCCGGCTTCCTCGCGTTGCTTTCAGTGCTTCTATAATCAACTGAAATTCATGCTGCCTTAGATCACTACCTAGCTTACCCGCTTCATCTTGCATCACCTTTTCAGATACGCTTCCCTGCTCTTCTTGAGCAACTTGACTCATGCTAATAGCACCGCTGATCATATGAAGATCACTTGGGAGTATTAAGCTTCCCGTTTGCAATATCAGTGCTCTTTGCATGACATTATCCAGTTCCCGAACATTACCCGGCCAGGTGTGTTGTTTAAGTGCCAACTCAGACTCAACACTTAGAGAAACAGATTGTCGCTTCATTTTTTTACAATATTTATCCAAGATCTGCTTCGCCAGCGGCACAATATCAGCCGGCCTTTCCCTCAAGGGCAACCACTGTAATGGAAAGACATTTAACCGATAGTAAAGATCTTCCCGAAACCTGCCTTCAGACACATAGTCTTCCAGCAACCGATTGGTGGTTGCCAAAACACGCACATCTAATTTGATAACACTGCGACCACCGACACGCTCAACTTCCTGCTCTTGTAGAACACGGAGTAGCTTTGCCTGAAGCCCTAAATCCATCTCTGTCACCTCATCAAGCAACAGGGTACCGCCATTCGCCTGTTCAAACTTGCCCGGTTGGCTGGCTACAGCACCGGTAAAAGCGCCTTTTTCGTGGCCAAACAGCATCGCTTCCAACATATTCTCAGGAATAGCAGCACAATTGATCGCAATGAAAGGTTCGGCTGATCGACTGGAATGTTCATGAATATAACGGGCTAATACCTCTTTACCTGTACCCGATTCTCCCGTAATCAATACTGTTGAATCGGTTGCAGCAACACGTCGAGCTAGCTGTAGCAATTGTTTACTCGTTAGTTCTTCAGCAATCGGCTCGCTGGCACTGTTACCACTGCCAAAAGCAAACTGCTGAACAGCACTGATGAGCGTATCAGCATCGAAAGGCTTTAATAAATAATCCACAGCGCCATGACGAATAGCATCAACTGCTTTGTCGACTTGTCCATAGGCGGTAATCAGTAAAAAAGGGATAGCCGGGAACTGCTCACGAACGTACTCCAGAAGCGCATGCCCATCCATCCCTGGCATGTTGACATCTGAAACCACCATATCGACCACACTTTCTTTTAGGCGGACGACAGCGGCTTCTCCATCCTCTGCTTCGATCGTGCTAATACCCGCAAGCTCCAATGTATCAACCAGCGCTTCTCTAAGATCCAGATCATCTTCAACAACCAGTACCGTGACCGACATTTAATTACCCTGTTCCATTTTTATGTAAGGCAGATATAACTGAGCGGCTGTACCCTGCCCCGGCTCAGACTTAATATCAAAACGCCCACGATGGGCTTTGGCCACCACTTGGGCTACCGCCAAACCAAGTCCTGTACCATGGGACTTAGTGGTAAAAAAAGGCTGCATCGCTTGCTGTATTAGCTCAACGTCCATTCCAGGGCCTTGATCAACCACCTGAATTAGCAGGTTATCGCCATCAACTGAGATATGTATTTTGATTGTCTTTTGCGTTCCTGATGCCTGAAGCCCGTTATTCACTAAATTTAGAATAGCACCGATCAGCACTTCCTGATTACATTGCAACTGATATCCCGGTGCCTCATTGACCAAATCGCAGTCCGCATCAAACTGCGCAAGCGGAACATCCAAGGCATCATCAATAGCTTGTAGCAACGCATCTGTAGTCAAATACTCCTCTAGCTTAGTTTCTCCACGCGCAAACACCAACATGTCGCTCACTTGCTGTTCTAAATGCGTCAATCTGGACTTAACTTTCGCTGCAAACTTCATACGCTGAGCTTCAGTAATAGAAGTAGCGGTAAGGTGACTTGTATACAACATAGCCGCGGATAATGGGGTACGGATTTGATGAGCCAATGAAGCCATCATTCTGCCCATTTCAGAAAGGCGTTGATACTGGGATAAGCGGGCTTGAAGCAAGCGTGTTTCTGTTTGATCCGTAAGAAGGACCAACTGCCCAGGTTCATCTGCCATCGCTTTTGTCAAAATACTGACGCGCCGGCCATCTTTCAGTGATATTTCGTGGCCATCATCACTTTTAGGGGCAAAACTGCGCTGAATAACCTGCATCCACAACTCCCCCATCAGAGGTGTTCCTAGTAACCCTTCTGCTGCAGGATTACACAGCGATATACTGCCGTGATTATCGATCAACACCACACCGGCGGGAATCAAGTCCAGTAACTGCCGCATCCTAACCGCCAACAAGTCACCATGCGCCATCTCTCGATCCCGATCCTTACCTGCATGCTCCAGTTGTCGACGAGTCTCTTCAAGCGCTTGCTGAGTTTCTTTCAGTTGCTGCTTTAGAATATCAATCTCTGTCATGCGTCAGCCTGCCGCTGAATACCATACTTACGCATTTTTTCCACTAGCGTTGTTCGGCGTATCGTGAGTAGTTCCGCTGCCCTAGCCACCACGTAACCAGTGCGTTCAAGGGATGAGACGATTAGTGAACGTTCTAAACTCTCCAGATGCAGCTTAAGATCAATTCCGGCTTCGGGAAGGGTTGCGATACCTGTACTATTTATTTTCCCTGCTGCAGAACTCTCTGAGCCTTCGACTAAACGATCTAAAAGAATATCCGAATCTAATGTAAAACTTCCCTGACTTTGGTATCGGCCGGGCTCAGGCTCAGCGATATGACGACACTTCTCTGGGAGCTCAGATACGCCAATCACGCCATCAGGATGCATAATTGCCAATCGTTCAACAAGGTTTGCAAGCTCTCGGACATTTCCTGGCCACGGATGCTGTTGTAACGAATCTAACGCCGAGGCATGAAACCGTAAGCGCCCCAAACCATTGTTTTCCGCTTGTTGGGCAAGTGCATGCAAGAGCATCGTAATATCATCTCGTCGTTCTCGTAGCGGGGGCGTTTCGATAGGGTAGACGTTCAATCGATAATAAAGGTCTTCCCTAAAATCCCCTGTTTCGATCATCGACTCTAAATTTTTATGGGTAGCGGCAATAATGCGAACATTCACATCAATGGTTTTTGTGCCACCTACACGTTCAAAACAGCGCTCTTGCAACACGCGCAATAACTTAACCTGCATCGCCAGCGGCATATCACCAATTTCATCTAGAAACAACGTGCCCCCATCAGCCATTTCAAAGCGACCAATACGCGCACTCACTGCCCCAGTAAAAGCACCTTTTTCATGACCGAAAAGCTCACTTTCCAGAAGCTCCGGTGGTATAGCGCCACAATTAACAGGAACAAAAGGAGCAGAAGCACGTTTTGATAAGTCATGAAGACTGCGTGCCACAAGTTCTTTACCGGTACCTGACTCCCCTGTAATTAGTACATTGACATCCCGATCAACGACTCGGGCCATCACTTTTTTTAGTTGACCCATAGCAGGGCTTTGCCCGATTAACAACGGAAAGCGTATATTTGCTGATAGACCATCCTTGCCTTTACCCTGTAAAACCTGAGCCTCATGAAGCAAATCCGTAAGCGTACTCTCCGTCAACGGTGTATCAAGTACACGTACTAACTGCGTTTTCGACAATTCACTTAGCAGCTCTACATCATCCCACTTCTCAAGCAGACATAAAGGCGTACATTGTACATCGTTACGAAACGACGCCATCAACTTCTCCAGAGACACAGGCAACGAACAGCAACCAATCAACGCTATTTCGGGGAACCGCTCAGCAGGCTGCTGAAACCAATCAACAAACGTCAGTATGCGATGAGAAACATTCAGAAACGTAAAGATAGTACTCAACGCCTCACGACGTTGGTCATTATCATCGACTAAGAGAACCGTCACATTGTTAGATACAGGCATAGGTCAAAAAACAAGTCATTTTTTTGACATACTAGCAGAAAGGAAAGAATACACAATCAGTGCAAATCGAAAAGCGCCAATGAATTGGCTTTTTTAAAAAAAAGAAGAGGAAGAGTAAAGCACCTCCCTCCTTTTAAAAATTCTAACTATTTATTTCCATTGCAGACCAGCCTGACTTGACCTCCAATAACAAATTCATCACTTCCTGAACTTTTTCTTGGTCGTTATTGCGGTTAGCCTGAATCAGTGTGCGTACCATATAGTCATATAGCGCGTCTAAATTGCTGGCAATCTCTCCGCCTTTCTCATGATCTAAGAAATCTTTTAAGCCCAGAATAATATCGTTGGCTTTGTTCAATTGAAGAGTGCGCTCACCAATGTCTTTTCGCTCAATTGCGCCCTTAGATTTTGCTAAGGCCGTTAACGCACCATCCAATAACATACCAATCAGTTCTTTCGGAGAGGCCATCTCCACAGAGGCTCTCAGGTCTACACTTTTATACTGCTTTAAAGCACTTAGGTTAACGCTCATTTCTTCTATTACTCCAAAAAGCGAGACTCAAATGGATACTTAATTGTTGGACGCTGTAAACGGTAAGCGATCGAGAATACCGTTTAGCGAGTCACCCGTCTGCTGTAAACTGGCAATGATCCGTTCCATGGCCAGATACTGTTCAGTAAGACGAGACTCGTAGATTGTCATTTTACGATCAAGGTTCTCTTGATCATTGACAATACCATCCAGCTGCTTGTTTATATTTTCTTCGCGGGTATTAATAATGCCAGAACCAGATAAGAAGCTATCAATCAAACTGGTTAATTCACCCGCCAAACCACGAGAATACGTGATACTAAAAGCGCCAGAAGCACCCTCTTTTACTGTCAAATTCAATCCGTAGGGGTCTGAATCAATTTTTGGTAGAAGCACATTCCCTGAACCAAACGCAGTTTCACCATTAATCGTACCTGCGACATCAACGCCACTGGTAGACGCCGATGCCGTAGATAAACCGGTTTGCGCAGCAAAATCAGCACCCGTCGCATCAAAGCTAACCTTAGACGCAGATCCATACTCCCTAGACACCAGCTGTAACTCGCCACCAGGAGCAACAATCACATCAACAAAGGCTTTTGCTTCTTTTAACGTATCATCATTATTAATAAGGGATTGTAATTCCGCTCTCAAACTTTCAGCGGTTGTAAAGTCACCTGATAAGGTTAAGGATGATGAGGTCGTACCATCCACAGTCACACTAAAAGAGAAATCGCCAGCTGGCGTATCTGCAGTGTTGAAAGCAGCAAAAGCTGTATCCCCGATCACTGATCCCTTACTCGGTGCTGTGCTGATACTACCGGAGTAAGTACCAGGCACTGTTTTGGATGCGTAACTACCAATGGATACGTCAACACTACTTGAAGTAGATGAGGTCTGCGGAGCAAAGAGGGACGCCACTTGCTCAAAATTATCTTTAATAGCCGCACTAAAATCTTTATCAACAATCTCAAGCGTGCCATCTAGCTTAGTGCGAATGCCCACATTGGTTAACGCATTAAAGTCACTGACGCCAGGCACCGCAGCTGTAATGACCGAACGAATACGGGCAATCAAACTTTTGGCCGTGCCGTCGGTTGCCAAATCACCACGGGTAGTTTGGTTCGTTTCGGCATCTTTCGACACGCCGGTAAGTGACTTAGCGGTTTCAAAAAAAGTGTTGTAAGCTTCTATAAAATCACGAATCGCTTGCTCACCAGTGTTTTTATCCTCAGACACCGTAAAGGTAAACTTCTCACCGGGACTCGCCTTATTGAGCGTAAACTCAAGCCCTGTAATCACATCATCAATATTATTGGTTTCACGATATACCGTTAAACCATTGAGTTGTACTTTCGCATCTTTACCTTGTTGAGTTTCAGTCACATTGGCGTAATTAGCTGCATTAAATGCGAAAACATCTAAACTTGGATCGTCGCCAGTGACTTCCAATGCATTGTGAGCGCCCGATGGTGCAGACATCATCAGCTGATAACTGCCATCCACCAGCAATACCGACGCTTGCACATCAGAATCCTGCTCATTGATTTTATCAGCAATATCTTGAAGCGAATCTTCCGCTAATACCTCAATACTCAATGAAGTCTGTTTTTCGTTTTCAGCAAAGGAAACGGGATTATCGCCAGCATCATAGGTCCACGTTCCCAAACGAATCGTCAGGTTTCCTGTAGCCCCTATACTGGCATCCTTATCGCTGTAGGTAGTATTTGATGCCAGTGAGTGCGCCTGTGCAACATTTTCCACTTCAATTTGATAGGTACCCGTTTGAGCATCCGCAGCCAAGCTACTAGGGGTAATGACATCCGTTTCGGGGAAAGAGACTGAACGCGAATTAAACGTGTCGTTATTAGCAAGAGGAGCCAGTATATTTTTGAACTCCGAAAGGCTGCTCTTTAACGTGCCATAAGCAGATATTTGAGCATCTAGTTGCTCTTTCTTAGAGTCTAATCGCTGTTGCTGGGGCGCTTTCTCAAGCGAGACCAGATCTTTTACTAGCTTTGTGGTATCGATACCCGAACCACCTCCTAGTGCGGAAACGATATTGGTATCCATAACCCCTCCCCCATGCTCGTTATTGCGGTGTGAAACTATAGGCGTAGTTTACACTGGATTAAGCACGATCATTAAATATTAAACCTAGCATACCTTCTATGTGCTTCGTCAGTTTTAGTGTTTCTTCTGAAGGAAATTGCCGAATCACTTCCTGGGTTTGCTTATCCATAACTTTGACGACGACATTATCGGTATCTTTATCGACAGAAAAATTCAGATTACGTTGCCCGTTTTGCATAAACTCGTTCAGTTTATCCACAACAGCCTGAACTTCCTCTACCGACATCTCTTGGCTTTGCTTCACCTGCTCTACTGCTTGAATAGCCTGTTTTTGCTGCTCTGCTGCATCAGGTTTAGCTTGATGTGTCTGCTGCGATGCCGTTGTTTGTACCGCGGCAGCAACATTGGTTGCATTCATTGATTCTACTGACATGTGACACCCCCTTAACCAAAAATCCCCCACCAGCGGTGGTGAGGGATTTTAACTGGTATGCTTAGCTCCCGATTAAACTTACTGGAGCAGTGACAGAACCTGCTGAGGTGCCGCGTTAGCCTGAGCCAACATTGCAGTACCTGCCTGCTGTAGCACCTGTGCACGGGACAGTGCAGCAGATTCAGCAGCGAAGTCAGCATCTTCGATTCGTGAACGGGCTGCTGCTACGTTTTCAGATACGTTAGACAAGTTGTTCACCGTGAAGTCCAAACGGTTACTGACCGCACCCAAGTCACCACGAGTAGAGTTGATCTGCTCTAGCGCGTTGTCGATGATACCAATCGCTTTCTGAGCACCCGCAGCTGTTGAGATATCTAAGCTGCTGATAGACGCACCAAAAGCACCACCAGCTTGCCCATTTGAGTCAATTAAACCCGTTTTAAGTTTAGCCGCTGCTTTCTCCGCAGCAGTACCATTATTGGCATGCTCAACGCTAATTGGATTACCGTTTTCGCTAGTTAACTTAATACCACCTTCAACTACAGAACCATCAGCAATAGCAGCCGCGGCTCCTGTACCCTCTGTGATCTCAACACCCTCACCAGCTGCATCAGCTACCGCCGTTGTACCACCTGCGTCATCATCCGTGAAAGTAATGGAGCTCACATCACCTTCTAAAATAACACGAGTACCAGATAAGCTAGCAGTTAAACCAGTAGCATTTTTCACCGCTGCCACATTGAATGCATCAACAACATCTTGAGTTGATGTAGCAGAGCCCCAATCTACAGCAGTACCATTCACCATCGCATTACCAGCAATGTTAGCGAAATCCACACCGTCAAAGTCAATTGCCACACTTGAGAAAGCGGTCGCTTTTACTCCACTCTCATCACTAACAGCATTTATTGCATCAACTTTGTCCTGCAAGCCACCAGACTCACTGGCACCAACTGCGACACCATTAATGGTCAAATCACCCAGCGCTAAAGCGTTACCATCAACAGCTACACCTTCAATCTCCCCTTGAACATCATTCTCTCTAAAGCCCAGATCATCCAATTGAGCTAAAGTACCTGAAGAACCTCTAGTAATCTCAATCGGATCACCATTATCAGAGTTTAGTACGATTGATGCATTTTCATTATTCATGGTACCAGTAGAGGCTGCCACATCAGTAAACGCTATACTAGCCGCATTTTGTGCAGAAATAGTCAATTTACCATTATCATTCAAATCAGCAGAGATTAATCCGCCACCTTGCTCGTTCAGCTTATCAACTAGACCCTGCATATCTTCAGTATCTGTGATAGTGATCGCCGCGCTTGTTCCATCGAGCTTATTAACTGTAACTGTAAACTCTTCACCTTCAGCAAGCACACCATCACCGATGGTTTCAGCCGTTGATGTAGCTAATGTACTCGCTGTAACACCGTTCACATTGGCGTTAATCTTATTGATTAGTTCATCAGCATCATCCGCCGCACCGTCGAACGTTTCACCCTCTGCCATGATGGATTGACCATTAATCAAAACATCATTATGACCTAATTCAGCAGCACCAGTTAAACTAGCAAGATCAGAAGCACCGCCGAGTAGATCTACGCTAGTCGAACCCATACCCAGCGTTTTGGCATCCATAGCCTGAATTTTCAGCTCGATCGTTTGATTAGCTTCAGAACCAACCTGTAGATCTACTTTACCCAAGGAGCCGTCAAGGATGTTCAGACCATTAAATGATGTAGTTTCTGCGATACGATCCAGCTCAGATACCAGCTGTTTAACCTCGGCGTTCAATGTGCCACGGTTACCAGAATCGTACGTACCGTTGGCAGACTGAATAGACAGTTCACGCATACGTTGCAGGATGTTAGTAGACTCATCCAGTGCACCTTCTGCTGTTTGAATCAGAGAGGCACCATCGTTTGCGTTACGAATCGCTTGGTTCAAACCACGAACCTGAGATGTCATACGGTTAGAGATGGACAGACCCGCTGCGTCATCTGCCGCAGAGTTGATACGTTTACCACTTGTCAAACGCTCCATCGAGGTGTTCAGTTCGTTCTGAGACAGAGTCAGATTACGCTGAGCGTTTAGGGACATAATGTTTGAGTTAATTACCATTGCCATGAGATTTCTCCTCATATCAACCAGGTCTGACTGGCTGCTTTAGTGTTCATTTCCGGCTTCGTAATGCGCTCTCGTTACCGGCTATGATTCAGTTATCGACCAATTTAAAAGATGCTTTAGTATTTCTTTTTTGTTTCTTATGTGGCAGCGTTCTGCCTCGGTTATCTTTTATATCGGCCCATGACCGCGTCCCTTTAGGAAAAATTCAAAAGGAGTGTCTGATGATTAACACACTTTCTAAAGCACTTGAAATTACAAAGAAAATTGAAGCTGCTTGTGGGCAAAGCGAGTGGCCTACAGTAGAGAAATTGCAGTTTGAGAGAGAGGTTCTTGTTAGGAAAGCGGCACAACAGCCACTACCGGAATTAGAAACGGATCAGCAAAAAGTCCGGGAAATAACTGAGTTAATTCGCTCAATAGACCAAACTATTTTTCAGTCTGTAGAGGCACACCAACAATCTTTGGTTAAGGAGAGACAACAAGCCAACCGCGGAAAAAAAATGAGTAAGGCTTACCAGTCCAGTGGAAGGTAAGCCTTAGCTATATAGTCTAACGCAGGTAATTGAAAAGCGATAACTGAGACACACGCCCAAATGTCGCTTGAGCTGCCTGTAGCGTTGCTTCTTCAAGCTTAAACTTACTAATCACTTCAGCCATATTGGCATCTTCAAGCGTAGACAGCGCTTTTTTAGTAAAAAGCTCAAAGTCTAAATTAGAGCTACTAATACTCTCTAAGGTTTTAAGACGGCTACCTAGAGTTGCCCGCGCTTCTACATTTCTATCGGCGGCTTGACTGAACTGTTCTAAACCCGTGGCAATGGCTTCAGATAACGCCCCTCTATCAGCATTGCTTTTTATCGGATTTGCCAATACTTCGGCCAAATCTGCCGCCACATCCAAGAGGGTTTTCTTCTCTGCCGCTACGTTGATAGTAATGCTGTTAGCCGTCATGTCTGCCGGTTCATGCAGTTCAAATGACATCCCAAGCAAATTCACCTCAAGCGGCGTTGTAGAAAGATCACCCGCTGGAATATTCGTGATGTCATTGCCATCTGTATCTTTTACAGGGTTACCCCCACTATCTACGACACTGTACTGAAAAGCCGGAGCGACTCCTGTCACCGTTAGGGTGATATCACCCAACCCCTGTGTTGCTTCACTAAATTGGGTTTCTGCTGCCAGTGTTTGAAACTCTGCCACGCGGATAAAAGGCTCACTTGCTGCCAGTTCAGCGTTATATACTGCCTGTCCCGTTAGCTCAATTTTCAGCCGATCATCCACCGCATCAAAAAGATACTTACCTGAATCATTAGAAGGTACATAAAGCTCTGCGCCTACCTGTATTGACCGCTGCCCATCATCTCCGTTGTATTGATAGCGCCCATTGGCTAGCGCTTCATAGGGTTTAGTCGTACCTTTACTGCCTGCAAACAGATATTCTCCCTCGGAGTCCTGAGTATTCATCAAGCCGGCTACATACTGCGTCAGTTGCGTCAGTTCTTTTGATATAGATAAGCGATCTTGATCATTCAAAGTAACACCGCCCGCTTGAATGGTTAGCTCGCGCATACGGTCCGTAGCTATATTAATATCATCAAGAATAGAGTCTTCAAGCTCTAAACGCCTCTGAGTAACATTGATGTTGTAATCAAATTTTTCATACTGTGCGAGCTCTCTCTCCAGCTTCACAACTTGCGCTGCTGCCACAGGGTCATCTGAAGGCTTCAAAAGTCGCTTCCCTGTCGAGATTTGATTTTGCAGATTCGCTATCTCAGATTGCTTATTCTGCATTTGATCAATAGAACGAAGGTATTGTTGCTGGGTTGAAATACGCATCTTTCATACCTCCTTAAATGCTATTCAACAGGGTATCAAACAAAGTTTGCGATGTGCTTATCAGCTGAGCTGAAGCTTGGTATGCCTGCTGAAACTGCACTAATTTAGCAGCCTCTTCATCCAAATTGACGCCAGAGACACTCGATTTTGCGGTAACTGTGGAGTCCAGCACTGCTTTATTCGCATCAACACTAATACGTGCAGTAGCCGTTCTTGTACCGACACGCTCCACCAAACTACCGTATAAATCCTGATAAGCGCCACTATCAAAAAGATCAGTCTGCTGAAGATCTGATAACGTTAGCGCGTTGCGGTTATCTGAAAAACCATCTTTATTAAAGGTGAAGCTAAACCGATCACCTGGCTGAGGCTGGTTGCTAATTACAACGTCATAACCATCAAGCTGTATTGTTTCACCGGCGGTATAATTAATGGCTGCAAGCGGACCAGCACCCAGATCGAGAACAACAGGGTTACTTGGGTTACTCATATCATAGATCGTATAGGTCATCACACTATTGGGTATATTCGAATCGGGCGCATTAAAGCGAATATCGACAGGGGGTGATAGCGCGAGTGGTTGATCAAATGAGGCGGCATCCGGGTCCGTAACCACAGCTTTAGCTACACCACTGCCTAAATTCTCTGTTCCCGCCGTAACCCTGACCGGCGATGCCAGTGCAAGTTTACGACCATCGTTCACCACCAGATTAAGATCTTCAGCACCATTACGCACGGGCTGAATCATAAACCGATCCCCTCGTGCTAGTGTCACTTGAGTACCAATAGTCACTTTCATACCATCGACAGAAAACGACAAAGTACTATTACCTGGATCTAGATAGTATTGGCCATCACCAACTGCAGCAATTCCTTGAACAACAGTAGGCGCTGTCACTTGGGAAAGCTCATGAATCTTTAGCTGCTTACCATCACTGTTTCGTATGAGCGTAATCTGGTTTTCACCGTCATATACCAACTCATAGTCTGTTGCTTTCAGTTTCGATATATCCGTTATCTCTACTCGTGCTGTCGATATATCAGACTGGTTATCTGATTGCGCCATGATACGGCTATATTGAAGATAAGGAGCGTTAATATCGCCATAAAGGTCACCGCCTAGCTGGTTATTAAGGTCCATACCTGAGCGATGTTGAGTATTCATGCTTTCGGCAAACCCTATTGCGATTCGCCCTAACTCATCACGTGCATCGTTGAGCGTTTCGTTTCGGTATTGAAGCAACCCACCAATACGCCCTCCACTTAGCTGGTCATTTACATTGACCTGATTACCCGCTACAACGAGTGATAATTCAGTTACAGACCGATCAGGGTCGCCCGGTGTAGCAATCATAGGGTTCGCACTAATACCTACGACCAGTGGCTGCCCATTGCCAACAAAAATACTAAACTCGTCCAGATCTTGTTGCTCAATCACCTTAATGCCGACCAACTCTGACAGCTGATTTGTCAGCTCCTCTCGTTGATCTCGAAGTTCATTAGCAGGGTTATTCGATGCAACAGCCACTCTAATTTTATTATTAAGATCAGCGATATTGGTTGCCAATGTTGTCACTTGACTGGCCAAATCCGATATAACTTCATTAATCGTATCGCTTTGCCGACGAATATTAGTGTCTAAATCATTGAAACGTTTTACTACAGCATCCGCTTCAGCGATAAACAGTTCTCGGTTGGGCATCGATACCGGATCATCAACCACATTCTGTAACGCACTAAAATAATTATCCAACGCATTGGATACGCTGGTCACTTCCGTCGCCAAAAGATCATCTAACTGACTAGCAAGCTCGGTAAAGGTAGAGCTTTGGTTGTAAGTGGACAGATCAGACCACAGCTGCTGCGTCAGGAATTTATTGGTAATCCGATCTATATCATCAATTTTAACCCCACTCCTATCAGGCAGGGTCTCAAAATTCGCCACCTGACGGCTGTAGCCCGGTGTATTTACATTTGAGATGTTTTGGCCTACCGTCGATAGTGCGGTTTGATTCGACCGTAATGCCTGAGTACCTAAGTTTAAGAGGCTAAAACTGGACATATGCTTTCTCCTGAGTGGGACGATGTCTGTTTTCGGCAGCCACTCTTGTTCATCTTATCTATAGCGGCAAACACCTAACCTTCTTTAACAGCGTTTAGATTCATGGCCGCTATTCGTCGCTCAAAGATATCGGTAATCTTTTCCGCATAGGATGGATCTGTTGCATAACCAGCAGCTTGCAACTCTTTTAGATAAGCTCTGGGATCGGATGCCATCTCTAACGCCTGTTGATAGCGCGGACTATTCTTTAAAAAATCAGCATAGTCTCTGAAGCTCTGCTCATACGATTGGTATGAGCGAAAGAAGGCCCTTTCTTTTTGTGCAACCCCATCTCGATATTCCAGCGTATTAACTTGAGCCCGCTCACCACCCCAACGCTTATCTGCTTTGATGTTAAACAGGTTGTAACTACTGTCGCCATTGACGTCTCGAATAATATGCTTACCCCATCCAGTCTCCAGAGCGGCCTGAGCCAATAAAACTTTGGGATCGACCCCTAACTCTTGAGCTACTTTTTCAGCTTGTGGCAATAAAGCGGTTACGAATGCCTCCGGCGACTCAAACTTTTGGGGTAATGATTCATTTTCTCGTGATGGTGCATTCTGAGCCCTATCAACCAGCCGGTCTAAAGCGTCTTCTATTGGAGTAACAGAAGGCGCTTGCTCTACTGGCTTCATAGCCCGACTTAGAACAACCGATGCGGCCGATACTGCACCCTGATCAAAAGCCCGATTCAGTAACTGCTCGGCTTCTGATAAAGGTTCTGATCTGTCGCGCTCTTGTTTATCCTGATCCATACGGACATCAAACTGCCGACTTAACTGACGCACTAACACATCAGCAAGCCCAACTCCTTGACTCTGCGACATCTCTGTCGTGAGCTGGCTATCTAACATATCCTGATAAAAGCGTACTTCACTGCTGTTAAATACGTTATCTTCACCAAAGGATTCGTTCGCATCACGCATGCTTTTAGTGAGCATACTCAAGAACATTTGCTCGAACTGTTGTGCAACTTGCTTAAGCGCCTCAGGCGTATCCGTTTTTGCCTGACGCTTTAGCTGCTGTAAGCTGCCTAAATCAGCATAAAACTGTGGGCTCTGCCCTGCATCACCTTTAATCACCATAATCAGATCACTATCAATTCAGCTTTTAGCGCACCGGCTTGCTTCAGTGCTTCTAAGATAGCCATAAGATCACCCGGCGCAGCTCCAACTTGGTTCACTGCTTCCACAATATCTTGTAATGATGTACCAGGCGAAAACTCAAACATGTGCCCTGACCCTTCATCGACTTCTATACCAGTTCTAGGCGTAATGACTGTTTCCCCACCGGCAAGCGCATTAGGTTGGTTGACGTCTAAATTCTCAGTAATGGCAACCGTCAGCCCACCATGTGTCACCGCAACGGGTGATACTCGAACATCCTGACCAATAACAATGGTACCGGTACGGGAGTTGATGATTATTTTTGCTACTTCTTTAGCGGGTGTAACCTCTAGGTTTTCCAGTACAGAAATAAAGGATACCCGCTGACCAGGATCTCTTGGTGCTCTAACACGAATGGAGGTTGCATCAATCGTCGATGCCGTATTCGCACCCAATAAACTATTGATCTCTTCGGCAACGCGTCTGGAAGTCGTAAAGTCAGGATGGTTCAAATTTAAAACCAAGCTATCACCATGGGCAAATGCATTAGGCACGGTACGCTCAACAGTTGCCCCATTTGGAATACGACCCACACTTGGTACGTTAACCGACAAACGGGAGCCATCACGTCCCTCTGCGCCAAAGCCGGAAACCACAAGGTTACCCTGAGAAATTGCATAGACTTGGCCATCAGCCCCCTTAAGCGGAGCCATCAATAAACTACCGCCTCGTAGGCTTTTCGAATCACCGATGGCAGATACGGTGACATCAATCGTTTGACCAGGCTTAGCAAAAGGCGGTAACTCCGCATGGATCGCTACTGCCGCTATATTTTTTGAGGAAGGGTTCGTCGTCGGTGGAATAGCCACACCGAAATTATTCAGCATATTACGAAACGTCTGAGAGGTGAAACTGGTTTTATCCCCCGTACCATCCAGACCGACTACCAGACCATAACCAACCAATTGGTTATTACGCACCCCTGCTACCGAGCTAATATCCTTAATCCGTTCAGCAAACACTTGGGAGGAAAAGAACAACACCAAAACTGATATAAAAAACTTGTTCATATTTACTCTCCTAGAAGGGCCACAAAGGACTAATAAAGAAACTCGATAACCATCCCATAACATTGGTGTCATGCACGCCCCCTGTACCACTATAACCAATACGCGCATCGGCAAGCTTTGTAGAAGATACCGTATTATCGGCACTGATATCCTGAGGTCTGACCATACCACTGATTTGGATATACTCATCGCCTTGGTTTAGAGTCAGCCACTTTTCACCACGTACCACCAACACCCCATTAGGCAAAACTTCATGAACCGTCACCGTAATATTACCATTCAGGCTATTGCTCATATCCGACTTACCTTCACCTTCAAAACTATTGGTGGACGCACCTCCACTATTAGCACTGATTGGAGCGCCAAACAGTGCAATGGGATTCCCCAAAACGGTTGCCTGAGGCAAGTTCACATTACTTGTTTTGTCTGCTGTGGTTTTCGCCGTTTTCGAGGATTGCGTCTGTTCGCTTAATACAATAGTAATGATATCCCCGACACGATGGGCGCGCCCATCACTGTAGATATTCATACTCGTAGAGGCGTTAAAAATGGCACCGTTAACCGGTTTTGGTTGCTGTAATTGCTGAGGAGCTACCGGCGCGTAATACGGTCGATTCGGTTGCACAGGTTTATTGACACATCCCGCTAAGATCGATGTAGCAACCATTAAGAAAATAAACCGAAGTGACATTTTCAACCTACCTCTATTTAAAGCTGCTGTGTTACAAACGAGAGCATCTCATCCGCAGTCGAGATCACTTTAGAATTAATCTCATATGCCCTTTGCGTCGTAATCATATTGACCAACTCTTCAACCGCATTAACATTCGACGCTTCTAACATCCCTTGACGAACAATACCTGTCCCCGCTTCGCCAGGAGCAGCTACCTGTGGTGCACCACTGGCTGCTGTTTCGGTGAATAGATTTTGACCTATCGCTTGCAAACCGGCGGGGTTCACAAAATCAGCAATCTCTAACTGAGCAATTTGTATTGGGTTTGGATCACCTGCTACAACTACCTCGACGATACCATCGACGCCAACTGTAAAGGTCTGAACTTCGGCAGGCAGAGTAATAGCAGGCTCCAACAAATAACCTTCAGCTGTCACCAGCTCATTATCACCATTCAAGTGGAATTGACCGTTTCGGGTATAGCCTAAATCCCCATTAGGCATCGTAACTTGAAAGAAACCTCGACCACTGATGGCAACATCAAAAGGCTCCTCAGTAACCTGAATTTCACCCGTTTGAAATAGCTTCTGAGTGCCTACAATTCTGACACCATTACCGAGCTGTAACCCTGATGGCAACTGAGTCTCTTGTGTGGAGTCAGCACCTGGCTGTCGTTTGATTTGATAAAGTAGATCTTCAAAGACCGCACGGTCCTTCTTAAAACCAACCGTACTGACGTTAGCCAAGTTATTCGCTGTGACTTTTAAGGAGGTATCCTGAGCGGATAAGCCGGTTTTTGCTACAAATAATGCGCCGTGCATACGTTATCCCCTACCCTTATCCTAACTGAAGAATTTTAGTTGCCGCTGTTGAGTTCTCTTCAGCGTTCTTCATCATCTTTATATTCATTTCAAACTGTCTCGACAAACTGATGATACTCGTCAGCTCATGGACTGCATTGACATTACTGGACTCAAGATATCCAGAGCGCAGCCTGATATTTAAGTCCGGTGGTTGTGGTAAATTACCATCGACATGCATTAAACCATCCGGGCCTTTATAACTTGTCTGCTTATCCAAATTAACAACTTTAATACGATCTATAATGGCGAGTTCAGCGGCGGCTTCGCCCAACGGGCGGATGGTGATCGTGCCATCCGTACCAATATCAATCTGCTCAGCTGGCGGAATAACAATAGGAATCCCACCATTACCCATAACCGGCAAACCACTGCCTGTAACCAACTGATTAGCGGCATTGATCTGCAGCTCCCCTGCACGGGTATAGGCTTCATTGCCATCAGCACCAACCACCGCCAACCAGCCACCATCTTCTACGGCAATATCCAAAGATCTACCGGTTTCAATAAAAGTACCTGTCGTAGTATCCGTCGCTGGGCGCTCCGTCATCGCATAAACACGCGAAGGCAGCCCCTCTCCAAACACTTGCATAGCACGGGCTTGAGCCAAGTCAGTTTTAAAACCAGTCGTATTCGAGTTCGCCAAATTATTTGCATGGGCCTGTTGAGCCAGCATATTCTCGCGGGCTCCACTCATGGCGACAAAAACAACTTTATCCATACCGTTTACCTGACTCTCTTGGTTTGCCGTTTTATTAATACCTCAAGCTACTGCAATCCATATGCCAAAAAAAGAGCCGCTTAAGCGGCTCTTTTTTCTAGAACAAATTAACCATTAAATCTGGAGGATTGACTGAGTCACCGTGTTCAGTGTTTCCAATGTTTTTGAGTTCGCTTGGAAGTTCCTCTGCGCTTCGATCAACTTAACCAACTCAGCTGACAGGTCCACATTGGATTGTTCCAACGCAGCTGAACGCAAAAGGCCATTTAGCCCCGTTCCTGGAGGGTTAAGAATAGCGTTACCTGACGTCAACGTTGCTGTCCATTCAGTATCACCACTAGGCTGCAAACCTGATTGGTTTTCGAAAGTTGCCATCGCGACAATTCCCAAAGCTTGGTTTTCACCGTTACTGAAGGAAGCCATCATCTCACCATTTGCACCGAAAGATACCCCGATCAAATCACCTTTAGTATAGCCATCCTGTACTGAAGATTTGATGATGGAAGCAGAAGCAAATTGTGTAGATCCAGCAATATCTAACTTAATCTCTTTATTAGGATCAGCTGGGTCAGCACCTTGGATAGTCAGTGTTGGGACAGCAGACCCTGCGCGTACTTCCTGACCATTAATACCCGACAACAGACCATTAGTGGAGTCAAACTTAATAATCACAGGGCCAGGTTCCGTACTGGTGCCAAACCCGGGATCCTGAACCTTACCAATATCCAACGCCTCTTCACCATTTAGGTAAGCGTACATGCGATAAACACCGTTATAGGAATTATCCCCCTCTATACGGAAATCTGTATTCTGAAAACCCTGCGCATCTACATTAGCGGCATCAAACAACTGGTTGCCGGTGTCATCTTTAACTAACAACGTTGATGGGCCTAAATTATCAGGATCGACTTCCGGCTTGTATTCAATACGCAAAGCACCATTAGCACCCTGAGTCGCATCAAAACTGATCGACTTAATTAGCGGGTTCGCTTCTATGATTTCTGACTCACGATCACGAATAGCCAAGGCCATCTGTTCGGAAGACCAAACATTTTGCCCTGTCGTAAAAGTCACAGGCACACCAGACACTTCAACTGTGAACTGTGTCTGAGCAGGATAGGTTGCAGAAGTAAACTCAAAAAAGTGTTTCTCGTTACTGTCAACAAAACCTTCAGGCTGTATCGTTGCTGGTGCCAAAGCAACCGGGGTTGCCGCTTGGTCAGTAACAGATAACTCACCATAACCCAATGAATCAGCCGCACGAAGTACCCTTAACGTTCCTGCTGGTGCATTTGCTGCATCCGGATAGAACTCAACTGCGAAAATACGTGGATCTGCTTGCTGCAACTCCTCAAGCTTGGTACCGGATAAGCGCCAAATCTCCTGTGCACCACTACCAGCAGTCGTTGTCACAACTTCAAAGGGGGCAGCTACCGTGGCCGGAGCTGCATCATCCACATTAACATCAATTCCAGAAATACGAATTGCCGCGCCATCAGTTGTATCGTATTGCTGAAACTCTTGCTCGGGTCGCTGCTCTACAAAGTTATATTTAATGGTATGTTCATTACCTAAGCTGTCAAATGAGCGAATTGTTGTACTGTAGGTGAACGAGGAGGGTTCGTTTTTATCGTAGACCGGCAGCAGCGTTGTCGCATCATCTCTGGAGTCAATGTTAAAAGAGAGCCCCATACTTTCCGTTGCTTTAGGTGGACTCTCTTTTTGTGTAACCGCCAAATCGCCGATAGGGAGACGGTTACCTTCACCATCTAAACCATACCCCTGCAAAAATTTGCCGCTCTTAGAAACAATGAAACCGTCTTTATTCAGTTCGAATGCACCCGCACGCGTGTAAGTAACGCCGCCTTGACCATCATCTAACTGAAAGAAGCCAGACCCATTTATCGCCAAATCCAGATTGTTATTAGTAAATTCAATCGTCCCCGCACTGAAATCCTGAGCGATATCAGATACCGTAACGCCTGAGCCTGCCGTGTTACTAGAGCCAGCACCGACGACTGCCGTTGCATAGATATCGCCAAATTCCGTACGAGATGATTTAAAGCCGACTGTACTTGAGTTTGCAATATTGTTACCCGCCACATCAAGCATAGTTGATGACGCCTTTAAACCGGTAACTGCAGTATTAAAACCTGCCATAACTATATCCTCTCATTAACCTATCTGCTTGATGTCATTGATATTTACAGCACCAACATCTGTATTCACTTTCATGCCAATACCATTTTGGCCCAAAGACACACTGTTTACGGTATGCCCTATGTAGCTTTCAACAGCCTGGTACTTACCTTCTGCATCCGTCCCCTCAACCAGAACTCTATATTTGCCTGAAGGCAATCCCTCTCTTGACCAGCTAAAGTTATGGTCTCCAGCCGCTTGAGCGCCTAAGGACCAACCATCCACAACAGCCCCTGTTGAATCCTGAATCGTCACACGCACGTCACTAACACTGGTCGGCAATGAGAAAAGCCCCTTCACCTGCCCGCCTTCAGAAAGCATAGCCTGATCCGTTTTCACAAAGGCTTGCTGCCCAACCATCGAAGATGCTTGTAATGCAGCCTGACTTGTCATCAAAGCATTACTCATATCAGTGACTGATTTATTGAGCGTGTTAATACTCTCAACCGTACTCATACTGGATATTTGCTGCATAAAATCGGTAGTATCAGCTGGACTGGTAGGGTCCTGATTTTGCAGCTGTGCAATCATCAACTTCATGAACATTTGGCTGTCTGACTCTGCCTGCGTAGGCTGATTAGATGCCGATCTGTTTTGCTGATTTATCTGCTCATATACAGACGTTGCACTGTTAACACCGTTGATATCCGCCATCATGCGACCTCAACTTATTTATTTACTGACCCAGCGTCAGCACACGCTGCGCCATCTGTTTTGCGGTATTCATAATCTCTGCATTAATCTGAAAAGATCGTGAAGCCGTGATCATATCTGCCATCTCTTCCACAACATTTACATTGGGATAATGGACATACCCCCTATCATCAGCCATTGGATGAGAAGGGTTATACTCGGTTCTTAATGGCGCATCACTTTCAACGATGCCTGCCACATTAACACCCTGCCCAGGTACTAGACCTGCGTCTACATCAGTAATTTGCTCAAGGGTAGGCGCTTTTAATTCAAACACCGGTTTGCGTGCTCGATAGGTTTCATCGACACTCGAGCTGATGCTCTCGGCATTTGCCAAATTACTCGCCGTGGTATTCAGACGAATGGTCTGCGCACTCATGGCAGAACCCGCAATATGAAAGACATTAGCCAACGACATAATTATTCACCCTTAATAGCTCTTGTGAGACCTTTAAACTTTCGATTTAGAAAATCAAAAGAGGCCTGATAACCCAGCGCATTTTCAGTGTATCGAGCCATCTCTTCCTGAACTTCGACAGTATTACCATCGACCGCCGGTTGAGAAGGAACCCTGTACATCAGATCTGCAGCGAAGTCAGGATGAATGACCGAGGTGCTGTGCGCCGCATCCGTAACTGCCATTTTTAATGGTTTTTGCACCGCACTGACGCCCTGAAGTACACTTTTAAAGTCGATATCACGCGCCTGATAATGAGGTGTATCAGAATTGGCAATATTATTTGCTAACACCTCAGCACGCCTTTCGCGAAGCGCTAATGCGTCATCATGTATTCCCAAAGCTTTATCAAATGAAATTGTCATAACATTCCTCACTATCTTGCCAAGGAATTAGCAAACACTATGCCATTTAAAGAAAAGCTCCGTAAATAGGGAGGATTAACCGAAGCCTATACAATAAGACACAAAAAAAGCGGCAACTGAGTGCCGCTTTTTGCCGGTCGGTAATTTAGATCGCTTGGTATATAATACCCGGACGGCAATGAATCATTTTATATTTATCCGACAAGCCCGACAAAGACTCAGACGCGCCTAGTAGAAGGTAACCCCCTGGCACCAGCTGTTTGTGCATTTTCCTGAGTATTTCTAACTTCAATTCCGATGAGAAATAGATCAGTACATTCCGGCAGAAAATAATATCGAACTGGCCTAACGAGGTGTACTGACCTAAAAGATTAATACTTTGAAACCGAACTCTAGACTTGATTGCGGGACTGACTGTCCAACTACCATCCGGGTTTGCACGAAAGTGCTTTTGCAAACGCTCTTTATCCAAGCCTCTCCCTAGCGCAAGCATCTCATATTGAGCAGCACGCGCTTGCTGCAGTGCACTTGCAGAGATATCAGTAGCTATAATTTCTTCACCAGACAAAAAGCTACCCGGATTGGATTTTTTAAACTCATCAATCACCATACTCATCGAATAAGGCTCTTGCCCCGTAGAGCAAGCTGCAGACCATATTCTCAATTTTTGGCGCTGCTGTTTATCTTTAACTTCAGGAAGCAGTTTATTCTTGAGAATCTCGTAGGGGTGGGAGTCCCTAAACCACAAAGTCTCATTTGTGGTCATTGCATCAATCACACGGTCTTTAAGTGCGTTCCCTCCTGGGCGCTCCAACAATTTCACAAGCTCAGCAAGGCTCGCCAACGCATGCTCTTGCATGATTTTACCCAATCGGCTTTGTACAAGATATTGTTTGTGATCCGCCAAAAGAATGCCGCAACTTTTCTCGAGAAATTGACTAAACAGGCGAAACTCATCTGGCGTTATCTTAAACACACCGCTTCTTTCATTCATAAGCAAAAATCCATCTAGCGTGTCCGCTCAAGTTTCTGAATCCGCTCAATCACCACCCCGGCGAGATCATCAGGATTAAACTTCGCTAAAAACCCATCCGCTCCGACCTTTTTCACCATTGAGACATTAAAGCCACCGCTTAACGAAGAGTGAAGAACAATATGCATTTTATCCATACGAGGATCCTCACGTACCATCGCCGCCAAGGTGTAGCCATCCATTTCAGGCATTTCGATATCAGAGATCATCATTAAGAACATCTCTGTCACATCAATACCTTTCTCCGCAAAACCGGCTAACATATCCCAAGCTATCTTACCGTTATTACAGGTAGTCACTTTTACCCCAAGATCTTCTAGACTGCGCTGCATCTGATTACGAGCAACACTAGAATCATCAACGCACAGGACTTGATATTCACGAGCTTTCGTTTTCACATCTGAGGTTGCAACTTCTTCACTCACCTTTGTGCTCATTGGGTAAAGATCAGCAAGAATCTGTTCTACATCAAGTATCTCAATCAACCTACTTTCATACTCAAACACCGCTGTCAGGTAGTTTTCCACCCCTATCTCAGCCGGCGGAGCCATGATTTGATCCCAATGAGTATTCAAGATCCGGTCGACCTTACGCACCAAGAATGCCAGAGTACGTTTGTTATACTCTGCAACGATCAAGAAGCAGCGCTGCTGCTCATCTTTTAGCACAGCCGTCCTGCCGATCGCCTCAGACAAATCCAACACAGGAATGGTTTCACCCCTGATATGTGCCATCCCTTTAATAGAGGTGGTTTGCCTTGGCACCTCCGTGAGCCTAGGGCATTGCAGCACCTCTCTCACTTTAAAAACGTTTATCCCGTATATTTGATCCGTTTCCAAACCAAATAACAGAAGCTCTAATCGATTCTGCCCCACCATCTGGGTGCGCAGGTTTACAGTATCTAGAATACCTGACATGATCTACACCAATACAATGTCACTAATAAAGTCAGCGGCACCACGACAACTATCCTGTATTCAGGAGTCCCCGTGAGTTTTTTAAGAGTAACGTCTTTAATCGGCTACATTACCCTTTGTTTTAGTTTTTTTGTTCACAACGCTTTGGCTGCGAATGACCTTCAAGGCTATATCACTTCGCGCCTCACGGAACATTTTGCAGCAAAAATTCCTAACGCTGATATTACTATAGTCATAAACTCGATAAATGATCAGGTAAATTTAAGAAAATGTTCAAATTTTGACTTTTCTCTCCCAACAGAGCTACCTAAAGGTGGCAGAATATCCCTACGAGTGACCTGTACGTCACCCGATTATTGGGCTACCTATGCAGTAGGGAAAATCAATGCCTATGCCCCCATTGCCGTTGCAGCAAAAGCCATTAGCAAAGGCTCTATTGTTCGCGCAAACGATATCCGGTTTGTTCGCCAAAATCTCAGTCTGCTATCACAAGGCTTCTACACACAACCAGAAGCGATCATAGGCCTATCAGCCAGACGTCACATCTCAAATAACACACCAATCACTCCTCAAATGATGTTACCAGCTGATTTGATCAATAAAGGCGAATCCATCATTATCGAAGCCAAAAAAGGAGCGCTTGTCGTACGTACTCAAGGACTTGCTTTAGAAAATGGGTATCAAGGCCAACAGATTCGTGTTTTAAATGAGCGCTCTCAAAAAGAGATCCGTGCGCGAGTTGTTCGCCGAGGTGTCGTATCAGCCTCTGAGTAGCTATTTTATTAAGGGCTGCTATACTTAGCGCTTGATAAGTATAGATTTTAATTATTTACAAATTTTTTCCTAAAGTTTTCCGTATCCAAGCCGCTAGCTAGGTATAGACGTTAATTTTGAGGGTAGAAAAAATGGTTATTGATCTTAACAGCTCTTCGTCGCATCAAGCGCTGAGTGCTCGTGAGAAGGTCAGCACCCAAAGAAGTAATGGGGGAGCTGCACCTGTTACTAACGCCCCAGCGAAGCAAGCGCCAAAAGATACTGTAGAGCTTAGCGATACAGCTAAAGCGCTTAAGGCGGCTGATGCAACAATTGCTAATACACCGGACGTGAACAGCGATCGCGTGGCTCAAATTAAAGCAGCTATTGAAGACGGTAGCTATAGCATTAACTCTGGTCGTGTTGCGGAAAAGATACTGAGTTTTGAATCCTTACTTGGCTGATCAGTAATGGCTGATACTAAATCTACTCTCGCACACATCAATACCCTCACATCAGAGGGCATTGCTCTTTTAGACAACCTTTATCAATTATTAGAAAAGGAATTGCTGGCACTTAAGGCCCGAGATATTGATCTTATCATCGAGCTAAACCAACAGAAACAGAGTGTATTAGTCGCCTTCGATCAAAACAACCGCTCTCGAGCCGAAACACTCCAAAGCGCAGAAGCCAGTGTTGATAAAGCTGGTATCGAATTCTTATTAGAGCAATCTGATGACCTTCGCTTTAATCAACTGTTCCGCGAGAACTGGAACAGTTTAGAGATCACCCTCCAAAAAACCATGAACGCAAATCAACGTAATGAGCAAGTGCTTACCAGAAGCCGCCAATCCCTCGAGCAATTTATAAATGTCTTACGAGGCCAAAAGCCTGCGAACACACTCTATAACGCAAAAGGCACCAAAGGCGACTATTCAGGACAAAGTCGAATAGGCAAGGCTTAAAAATCGCTCCAGCCTTAAAAGCGAAAGGAGTGAAATTGAAGCTTTCCAGAGCAATAGAAAATACGTAAAATATTGATTACTAAGACCTCCCTGTAGTTCAACCGGATAGAACGAGGCCCTCCTAAGGCTTAAATCGGGGTTCGAGTCCCTGCGGGGAGGCCATTTTTAGCGTAGCAACGGACCAAAGCTCCCATCGGGCAAGGCCTCTGGCGACATATCCGACAACTTTTCAAGCAACTGGTATTTTTGTCTTTCCGCTTCAGACAATTGCATTCTGGCGGTCAGCCTGAGATAACGCTCTACCATCTTGGTACGCTCCTCTCTTCTAGCCGACTGCGAGCGCGTAGACTCCAAAAAAAGCTGCGCTAAATTCAGGAGTGCTTTCGCATTTTTTGGATCATGCTCTATCGCCAGACCAAAATATCGAATGGCTTGTGGAACCTTCTCAGCCATGTAGTGCTTAACACCTAAACGATTCACTCGCTCGCTCATTTCTGGGTCATGAATCTGGCGTTTCTGCGCAATTTCAACTACTTCCTCTTGGAGCACTGGCAACTGATCCCCTGTAACTTCCAGCAGTGCGCGTTTAATATTCGCTTCTTCTCCCAGTATTTTTGCTTGCCGCTCCGCCTCTTGCAAATAACGGTTTGCATCATCGCTTTCCCCTAGATCCCGACTAAGCTGGCTTTTCAATAAAGCCGCTTTAAATTTTAAAGCCTTGTCTTTCGGAAACTGAAATGAGGCATGGTTCAGTATCTCATCAAATTGATTTCTAAGAACAATTTGATCTCTTTCCGAAGCCCCTTCCATCTCTAGACGACGCACATTCGCAAGCTTTAGGTAAGGCTCTGCGGAACGATAGCAGCTTTCTTTGCCCAAGGAGATTGATTTACGATAGGCAGACTCAGCTAGTGGTAAAGTTTTCGTGTAAACGGCCACTCGACCAAGCTCCATATGACGCAAAAGGCTTAGCGGGGACTTTTTGGTCGCAGAATGTAGCGCTTCTTGTGCCGGAATGAGTTCTCCTTGTCGCTCCAGTACATCCGCTAATAAATCATATGCAGACATTAGTAGCGGATATTTTTCGATAATATCCGTCAGTAATACTTTTGCGTCATCTAGACGGCCTTGACCAACATAAGCTTCAGCCAAAGCAATACCACTCTCTTTCTCATTAAAATGTTTAAAACGGTACTTGAAGAAGTGCTCCGCCTCATCAAAGCGATTCATCTGTAGCAACAAGCGGCCCTTAATTAGTTGGACATAATCATAATTTGCCCCAGAAAGCTCAACCTGGTCACATAACTTTACAGCCTTATCCAGCTGCCCACGACTGACAGCATCATCTACGGCCGCTAAGGCTTCTTTTCTATACATCAAAAGATCTAACCTAGCTTTTAACTCTTCCATGGTGAAGGGCTTAGTAATAACCGCATCCGGTTTGCTTTCTATGGCATGCAAGATTATCTCTTGGGAGGAATCACTTGTCATAAACACCCAACAGGCACCGGGCTTGATATAACCACGGTAACGAGACTCCTCCAGTAGCTGAATCCCTGAGAGGCTGTCACTGCTATTATGCCCAAGCAAAACAATATCAAAGACTTCTTCTCGTATCAGATCTAAAACCTGCTCATTGATAGTGACGGCTTCAATATTAGATACACCTAGCTGCCGAAGCATATATACAACGGTCGAGCGCATATTACCGCTGCTCTCAATAAGCAAAACTCTTTTATTGGCGTAATCTATTTTTAACTCTGACACTCAGCGTGAAGACCTTATGAGGAACAACATAATAGAGTGCTCAGTATAGAAGTCATTGAGCGAAGGGGGAAGTAATCTTCACAGGAAACCATTAACTAAAAAAAAACACCGGCGAGGGTGAACGCACGGTGTTTAATACAGTTCTATGCTGTCAGGCCATACTATCTTGTAGATAAGATCTCACCATGATTCAGATCAAGCAAAACGAACTATTTATCCCACTTAGACCTTAGACTAAGCAGTTCTAGTGCCCATTTTCCAGTACACTGGAGAAAAAATATAATCAGAGTTGAAAGGGATTATGGCTACAACTTTTATCACCCATGATGATTGTGGACTTCACAATATGGGCCCAGAACATCCTGAAAGCCCAATACGCTTGTTAGCGATCCGCAAAGTTCTTGAACGCACGGGCTTAATGCAGCAACTTGATAAACTGGATTCAGTCCATGTTACGCCTGAACAAATTGCTATGGCTCACGCCTCTCTTCATCAGAAGCGTTTGGAAATGAAGCTTCCTTCCGAAGGAGTCGTCTATACCGATGAAGATACCGCGCTTTGCCCAGACTCACTCCATGCGGCAAGTTTAGCGGCAGGGTCGGCGATTCTCGCAACGAATCGAGTGCTCGCAGGTAAGACTAACAATGCTTTTTGCGCAGTACGACCACCAGGGCATCATGCCGAGCATAATGCTCCTATGGGCTTTTGCTTTTTTAATAACGTCGCCATTGGTGCAATGCAAGCCTTGCAACACCCTGATATCAGTCGCGTTGCCATTGTTGACTTCGATGTTCATCACTGCAATGGAACGGTGGATATCTTTAAAGACATGCCTGAAGTAATGGTGTGCTCCACCTTTCAGCACCCTTATTATCCTGAGCGCTATACCGATATTAAGCGACCTAACATTATCAACTGCCCTATGCCAGCTTACAGTGAAAGCGCCTTTTTTAGAAACATGGTTGAAACCAATTGGCTACCAGCCTTGCAGAACCATAAGCCTGATATGCTCTTTATCTCTGCAGGATTTGATGCTCACCATGAAGACCCAATGGCAGATATAAATCTGAATGAGGATGACTACCGCTGGGTCACAAAACTGTTAATGGATGTAGCAAGGGTTTACTCTCAGGGACGTATTGTCTCAGTGTTAGAGGGAGGGTATAACCCAGTCTCATTAGCGTTTAGTGTAGAAGCTCATATCGAAACACTAGCAGGCTACTGAAACAGTAATTTTGTGGAAAAAAAGGCCGCTCATTGAGCAGCCTTTTTTATTGGTATGTATTTGCTAGTTAGCCAACAAACTTGATCATTACGCCTGCGGCCACAGCTGAACCGATAACACCGGCAACGTTGGGGCCCATCGCGTGCATCAACAAGAAGTTCTGGGAGTTCGCTTCCAAACCTAGCTTGTTAGAAACACGTGCCGCCATAGGTACCGCAGATACGCCCGCAGAACCAATCAACGGGTTAATCGAGTTGCCGCCCGCTAATTTGTTCATTAGCTTAGCCATCAGTACACCCATCGCTGTACCAATACCAAATGCAACAATACCTAGTACTAGAATCCCCAGCGTCTGTACGTCTAAGAATTTATCCGCGGATAGTTTTGATCCAACCGATAGACCCAAGAAGATAGTAACGATGTTGATCAGTGCATTCTGAGCGGTATCGCTTAAACGATCAACCACTCCACATTCACGCATCAGGTTACCAAAGCAGAACATACCCAGTAGAGGGGCTGCATCAGGAAGCAACAACGCGACCAAAATCATCAAAGAGATAGGGAAAAGAATTTTCTCTGTCTTTGAAATATGGCGTAACTGCACCATTTTGATCTTACGTTCAGACTCAGTGGTCAACGCTCGCATAATCGGAGGCTGAATCAACGGAACCAACGCCATGTAGGAATATGCCGCTACAGCGATTGCGCCTAAAAGTTGGGGGGCAAGCAAGCTAGCCACATAAATAGCTGTAGGACCATCAGCACCACCAATAATACCAATCGCTGCAGCATCTTGGATACTAAAATCCATGATACCTAACGTGGTCAACGCAACAGCACCTAAGACCGTGGCAAAGATACCAAACTGTGCAGCCGCGCCTAAAAACAACGTTTTAGGATTAGCTAACAGTGGTCCAAAGTCCGTCATAGCTCCTACACCCATGAAAATGAGTAGAGGCGCTGCGCCTGAAGCGATAGCTACGGTATAGAAGTTATACAGCATACCATTGCTATAACCCGCATCATTAGCAACCAAAGAAGCAGCGGCATGGGTTGATGCGTTGGATACATGGTACGCATGAACTAATTCATGAGGGTCCGCGCTAGATGTACCAAGTACCGACGATAAGGCTGACAACACTTCCGGCTTAGCAAAGTGTATGGCATTCTCTACAGCTGAGAATGCCATACCCGCTTCCGGAATATTTGCCATAATACCGCCGAACCCTATCGGCACCAGCAACAGCGGTTCAAAATTCTTACGGATAGCCAAAAATAGCAGCAGCAGACCCACAAGGATCATAACAAACTGCCCAGGCGATATATTATATAAGCCTGAGGCGAACCAAAGATCTAGAAGCTTTTCCATTCAAATTGACCTCTTACGCTAGAGATAGCAGCGAATCGCCTACCTGAACAGCGTCACCTTCTTTTACATCAACAGAAGTTACAGTACCTGCACGAGCTGCACGTACCTCAGTTTCCATCTTCATCGCTTCCAGAATAACCAGAACATCACCTTCCTGAATGGCCTGACCAACAGACACCTGAACTTTCCAGATATTACCAGCCAAAGGCGCAGGGACAGGTTCTCCTTGACCTACAGGTGCAGGTGCAGCAACAGGCGCAGCGGCAGCAGCCGGTGCAGCAACAGCAGAGATATCTCCGCCTTCTGCTACTTGAACAACATAATTCTGACCATTTACAGTGATTGTATAAACTTCTGGTCCAGTTTTCTTAGGTGCAGCCATAGCTTTCGCATCCTCCAGTGTAGGTGCAGGTTCAAACGCGTCTGGGTTGCCGCGATTTTCGAGGAATTTCAAACCAATTTGAGGGAATAGCGCGTACGTCAGTACATCATCAATTTCATTTTCACCACCAACGAGAGATATACCTTTCTCTGTTGCGATATTGCGCAACTCAGTGGTTAATTTCTCAACTTCAGGGTCTAGTAAATCAGCCGGACGACATGTAATCGCCTCACCACCGTCTAGTACACGGGCCTGTAGCTCCGCATTATAAGGAGCAGGTGCAGCGCCATATTCACCTTTCAAGACACCCTGAACTTCTTTCGAAATCGTCTTGTAACGCTCACCCATCAAAACGTTAATAACGGCCTGAGTGCCTACGATTTGAGAAGTTGGCGTTACTAGAGGTATCCAACCTAAATCTTCACGAACACGTGGGATTTCAGCTAATACGTCATCAAACTTATCGGATGCATTCTGCTCGCGAAGCTGACTTTCCATATTGGTCAACATGCCGCCAGGTACCTGAGCAATTAGAATACGGGAGTCAGTACCGCGCAGAGAGCCTTCAAATTTTGCATACTTCTTGCGCACTTCGCGGAAGTAAGCTGCGATCTCTTCCAGCTGTTCCAGATCCAGACCGGTATCACGATCCGTACCTTGTAAAGCCGCAACAACAGATTCAGTTGCCGTATGCCCATAAGTCATAGACATAGAGGAAATCGCCGTATCAACACGATCAATACCGGCTTCTACAGCTTTCAGAATTGTCATGTCAGACAGACCAGAAGTCGCATGAGCATGAAGCTGTACTTCTAAGTCCGTTTGCGCTTTCAGACGAGATACCAAGTCGAATGCGTCGTAAGGCGTTAGAATGCCTGACATATCCTTAATAGCGATAGATTCAGCACCCATATCTTCCAAGGTTTTCGCGTATTCAACCCACATATCTGTGGTATGAACAACACTCTTAGTAAAAGAGATGGTTCCTTGAGCATGTTTCCCAGTTGCTTTCACTGCTTTGATGGCAGTTTCTAGGTTACGAGGATCATTCATCGCATCAAAGATGCGGAAAACATCAACACCATTTTTAGCAGCACGCTCAACAAATTTATTCACAACGTCATCAGCATAATGGCGATAACCCAAAAGGTTCTGGCCGCGTAATAACATTTGTTGACGCGTGTTAGGCATTGCCGCTTTTAATTCACGAATACGATCCCAAGGATCTTCGCCAATATAACGAATACAAGAGTCAAATGTAGCTCCGCCCCAGCTTTCTAGGGACCAGTAACCTACTTTGTCTAGTTTTTCTGCAATCGGTAGCATATCATCGATACGCATACGGGTGGCAAAAAGAGACTGATGAGCATCTCGCAGAACTACGTCAGTAATTCCTAGCGGTTTCTTTGCATCGGACATGGGAAAAAGGCCTTCTGTCGATAATAGTGCACGAAATTTTGTAGTTACTTATCGCTTCTTATGAACGATATTTGTGAACAGCCGCTGTCATAACAGCAACTAATTCATCGTTACCACCTTGTGCTACAGCAGCTGTCGCGACTCGCTGTGGCGCAGCTTTTGGCTGAGGTGCCGGCTCATACTTTACAACAAGCTTTGACATAAAGTTTGTTACAAAAACCAGCAAGGTGAGGAACACAAAAACAAAGCCCATACCATAGACCATGAGGGAAAGGCCTTCTGATATCAGATTTTCCATCTGAGGCTGCTCCTAGTTGTTAATAAAAATGTTACTTTTCCTTGGAGAGCTGTCCGATTTAAACAAAATCGGCAGTAGTAGCATCCAAGTCTGCAACATTGGCATTAAACATTAAAAGCGATTCTGTAGCAACTTTGCCTTACTGTTATAGATCAAAAAGCAGCCTAGTTGCGCCATTAGTATTATCTACTAAAATAATCTACAAATCAGATAGATAGGAGAAACAACCCAATAAAAGACCAGTAAGGATCATACTAAGGGACGGTACACCTTGATATTAGAAAACCCTTTGTCTTGCAAATTTTGAGCATGTAAAACGCTCATAACACCTTTATCGCAATATAAAAGGTACTCTTTCTCTTGATCCCAAGCGCTTACTGCACTTTCAAGTTCATAGAAGGGCACGCACATCATCTCACACCCAGGCATATTAAGCGGTTTCTTTTCTTGCTCAAGAGGAGAGCGCACATCGACAATAACTTGATTGTCCGAAACTTTACTTAACGCCTCAATCTCTGTCTGGACGTTTAAATTTTCTACAATCTCATCGATGATCAGTACTTCCGCTTTGGCAATCACGCTGTCGAGTAGATGCTCATCAAGCCCCTGCTCTTCCTCTAACACCCTTTCGATCCGTGCACGCGTCGTCGGCTTATCAGAAATAACACCGCAATATTCCGGGATTGTTTTGACGATATCAAAACATCCTAATTTTTTTGTAATATCAACGATATCTTGCTTATCCATAGTAATTAATGGGCGTAAAACAAGCTTGTTTGTAGATTGATCTATCAAAGTTAGATTGGGAATAGTTTGACTAGAGACCTGAGCAATGCTTTCTCCGGTTACGATGGCATCGATTTTCATCAAATCAGCCACCTTCTCTGCCGTACGCATCATCTGCCGCTTTAAAACGACGCCCATATGGGAGTGATGTACATGCTGCAAAATATCACCAACAACCTCATCAAAAGGTACTGTAATAAACTTTACTCGCGCAGAAGCACCATATTGCTGCCATAGATGTAAAGCGACCTGCTTCACACCAATTTCATGCGCTTTACCTCCCAAGTTGAAAAACAGAAAGTGCGTTTTCGAGCCTCGACGCATGGTCATGTAGGAAGCAACAACCGAATCAAAACCACCCGATATAAGAGAGAGCACAGCTTCTTGCGAACCTAACGGATACCCGCCCTGCCCTTTATGCAAGCGTTCAACCACATAAAAGGTATCTTGATCAACTTCGATATCCACATATTCCTCAGGCTTTCGCACGTCAACACCAGCAGACTCCGAATGCTCTAACAGCCCCCCCCCTACATATCGCTCAAGTTCGATAGATGTGAAGTCATGTTTACCTTTTCGTTTTACTCGCACTTTAAACGTTTTATCTTTCAGACGAGAGGCGTAAAGCGGTAGCGTTTTTTCAAAGACATCCTGAAAGCTAATCAGCGGATACTCAGCCACCTCAATAAAGTGCGCTATACCTGGAACGCGTGCCATCGTTTCACACAGTTCATCACGGTACTGCAAGGACTCTTGGGGTAATACCACTTCAACCTTATCCCAAAAACCGCTTACCCTGATGTCATCGCTGATTCTTTTAAGAACAATCTGAAGATTGTTTTGCAATCGCTGAATAAAACGACGGCGGACGGGACGACTTTTGATAGTAATTTCAGGAAACAGCTTAACGATAAATTTCATGAGGAGGACTTTGAGTTTATTGTGAGGGAAGCAAGGTTGATAACTCATGCTTTTTTGTAAGGTGGCGCGCCCGGCACGATTCGAA
>NPIE01009750.1_pt1 | contig 51416 bp, 34 predicted proteins | sample 8637661 | NCBI WGS metagenome assembly NPIE01 (sample SAMN07420842, study PRJNA396082) | bioreactor metagenome | isolation source: sample BA12 brine-fed electro-methanogenic bioreactor BA | place: Japan: Kochi | collected 2016-12-09 | reverse complement strand
TCTAATATTAAATCATTACACTAGGAGATAAAATAAATTATTCTAATAAGAGATTTAATCATTAAATGAGTGGAAATTGTATTTATGAAATGAAATTTCTTCAATGCAACCTTATTACTTCCCTTTGAAGCTGGTTTGAATATCAACAAGATTCTTTCTAAATTCGATATATTCATTATCAATTGAGGATAGTTTGATTGCCATATCAATAAGTTTAATTGATTGCTTAAGATATTGCTTCTTGGTTTCAACTGGAGTATTATCATCAACTGCAATAACAAAATGTAAGTATGATTCAGTATGAATAAACTCCGGAAACCGATAAAACTCTGCTTCCATATCTTTTATTTTCTTTAATAAATTTATTGCAGCTTCTATATACATAGAATTATTATTGTTCCTATAAAGCAGACAGTAAAAGTAAATCTTACTATTGATCAAGGCGATTTTCGATTTTTCAATTTCAAGGCCAGGATGACTAATCTCATTATATAAATTAAGCGATCTGCTTGAATTCCTAACTGCCCTCCTTAAATAATAAAAGCTAGTTTCACCTTTTTCTATAGACTCACGAAAAAGACAATAATCAACAAGTGCTAATGAGTGGTAAAATCTTGCATCCCTTTTATTTCTATTTATTCCTTCTTCGGAATATTTCCTTGCCTTTTTATAATTTGTGCATCTGCGTGCAGCCCATGAAGCAAGGTATAAAAACTCTTGCTTTAGGTTATTTGGATTTGAATCATCAATCTCAAATTTAAGTATCTCTTCTAATCTGTTAAGTACAATTTCATCTGTATTAGATTTTAGAGTATTAGGAAGTATGAAAAATACTAAGCATCTAACAACTTTTTCTTCTTCTATAGGTGTCGTTTTATCAAAAAGCAATAAAACTGAATTACGAATAAATTTTAAAAGTCCCTTGCTCGATAAATCCGTAGCACCATTGTTTACGAATGTGACAGTAATTTTATCAATTACCTTGCGAAATTTATCTTCCTTGATATTAAATACGATTGGTAAACGATGGTATACACCTTTTATGTAGTCATTACCTTTTGTTATTCTGAAATAGTTGTTTCCTTCTTCAATAGCTTTCACCCCAGAAATTAATGAAGAAATAAAATTACGTTCAAATTTTATTTCATTTAACCTTAGCACCTTGAGTTTGTTAATCTCTTTTCTTTTGTTCTTATTCTCAATTATAGTGATTAATTTTTCAAATGCCTGTGTAAAACTTTCATTCTCCTTTAATTTCTTAGCCTGATCAATGGTGTCTTTATATTGCTCGTACTGATTTAAAATAGCTAGATTCTTGAATTCACGTCGATATTGTTCTATTTTCTTAAAGCTCTTTTCAATTATTTCATTTTCACTTTTCTTAAGCTGGACTTTAGGTGTTCCTTCTTGAATCTGAATTACTTTTTTTATTGCTAAGAGATTCTTAAGTGTTTTGGTTTTTTCCCTACAAATAAACCGAAGAAATATTTGAGAAGTTGTTCTATGTGGGTTTACTATAATATCTGAAAATTCGCAAAAATTTTTCTGAGTAAATTTGGATTTAAAAATACTCTTTGATCCGGCAGGTGAGGAAAGAAACAAAAAAATATATTTTTCTTCAGTCCTTTCTATTCTTTGATTAATATTTAATAATCTATCAATGACTTTACAATCTCGATATTTATTCAGCAACTGATTTTTAAACTTATACTCAATTTGACTATCAATATACTCATCTGACAATATCTGTCTCTTTACTCTTTTATATAATTCCTCAGTTAATGAGCCAGGTTTGGAATCTAGAAGTATAGATTGAATAGTTCTAGGTAAGCTAGATTTTTGGATATCATGACGATTTACTATGGCGTTTTTACGCTTAAATAATTTGTTTTGTTTTTGAATTCCTTGAGAAAGAGATTCGATTGCCAATGATATTAACAAAGACAGATTATTGTCAACCCAGTTAATAGTTGTATTTTTATTTTCTTGATTACTTTGATAAGCCCCAACTTCTTCCCTAAACCTTTCAAGGTTATCGAATAATTGGATCCCTAATTCTTTTGACATATTAACTAAGTCTATCAACTTATTTAATTCAAGAAAATATTCATCAAAGAAATGAATCTTTATTCTCCTCGAATGAAAAAGACTATGAAGAGCAATCTGCCCATCTGCAACGATCTCAACAGGAAGAGATTGTCTTTCATCATTAACTTTCAAACCAAAAGGAAAACAATAAGTGCTTAAATCCGCATGATCAATCACGTATTGAAATGAGTATCCTTCCTCTGTTAATTGATATTCATGAATTACATCCTGTACTTGTGATGATGTAAGCTCACTGAGTAAAGAATTGCTTAATATTTTCTTTTGTTTCATAATAATATTTTTTGAGTAAGATAGGCCATCTCAGACTTTGTTTGTGGGGGTTGTGTGATGTAATAAAGAATCGGTTCTATGATATCATTTGCAATAGAAATACTTAAATTTTCTAACTTGCTTTCAATTTCACTCGTAATTCTTTTACGGATCGAACCAAATCGAAGATTTAAAGCAAATATTGAAAGGTCTGGCATATAAATATATGGGACACTCTGTTTTTTTGAAACAAGTCCATTGCTATATTGAACATAAATTCTATCAAAATAATCCGAAAGTAAATCTTCCGTATCCACTTGATATTTATCTTGAATTTCCTCTTTATTTACCAACAGCTTTATAATATGTTGAACTGGAATTATGTTTTCTCTGTTTAATAAAACATAGAGCAAGGTAGCATCGGTTGATTTCAAGCTATTTTGGGAATTAAGAAAATGCAACCTTTGCAGAACATTCATCAATTTCTTATCCTTCAAATAATCATATATGTTCTTAATATTTTCCAAATCCTTGTACAACCAATCAAAAATTACTTTTGGATCATTGTTATTTACAAATTCTTCTATCGTTTCTTTTAAAATTTCGATCACCGGTTTTAAAACAGTTATATTGGCAACTTTTTCAATAAAGGTCAAATAATCTTCAGGATTAACCTTTTTAAAATACCTTATTGAAGTTTTTAAATAAAAGGTCCTTTTAATTATGCGATCAATGTTATCCAACAAATATTTAGGCACTTCTTTGTTTGAGACATTATCGAAATCTCCAAGCACTAACAATAATTTTTCATGCAAATTCTCACTTTGCCAGTTTAGGTTCTGGAATTGGCCACTTATTAATTTTTCTCGTAAGAATGGAGCATAGGAGGATGGTTTAATTTTGCTGAAAACATTTAGGAAAACATTAATGTATTCTGCATTTTCAGATATAGGGTTGAGTTCTCTAAACACATCAATCAACCTATCATGATAGAAAAATAATAATTTTTTATCGTGTTCCAACAAAATACTCAGGTTACTAAGCATATTTTCAGGGTAATCCTGAATCAAGCCTATGTTGATATTAAATGGCTTAGTATAAAGAATACTATGGATCAATTCAATCCATTCTGTCTCACTTTCATTGAAACTTTGTAAGTTTTTGTAAATCTTCTGATATTTATGATCCATGAAATCTCTTTTCTGCATTTCTAATTATTGATTTTATCGATTTGCTTGTCAAAGTTACCTTTCCTAAATACTTAATTGAATATACATGTTTTTTGTTAATTAATCCATTGTGAATTAATTCTTGATGTCTTCGCACAATCCTATCTCCTCTGAGTGGTCTTGTCCTTCCATGATTATCTTTATCCTTATAAGATAAATACAATCCTTCAGGTGATGCCCATTTTGAATTTATAGCAATCGGTTGCCAAGCTGATTCATTAAATTTTTCAGGATAAATAATGTATACATATTCTGGAAACTCATCTCGATCGGTCCCTATAAATTCTCTATCTAATCCTAATCTATCTATAACCTGATTTGCAGGATTCAGATTAGCTTTTTCAGCTCTAGAAACACAATTTTGTAATTCTTCTAGTGGCAATATCCACCCAATGTGTCTTGGAGCTGGACCTGAATTTATAGGAAATATAATTTTATTAAATTCATTATTTTTAATCCTTTGTGACACTTCATGTTTATCATTCACTGTAACAGCAATTTGGGCAGGTATCAAAAAGAATTTTATTAGGTCTTCAAGCGTTAAAACCCTCGTGTATCTTTTATTAGGAGATGCTTTATTGTTTGAAAAAAAGTGCAATTTTTCGTTTTTGAGTATCGCATTCTCGAAAACAAGATTCGGAGATATCGAACTTGAATAGTCTAAGTTTTCAAAAACTTTAATGTACTTCTCCTTGGCTGCAAGATTAAATTTCACATCAATAGCTATGCAATATGCAAGACGTTTTGTATCAATGGTCCCACATATCAGTTTATTTATCCATTTTTTGAAATCATGCCTAGTTGTTGAACTCTGATATTCAAAAAATGTGTCTAATAGAAATTTTTTAATATGCTTCATTACGAGATACAGGAATTATAATATATTAGTTTATAGATAAATAAACCATGTAAGGGAATAGGGCTTAATCAGCCTGTCAGTTTTAGTATACATAATTTGGTTCGGCATCTTTATTTATTTACTCATGAAATGGTTTATTTTAACTTTACTTGCTCAGCAACACCAACATTTGTTATCCAACCCAAAATAGGTTCACTCTTGTTACCAGAATCAGTGATAAAAATGTCATTACAAAGCTCAATTCTCTCCATTTCTCTTTGTGCTTCAAGCAGGCATCTATCTTTGCTTATAAAACCATGAGAGGAAGTAATTACTTTCTTGAAATAACCATCTTTTTGCATCGCTTGTTCTATATCCATCTTATCAAATTCTTCTTCTGAAATATTGAACTTAAAACACTGGTCAGCAATAAAGTGATCAATTGTACTCTTATGAATTACCGCAAGTAATTGCCTTTTGTTATTGATGATAGGCAATCTCATTTTATCTCTTTTAATTAGTAATTCTCGGATTCTTTCAAGTTTGACTTTTCCCAGGGAGTCTTCTTCCATTGTATAAACAATCATATCCTTGAATGGAATCATAACATCCCAGGCCTGAATCGATTTAAGTTTATCTTGAGCAGTTATAACTTTATCCAGGATTTGCTGGGTGTTTTTACTGGCAGTTTCAAAGTTTTCTTTTGAAAAATAGTACGCTAGAATTATTCCCAACCAGGTACCCCATAATGGAAGCAAGGCGCCAAAAACATATTGTAAGTTTTCGGTTTGGTTTTTTTCATTGTTAAATGCGAAAATAATTCCAACAACACCAAGTGCTATTGATCCAAGTATTGTCACAGCCGTAACCACCAATGCTATTACTTCCTTTGCATTGAATTTTGTTTTGATATTCATCTTAAAACTTTGGTTTTAAATTTATTTGAGAAAAAGTTTTCATGGTGGGCTTTTGGAACGTGAAGGAAGCTACTAATATTAAGAACCTAAAACACTTAATATAATCAACACTAATAATATGAAAAGTTAATCTTTCTCCTAAAATCTGCATGATTTGTCAGGGTTAAGCATCTAAAATAATTTCCATCAAACACCCCCTTATATCAAAATCAGAGATTTGTTACAATTTTTTCATTGAAAAATTCAAAAAACTAAAGAAGTTAAACAAAGAAATCAGTATGAATGTACTAGTATGGCTGGTTAAGCAAAGATATGATTGGATCAATTATTCTTTCGATAAGTCTTCTCTCCTTTGTCACAATCTCAGCAGTTCCTTGCATTTCCTGGACAAAACATATTTCTTTATTTATTGAAGACATCAAATTATTTGGAAGGCTAACTTCTGCAGTGTAGTAACTACCATTTTTATTAAGAATAGGAACCAGAGATATTTTTTCGATCTGGCCATTAATTGAACCGAATTCCATATAGGGGTAGTTGTCAAGTTTAATAATTACTGTCTGACCAGTTTCAACTTTACCTGCACCAGAAATAGGAAAAGTCATACGTCCAAATATTTCAGTATCTGAATCTGGAACAACTGTAAAAACCCTTTGTCCTAGATTAACATATTGTTGATCGTACCAAACGTCATTAAAAGATACTTTTCCATCAATTGGAGATTTAAACACATATTTTTGTTCCCAAATTGCTATTTGACTACATAGAGTCCTGAAAGTCTTCAGCAAATCAAGTTTCTTGTTGGACTCTTGATTGATTTTTTGAAAACTTATTTCCTGAATCTGTTGATCAAGTTTAGATATTTGAACTTCCACATCTGCCAGCTGACTTATCATTCCTTCATACGAGAACAAGGTCTCCAGATACTCACGTTTTTTATTCTCAAATTCAACATCAGATAATACAGAATGTATGTTGAGTAGAGAATCTCGTATATATTGGTCACTTGCGATTAACAGCTCTTTCCTCAAAACATCTGCCTGGACTGTCATTTGATTTTTAAATGCAAGTAGTTTTTCTCTCTGCACTTTTACTATATTGATTTGATTCTGAAAATAATCTAATGATTTTAAGTAGTAATATTCATGATAAGCATTGACAAAATCATTGTAATTAGCTTGCATTGGACCTAAATCCAAGTTGTCAGGAAAATCAAGATTCTGCTTTACAATAAATAATTCGTTTTCAATATCAGAAACCAACAATGACAAGTTTTGAAAATCAATGAAATCAACTGATGATTTTATAACTGCAATTATCTGGCCCTTTCTAACTCTTTGATGATTATTAATAAAGATACTATCTATTTCACCATCTGTATGGGCTATCAATTTTATCGATGGATGGATTGTCATCAATTTTATATTCCCTTGGACAACATCAGGATACTTAAATAAATAACTTCCGAACAATAAAAGTAAAAGGAGGAAGAAAAAGCTTGTTATTCCCCATCTAATTATACTATTAGGTGTTTTACCTAACAATTCTTCAACTTCATCCGATCTTAATTCAATCTTTTTCAATTTACATGCAAGTATTTAATAGGCTTCTTATAAAATGTTAGGTTGACAAAGTAGTATCTTAATTACCCAGTTCAAGTTGATCCTTTACAAGGTGATAATATTTCCCTCTTAAACTTGTCAAAGTTTTATGGGTCCCCTCCTCAACAATTTTGCCCCTGTCAAGCACCACAATTTTATCAGCGTTTTTGACAGTGCTTAGTCTATGAGCAACAATAACTGCTGTTTTTCCCTTGATAAAAGAATTTAAATTATTCATTATAACTTTTTCATTATTAGCATCCAATGCATTTGTTGCCTCATCAAAGAAAACAAACTCTGGATCTTTGTAGACAGCCCTGGCAATTAATATCCGTTGCTTTTGACCTTGACTTAAGCCATGNNCATGTCCTTCCTGTCCGATTTTAGTATTATACCCTAATGGTAATGATTCAATCAGATCACCAATATTTGCTACTTGAACAGAGTAATACAATCTTTCCTTATCAAGTTGTTCAATGTCAATAACAATATTATTCAGTATTGTATCTGAAAAAATGAACCCGTCTTGCATAACAGCTCCGCATTTATCTCTCCATGTTTTACTATGTAAATTGCTCAGTTTAACCCCCCCAATTTTTATATCACCATGAACCGGAGGATAAAAGCCTAATAGCATTTTAATTAGTGTCGTTTTACCACTACCACTCACACCCACTATTGCTGTGATTTGTTTTTCAGCAATATTAAGATTCAACCTTTCCAGAACAAATTCTGAATGAGGTCCTTCATACTGAAATGAAAGATTATTAATGACTATTGATTTATTGCTTGGCAAAAGATTAGCTTTAGGTGTACTATTATCTTCCTCGTCTTTTTTCAAATGAATTTCACCCAATCTCTCTAAACTAATTTTAGCATCCTGGGCAGATCTAATAAATGAAATCAATTGGGTTAAAGGAGCATTCAATTGACCTATAATATATTGAACAGCTACCATCATACCTAAAGTCATGCTTCCATTCACTACAGATACAGCTGCAATAAATGTTATTATAATGTTCTTACCCTGATTAAAAAAGAAGCCACCAGCTTGCTGATATTGATTTAAAGACAGGTTTTTGATATTGACTTTAAAAAGCTTTGTTTGAATTCTTTCCCAGTCCCAACGTTTCTGCCTTTCACAATTGTTCAGCTTGATCTCTTGCATGCCAGTTATTAATTGGTATAAATTGCTTTGATTCTCTGAAAGCTGAGCAAATCGTTTAAAATCAAGCTCTCTACGCTTTTTCATAAACAATAACACCCAAAGTACATACAATGCACTACCAATTAAGAAAATTGAAAGAATTTTCAAGCTATATATCCCAAGTACGATAGCAAATATTATCAGATTAACAATAGAGAATATGATCTGAATGGAAGATGACGTTAAAAAGCTTTCTATTCTGTTATGATCTCCAATTCTCTGCATTAAATCACCGATCATCTTTGTATCAAAAAAACCGATGGGAAGTTTCATTAGTTTAATAAGAAAGTCGGAGATTAATGAAATGTTTACCCTTGTATTAATATGTAGTAATATCCAGCCACGTATGAATTCAACTGTTGTTTGACTAAAGAAAAGAACTAGTTGCGCAATGAGAACCAATCTGATAAAACCTATATTGTGATTATTTATACCAACATCTACTAATGACTGCGTAAGGAATGGAAAGATTAACTGTAGAAAACTTCCAATAACCATCCCAAGTAGCAATTGTGCAATAAGTTTTTTATAGGGCTTTAAATAATTGAGTAAAAAAGTGAAATCTAGCTTAATCTTTTCTTCTTCCTGGTCGTAAAACAAAGGTGTTGGCTCCAATAACATTACAACTCCTTCATCTTTACCGTTATTTACTGTACTAAGCCAATTTGCTAAAAATTCTTCCCTTTTGTAGACCAAAATCCCATGATTTGGATCAGCAACAATTATTTTTTCTTGTCCTTTCTTTCCTTTAGTTTCATAGATGACAACAAAATGGTTTTGTTTCCAGTGAGCGACACATGGTAATGTGGCCTCTTCAAATAATTTTTTTGCACTAATCCTAACAGCTATTGTCCGAAAGCCTATTGACTCTGCAGCATCTCCTATCCCCAGTAATGAAACTCCTTCTCTTGTGATATAACTTCTTTCCCTCAATGTTTGCATTGAAAATGATTTACCATAATATTTGGCAATCATGCGAATACAGGCAGCACCACAATCTTTTGTGTCAAACTGTTTATAGAATGGTCTGGACTTTGCTTTGTTAAGCATTAACAATCTGCGTTTTAAAGTTGTACCAATTATTCATACCTAATTACATCTAATACATTCATATTTATTGCCTTAACAATAGTGCCGCTTACTATTAAAACGTTCAAAATCAGCGTAGAGACATAAGGTATAAAAAGATCTATAAAACCAATATCAATGTGGTCAGCATAGTTGCTTAACCAATTGTCCATGACCACATATGCTATAGGAAGGCTTGCTATTGCTGAAGCTGATATAATTAGCAATATTTTATTTGAAAGTAATGCAAACAGATTCTTTTTTGAGGCACCATAAACTTTCCTTATTCCAATTTCTTTCATTTTTCTTCTGGAATAGTACGAAATAACACCAATGTATCCAGATATTCCAATCAAGTACGCAATGATGGCAAATGTATATACAATGTTTCTTAGTTTAAGCTCATTTGAGTTTTCATATTTGATAATTTCTTTCAGGATTTTAACATCAACATAAGAATCTGTGCTAAATTTTTTAATCTTATCCTTTATAAGCTGGATATTCGAAGACTTGATTGTTGTTAATCTGAGAATTAAGTAACCAATGTTGTCACTGTCGTAAAATATAATTACAGGTTTTATTTTCTCATACAAATTTCGTAAATGAAAGTCATTTACAACCCCAAGAACATTTTTCCAATATACCTGTTGATTCAGAGGATCATCTAATTCCAGGAATTTAGCAGCCGCCTCATTTATCATTACTGAGTTTTCTTGTTCAGTCTTGCTGGCTTTTGAGAACTCTTTACCTGTAGTTATTTCAATATCCAATGTTTTAAAGAACTGAGGGCCAACTGAAAGTTTATCAAATTTGTATTGTTTTGACATATCTTGCATGTCAAAAACCATAAAATCGAGGAAAGGTCCTATTATAGGAAGATTATCAGACCAACTAATGTTTTTTACAATTGATAAATTGGTTAACTCACCGATTAAAGCTTCTTTATGTCCTACAGTACCACCATTTAAAGGTACTACAATAACATTATCTGGATCATATCCCAATCCCTTTGAATTGATGTAATTCCATTGCCTCATTAAAACAAAGGATGAAAATATTATAAAGATGAACATGGCGGTTTGAAAGAATAAGAAAACATGATTTAGAGAAATCTTACTTTTCTTAAATGAGATGTTCTTGAGGAGAATATCTATTGGTCTACTTTTGAAGGTTAAAACAAAAATTAACATTCCGGAGCTTATCGCAAGTATGAGCAATATGATTAACAGACTCAGCAAATAGCTAATTATTAAGTGATTATTTAAGGAAAGAATTTCCTGAAATTGTTTATCAATATATTGTACAAGAATCAAGTACAATGCACAGGATATTATAATACTGAATACAATGCTTAGAATGGCTTCAATCCAGGTAATAAAAAAAATGCTACGTTTCGAAGCACCCAATACTGTTCTGATACCAAATTCCTTCAACCTGGTCAGATTCACAGAACTTGTAAGGATTACAAAATTAATGACAGCTGTAAGTAAAATAATGATTGATATTACATAGATATATACCAGGTTTTGTGCATTTCCCTCCTTGTCTCTATTGCTGCTTAGATGAGAAGAGTGTAAATAAATATCCTCAATATTCTGAAATTCTATAGAATAGCTGAGTTCGAATTCGTTTTTTAAATAGTTGTTTACCCTGGCAGATAACATCATTTCATCTACACCTTCTTTAAGGAGCACATAATTTGAGAAATAATTTGATTTCCATGATTGCTGGTCCAATGGATTGTACAAAGATTTATTTTCAGGTGTAAGATAATTTGTTATACTACCAATAATTTGAAAATCCATTGTAGTATTGCGTGGTAAGCTTTCAAAAATGCCTTCAACCACAAATGTTTTGCTTTGACCGTTAATCTCGATGTTAATCTCACTACCCAGTATTTCGCCATCATTAAATAAATCCTTTGCTAACTTACTGCTAAGTAAAACTGAGTATTTGTTTCTCAATAGGTCAGGTTTTATTGAAGACAAGATATTTAAAGAAAAAACATCCTTTATTGTTGAATCCGCATAAACAAAAGGAACAGAATAATTATTATCCTCACCAATTTTTAAGATTGAATTATTCTGCAAGGATAATCTGCAATAATTTTTAATTTCAGGAAAATTCACTGACAGAACTTCTCCAAGTGGTAAGGCCGTTAGTGCGGAATGATAATCTCTTGAAGTATCACTTGCAATGATACGGTAGATTCTTTCAGAGTGCTCAAAATTACGATTATAACTTTTCTCATTAATCAAATAAACGAAGAGAAAGAAAACGCTGCAAATTGAGATTGAAAGTCCAATTGCTTTTATTAAGAAAGGTAAGGGTTTTGCAATTGCATTGCGAATAAAAAGCCTTAACAAATTAGTTAACATATGTAGATTTTTGTTTGTAACAAAGATTATAGCTTTTAAACGTATACTCATAATTTGAGATTGGAGGGCATAATGTATCAAATATGCAATTCCTGCATGGTTTTACACGACTTCTTGTTTTAAACCAAGATGATCCATTTAAGAATTCTTTTTCAATTAATCCAAGAATTTCAGCATCAGTTAGATTTCCAACACTTTTGTCATGCAAATTGCCATATACACTTCCATCGTTCAAAACGTACAATTTACCAAAATCAAATGGATTTAAAACACTTTTCAAGTACATATCGAAGGAAGTCTCCTGGATCTCTAGAATATCCTTTTTATCCAAAAAAACATTCTTTGAAAAGAAGCTAACATTTTTCCCATTGTAGTACGGTATTATATTATTCTTCAGATTATGCTTTTCATTCTGATCAATTAAAACTGACAATTCATCTTTATCCTGAATGATAAATTGATAATGGATGTTTTTATTTTTCTCTTGAAAACACGTTAATTCTGGAAAGTTTACTGCCTTAATATCTTCAATTTGTACGATAAAATTGTTTTGCTCTGAAATTAAGCATGGATGATTCTTAAGATTCTCAATAAAATTATAATGAATGTAATAATTTTTTTGATGTGGAATATTATTTAGCATGGCTATCGCCTCATCAAATCTATAATAGTTAAATATGTTCCCTCCGAGGATATTTAAGTATCCTATTGATGAATGTTCGATTCCAGATATTAACTTAACTAATATTTCAAATGATAGATCTCCTTTTTTGTCTTCATCCCTTAAACATGTAAACTGTTTATAGGCATCTAGGTATATTTCAGAATCCACTTCTAAGCTTGTGTTCAAGTAAACTGAAACACCCCTTAGATATTGAATAATATTATAATTCAGCAAGTCTTTGTTCATTCTGAGTCTTTTTCTATTATTCTGTATGTTGTATTCTGGGCTAAACTGAAAAGGTTTATTGTCTGAGAGTTTTTTACTCACAATGTCTCCTAAAAAAAACTTTTTAATTAACTCTAGAAAACTTTGAAAGTCTTTATTTCTTAACTGAGATTCACTTATTCCTACTACATAGTTATTCCCATCAAGTTTTTTCAACAGCTGAAATGCCAGACTGTCATTATTAAAAACCAATTTTTCTCCACTAAGAGAATTATAAATCAATGCTTCGTATTTCTTAATTCTCAAGACTGCATATGGTTCAAGAAATAACCAATAGTTTTTTGTTTGTTTCTTCATATTAAATGTAGGTGACATTATTAATTATTTGTTTAAAGAGTCTGGGTTGTCTTTCAAGAAAGGACAGATGTTCAGTGAAAATGTCATTGGGTGGAGAAGATCTAAAATAATCACATTTAAGTTCTGCATCATGAAAACCTCTTTTTAACAAGTAAAAACACTGTCCACAGTCGTTTATTTGATAGCATTTTGAGCATAAATTGATGATTCTATCGTAGTAATTATTTATCTTTTTCGCAATTTCATCAAAATCAATATGTACTTGCCCATTAATAACAGAACCCAATGAATAGTCATGGCCAATTCTCTCACAGGTAAAGATCTTTCCTTTTACACTCAGATATATTTTTCGGCTAAAAGGGAGACAAGTACCTGTTGGATATTTTTCTTTTTCATAGCCATGTGATAATGCATACTTAAAGTTCTTTTGAAAGTAATTTGTCCTACTTAAAATAAACTTTGACAAATGACTAATTTCCGAATTTAGAACTGAAAATTTATCTATTTGACAACCTTTGCTTAATGCCTCTTGAAAAGATTCGTATGGATTTGAATATTTCTCCCAAAACTCATCTTTGAATTCGGGATTTAATCCAACCGTGCTCAGAGGAATTACAATTGGTGCCTTTTTATATCGATTCTTGATGAAATTAACAGTTTCAATGATTGAGTTCTTATTGTGTAACACAGAAATAAATGTTACATTATTTTTGAAAAATTTGGGGTAATTTTTCTTCAAAAGATCTATGTTTGATATAATCCTCTGAAAACTTGGTTTTCCATTTACCAGTTTTCGATATTCATTATTCTTACTACTTCCGTCAAGGCTGAATGCAATACTGAAGTCTTGTTTTACGAGGAAGTCAAGATGTTTATTAAGCAACAATCCATTGGTTGTCATGTTAAACTTAAATCTAATTTTTGACTTGATTGACCTTTCTCTAAGACGGATATATTTGACAATCTTCTTGATTAGTTCAATATTAATTAATGGCTCACCACCATAAAATCCAAATGTAAGGTTGTTTTGAAAAGAAGCGTAAATATTTGATTCCCAATAACCAAAAAGTTTTTCGACCAGAGCAATTGCATTATTATAATCTAAAACTTCATGGCTTCGATTGTCATAGTTTTGATAATATTTCCCAAATGCGCAATACTCACATGAGAGATTGCATTTATCAGTTGCCTCAAATACAACTTGTCTGGTGTTGGCAAATAAGTATTCAACTATTTCCTTGTTAACTCTTAGATTGGTATACTTGCTCTCATCAAATTCTTTGAAGAAACCATGGTTCTTCAAATAATGATATTTCTGATTGTTGTAGTGCCAAACAGAAGAGGATGAACTTACTTTGCTGTCTTTGGTAACTTCTGTTTCATTGTTGTCTTCTTTTTGCCTTGCTATACTAGAAAGTACAGGGTGCAAATAATGAATTGAATTTCTATGATAACTATAAAAATAACTGTTGTCCCCTGTGGATTTAAAAAATACATTTCTCATCACGCAATTTTTTCTAAACATCTTTAGTTCTTCTCACTATTCTCAATTATATCTTGTCTAAAAAAGAAGCCTTCCAGAAAATTCTGGAAGGCAATTCTTACTAATGTGGATCCGGCGGAGGTTTGTTGTTGTAACGTTCTGTATTTGAGTTTGTAGTACTATTTGTGTTATAGTTATTTGCCATTTCTGCAGAGGGTTCAACCGTGCATGAGCACTCACAGTCACCAATACAATCACATGTTGTCGGAGCTCCACCACCCTTCACAGCAACCATTTCATCATTCTCAAGTTGGTACTTTGAGAGTGAAACTAAACTAAGTTTTTTCATGATTATGTTTATTGATTATAAAACTTGCTTTATGAGTATTCTCACTAAGCAATAAAATTTGGTAAGGTTTAATGAATCACATAATAGCCACTCTGGAACAACCTTATTATCACAGAGTAGCTTGACTATGTGAACTTATTCTTACATATGTAGAAAATGTCATTATTATCATTGCTTTTACTTATTCCGACATTCTTTGCTTTATCAGGAATGGGTAAACTGGTGATTGTAGCATAAAATGCAACTGACTCAATTTTTATTGGAAATATGCAAACGAACACAGTACCGGTAGAAAAAAATGATATTATTTGGTGGGCAAAGGTTTTATTCATTAGTGTTCGATTTTCATCTTCTGCAATCAATTAGCACATTACCTTATATCAGAATGTGCATTTTGTTACAAACTATTTCACACAAAAATTATCATCCTTTTTTATTTGAATAAATCGTTGTATCCCCGATAATTAAGATGGGACCTATAAATTAGAGTCTTAGTTAACAATTCAACCCCAAAAAATGCAAACTCAAATGAAACCTCAATTGAACTTTAGATCAGATGTTTCATTTGAGTTTAAAAAAGTTGAAAATTGTGGCTTCGAAACTAAATCCAGCTTAATAGGAAGTTTTATACCGGATCATCTGGGTCTTTTGATCCATCGTCATCAGGTGGTGGTGGATCTGGAGGTGGATCTCCATCACCACCAATTATCATTTGCATTTGCTCATTTGTTAAAAATGTAATCTCATTAGATTCCTCAAGAATCTTGTTAATCTCTGAAGTTTTCATAATTTAACCATTTAATTTTTAATTTATCATGCTCAGCATGGAAAAACTAAATGGCGCCATTTGTTATACTTATAGCAAAATCATGATAATGTTACAGTTTTAAGATGAATTTTTTTTTCGTTTATCGTTTAAATATTAAACTGTTTCTGGGAATCAACCTTCTCTTGTTAGGCAACTATAGTGTTGTAGCCCAAAGTACTATTGAGAGAATAAAAATGGAAATTAATCAACCATTCAAAAACCGAAAATACAAGGAAGTAGTCTATTTATACCATCAATACAAAAATGTCATTGATTCCAATAAGTATCAACAGGCTGAAATCTTAAAAATGGTCGGAACTTCATGTTTCTATTTGTCAAACCTGGATTCTGCATTTTACTACTATGAAAAGGCTTATGATATCATTTGCTCAACAGACAACCTTGATAGTTTTAAAATTTCTCTCCTTATCAACAAAGGATTAGTTAAATCAAGACAATTTTTCTACAAGGAGGCTGAAGAATTTTATATTGAAGCCTTGTCATTAATCAATAAGACTAGAAAAAATCCATATCCGCAGATTTACTCTCAATTAGGAGCATTGTACCAGAAAACTAACAAGATAGATCTCGCCAAGAAATATTTAAAAAAGTCAGTCTTAATAGATAATAAGTGTGATTCAAGTGGACTTTACTTAATTAATCCGTTGTTGAATCTGGGCAATTTATACAGAAAGACTGGAGAATACAATTTTGCTATAAACCTTGAATCACAAGCTTTACAGATTCTGGAGGAATATAAAGGAGGTTATTTAGACAAATGGTATATAATTAATTACAATCTTGGCATATCCTTGTCAAAAAATCAAGAATATAAAAAGGCATTAGACCAGTTTTATTTATGTAAGGAGCTCATTGAATCATTTCCAGACGATGTCAACCCCGATCCAGATCTGTTTAATAACCTGGCTCTTGCATACAGAAATTTACATCAACATGATAGTGCAAACCATTATTTTATGATTGCATTAAGCACTGCACAACCGAATTCTCTTTCACAAATTAGAGCTTTTCAAAACTATGCTAACTTTCTTTTTCTTAATCCAAAATTGAAAAGTCTTGGAAGGATATATTACGATAGTGCTTTTCGGCTTCTTGTTAAGAAATATGGGTCCTATCATCCTAAATTAATGGAAATTTATACTTGTCTTGGTGATGCCTGTTCTCTAACAAATAATAGCGATTCATCGCTTTTATATTATCAGAGCGCATTGAAATGCATCGATACATCCCTAAACATTAAAGATGCCTCATCGTTTATTTCTAAAGAATTCTCTCCAGACCTACTGGTTTTAAATATCCTCAAAAGAAAGTCAAATTTGCTCTTTCATCAGTTTAATACATCTAAAGATAAGACCTCTAAAATTTATATAGCAGAACAGATTTCTTCTATTGTTATGAGGTATAACACAGTTTATAAAGAGCTATTATACAGTAAAGTGCTATTTTCTGACAAAGTAAGTCAGTTAATACTTGATATTAAAAATATTAACCTAATTGGAATTGAGGCACTATATTACTTATCATTTGAAAATGATAAAATGAATTATTTTTCAAAAGCTCTACAGTTTAGTGAAAGTTCAAAATCACTTATACTCCAAACAGCTCTAAATGAAAATGTCATTGATAACAAGTCAAAACCTAGTGTTCTTTTAAGTTCACAAATTGAAAAAGAAATAGCTGATCTAAATAAACAAATAAGATTACTCAGAAGTGTTGAACCCAATTTTTTAAAACAAGCGGAGATCCTACATCTAAGATTAAAAATACTTAATCTTGTTTTTGAAAAAGACTCAGTTTTAAAATCCCAAAAGTTCTTAATGAATGTTCGAGAACATTTACTTGACAGTATTTTCAGTACAAGCCTAAACTATCAGTTAAATCATCGTACATCAAGTACAATCTCTGAGTTTTTTATCATTGACTCTGCAATGCATGTATTTACAATTAGCAACAATAAGAGAAATTGGAGAAAAATCAACTTTAGTGATTCTCTCAAGGCTCATGTTTACACCATCTTGGAGTACTTCAATTATTTCCCTTCAAGAGAATCAAGTGTATCAAGAGATCAATTTATTAAAAGTTCTTCCTTATTGTATCCAATCCTGTTTGATACCCTTTTTAGAAATACTAAAGATTATATTGTTATTCCAGATGGCTTGTTGTCACAATTTCCTTTTGATATCTTGCTAACAAATTATGTCAATAACATAACACACAATTTTAAATCGCTTCCCTACTTGATTAAAAAAACAAATATTTCATATTCCTTTTCAATAAGTCTTTTATCCAAAGCATTAAATACTATGAATGATAATCTGACAATGGTTGTATTAGCTCCTGATTTTAATGACAAATCGATAAGCAATCAAGTCACACCAATTAGAGAAAGAAATTATGAAGTAGATGGCATACTGGAATTATTCCCAACAGCAAAAATAATTCATAACATACCAAACAAGCTGGATTCACTTGAATATTTAATCAATGGATATAGTATAATTCACCTAGCAACACATACATACATAAATGACCGTCTTCCATTCCAATCATCCATATTGTTACATGACAAAGATTCGAAAAATTCTACAAGTATAAAACTTGCAGATATCCTTTCTATGGATATAAATAACATAAAAATGGCCGTTTTAAACTCCTGCAATACTGGTGTTGGTGATTTCATCAATGGGGAAGGAATTATTAGTTTTGCCTGGGCCTTCAATTATATGGGATGTCCAAGTATTGTTATGAATTTAAATGAGATTGATGATTATTCAGCAATGAAAATCATAACTAATTATTACAAATACCTGAAGGATGGTCATACAAAATCCGCTGCTTTAAGAAAGTCTAAGCTTGATTATTTAAATACTGCAACACCCATAAAATCAAATCCTAAATTTTGGAGTCCAATCTCCATAATTGGAAACCCCCAACCTTTGTTTAGCGATTCAAATTCAAACTATGAGTTTGTCATTTTAATTATTTTTATAATTGTTGGATTTTATTTAATGGGAAAAAGGCTAAAACTTTTTTAGGATATTCTTTGCTTTTTTATTGTAATAATGGTATTGATCGTTAGAAATTTTAACTAATATTTCTTTTGCACTTTCCTTTTGTTCCGAACCCAAAAAACTCAAGGCAAGATACCATTCAACCTCCTGGTTGTAGTCACTATTCTTGTTTAGAGCCAGAGTAAAACTTGTAATAGCACCATTGAAGTCTTGAAGCTCAATAAAACAAAGACCTTTGTAAAAGTTTGTAAGAGGGTTGTCCCTGTTTATTTCACTACTATTTAATAATTGGATTGCTTTGTTATAATGTCCACTTTTATATTCAATCAAACCAAGTTGAATAGGACTTTTTGATTCTTGACTTCTTAGTTCAATGATTTGCTCATATTTCGCATAGTAATTCTGAAATAATTGCTCATTTGATAAAGTGTTGGATCTGAAAAGAATGAATGCACCACTACTAATCAAAATTAACATTACTGCGGCCCAGGATAATAAACTCTGTCTGTTGATTAAATAACCTTTAAATTCAATGATTTTCTCTTTATTCTTCAGGTAGGAAATCTCAGCTGATTTTATTTTTTGTTTTATATCAATCTTGTCTTTTATCTTAATAGATTTAGACATATTTACGTAAATAGTGTATATTTCCTTTAATTCAGAATCTATTTCAAGTTGTTTTGTAAACTCTATTTGCTCTTCATTTGATAATTTCTTAGCTAAGAAATTTTCAACTAAGGTATATTTATCAATTGCTTCCATCATCCATCAGTTTTTTAAATCTAATATCATTTATGATTCTTTTGTGTATTCTTTTTATGCAATCATGTTTTATTTTTCTAGCATTTCCGTATGTAATATTTAGTTCATTTGCAATCTCTTTGTAAGTATACTCTGCAAAGTAAAGCTCAAGGACCTCTCTACATGCTCTGGGTAAGTCAGCTAAGTATTCAATGAACAGATCCATTTTTGCAACTTCTTCGTTCTCCTCTTTTATAGTGCTTTCTGGTACGTCGGGTATACTATTATCATTTCCACCTAAGGTGATCACTTGCCTGTTTCTATTTCTTAGAGACATTACCCATAAATTTCGGCAAATAATTTTCAAATAATGCGAAAAGCTACATGTTAATACAAAGTTGGGATTTTGAACATTCATGTAAACAGCATAAATTGAATCCTGAAAAACATCTGATGCCTCAGCTTGATTTCCACCCTTTGATAAAATAAATGCCTCAACAATGGGAAAGAACTTTAAATAAACATAATTAAGCACTTTTCTATTTCGCTTTTTAACACCTATAACAATTTCCTTATCCGTGTACTTTTTTATCAGCATTTACAATCATCTAACTGGGTCGCAAACACAAATATAAAAAGTTTCTACAATCAGGTATCAAGTACTACTTACTTATATCATATTTCAGAAAATGTTACGATATTTTTATAATATTTAACATAATTTTAAAGAAATTCTAAAAGCTTTTCTTATTTAGCAAATCCAAATCTAATAATTCCCAATTCCATTCTGACTCACCAACATAGCTTATGAAAAAAAAGGAAATATAAAAAGAATAGCAATCATTTTCACATGGTATAGTATAGAATCCACAAGATCCTTATCACATTTGAGGAATTTTTAAATCAGTTAAAAGAATATTCATAAAAATTTTTGCTTTTCCATATGATTATCCATTATAATTCTACATATTACAACAAAAAGTAGCAAAATTTATAGATAACCAGCGATTATTAGAGATTACTGAAGAATATTATCGAACACTATCAATAATAAGAGCTTAACACCGGCATATTAGGGAAAGGCAGGTCTCTTTTTGACGTACTATCCAATGATATCGCGGTATTCCCTTGGATCACCCAGATATTTAAAGATTAATTCCAGTTGTTTCGGCGTCAGTTTTCGGATACGGTATTCATAATTGATTTCATAAAGTTCATCAAGTAATTGACCATTTTCGTTGATCCAGGCTTTTAATGTATCAACATTCACTCCATAAAGCCTGGCTATCTTAGGATGTGTAATCCCAATCTCATTTACTTCTCTACCTGAATCGGTTTTGTTCTTTTTCTTTTCCATTGCTATTAATTTTTATCTTTAAAACAAAATTATAGAATTTTATTGTATTCTTACTATTATTTTGTATATTTGCTAAAAATATAGCTTATGAAAAACACAGAATTGAATCTAGATCTGCTGATTGGTGAAAAAGGATTTGACTATATTAAGCAACATCCGGCGGAGTACACAAGGTTGTTTGAGAAAAAGTATTCCCTTAAAGAACTGGATGTAACCGCAACTGTTCTCAATTATTGGAAGGAAACAGGTCTTCTACCTGAGAAACCTGCTGGTAAGCGAAATCATGTATTTAACCTTCCAGAATTGATCTATCTATTCATATTACAGGATGCAAGAAGCTTTGGTATGACAACCGACAAACTAGTCAAACTTAAGAATCGTATTCTTGAGGAAATTAATTTTATGGATATTTTACAGAGTGATAACTTTTCTCTTCTTTTTCCTTACTATCAACAAAGATTCGGTGACCAACAAGCAAATCTAATGATGGAGAACAAAAATCAAGTTGCTGAACTATTCAAGGATCATCCTTTATTTACAAATAATATTTCTATCATAGCTTCACTCATTTTAGGTCTATTGATTGAGAAGCTTGACATTTTGATACTTCTCTCCTCAGATGGAGATGTAAGTATTGATCGTGATGGATATTTAGTTGATGACCTTGAATATGAAATTACTGATAAATCCCATTTGGTTCTTCCTCTTGGCAATTACCTTTCAAAGCTAATTAGTGAAGATAAATTCAAAAATTTACTATATGATTTAAAACTGATAAGTAACACAGAACAACATCTTCTTGATCAAATCCGTGAAGAGAATTTTGAAGAAATTATTATTAAATTTAAAGAGGGGGAACCTGATCTTATGGTTACAAAGAAAGCAATGAATATTGATGATAAAGCCAGGTTGAATGAAATGATAATGAAGGGAGGCTATCAGGATTTTACCATAAAGACACAGGAAGGAAAGATAAATTATGCATCTGCAAAAACCTCCTTTAAAGTTCCTAAATCAGATAAAAAAGATTAGAAATGAAACTGTACTGGAGAACCCAGGCATATATGAGAAAAGCTTTGGTTGACCTGACAAACAGGAGGCCGAGGGCATCATGTATTAATTATGTTAACCGAAAAACAATGCTATGACATCCTAAACAAAGAAAAAGTCAAATTCACAAAAGAACAGGTAAAAAAGATCAGATCATTGCTATATTTAATAGCTGAAGTAGAACTAAAAAATGAATTGAACCATGAATAGAAAAGCAATCATATACACCCGGGTATCAACAGATGACCAGGCAGACAAGGGTTATAGTCTACAGGACCAAAAAGCAAAATTAGAAGACTATTGCAGGAAAAAAGATATCGAAATACTGAAACATTTCCAGGAAGATTATTCAGCCAAGGATTTCAACAGACCGGTATTTCATCAATTGCTCCATTACGTCAAGCAAAATAAAGGAAAGATTCATTATCTGCTTTTTGTTCGCTGGGACAGGTTTTCAAGGAATACTGCTGACAGCTATGCCATGATCAATAGCTTAAGAAAACTGATGATTGAACCGCAGGCAACAGAACAACCGCTAAACCCGGAATCTCCTGAGAATAAACTATTGATGTCATTTTACCTTACGGTCCCCGAAGTCGAAAATGATCGCAGGTCGCTGAATACAACCATGGGCATGAGAAGAGCCATGAAAGAAGGCCGTTATCCACGGCGAGCACCCAAAGGTTATATCAATTCGCGAGATGCTGATAACAAGCCCATCATTGTCGTTGATAAGAAAAAGGGAGAGATTCTTGAAGAGGCATTCAATTTGTTGGCAACTGGCACATTTGGAGTTGAGCAAGTCAGAAAAATAATACATGACAAAGGTTTTAAATGTAGCAAATCAAATTTTGCCAGGCTCGTTAAAAATCGTTTTTATATAGGAGAAATATTCATTCATTCCTATAAGGAAGAGCCAGACCAGTATGTAAAAGGCCTACATCAACCAATTATTGACAAACAAACATTTGTACAGGTACAGAGCATTCTAGAAAATAGAAGGGCTGATATTAATCATCCTCCAATCTATAAAAAAAGTGAAAAGCTGATCTTCAGAGGAAATATCATCTGTTCCGAATGTGGAGAAAGAGTTACTGGTAGTAAATCAAAAGGAAATGGTGGATATTATTACTACTATCATTGCAATCATTGCAGGAAAGTAAGGATAAAAGCGGAGCAAGTTGATCGTGGATTTGAAAAACTCTTGCAACAGGTCAAACCCAAAAAGGAAGTGCTCAATTTATACAGGCAAATATTGCAGGATTTAAAGCGTGATATCGCCAAAACAAATGAAGAGGATATACCGACACTTAACAAGTCAATTTGTGCCCTTAAAAGCAAAATAGAACGTTTACAGGATCGATTTGTTGATGAGCAATTATCATTTGAAGAATATAAGTCAATTCGGTCCAGATATGAAAGTAAGTTGAATGCATTGCAGGATGAGTTGAATAAAAAAAGGTCTTCAAACAAGCATGACCCTAACGGGATAAAAAAAACCATTTTTAACTGTTTCAATCTTCCAGAAATCTACAATAGCGCGGATATGACAGATAGACTAAAAATCATTGGTTCGATCTTTCCAAGAAATTTCATTTTTTCTAAAAATAAATGTCGAACCAATGAGATCAATGAGGTGATCCGCTGGATCATTAGAAACAACAGGCTTTTGGAGGCATCAAAAAAAGAAGAAAGCAGCAAAAAAGCGCTTTCTTCCCGTTTGGTGACCCCGGCGGGAGTCGAACCCACAACCTTCAGAACCGGAATCTGACACTCTATCCAGTTGAGCTACGGGGCCTTTTTAAAGTTCACGGTTCCTGGGTGCAAAATTAAACATATTTTTCGGCATTACTTAATAGAAATTTAAGCGCTGCTTAATCAGCCGCAAATAGGCCAGGAAGCAAACTCAATTAATTTCTAATTAAGTAGTTATTCACTGTATGATAACATGGGATTTATACAAACTGAAAGAATTGAATTAGAGGCTGTCCAATAAGTGTGCTATTTCGTCAGGCTGAGCGGAGTCGAAGCCTAAATGTCGTTGATTACCAGCGCATCTCGACTACCTGCCTATCGGCAGACAGGCGCTCGATGTGACCCAGGTGGTATTTCGTGGCTTTTTGGACAGCCACGTTCAAAACATGGGTGTTATTGCTAAAAAGGGCTTTAGCCCTACAGAGTTTCTGACTTATTCATTGATAAAGAAATGGTAAACCTGATTCAATGATCAGCGAAAATCCCCCAGCCACATCCCGATCAAACTCTGTTCTTCCAGAATAACCTCAGCCACACCCTCTGCAAATCGTAATTTTTCCACATCGGAATATTTCCTGTTTTCTTCTGATAATTCAAGGCCAACTTCGGCCTGATATTGCCCCCCTTCCGGTTTGCCGCTTGCACTCCTGATCCTGCCCCAGAAATACCCGTATTCAGAAACCGGTAAGTTATCGAGGGAAATCCTGACGGTCTGGCCTTCCCTGATCTGTCCATTTCCTTTTGCGGGTAACACCAGTTTCCCAAGCATATCACCGGGGCGATCCGGTAAAATACTCAACAAACTTTCTCCTGCATTCAGGCATTGCCCCCTGCTCCAATATGAGGTATAGATCACCGTTCCGCCCAGAGGAGCAATCACGAGGTTTTTCTTTTCCCATAAAGCTAGCTTTTCGCCCAGAGAAGCAGTACCTTTTTTGATATCATAGAGGGTGTTTTGAATTTCTTCATTCTGCTTTCTTTCGATTTCGTGCAATTCCTTCTTCAGGCTTTGTATCCTGTGTTCCTGTTCTGATTGCATAGCAAAAGCTGCTTCCAGGGCGCGTCTGCCAGAGAGTAACACAAGCTTTTGCTTTTCCAGCTCTGTCTCCGGAATCACCTTCGCTCTGTGAAGGGAATCCATGCGCTGCATGTTTTTTTGCCTGAGTATGGATTCTTCTTCAAGCAGTTCTACCCGGTTCATTTGCCTGGCAAGCACTTCTCCTGTTTTTTCGATCAATGCATTGAACTCATTTCTATCTATTGCAATCTCTTTCTTCTGCATTCGCCTGCTCAATTCCTCCAGTTTATTTTGCAATATGGAAATCTCCTCATCAAATACCGTTTTCCTCCTGTACCATGATATATTGATGCTTTGCAAGGACAGGCTGTCTTCATTTTCCAAACAGGCAGTTAGTTTATCATGAAAGCTTTCAAGCAAGAGAAACTCATGGAAAGTCAACTGATCCTCAAATAACATCAGGGTATCACCTTTGGCAACAGTATCTCCATTGCATACAAAAACACCTGCAATCCTGGCATCATGCTTTGCCCTAATCTCAGACCAGGCATTTGTCCGGTGGATTTCTATCCTGCCCCGTATGATCCGGGGCACCCGGATGAGGAAAGCACACAGCATCAATATCACCAAGCACACCACAATGACCAGCATTCCCCTGCTGATCATTCCAGCCGGGGGAGGCCCCAGGATCTCTTCGGTATAATTATTCTCAACCGGCATAGTCACAAATGTTCTCGGTTTGTTTGTTGATTAGGTTGAAATAGACACCCTGTTGTATCATCAGATCTTCGTGAGATCCGCTTTCGACAATACTGCCTTCATGCATCACAAGGATCTGGTCGGCATGGCGGATGGTGCTTAGTCTGTGGGCAATCACAACCAGGGTTCTATTGAAGGAAACTGAACACAGTTTTTCCATGATGCATTTTTCATTTTCGGCATCCAGTGCATTGGTGGCCTCATCCAGGAAGAGAAAATCGGGATCTTTATAGAGGGCCCTGGCAATCAGTATGCGTTGTTTCTGTCCACTGCTCAGGCCCCGTCCGTTTTGTCCGCACAAAGTCTGGTAATGCATAGGCAGTGATTCGATGTGTTCCTTGATATTTGCCAGCTCGGCAGCCCGGATCATGCGCTTGTGATCGGGAGCAATATCTTGCATTATGATATTGTTCAGGATGCTATCTGAGAACAAAAATCCTTCCTGCAGCACAGCGCCGCAATGACTTCTCCAAAGCTCTTCGTCAATGCTGTTGAGGGCAAAATTCCCAATACAGATCTTTCCTGATTGGGGTTTGTACATCCCGAGCATCAGTTTCATCAGGGTGGTCTTGCCACAGCCGCTGCTACCTACAATGGCTGTTAGTCTGTTCTTCGGAATGTGAAAGCTGACATTCCGGATCAGCTCTTTCCCATCCATGCCCGGATAGTGAAAGCATACATTCTCAAAGCTGATGGAGCGATCATCCGGCATGAATTTCAGGCCGGAACCTTCTTTTATGGCCGGGGATTCCTCCAGGACGTCCCCGAGTCTTTGCAGGCTCAGGCGGGCCTCTTGCCAGGAACGGTATATCCCGCTCAGCTGGATCATCGGAATGTTCAGCTGGCCCAGGATAAAAAGCACGGCCAGCATCATGCCCAGGCTCATCCGGCCCTGCATAACTTCCATGGCCACAAAATAGATGATTAGCAATTTGTTCATGTGGTTGATCATCATGGCACCCGAACGCTGGAACTGATCGATGGCCTGGCTGCCAAGATTGGTCCGGAAGATCCGGGCCTGTATCTCTTCCCATTCCCAGTGTTTCTGCTGGTGCGCATTGTGCATATGAATGTCATGAATGCCCTGAAGCATTTCCACCAGGCTGTTGTGTTTTTCCGACCTTTGCTGGAAACGCTTGTGATCGACCTGTATCCGCTTCTTGCCAAAATGCAATATCCACAGGCTGCTCAGCAAAACCCCGGTGGCATAGATCAGGAATATTGTTCCCTTGTAAATACAAAGGACCAGTCCGAATACCAGAATATTTAACAAAAAGTAAATGGCCATCATGAAGGATCCTGTCAGAAACTTTTCCACCCGGTTCTGGTCTTCCACCCTTTGCATCAGGTCACCGATCTGCCGGGTATCAAAGAAGGCTGCCGGCAGTTTCAGCAATTTGCGCAGGAACTCACTGAGTATGCAGATGTTTACCCTGGCATTCACATGCATCAAAATGCGGTTTCGGATAAACTCATTGGACAGTTGTGCCAGGCCCAGTATCAGCAATGCTCCCAGGGCAAGGTGAATAAATTGCCGGTTTTGATAATGGATCCCCCGGTCGACAATGGACTGGGTAATAAAAGGGATGAAGAGCTGGATCAGGATGGCCATGAGAATGCCACCCAAAAGCTGAAAAAAATTCTTTTCGTGTGGTTTGTAGTATTTAAAGAAAGAGACCTGACCGGGATGCGCTTCGGGATCCTCCTCAGATGACTGGAAGGCCGGTCCAGGCTCCAGGAGCAGACAAATGCCCCTGGCAGATACGGAATGGCCGGACCATCCCCGCAGGAATTCTGTGATGGGATAGATCATTTTTCCGGCTGCAGGGTCAAAAACCCGGGCCTTTTTTTTTCCGAGCTTTTCGACAACCACAAAGTGCTTTTGCTCCCAGAAAGCAATGCAGGGCAGCGGGGCCTGCTCTTTTAGCTGTGCCAGGTGGATCTTCACCCCCCGGCTGCTGAATCCTAATTCCTCCGAAGCACGGCTGATTGCGAGCAATGAAGCCCCCTCACGCGAAACATCACATTTCGCGCGAAGGGTTTTCATTGATAAATACTTACCATAGCGCCGGGCTATGTACTGGAGGCATGCCGGACCGCAGTCCCTGCGGTCTTGCTGGAGAGATAAACTGTTCTTCATGGCAAATAATTTAACCCTCATCCGGATTCTTATTATCATCAGGTGGAGGTGGAGGTGGATCACCTGGGTCGCCACCAATTATCTTCTTGAGGAATTCTGGATTTAGGTCCATGATAGAACCTTGTACTACTTCGTTTTTTCTAATTTTTCTTGATTTCATAGTAAATTAATTTTTGGTTTGCCTACTCTTTTTAAGATTTTTGGCTTACTCTTTTAAATGGCGCCATCTAATTACAAGTGTCAGAAAACCGAAAGTGTGACCCCTATGTTGAAGATTTTTTTTAACTTTCTTGATTAATAAAGTGATGAGAATTGGATAAGACCCTTATTATAAGCGCAATATTGCTTTTTGTTCACCTTGAATTATTTTTAGGAATTGATCATATAAATGGCCAGCAATATCATGATAGCATATACTCATCTTTCAATGAATATTATAATTCTGAAAACTATCAAAAAGCAATCAAAATAATTCATCAAGAAAGTGACCATTTCAATAATGATTCAATTCCAACCTCATTACTAATTAATCTTGGAAAATGCTATTCAGAAGTCGGAGAGCAGGACACTGCTATTTATTATTTCCAGATTGCTTTAGACAGGCTTGAGCCAAGCAATATCGAGTTAAGAGAGTATTTATATCAAAATTTGGGTCTGGCAAATACAAGGATAAGAAACTTCACTGAAGCCAGAAATTGGCTAAAAGCAGCAAGTAATATTAATGACACGAATAATATACAAAGTTTGATCTCCCTTAACAGATATTGGGGCAATTTCTTATTAAATATCAAGCAATACGACTCTGCCATCATTTTCTTAAATCGAGGTCTTGAGCATTGCACAATTAATGAGGAACGAATTAAGTTTTACATACTTTTTGCCACCATCTACAAAAAAATCGGAGAGTTCTCAAAATCAGAAAAATATGAAGAGTATTCTTTGCAATTAATTGATAGCGTTGATCCTAGAAAGCTTTGCAATTTGAGTTTAATACTTAATAATCTTGCAGTAACAAATTTTAAATTGGGTAAGTACAACAAAGCTGTCCAAATTTACATGATAGCTATCAAAAAGTCGCAGGAGTGCTCATATCATGACATCCGAAATGTAATTTTTGAAAACCTTGCACTTACCTACTCTAAGAAAGGCAAGCGTGATTCAGCTGAAAAATACTTCAAGCTTTCATTTGAATTATCCGATAAGCTAAATTTCGTCGATCTGGTTGGCCTTTACCAAAACTACGGTAATTTCCTCATGGTCCATAAAAAGAATCTTCCTGGCAGTTATTCATATTATAACAGAGCTGCCCAGCTCATCCAGGACCAATTCCACCCTTTTCACCCCCGCCTCAAAAATATTTATGTCTGTATCGGGGATGTATACTGGCGCATGCATAAAATGGACAGCGCCCTGTATATGTACCAGAAAGCCCTGAAAACAATCGATACCACACTTAGCCTTGAAGAATACGCTGGCAGTCCCGATTTCCGGCAGGCAGCCGACCTGGAAAGCCTGAACATCATCATGCGGAAGATCCGGGTATTGGAAATTCTGCTGGTTGATCAGGAAGACAAGGATCTGGGCAAACAATATTATGAGGCCCTGCTGACCAATGTGGATTACTACAAAGATGCCTTTGCCTCCCTGCTTGCGCGCAAGATCCTGTTGGCCGACCAGATCAATTCCCTCAAAGGGGATTTGAAAAATATGATGGATATAGGGATTGAGGCAGCCCATAAATTATACGAGGTAAACCACGAAACATTTTACCTGGAGAAAGCCCTTGCCTGGAGCGAAGCCGCCCGCTCCCTTATCCTGAAAACTAACTTTTACAGCCTGTATCATGCCGACAGCAACAGGGCAAAACTTCTCAGAAAGGCCGGGAAACTGAAAAAAAGGATCAATGCCTTGTATTTCCAGCTGGATGATGGACCCCAAATGGATAGCCTCAACGCCCTGATCTTTAGCCTTAATTTTCGTTACGACTCCCTCAGCCAGGTGCTTGCATCACAATTACCGGAATTTTTAAAGATAAACCGGATAAGACCCTATGATGCCAATGCCCTTATCCGGGAGATCCCCGACAGCACACTCATCCTGGAATATTTCCTGTACCGCGACAGACTGCATATTTTTAAAATGAGCGGTGAGGGATTGGAATGGTACAGGCTTGCCTTTGGCGATTCTCTCCGAAAACAGGTACAGGAATTCACTGACTTCCTGAAACCCGAAAATGCCCATACAGAGACATACAGAAATGCCTATTTTGAAAATGCCCTGTCTCTCCGCAAAGCGATCATTCCCGGGAAAATATCATCCCGGGTTAGCAATCTTGTGATCATACCCGATGGCATACTGTATTATTTCCCTTTCGAGATTATGCATACCCACAAAACCCAATCCAGGGCTTTCAGAAAAATGCCATACTTGCTGCGTGAATACAATATTTCGTACCGCTATACCCTCGACACCCTTGAAAATAAAATCAAGCGGGAGAAAGCCAGAATCCTGGCAGTGGCGCCGCAGATTTCCAGTTTTTACCGGGATGATGGTAAATTGATGGGTCCCATAGCTGAGGCTCGTGCAGAAGCTGATACGCTGATAAAGCTCTACAGGGGCAAACTTTATTCACCGAATTCTGAAAAGGAATTTGCCAGGATGGCCGGTAAATATCAGATACTGCATTTTGCCACGCATGGCATCATCGACGACCGCATGCCGATGAATTCACAGCTGTTGCTGAATAAAAGTCATGATGAAATAAACAAGTTGAAACTTGCCGAGATCTGCAATCTTGATTTGCAGGCCGAAATGGCTGTGCTAAGTGCGTGTGAAACAGGCAAAGGAAATATCCTGAATGGTGAAGGTGTTTTGAGCCTGGCCTGGGCCTTTAAATATGCCGGATGTCCCAGCGTATTGATGTCGCTATACTTACTCGACGACCATTCGGCGAAAATGCTGATGATCCGGCTTTATGGATATCTTGATGAAGGTTACCGAAAGGATAAAGCTCTCAGAAAAGCCAAACTCGACTTTATCGAGGAAGCCCCTCCCTTCAAAATCCACCCCGCGTACTGGGCCGGGCTCATTAGCACGGGCGACCAGTCGAAAGTTTTGCTCGAGAAAAACAGGAATGTAAGCATACACCTATTGTGGATCGGCCTCGGGCCCATTATCCTGCTTGGTATATTCTGGCTACGAAGAAGGCGTAATAAAAGGTATTAACCCCAGGGTAGAACTCTTGCCCATTATTCCGATGCAGAGCATCGGGGAAACTTGCCTGACGGCCATTAGTCTGGTTAAACCATAGTTCTCGTCTGCACGCTGAAGCTTTAGCGTAAGCGTCCGAAGCGAACGCGAAGGCGGATTAAATAATTATCAAGCGATAAGAATCACTATTATACCCCCTTACTCTCCTCCATACTGCATCAAAAAAGCTTTCAGGAACTCATCGATCTCCCCGTCCATCACGGCCTGTACATTACCCACTTCAAGTCCGGTGCGGTTATCCTTAACCAATTTGTAAGGTTGCATAACATAGGAACGGATCTGTGAGCCCCATTCGATCTTTTTCTTGGCACCTTCGATCTCGGCCTGTGCTTCGCGCTTTTTGCGCATTTCCATTTCATATAGCTGGGATTTCAGCATGCGCAGTGCTTTTTCACGGTTCTGCGACTGGGAACGGGTTTCCTGACATTCGATCACGATGTTTTCAGGCTGGTAACGCAATCTCACAGCTGTTTCCACTTTGTTTACATTCTGCCCCCCCGGTCCGCTGGAACGAAAAGTGTCCCAGGTAATGTCGGAAGGATTGATCTCGATCTCGATATTATCATCTACCTCGGGATAAACATACACAGAAGCAAAGGAAGTATGCCTGCGGTTGTTTGAGTCGAAGGGTGACAGGCGAACAAGGCGGTGTACCCCGTTCTCCCCTTTCAGGAGGCCGAAAGCATAATCTCCGAGGATCTCCAGGGAGACGGACTTATAACCGGCAACCTCCCCTTCCTGTACATCCAACTCCTTCACTTTGTAATTTTTGTTTTCGGCCCAGCGCATGTACATGCGCATCAGCATCTGGGCCCAGTCCTGGCTTTCGGTGCCCCCGGCGCCGGCATTGATCTGCAATATGGCCGGCAATTTATCTTCCTCATTGCTCAGCATCCTGAAGAATTCCAGGTCTTCCAAAGATTTCAGGGTTTTCTGGTAATTTTTATCCACCTCCTCCTCTGAAGCCTCTTTCATTTCATAAAAGTCGAAGATCACCACCAGGTCATCAAAAGTAGTTTTGGTCTTGTCATACATCTTGACCCACTCCTTCTTCTCCTTGATGGTCTTGAGAATTTCTTCGGCTTTTTTGGGATCGTTCCAGAACTCTGGCTGGGCGGACTCTTTCTCCAGTTCCGCTATTTCACTCTTCCGCTTATCAATGTCAAAGGTACCCCCTCAAGGCTTCAAGCCTTGTACGAAGGTCTTTTATCATGTCTTCGTTTACCATAGGATTATGTATTATCATAGGCAAAAGTACAAATAAAAAGAAAGGGCTTTCCCATCTTCTTGTTTTTGAGAAAGCCCTTCATATTAAGTTCTAATAAAAACATTAATTCCTTGGCTCAGGATCAGCCGGATAATCTTTGATGGTTGATTTATTGCCTCCGAGTCCCTGGTCAGTGACCCTGATCTCATCAAGGAGCCAGCCTCTGAAACCATTATAAAGTCCGTCAACCGTGCGGAAATTGAATTCCAGCATGATCTCCATGCCGGCAAAATCCGTCAGGTCAAAACTCTGGTAATTCCATACTGGAGCCTTGTTAAACCCACCGGATGTGTAAGGAAGAGCTTCCCGGTTATCCAGTACCGGATCCGAATAAGGATTCAAACGGCCAATGCTTTCTACACTGTTGGTGTCGCTGGCATCAATTACTTTGATTTCCATGATATCAAATCCCAGATCATTCGGGTTCACACTTTCAATCTCGAACCATGTCCAGAACGAAACGGAAGCTTCGGAATATGCAGACAGGTCAATCACAGGAGAGATCATGGATCCGCTGTTCCTATCCATGCTGGTACCTCCTGATAAAGAATCCTGGTCGGCAACAGGCTCACCCATGAAATTGCCACTGGAAGTTTCACCATACCAGGCAGCGTACTGACCTGCATAGGCATCCGAAAGCCTACCCTGGGAATTATCATTCGGTGCAATTTTTACATATTCAGGATAAGCATTGTTAAATATTTCATCATTTACCTGCCGGTGCCAGAACCCGGTCATTTCCCAGTCGGTATCTTCTTCGAAGTTCTCTTCCCAGATCACATCACCACCACCTGACTGGCCCGACATCTGGAAAACAATGATGCTGAGTTCATTTTCAAGGAGCACGATCTTGGTATGCACCACGGTGTTAAAACCGTTCTTCACACTCCTGATCTTGAATTCAGGTATTGGACTCCCGCCACTGGAATTCAGGGGGATTGCCCCAATCTCAAAGAAGCCCTCTGAAGAACTCAACACACTGGTAAAATAGCCATTGGTCAATGTTTCATCCTGGGCACTTACCGAAACAACGGCGTTGCTCACCGGATCAAAATTCTCATCGACCACAATTCCCGATACCGCACTTACCGGTTGCGTAATGCTCTCTTCTACGGTCAGGAAGGCCGCAAAAACCGGATAGTTGGAAGACTTGTTGGAAGTGAATTCAATGTTCCTGGCCATCATGCTCTTATAGCCATTGGCAGATATCTCAAGCTCATAGGATCCATTGGCTACGTCCTTGAATTCATACAAGCCGTTCTGGTTTACCTGGGTCTCGGATACCACTTCACCACCGGAAGTCATCAGGCTGACATTGGCACCGGTCAAAATATCATAGGATATGGCATCCTTGGCTGTTCCCTTGATTACGTTTTCGGAATCAACCGGATTATTGTTCTTTGATTGGTCGTCATTATCGTCTTTATTGCAAGCATTCAACAAGAGTACACTCACAGCGATTGCAATTAATGGTAAATAAACTGATTTTTTATTCATACAAGATGTGTTTTAAAGTTTAGGATTTGCAAAGTTAAGGCTTGTTTAGAACAATTACAAATAAGAAAAGGGGGAATATTCAACCAGGCACATGAAGCTTCTGTGATTGCCGGGATTATTAAATCAGCCCCTCAAGGGCCCTGAAAACAACAACTTTGTCGTAGCCTTTGGATAAAGCGTATTGCAGGAGCTTGTGTTTTCTTTTTTGAAGATTATTTTCTCTGAGCTGATTGTCTTTTTGTGTGAGAACCTCCTGCAGAGCATTCACGTATTCATCGTCCTCAATTTCCTGCAAGGCCATCTGTATGTAAAGATCCGGTATTCGTCTTTTGGCCAGTTCTGCAAATATTTTATTCTTGCCCCATTTTTTAATACGGAATTTGCCTCCAGCAAAAACGCGGGCAAAGCGTTCCTCATTAATAAAATCTTCATCAAGCAATTTACGGATGATCTTGTCCATTACCTGTTCCTGCACTTTCCAGGACCGCAGTTTTGTCTGCACATCGTAGAGGCACCTTTCCTGGTAGGAGCAATAGTACTGCATCTTATCATAAAGAAATTCAAAATCAGGAGCCATGGCATTCAATATTGAAGCATAAAATTACAAAATTCAGCATGAGAATGCAATTTTCAACCGGCTTCTTTCAGCAGTTGATCGACCAGTTTCGGCACGCCCGTTCCAGCTTTCTCCTTGATGGTGGTAAGATTGGAAACATAGCCTGCGGGTTTGGCCGTTGGATCGATGAGGTATTTCCTGCTTGGATCGGGCACGTAGCTGAGCAGTCCGGCAGCCGGGTAAACGATGAGGGAGGTTCCAATGACAATAAAAATATCTGCCTGCCTGACAATTTCCATGGCCGGCACAATATTATGTACGGCCTCTCCGAACCAGACAATGTGCGGCCGAAGTTGGGAGCCTTTTTCACAAACATCCCCCCTTTTCAATTCCCAGCCTTCTATATTATAAACCAGGCTTTCGTCTGCCGTGCTCCTTGCTTTACCCAATTCCCCGTGCAGGTGCAGTATATTTCCCGAACCGGCCCTTTCGTGCAGGTCATCTACATTCTGGGTAATGATCAGTAAATCATATTTTTCTTCTAGTTTTACCAGTGCCTGGTGGGCAGGATTGGGTTCAGCCTCAAGCATTGACTTCCTGCGCCAGTTATAAAACTCAAGTACCAGGTCCATGTCGCGCTGCCAGGCAGCTGGGCTAGCCAGGTCTTCGAAACGATGGGTTTTCCATAAGCCGCCATCGTCGCGAAATGTCTTGAGTCCGCTCTCCTGGCTGATACCGGCACCAGTGAGCACAACGATTTTTTTCATAGGCATAAAAAACCCCATATTTGCACAATACAGGGTTTAAGGTTCAATCTTGCTATTAATCAAAAAGTTTCATATCATCCAGGACTTTAATAACGCTCTTAACAGATTTCCCGGATTCCTGGAGCATTTTGTTTTCGTCTTTGTTCAGTTTCAGTTCGAATATTTCGGCAATCCCATTCTTACCAAGCTTAACAGGTACGCCCATATAAATATCTTTCAGCCCGTATTCACCGCTCAGATAGGCACAAACCGGGAAGATCCTTTTCTGGTCATCCACAATGGCTTCCACCATTTGTGCGGCAGCTGCACCGGGAGCATACCAGGCAGAGGTACCCATCAGGTTTACCAGTTCACCACCACCAAAACGGGTGCGTTCAACGATCTTGTCAATTTCCTCTTTGTCGAGCAATTCATCGATCGGAATTCCATTCACCGAGGTATACCTGGGCAAGGGAACCATGGTATCACCGTGGCCACCCAGCGAAAGGGAAAGAATATCCTTCGGGGATACATCCAGGGCGGAAGCGATAAATGCACGGTAACGACCTGTGTCAAGCACACCAGCCATACCAAATACTTTTTCCGGTGGTTTGTTGGAAGCTTTGTAGGCACAATAGGTCATCACATCCAGGGGGTTGGAAACGATGATGATGATGGCATCCGGGGAGTATTTAACCACTTTTTCAGTTACCTCTTTTACGATCTTTGCGTTGGTCTTGATCAGGTCATCGCGTGACATCCCGGGTTTCCTTGGCAATCCGGAAGTGATCACAACCACACCGGAACCCTTCGTTCTAAGGTAGTCGTTGGTCACACCAACCACACGTGTACTGAAATTATTGATGGAGGAAGACTGCCAGATGTCCAGGGCTTTGCCCTCGGCAAGGCCTTCTTTAATATCCACCAGAACTACTTCCCTTGCTAAATCTTGATGGGCAATAACATTTGCACAGGTGGCGCCAACATTTCCTGCGCCGACTACGGTAATTTTATTCATAATCTCGTCGTTTTGTTTCTTTTTCTTTTTGATAGAAGTGTGATTTTATATTGTATAAGCATCAAAATCCAACCGATGAAGCAAATATACAACATTTTCAAGCTGTCTTCAAAATAAAAAAACCACACCAAGGTCGCAAAAGACTGGTTATATGAGGGTTGAAATACTAAAAAAAATAGATATGTATATAGGCCAATTGCAAGAATTCCTGCAATTATTCTATTCGCAGTCCTTATCTCCGTTCATTCGTTTGTCAACACATTGTGCATCCAGAACGGCAATGGTCACCATATTCACGATATCATTCACACTGGCATCAATGTTGAGTACATGTACACTCTTGGCCATGCCATTGATCACCGGGCCGATCACTTCGTAATGTCCCATTTCCTGCATCAGTTTGTAGGCAATGTTGCCGGCAGAAAGATAGGGAAAGATCAGGATATTGGCGGGACCATCCATCAATTTGGAGAAGGGGAAATTTTCCCGCAGGGTTTCGATGTTCAAGGCCACATTGGCCTGCATTTCTCCATCCACGATCAGTTCGGGGAAATTTTTATGCAAATACTCAACCGCTTCCCTTTGCTTGGAAGGTATGTTGCCTTCGTAAGAACCAAAGTTTGAATAAGAAACAAAAGCTACCCGGGGTGCGATCTTAAACTGCTTTACTGCATACACGGTTTGTTTCGTGATTTCGATGAGCTGTTCGCTTGTGGGGTTCTTGTTCACGGTACAATCAGCAAAGAAAATGGGTCCTTCTTTGGTATTGATGATGTAGGTGCCACTCACCAGCGAAGCCCCTTCTTTCATCCCGATGATCTTCACAGCCGGCTCCAATGTATCCGGATAATTCCGTGTCAGACCGGAAACCATACCATCAACATACCCTTCTTCAACGAGCATGGGAGCAAAATACTGTTTGTGGCTCATCATTTCCTTGGCAAGGGGTAAAGTAACTCCCCTGCGCTGCCTCTTCTCATAAAGCTTTTTGGCGTAATCAATCCTTCTTTCTTCTTCCTTCGGGGATTTAGGGTCAATAATCTCAAGGTCCCCGATCATCAGGTCGTTGGTTTTGATCAGATCACCGATCAATCTTTCATTACCGAGCAGTACCGGTGTTGCCAGGCCCTCATTTAAAACTATTTCCACAGCTTTCAGGGTCTTGTAATTTTCGGCATCTGCAAAAACAATGCGTTTCGGGTCTCTTTTTGCCCGGGCTTTGATCTGTCTGATCAGGGGATTGCCGATACCAAGGCGTTTAATAAGCTCTTCCTGATAGCGGGCCCAGTCGGAAATGGGTTTCCGGGCTACTCCGGAATCCATGGCAGCCTTGGCGACTGCCGGGGCTACTTTGGATATCAGGCGCGGATCCATGGGTTTGGGTATGATGTAATCCCGGCCAAATTTCAGGTTGGGCGTGTGAAATGCAATATTTACTTCTTCGGGTACCGGTTCCTTGGCCAGTTCAGCAAGGGCTTTGGACGCGGCCAGTTTCATTTCTTCATTGATAGCTGTCGACCGCACATCCATGGCACCGCGGAAAATAAATGGGAATCCCAGCACATTGTTGATCTGGTTGGGAAAATCAGATCGGCCAGTGGCCATAATCACATCTTTTCTAACTTCAAAGGCTTCCTTGGGTAATATTTCAGGTACCGGATTCGCCAGGGCAAAAATGATGGGATCCTTGGCCATGACTTTGAGCATTTCTTTTTTGAGAGCACCCGCCACCGAAAGACCCAGAAACATATCTGCACCATCCAGCGATTCTTCCAGGGTGTGAAGGTCGCGGGAAGTGGCAAACTGTTGTTTATATTTATTCATATCGGTGCGGTCCTTGCGCAGTACACCCTTGCTGTCGAGCATAATGATGTTTTCGGGTTTTACACCCAGGGCCATATACAATTTTGTACAGCTGATGGCTGAAGCACCCGCTCCATTCACCACAATCCGTATTTCATCGATCTTCTTGCCATTGATTTCCAGGGCATTGATCAGTCCGGCTGCAGTAATGATTGCGGTTCCGTGCTGATCATCATGCATCACAGGGATATCCGTACCTTTCTTTACCCTTTCTTCAATTTCAAAGCATTCAGGTGCCTTGATGTCTTCCAGATTGATCCCACCGAAAGTAGGCGCAATGGCCAGGATGGTATCCACCAGTTTATCTGTATCTTTTTCCTGGATTTCGATATCATACACATCCAGGTCGGCAAATACTTTGAATAGCAAGCCCTTTCCTTCCATCACCGGTTTGCCGGCCTCAGCACCAATATCCCCCAGTCCCAGCACGGCCGTGCCGTTCGAGATTACCGCCACCAGATTCCCTTTCATGGTATATTTATATACATCTTCGGGGTTTTTCTCAATTTCCTTGCAGGGATCTGCTACCCCAGGCGTATAGGCCAGTGAGAGGTCGCGCTGTGTAGAATAAGGTTTTGTAGGAATTGTTTCCATTTTGCCCGGACGGCCTTCCGCATGGTATGCCAGGGCATCTTTTCTGAATAAATTATCCATTTGTTCTATTCGATTTGGTTTATTGTTAATTTTTTAACAACTGTAAACACGCAAAAATACTAATATATTCGCATTCATTATTTCTATAATTAATTTTATTGCCGGGCTTTTACAATTTAAAATCGTTCTTAAATCAGTGAGACTGATTTGGCAAGATAAAGAGATGTATTGAAAGCACGAATCAAAAGAGTTCCCAGTCTGGCGAAAGATTAAGCATCTGCAATAAAATACCTGCACAAAATCCTTTCAACATCTTAGTAACTGGATATTTATAATAATACAATTTCAGTATATTTGCCCCTTTGATCGATGCAAATAAAAAGCTATGTACGCTTACATAAAAGGAAAGCTCACTGAAAAATCCCCAACACATCTGGTTATCGAGGCAGCAGGCGTGGGATTTCACATCAATATCTCACTGAATACCTATTCTAAAATAGGAGATGATGAGAACATCAGGTTGTTTACCCACCTGATTGTGCGGGAAGATGCCCAGATACTTTATGGTTTTGCGGATGAACACGAGCGTGAATTGTTCAGGCAACTGATCAGTGTTTCCGGTGTGGGGGCGAACACAGCCCGGCTCATCCTTTCCTCATTGAGCGGGGAAGAGCTTACAAATGCTATCATCATGGGAAATGTGTCTGTTTTACAATCTGTTAAAGGGATCGGAGGCAAAACGGCACAACGTATTGTTGTTGACCTGAAAGACAAACTGGGCAAGGCTGTTACACCATCAGAAAAAATGGAAAGTACACACAATACCAAAAAAGAAGAAGCGTTATCAGGTTTAATCATACTCGGATTCAACAAAAATATTGCGGGTAAGGCGATCGACAAGGTTTTAAAAGAAAATGGCACGTCCATTTCGGTTGAAGAGGTAATTAAAAAAGCATTAAAATTATTATAATGTCCGGAAGCATCACAGATCATTCTGTTCGGGAGTATTTTTACCCGGAATGATCCGTTTATTCCGGCACAGATCGATTAAAGGAATATTCTATTGAGGCGGCTTAACAAATACTTCAAGATACTGTTATTTATTTCTATACTGGTCCTGTTTCTGGGAACCAATGCCTCTATAGATAAAACGCTTTTAAGCAGCCCCATAGATTACAATCCACCTGATTCAGTTCTTGATACCACCAAGCTTATTTACCCCCTGCCAGATGAAAATGCAAACCCATATACCATTCCTGATTCAAACGCTCTTTTCCTCAAAGATCCCCCCAATTTTGAAACGGTGGTTGAATACGACCCTGTGAGCGACCAGTATATCATCAAGCGCAAGATCGGGGATTTCTATTACCGGGATCCCATCTATATGGACCTGAAAGAATACCGTGAGTATGATATGGACCAATCCCTGAAGAATTACTGGCGCCAGCGTTCCATCACTTCAGGCCAGGACAGCCGCGATGGCATCATCCCGGATATCCATATTAAAAGCAAGGCATTCGATAAGATCTTCGGCGGAAGCACCATCGACATAAGGCCCCAGGGTTCTGCAGAGTTAATCTTTGGGGTACGATCAAACCGCCGCGATGATCCCTTGCTGACCTTGCAACAACAGCGTACAACCAACTTCAATTTTGAAGAAAAGATACAAATGAATGTGATCGCCAAGATTGGCGATAAGATCGAGTTCAAAACCAATTACAATACCGAATCACAGTTTGAGTTTGAGAACAAGCTCAGCCTGAAATACGAAGGGGATGAAGATGACATCATCAAGCTCATCGAAGCCGGTGATGTGAACCTGCCCCTCAACACTTCCCTCATCACAGGGACCCAGAGCTTGTTCGGTATCAAGACAAAAATGCAGTTCGGACGCACCACGGTTACCGGGGTTTTCTCCCAGCAGGAGAGTGAGAAAAAGACCATTACCGTGGAAGGTGGGGCACAGACCAATGAGTTCTTCCTCACTGCACTTGATTATGAAGAAAACAGGCACTTTTTTCTTGCCCAGTATTTCCGGGATAATTACCAGAGAGCACTGGAAGAGCTGCCCATTGTTAATTCAGCGGTGAACATTACTAAAATAGAAGTCTGGGTTACAAATATAGGCCCGGCTGTTGAAAATAACCGCAACATTGTCGCTTTTACCGACCTGGGTGAAAACAAGCCCTATAATCCCGAGATCAATCCCATATACGGAAATATTTATCCTTCCAATACCTCCAATAATCTAACCCAGCAACTGGATACGGTCAAGATCAGGAACATCAATGATGTTACCAATTATCTGGAAGGCGATCCCTTCGGAATTGGCAAGAGTGCTTATATGGTGGCCGGTGAGGATTTTGAAAAGGTGGAAAGCGCCAGGAAGCTCACCCCCAATGAATATACCCTCAACTCGAAACTGGGTTTTATCTCCCTCAACACCAACCTCAATCCCGACCAGACCCTGGCCATTGCTTTCCAGTACCAGATCATCGGGGATGATAAAGTATACCAGGTCGGTGAATTTTCTGACCAGGGGATTCCATCCCCCGGTTCACTTATGGTGAAACTCCTGAAAAGTACCACCGTAAATACCGAAAACCCTATCTGGAAACTCATGATGAAAAACGTATATAACCTGGGTGCCTACCAGGTGAACCGCGAAGACTTCATCCTGAACATTTTCTATTCAGGAAACGAAAACGGGGTACCCACAGCCTACCTGACAGAAGGCCCGGAAAATATCAAAGGAGTTCCCCTGATCCGGCTGATGAATTTTGATAACCTCGACCCGCAACTGAATCCTTATCCCGATGGGTTCTTCGATTTCATCAATGGGGCAGCAACTGGGGCCGGTACCATACAGGCCTCAAACGGACGTGTATATTTCACTGTGCTCGAACCTTTCGGGGATTACCTGCGCAGCCTCTTCGGAAGTGATACAGCCCTGGCCAGTCGCTATGCATTTGATTCGCTCTATACTCTAACCAAAGCAGGGGCAGAGCAATTCCCCGACAAGAACAAATACACCATCGAAGGTTTTTACAAATCCTCGGTAAGCAACGAGATTTCCCTGAATGCATTCAATATCCCGAGGGGATCTGTCACAGTAACAGCTGGTGGCCGCGTCCTGACCGAAAATGTGGATTATACCGTCGACTATACCCTGGGGCGGGTGAGGATTATCAATGACGGCATCCTGAATTCAGGCACCCCCATCAACATTTCCATGGAGAACAATGCACTCTTTTCTATTCAGACCAAACGGCTCATGGGACTACACTTTGATCACCAACTGAATGAGAAGTTCAATTTCGGGGGTACCATTCTGAACCTCACCGAAAGACCCATCACACAAAAAACAAATTATGGGGATGACCCCATCTCCAATACCATCTGGGGTTTGAATTTCAGCTATCAGTCCGACAGCCGCTGGCTGACAAAAATGGTGGACAAGATCCCATTGATCGAAACCAAAGCTCCTTCCAGGGTTGAGATCGAGGGTGAGTTTGCTCACTTCCTGCCCGGGCATTCACGTGCTATTGGGAAAACAGGAACAGCTTATATCGATGACTTCGAAGGAGCACAATCCACCATCGATATCAAAAATATTGCCACCTGGTTCATGGCCAGTACGCCCCAGGGACAGATCGACCTTTTCCCGGAAGCAGTGGGATCTGCAGGTCTGAACTATGGAAAAAACAGGGCCAAGATGGCCTGGTACATCATCGATCCCCTCTTTTACGACCGGAATGCCGGCAACCGGCCAAACATCCCGGACTCCATACTGAACAAAAACTCTGTGCGCCAGGTTTTGCAGCAGGAGCTCTTTCCAAACAAAGACCTTGAACAGGGACGTTCAACCAATGTGCCTGTCTTCAACATAGCCTATTATCCATCTGAGAGAGGACCGAATAACTATGATGTGGACCCGGTACCCAACCTCAGTGCCGGTATTGATGAGAACGGAAGACTGCGGGATCCAGAGAGCCGCTGGGGAGGTATCATGCGACGGATCGAGACTTCGGATTTCGAAGCTGCCAACATCGAATACATTGAATTCTGGATGATGGATCCCTTCACCACGGATTCCACGAATTCTGGTGAATTGTATTTCAACCTGGGGGACATATCGGAAGATATTCTGAAAGATTCCCGTAAAAGCTTTGAGAATGGTCTGCCCACGGGGCCGGAAGTTACGAATGTAGACACCACCATCTGGGGCCGCATCCCAACCATACAGGCACTGGTAGAAACCTTCGATGATGATCCCGATTCAAGACCCTACCAGGATGTGGGTTACGACGGTCTGGGAGATGATGACGAAAGAAGTTTCTTCAGCAATCATCCTACCGACTATGATTACCTCGTATATATGGAAGAAAAATACCTGAATGGGGAGATCACCCAGGCAGCCTATGAAGCAGCCGTGGCTGATCCCTCATCAGATAATTACCATTTCTTCCTGGGATCCGATTTTGACAATGACCCCAGGTATAACAGTATACTCGAACGCTACAAGAATTTTAACAATACGGAAGGGAACTCTCCTGCTGCCGACCAAAACCCCGAGAGCTATCCCATTGCTGCTACCCAGTTGCCAAACATCGAAGACATCAACAGAGACAATACTCTGAGTGAGGCTGAACGGTATTTCCAGTACAAGATCGAACTTGATAAAGAAAAACTCAGGATCGGCTATAATTATGTGGCTGATATTGAGCAAAGAACCTATACCGATCAGACAGGTAAAGCACACACGGTAAAATGGTACCAGTTCAAGATCCCGGTACAGAATCCCGACAAGGTGGTTGGTAGTATCAGCGATTTCCGGTCTATCCGTTTCATGCGTGTATTTATGCGCGGTTTTGAAAAACCCATTGTTTGTCGTATGGGTACCTTTGAACTGGTGCGTGGAGAATGGCGCCGTTACCAGTATTCATTGCTGCAACCGGGAGAATACATCCCTGGCAGCCAGCAGGAAGTGACCCAGTTTGATGTGACCCGACTGAATGTGGAAGAAAATGGAGACCGCAACCCCATCAAATATGTAATCCCTCCGGGAATCGAGCGTGAGATCAATGCCGCCACCACTTCTTATATCCGCCAGAATGAACAGTCGCTTGTTTTAAAAGTAAAAGACCTTGCTGATGGGGATGCACGTGCCATTTTCAAAACCACTGATTTCGATTTCAGGCAATACAAGAAATTGAAAATGTTCGTACATGCCGAAAAGATGTTCCGGGAAGAAGACCTGGAATACGGTGATCTGAGTGTCTTCATACGGGTGGGATCAGATATGACCGAGAACTATTACGAATATGAGATCCCCCTGACTTTCTCTGAATGGTATGATGATAACATTTTCAACATCTGGCCCGAGGCCAACTTCTTCGATATCACCCTGGATGAACTGGTGCAGATCAAGCACAACCGCAACATCAAGATGCGAGAAAAGAACAGCGGAATTGCCACCAACGAACCCTATGTAGAATACAATGGTGACCACAAGATCACCATACTCGGGGTACCCAGCATCAGTGATGTGAAAACCATCATGATCGGTGTGAGGAACCCGAAGAGAAGGAGCCTGCAAGAAAAAGACAATGGAGAAGCCCTGAGTGCCGAGGTCTGGATCAATGAGTTGCGTCTGACGGATTTTAACAAAAAGGGCGGCTGGGCAGCTTCAGCCCGCATGACTGCAAACCTGGCAGATTTCGGGCGGGTCACCTTGAGCGGATCACACAGCTCGGCAGGATTCGGTAGCCTCGACCAGCAACTCACGGAAGTATCCCTCGACCGCATCACCGAATTCGGAATTTCCACCGATCTGGAACTTGGCAAATTCCTTCCGGAAGAAAGCGGCATCAAGGTTCCCATGCATTTTGACTATTCCGAAACCCATGTATCTCCGGAATATAATCCGCTTGATCCCGATATTAAACTGCAGGAAGAAATCGACAGTTACGACACCAAAGAAGAGCAGGACTCTATCAAAAAGATCACCCGGGAATACATTCAGCGCAAGAGCATCAACTTCATGAATGTTCGAAAAGACCGGACCAGGGCCGGCGATAAACCCCAGGTATATGACATAGAGAACTTCAATTTCTCCTATGCCTATTCGGAGGTCTATATGCGGAATATTGATGTGGAATTCGACCTGCAAAAAAACTATATGGGTGGGATCGGATATAATTTCACTACCAAACCCAAGAACATACAGCCCCTCAGTGAGGTAAAATTCCTGCAGGGAGGCTATCTTCAACTGATCCGGGATTTCAACTTTTCTTATCTCCCAAAACAATTGAGTTTCCGAACGGAAATGAACCGCATGACCACCGAGAAAAAACTCAGGAACAAGAGCCGCGGACTGGTGAAGCTGGAAACTTATGTAATGAAGAACTGGGACTGGAACCGAAATTACGGGCTGAAGTGGGACCTGACTCAGTCGCTGAACCTGGATTTCCAGGCCGGTGCCCAGGCTTATATCGATGAGCCCCAGGGCTTGCCCGACAAAGGAACGGATGAATATAAAATGTATCGCGACAGCATTGTGGACGAGATCCTGCGCCTGGGAAGCCTTGACCGCTATCAGCAAATGACCTCACTGAATTACCGGGTACCCATCGACAAGATACCACTCCTGGACTGGATCACAATGAGTGCCCGTTACCAGGCCGATTATTTCTGGACGGCTTCTCCCAAGTCCATACGCGACCGTGTTGGGAATGCCATAGAGATATCCAATACCGTGCAGCTTAACGGAGATTTTAACCTGGAAGGCCTGTACAATAAAGTGCCTTATTTCAAACGCCTGAACCAGAAAAAAGACCAGCGAGGAGGCAGGGGCCGGCAGGGCATTTCCCAGCGGCAAAGCCGGATGTCACTGCAGGATGGGCAGCAATCGGAAGAGGAAAAGGCTGCATCGGATACCACAGACCAGAAACCCAAAAAGCAATATTTCAAGATCATCAGTGAGGAGTTCCTGAAAATATTGATGGGTGTAAAGAAGAGCTCTTTCAGTTATTCACAGACCAATGGTACATACCTGCCTGGCTTCATTCCGGAGCCAAGTGCCCTGGGCGCCAACTGGAACTACACCCCAGACACAGCCAAATTCAGCAATACGGCCTACTTCAATGACAATGTGCCTTCCAGCATTGCCCCGGGCATCGGCTTTGTATTTGGAAAACAGCGTGGTTTGATCGACGATGCCATCAAATACGGCTGGATCTCGCCAGACAGTTTGGTCACCCAATCATTTGCACAGAAATTTTCCGACAATTTCAATTTCAGGGCAACCATAGAGCCAATTCCCGACCTGAGCATCGACATAACCGCCGACCGTGCGTTCTCCAAAACCACCGAATCATATCTGCGTACTGATTCACTTGGTGAGTTCAGAAGATATTCCCCCATGGAAAAAGGAAGTTTCAGCATGTCTTATCTCTCGATCGGAACGGCTTTTGAAAAAGATGGTGCCAACAACATTTCTCCCGTATTCGAAACCTTTAAAGAATACAGGCGTGAAGTAGCATTTGCCCTGGCAAATGAAAACCCTAACTGGCTGGCTAATCCCCAGACCTTTAACGACACAGTGATCGTCAATGGCAGGCAGCAGGTTGTATCATACCCGGTAGGTTATGGACCCAAATCCCAGGAAGTTATGCACTATGCTTTCCTGGCTGCATACAGCGGAAGAGGCACAGATAAAACAAAGCTGAATCGTTTCCCACTCATCCCCTTGCCCAACTGGCGTGTTACTTATACCGGTCTCACAAAGATCAGTTTCCTCAAAGAATATTTCAGGAAGATCTCCATCTCACATGCTTACCGCTCATCATACAGCGTGGGAGGATTTACGCAATATACCGAATACAAAGGGGTTGATGGTTATCCGAGCACCCTTTTTGCCAACAGTAAAAATTACATCCCCAAATATGATATCTCGGCCATCTCGATCATGGAACAATTCGCCCCGCTGTTTGGCATCGATGTGACCATGAACAATAATGTAAGCTCACGTTTTGAATACAAGAAATCAAGGAACCTCACTTTCAGTTTCGTGAACAACCAGCTTACCGAAGTGCAAACAAATGAATTCATTCTTGGGCTGGGTTATAAGATCAAAGACGTGTCCTTCTCCTTCATCAGCCAGGGTGGAGGCGGAACCGGCAAACGCGTGAGAAGTGATCTGGATCTGCGCGCCGACTTCTCAATCCGATCCAACAAAACCATACTGCGCAGGGTGGACGAAGACATCAACCAGGTATCAGCCGGACAAAAAGTGATCTCCATCAATACCACGGCTGATTACCAGATCAATCAACGGTTCAATATCAGGCTTTTCTTCGACAAGGTCATCAATAACCCCTTCGTTTCCAACCAGTACCGTAACTCAACCACCAATGCAGGGATCAGCATTCGCTTTACTTTGAATCAGTAAGAATAAATTATTATCATCCCTGCATTTATCAAAAAATTGTACCTTTGGCCTTTACAAACCAATTATGAATTAAGCAATGAATATTCCGGAAAATTTAAAATTTACAAAAGATCACGAGTGGATCAAAGTGGAAGGTGATGAAGCATATATTGGCATTACCGATTATGCACAGAATGAGCTGGGCGATATTGTATTTGTAGAAGTAGAAACCGAAGGGGAAACGCTTGATAAAGAAGAAGCATTCGGTACCATCGAAGCCGTGAAAACGGTATCCGATATGTTCATGCCGGTTGGAGGAGAAATCCTTAAATTCAATGAGGAGCTGGAGGACAGTCCGGAGATCATTAACTCAGACCCCTATGACAAAGGCTGGATCGTGAAGATCAGACTTACCAACAAGGGAGAACTGGATGAATTACTGAGTTCAACACAATACAAAGAACTTATTGAATCCTAGACCGATCAACACATTAAAAAATTTCTGGCCCATAATTTTATGGGCCTTGTTTGTATTCATACTCTCCGCCATTCCGGGAAACAGTATTCCCAGGCTTCCCAGTTTCTTTGACTGGCTCAAACCCGATAAAATCGTACACCTTGTTTTTTATGGCCTCTTTAGCTTCCTGCTGTTGCATGGTCTTGTAAAACAATATGGTGAGGAGCATAAGCGTTTTAGATTAAAGGCCATTGCATTTAACACTGGCATGGTCTTTGGGCTAATTATGGAGGTGTTGCAATATTATGTGTTCACAGGCAGAAGCGGAAACATTTATGATTTCATTGCCAACACCATGGGTAGCTTGCTTGGGATCTGGATATACGGTATTTATAAACGAAAAAAATTAGTAAAATAAAATAGCGAACAAATATTTTTAATAACTTAGCCGATCCAAAAAGGAAAGCTTTGTTTAGATAATTATAAAGGAATTATGGAAGCAAAAAAATCAAAAAAAGCCGATCTTGAGAATAAAAAGACTATTTTTATTCAGATTGGTATGATCATCGCCCTTGGGGTGGTCCTGCTGGCTTTCGAATGGAAAACTTATGAAAAAGCAGAAGTAACCACTTTCCAGCGAGAAGATGTGGAACTTGTTCAGGAAGAGATCATCCAGACCAAGCAAGAAATTAAACCCCCGCCACCTCCTCCACCAAAACAGGTTACCCAGATTGAGATCGTGGAGGATGATGTGGAAATTGAAGATGAAATTGAAATTGATGTGGAGGCCGATATGGAAACAGAGGTCGAGGAATACATCCCGGTATTTGAAGAAGAAGAGGCTGAAGAAGCCGAAATCTTTACCGTGGTGGAATCCATGCCCGAGTTCCCGGGCGGACAGGCATCCCTTTTCAAATTCCTGCAACAGAATATTGATTATCCTGAAATCGCCAAAGAAAGCGGCATACAGGGTCGTGTATTTGTTACCTTCGTGGTGGAAACGGATGGTTCCGTTACCGATGTCAGGGTGCTGCGAGGTATTGGCGGCGGCTGTGACGAGGAAGCCGTCAGGGTGGTGAAAGCCATGCCGAAATGGAATCCAGGAAAACAAAGGGGAAAACCCGTTCGTGTGCAGTTTAACCTGCCCGTGAAGTTTACTCTTCAGTAAGCAATATTCCAAAAGAAATTGTTAAAGATCCGGCCCTGCGCCGGATTTTTTTTACCACTAACTGATCCGATCCTACCGATAACTGATTCTTACCCCCCTGAATATCAATGCGGTATAATTCTTGGATTTTCTACAAAAAACGAAAACCGCTGTGTATGATGCAAGTTTACGATCCATTAATCAAATCAGTATGAACCAAAACTTGTGAATCATGAAAAAACAAAAATCACCGTCCAAAAGGGCACGCAACAAAGGCCTCGAAAGAAGTAAATTCATTTTCCTGGAAATCGGTGTCATTATCACCCTGCTGATGGTACTGGCTGCGTTTGAGTGGAAATCGGAGATCAACCAGACCATCACAGATTATGGCACTGACTGGAGTGATGACATTATTCAGATCGAAATTACCGAACAGGAAAAGCCAAAACATGAAGAACTCGAAAGGCCTGAACCACAGATCACGCAGATCGAGATCTCGGATGATCCACAGCAGGCTGATGATCCGGACATTGATGCAGGAGGCAACCAGGATACCCCCAACTACAATGATTTCAACCCACAGCCCGAACCCGAGCCAAATGTACCGGATCCACCTTTTGTTCCGGTACCGGAAGTTAAGCCGGAATTCCCGGGTGGCATGCCGGCCCTGTACCAATATCTGGCGGATAATATCATCTATACAGATGAGGCAAAAAGAAGAGGAATAAAAGGGAAACTATACGTGTATTTCGTGGTTGAGGCAGATGGTTCTCTTTCCAATATTGATATTGTAAGAGGGCTTGGATACGGGCTGGATGAAGCTGTGCTGGAAGTAATCCGCAATATGCCGCCATGGAAACCCGGCATGCAGGGCAATATCAAAGCCAGGGTACCCATGACCCTGCCCGTAAAATTCAATTTACAATAAAACCAAAGCGCGAATGATAATCATCATCCTGATCATATGGCAAAAATACCGGGAAGAGAAAGTCCCGGCAGGGACAGGCTTTCCTGCAAGAGTTTAGAACTGTACAGGGATCAGTTCTTCTGGAAGTGATCCCTGAGAATACTCGCTTTCGCTTTACCAACCACCGAGGCCAGTTTGTCAAAACCGGCCTCTTTTATTCTTTTTACCGATTTGAATTCTTTGAGCAATTCATCTGCCGTAGCTCCCCCGATCCCTTTAATATCTGTCAGGCCGGTTCTAACAGTACCCTTTTCCATCTTCTTTCTGTGGTGGCTAATGCCAAAACGATGGGCCTCATCACGCAAATGCTGAATGATCTTGAGGCTTTCGGATCTCTTGTCGATGTAAAGCGGAATAGAATCTCCCGGATAATAGATCTCTTCCAGCCTTTTGGCAATTCCGATGATGCTGATCTTTCCCCGCAAACCCAGTTTTTCGACACTTTCGAGTGCAGCACTTAGCTGGCCCTTGCCCCCGTCGATTACGATCAGCTGGGGCAAATCCTTCTTTTCATCCAGGAGACGCTTGTATCTGCGGTGTACAACTTCCCGCATGGAGGCATAGTCATCAGGGCCCTCTACCGTTTTGATGTTGAAGTGCCGGTATTCTTTCTTATCCGGCCTGGCATCTTTAAAAACCACCATGGCTGCAACTGGGTATGATCCCTGCATATTAGAATTATCGAAACATTCAATGTGCCTGGGAGGCTCTTTCAATCGCAGGTCCTTCTGCAGGGTATTAAGGATCCTTTTGGTGTGCCGTTCCGGATCCACCAGCGACTGCTGCTTATCCTTCTCCATTTTGTAATATTTCGCATTGCGGATGGAAAGGTCGAGCAGTTGCTTTTTATCGCCCCTTTGCGGTATGCTAACATGCAGGTTTTCTGATGCATAGTCTACCTCAAATGGTATGATGATCTCTTTCGAATCGCTCTCGAAGCGATGCCTGAAATCTGCGATGGCAATGGCAAGCAGGGCCTCATCACTTTCGTCCAGCTTCTTCTTCAGCTCGATGGTATGGGCCTGAACCACTGCGCCATTTACAACTTTTAAATAGTTGGCATAACCCGATTCCACATCCGATATGATGGAGAATACATCCACATTGTGGATTTTGGGGTTCACGATGGTGGATTTGTGCTGGTAACGCTGCAGAAGTTCGAGCTTTTCCTTTACCGTCTGGGCTTTCTCAAACTCATGTTTTTCTGCATATTCCATCATCAGGCCTTTGAGCCTGCCTGCCACAGAACTGATGTTCCCCTTGATGATCTGCCGGATAAAGGCAATGGTCTCATTATAATCTTCCGCTGTCTGCAAACCTTCACATGGTCCTCTACAGTTTCCGATGTGATACTCAAGGCAAACCTTGAATTTACCACTCTCAATGTTCTTCTTCGTGAGTTTGAGATTACAATTCCTGAGTGGGTAAAGCTGCCTGACCAGGTCCAGCACGGTATTCATCATGCGCACAGAGGCATAGGGACCAAAATATTCCGAACCATCCCTCCGGTTTGGATTCCGCAGGGAAAATACCCGGGGGAAAGGCTCATTTTTGATGCAGATCCAGGGAAAGCTCTTGTCATCTTTAAGCATCACATTGTAGCGGGGCTGGTATTTCTTGATGAGGTTGTTTTCCAGGAGGAGGGCATCCAGTTCGGTACTCACCACGACAAACTCTATATCCTCAACCTTCTTAACCATTACCCGCACCTTGCCGCTTTCATGCTCTTTGGTGAAATAGGAAGAAACCCGCTTTTTCAGGTTCTTGGCCTTGCCGACATAGATCACTTTTTCGTTCTTATCAAAGAACTGGTAAACCCCTGGTTTCCCCGGCAGGGATTTTACGATCGTGTCTATTTTGTTGTTCTTTGGCATGATTAATTTTGATAACCGGGCTTGATTCACATGGCTTATCGCCCTTTCAGGGCTCACATAGCCAATCTCATTATTGTGCCCCGTCGGGGCTACGTTATTTAAGGCTTTCAGCCTTTTTGTTAACAAAGCTGATCTCTCTATAATAAACCAGCACATCATTTGATATAGTCCGAGGCTGCTGGCTTTTCACCTGGCAACCACCCACCAGTTATTAGTTGTTAACGTGTTGTGCGGTTTGAATTTGCAAGTCAGCAGCTGTCAGTCTGAGCGGAGTCGAAGACTGGGCTATCACACTTCGACTCCGCTCAGTGTGACCCTGACTATCAATTACTTACAATTATACCGCACAACGCGTTATTAATTATTAATTATTAATTAATAGTGATGCGTTAAAC
>NPIE01003909.1_pt2 | contig 51438 bp, 38 predicted proteins | sample 8637661 | NCBI WGS metagenome assembly NPIE01 (sample SAMN07420842, study PRJNA396082) | bioreactor metagenome | isolation source: sample BA12 brine-fed electro-methanogenic bioreactor BA | place: Japan: Kochi | collected 2016-12-09 | reverse complement strand
AGGATGCCGTCGATGCGGTAGCGGATCTGGATCTTGGATTCGTAGGGATGCACGTGGATGTCGCTGGCCCGCATCTGCAACGCGCGGAAGAGGATGTCGTTCACCAGGCGGATGACCGGCGGGCGGTTGACCACGTCCAGCAGGTCGTCGGACAGGGCCACCTCGTCGGCCAGGGCGTCGAGGTTCTGGCTGTCGAGCTCCTCGGCCACCTCCTCGATGACCGAGCTCTTCTGTTCGTAGGCGACGTCGATGGCCGCGGTGATGGCCGCCCGCGTGCTGACCGCCGGCCGCACGGGGCAGGCCAGCATCTTCGAGACGTTGTCCAGCACGCTGGTATTGAGCGGGTTGGCGACGGCCACCGTCATCTCGCCGTCGGCCTCGACCTCGGCCCGTCGCAGGCCGATCAGGTAGTGATGCTGGGCGTACGTGGCCGGCACCCGTTCGATGAAGTCCTTGGGCACGGCGTCCGGCGGAATCTCCGACAGGTACTCCATGCCGAGGCACTCGGCCAGGAGCCGCAGGGACATGTCCTCGGTGAACTCGGGGGCGGCCAGGAGCAGCTCATCGGCGCGGCGCGGATCGTCCGCGTGGGCCCGGAAGTAGGACGCCAGGGCCTCGGCATTCAGAATGCCCGTGCGCTCGGCGGTCTGGATGAGCAGGTCTCTCATTGGCCGTTATCCTGGCCGGGCACAACGGTCTCGCCGACTCTCTCAATGTCTTCTTCCAGGACACGGAGCGGGTCCATCGGCTTGGGCTTGATCCCCGGCCAATCCTCATACTTCTGCATCTGGTCCTCGGCCTTTTCAAACTCCGCCCGGTTTCGCTCGGAGATCCGCACCAGATCGTCACGCCCTTCGGCGCGATTGCCCGGGCGCAGGATGTGAGCCTTGATGAAAATGTAGAGTTTGCTCTGGTCGCTGGTATTGCTCGCGCTGCGGAACAGACCACCCAACAGCGGGATATCGCCCAGAATCGGCACTTTATCGCCGCCCCTGGACTGATTGACCTTGTCCATGCCGCCCAGGATGATGGTCGAATTGTTGGGCACGGTCACGACGGTCTGTACGTCGCTGATGGCTTGGTTCGGAGGTTTCTGGCTGCTCGGGTCCAGGTTGAGGAAGTCCGAACGCGACAAGGTGATTCGCAACCGGAGGTTGTCGCCCTGACTGATGTGCGGCTCGATCGCCAGACTGATACTGGCGTCGTAGGGCTCGAACGTCGTGTCCGTGGTGGTAAACGGTGCCCCGGTATCCGGCACCTGGGTGCTGCTGCGGGTGCGTGTGATGTACGTCGTGGTCTTCGTCTCGATCGTGCCCTCCTGGTTGTCATCGACGAGCAGCTTGGGCTTGGCCAGGATGCGCCCGTACTTCTTGGTCTGGATGGCCGTGAACAGGGCCTGAATCTTGTTATCCCCGTAAAAGCCGGTGAAATTCCCGGCGTTGGACTGCAAGTCGATGAACTTGTCGCGATCAGGGGCGGCGCTGAGCAGACTTAGAATATCACTGGTGTCGATGCCCTCCGAAATACTGCCGGTCAAGCCGCTGGTGTAGGCCAGGTCGGGAATACTGCTGATCAGATTCAGGTCATAACTGAAATCGTCTTGTTTGGTAATCTCGACAAGGGTGACGTCCAGCAGAACCTGAGGCCGATAGTTGTCGAGCTGCTTGATGAGCTCGCTGATCCACTGCTGGTTCTTCTTGTTGGCGTAGACGACCAGCGAGTAGGTGGCCTTGTCGGGCACGATCGTGATGTCGAAGTCGTCGCTGCGTCGGCCCGCGCCGGGTGTGGTGCGGGTCTGGATCCGGGGGTCTCGGGCGGCCGCGGCGCCGCCGGCTGCGGCCCCGGCGGCCGCCCCGCCGGCCTGTGCCGCTTGGGCGCGGATCTGGGCGTTGACCAGTTCGCCGAGCGTGCCCGCCAGCTCCTCGGGGTCCTGGTTCTCCAGGGCGTACACCACAAACGGCGTGCTGACCTGATCCAGCTCGCGGTCCACGTGCGAGATGATCAGCGCGATGGCGGCGTGCTGCCGCGGCGTGGCGCTGACCAGCAGCGAGTTGGTGGCCTCCAGAACGGCGATCTGCGGATAATCGGCCACGATGTCCTGCGCGGTGGCCGGCTCGCCGCCGCCGGTGGCCGCCGGCGGCGCCGGGGCGGCCTGAGCGGGGGCCTGTGGGTTGGCGCCCGGCTGCGTGGGCCGTGGCGGGGTGGTGGTGCGCGTCGGCGTGGTCCGTGTCGTGCCGGACGTGCCGGTCATGCCGCGCGTCTCGGGCTGAAGAAAACCGAGTTCCGAGAGGGTGTTGATGATCTCGGCGGCATCGACGTGCTGGATTTCGTATTCCTTGATCGTGCGGCTGTCGGTCTGCTCGGTGTCGACGTGGGCGATGACCATGGCGATCTCGGCGTGCTGCTCCTCGGTGGCGTTGATCAGCAGGGAATTGGTCGCCTGACGGACGGAGATGAGCGGATCGTCCGGCGAGGCGGTCTCTTCGGCGGCGGAAGGCCGCGGTCGGCTCGGGGTCGGCGTCCGCGAGGGTGTCGAACGCAGCGTGCCCACGGGGGCGGTGGTTTCCGGCCGCGTGCTGATCACGCCCAGCTCGTAGAGGGCGTTCACGACCTCACTGGTGTCGATGTATTGAATCTCGTATTCGCGGATGGTGCGCAGGCTCTGGCCCGGCACGTCGAGCTGGTCGATCAGTCCTTCCACGACCTTGACCTTGTCCTCCAGCCCGATCATGAAAATGCGGTTGGTGCGATCGTCGGTGTCCAGGTGCACGGTGTCGGCGGCCTGCGCTTGTGCGGCGGCGGCGGGCGTCGGTCGTGCGGGTGTCGCCGGCCGGGCCGCAGTGGTCCGCGCCTGGGCCGGCGTCGGGGGCGTGGGGGCCGCGGGGGCTTCGCTGACGGTCACCTGGAGCGTATCGAGAAAGCCAGCCAGGGTCTGGACCTTGGGCGCCAGCTTGCTGGCGACCGTGTACTTGAGCGTGCGTGACGTGATACGCCGTTGCTGCCCGGAGACGTCGACCAGGCCGATGATCTCCTGGATGCGCCGCATGCGGTAGGCGTAGTCGGTGACGATCAGCGTCTGCGTCTCCGGAATCGAATTGAAGCCCAGGCCAAGCTGCATGCTTTTGAGCATGTTCTCGGCGGTCTGCGTCGTGATGTTCTCGAGCTGCATCACGCCGGTGACAATGATGTCGCCGGGCTGGATGGGTCGATCCGGCGTGATGATGGCCGGATCATACTTGAGCGCCTCGGCCTCGCGGATGATCGTCACCAGGTTGCCCCGACGGGTCATGACCAGACCCTTGAACTTGAGAACGGATTCGAGCAGGGCGTAGGTGTCCTTGACCTTGATCTTGCCGTCGTGCACCTTGAGCATCACGGTGCCTTTGACCTGCGTGGGGTCGTAGACGTAGTTGAGACCGAGCTCCTTGCCGACCAGCTCGATCAGGGCCATGATCTCGATCTGCTCGGGCAGTGTGACCGTGACGTCGATTTCCTTCTCGGCATCGGGGATATTCAGATGGTCGATGTAGTCATCGGTCGGTCGGCGGGTGGTTTGCGTCTCGCTCGGGGTCGGTTTCGGCGTCGGTGCCGGAGTGTGCTCAGGGGCTTGGGTGCCCGGCTGGACCTGGATCTTCGGCGCCGCCTTGGGCTCAGAGGGGGCCGGGGTCGTGGTATCCGCGCTTGGCGTCGGTCGCGGCGGCACCGAGGGTTCGGGCTGGCTCTTGGCCGCCTCGGACTGCACCAATTCCAGCAGTTTCATCAGACCGGCCTGTCCCTCGGCCTCGATCTGCTTCATCTGCTCCGGCGTCAGCGCTTTGGCGTCGGGCTGCGTGGCCTCGCCGACGGGCTTCTGAGCAGGGGCGGCCTGAGCGGGTTCCTCGGCGGCCTTCTGCGATTCCGACGGCCCCGTCGCAGCCGGTTTGGCCGTCGGTCTGGTCGACCCGCTCCCCGCCGGGGCGGGCTTGGGTTGTGCGACCTCGGTGGGCTCACTTTCAGTTGGGGCGGGGACTGCCGGGGGGGCCTTCTGGTCCGATGCCGTCGGCGTCTGTTCGCCTTCGGCTTCGGGCTTGACTTGGTCGGTGGGCTTTTCCGCATCCACCGCGGCCGGCTGATCGGTCTGCTCCACCAGGGCCATGAGCTTGGCCAGCGCTTCGTCGGTCTCCTTGGCCTTGCGCTCGGCCTCGGCAGCTTCCAGTTCGGCGAGGACGGCCTCCTTCTCGGCCTCAACCGCGCGCTCGATGGCCTGATCGATCTTGTCCTCCTCCTGAACAGGCGCCGCAAGTGTGGCGTTGGGCTCGGTTTGCGCTGCGGGCTTGATCGCCGTGAGCATCTCCTCGCCGGTCGTTTTTGGCTTCTCTGTGCCAGTCGCCTCAGACGGGCTCACGGATGCGGTCGGATCAGCGGGCTCGGACGCCCCCGGAGAAGTCGGTTCGGTGGACCGCCGGGCCAGCTCCTCGGTGGGTGGCGCCGGGGGTCCCACGAAGGGTTCTTCAGCGGTTGTCGTGGTTCTTGCCCCTGTGGCCGGCGGCAGCGATGGGGAGTCGGTCCTTTCATCTTTGGGGGCGGGCTGTGACGCGGCGGCGGGCTTAGGGGAGGCCGCCGCGATACGTTGTCGAACGGCCGCGATGAGCCGCTGGTCGTTGTCCTTGGGCGCGATCACGAGCAGCCGGCCGGATCGAACGTCCACCAGCGCCGAATGGGCGCTGCTGGCGGCAGGCGGATCGTCGAAGGTGCCCACGGCAAAACCCTCGATGTTGAAGACCAAGGGGTTCTTCCGGCAGGCCTCCAGGAACGAGGCGGGGGCCTGGACGGGCGTCAGCGTGTAGGTCTTGGGACTGTCAACCACCTTGAACACGGCCGAGGCCACGCGCAGTTCGCCCGAATCGGTCGAGGTGAAGATGACGGCATCGGTACCGACCACGGACAATTCGCCGCGAAGATCCAATTCCGCGACAAGCTTCTCGGCGGCCTGGCTGTTGAGATGCTTGAGTCGGAAGACACGGCTTCGGGCCGTCGGCTGGCCGTCCGGTTGCGCGAAAATCCAGGATCCGACCAGCGAGGCCACGACAAGGCCCGCCAGAAGACCGAACAGTGGGGATGTCCAACGATGCGTCACACTGCGTCCTGATTGCATTGCGTACTCCGTGCTCGCCTGAAACGACCGGTCCTTGTTTTCGTCCCTGGACACGCGGCGTCGGCTCGGCGCCGGCGCGCATCTTCCTGTTTATCGGGTATTTACGGCGTGGCCTGAGCATTTTTTGAGTGTCGATGACTCCGGCCGTAACTCTTTCGAGCCGCACTGCTTATGAGACACCCGCGGCGTCGGAAAGTTCCCACGGAAAGCGGCAAAACGCACGCTTCAAAGGCGGCGTAGAATCCGGTTTCGCGCCCCGGATATGCCAGTGCTGCAAGGCGGGGTATTAACGGGCCTATCGCGTCTTGATCGGCTCGCTCTTCTCGGTATCGGGCGGCGGCTCCGTGATCCGCTGTTTTTCCTGCTCCATGATCTGCAGGAGTTTGTTCCAAAGCTCCCTCTCGCGGGCCTTTTCCTCCTCGGAGACGCCGGGCAGGCTGTCGGACTCCTTGATGAGCTTCTTGATGTCGGTGATGTTCTGCTCGGCCATCTCCAGCCGCTCCTGCGGGCTGGGCGGCACGGGGGTGGTGCGGAAGGTCCTATCGGTTCCGCTGGTTCTCGTCGGGATACTCGTCGGAGTCGCTGTGCGGGTGCGGGAGCTGAGCGATGGGGGTACCGCCGCCGCCCGCGAGGCGCCGCCCGGCTCGGTACGACCGCTATTGACCGTGGCCCTCGGTTCCGGCAGTGCCCCGGGAGCCGTCGAAATCGCGGGTGTTGACCCGATCTGGTCCTCCATGGCGGGCCTCGTGTCGGCCTGGGCGATCAGCGATTTGTAGGACTTGGGGGGATCGGACTGGATCGGGACCGTCTCCATCCGGCCGGCGTGGGCCAGGACGACGCGATCCGGGTGAATCTCATGTACGGTCTGATGATTGACTGACTCACCGATGCGGACCCACTTGAGTCCGATAACGTTGCCCATATCCAGCAGGGCCAGCGACTTCTCAGGATAATCCGGGTACACCGCCGTGGCCAGGAGCTTCGACTTCGCCGTGAAGGTCACGTTGGTCGGTTTGGGCGGCTCCGGCTTGGACGCTTCACGCGACGCGGTGGCCACGGGCGTTGTCCGCTCGGGTCGGGGCGGTGGCGGCGGTGGAGGTGGATTGATGCCCAAGGCGAACAGCCGGGCCTGCCCCACGAGAGCGGATTCCTGCTGTTCCGTGGTGGTGCCCGTGGGTCGCTGGGCCCGGAGGCGGGCGACGATGCCGGGCTCGGCGAGGATCGCGGGCGCCGGATCCGGACCGCCCAGCCATCGCACGATCAGCCACGCGGTGCCCACGACGATCGCGACGACCGATAAGATCGCTGCCGCTTTTGCCGCTTTGACCGGATCGACTCTCATGTATCTGCTCCTGATTCCTATCGGACAGATCGGTCAGATCGAGGCGTTTCGTTAGGGCTCGACCGCCTTTTTCGACAGGTCAGGGGCTTTTTTGTTCCCGCCAATGGACGATTTTCCGCAGGTACTCCTCCTCGTGACCGGCGTATCCGACGCTGTGCTCGGGGGTGTGGCAGTCGATGCAGCCCAGGCGGGGCCGGCCCGGGGCGACGTATGGCCCGCCGGCCAACTGCGAGGCGACGTGGGCCGAACCGGGCCCGTGGCAGACCTCACACCCTACGTCCCGCAGGTCCGTCGGGCTGTTCTCGTTGCGAAAACCGCTGACGTATCCAAAGCCGACGACGTGACAGGCGATGCATTCCGGGTCGTACTGCTGATTAATCTCAACAAGCGTCCGATAGGCACGGGCGTGCTTTTTCGTGGCCCAGCGTTCGTACTCGTATTCGTGGCAACTCTTGCACGTGCCCGACCCGACGTATTCGAGGTTGTCGGGCAGGGGCAACTGGGGCATGCGGTCGATGAGGCGCTCTTCCTTGACGCGGAGCTTGTAGTTTTCGTAGAGCTCGACGAGCAGCGGGTCCTCCGGCAGCCTCTCATCGACGGCCACCTCCTTGAACTGGAAGACGGGCCGGTTGTCGGCGCCCCACCGAACGCCCACGCGGGCGATGTACTCGCCGAGCCGCCCGACGGCAATGACCCAGGGGCCGGCGACGCCGTCGTGGAGGACCTGCGGCTCATTGGCCGCCGCCGGACGGATCACCAGATCCACCCCCGACCATTGCGATACCACGCCCGGCTCGACCGGCGGCTCATCCGGTGTGATGACGACGTGCAACCGAGGTCCGGCCGATTCCGGGCCGAAGACCTCGGCCAGGCCTTGCGGCGTCATGGCGTCGGCCCGCATCGCCGCCACGACGACCCGGACCTCTCGCCCGGCCAGGTCGAGCGTCCGCGACCAACGCCGAAGCTGCGGGTCCGGGCCCGCCGACGGTGCCGAGGTAATCCAGTCGAACAAGACGGCCTGCACCAGGCCGCGCTGCCGGGCGACGTCGTAATCCTCCGGATCCAAGTGGACCAGGTCATAGTCGAGGATGGTCAGGGCCTGGAAGAAGACTTCCAGCTTGATGCGATCCTGCTCCGAATCCGCGGCGAGAAGCCCGCCGGTGTCGATGACCAGCCGCCGATCCGGCGCGACCGTGTTCAAGACAGCCTGTCGTCGGCTCAGGCCGCCAAGCTGATCCTCGGAGCAGCCACAGGGTTTGAGCGTGCTCAGGGCCTGGCCCGTGAGCAACAGCGTCAGCTCCGCGCGATCTTGCGCCGACGGAGGGGGCGTGGGCGTGCTTGGGGATTCTGGTTTCTCCGGTCCGCAGCCCGCCCAGAACAGCAGGGCGAGCATGCACGCCATACCCACGCGACAGGGCCGCGACAGTCCGTCACGGGGCCTTGCACGGTTCACGCCGATCAGACTGTGCGACGTTGTCAGTCCGGACGGGATCCGGGCCCGACGTCCCATATCCTGGATACGGTTTCCCGGATTCGCGAGGGAGACACGTGGATAATCGCTCATGGCGTGGTCCGTTCAATTCCCGCAGGTTCGTGGCGAAGGCCTCATTGCATCTTGTACCAGCCCGTGCAGTAGATCGTGGCCGAGCGCCCGTCGGTGAACGTGAGCGTCAAGCCGTCGCTGATGTAGCGCATGACCTCGTCTTTCCGCGCGGGCGGCGTGATGCGGATATCCAGCTTGAGATGGCCGTCCTTGCTCTCCTGGCCGGCGATCTCCATCATCCCCTTGGTGCTTTCGGCCGAGGCGATTTCCAGGGTCCCCCCGCAATGATTCGTGACCCAGACGGTCCGCGTGACGGTCTGGCCGGGCTCGGCATTCTGCAGGATGAACCGTGGCTGGCTCAGCGTGATGCACGGCTGCGCCGTCCACGGGATCGTCAGCTCCGGCACCTCCGGATGCGTCGTCTGAATCCGCACGTAGCCGTTGAGCGTTTGCTCGAGTTTGGACTGGTCGACCTTGGGCTGCAGAACGAACTCAGTGGCCTTTTTCTCGGGATCGTAATCGAAGGTCACGGCATTGTTCGAGGCGGTGATGTTCCGGATGGCAAAGGGCGTCTGATCGGTGCACGAGAGGCGAATGGGTACGGCGCCGGCGTTCTCCTTGGCGGCGGTGAACTGCAGACTGGTCGGTTCGGTGACGACCTTGAGTCGGATCGTGCCCGTGATGACCAGACTGGCGCTGGGCTGCTTTGGGTCGTTGCTGATGATGTAGAGCGTTTTGTGTACCGGCCCGGCGCTGGAGCCGGCGTGGTAGACGGCGTTGACCGTGCCGCTCTCGCCGGGGGCGTAGTCCTTCTTCGCGAGTTCGGGAACGAAACAACTGCACGTGGTGGTGACACGGGTGATCTTCAGGTCCGCGTCGCCGACGTTCTTGAATTTGAAGACGGCGCGATGTTGCGTACTCGGTCCGATAACGCCCAAGTCAATCTCCGGATTCTCCACCTCGATGCGGGGGGCCGGGCCGGCGGCCTGATCGCCGGTCGTTTGAGCGGTTTCGGCGGGGGCGGGACGGGGTATTTCGGCCGGCTTGGTCGCGGTCGGAGTAGACCGAACCGGGGCCGTTGGGTTACTCGGCTCGATCGGCGTGTCGGACGAGGGGGACCGCTGCGACTCACCGCAACCGCTGCCCAAAGCCAGAACGAGGCAAAGGATTCCCGCCAGAGTCGTGTATCGTGCTTTCATGGCCTGTTCCTCATAACGAAGGACGACGGATACGAGACTGCCCATACCACTCGGCACCGGATTGGTTATTCTACCGATACGGGTTTCCAAGGGCAACAGTTCGGTCGGTGGATGATCGGGGGCACTTGAGGACCGCCGGCCGAGGGGTTCCACAGGAGATGGGGCGGATTCTGAACGATAACAGAGACAGGCCGCTTGAATCGGCGGCCGAGGCGCAGGTCGGGCCGAGGGTTCCCGCTTTACACCGTGGCGGGCCACGGCTACCATGCGTCCTCTGCGAGGGACGTGAACGGTCGTGACAGGGGAATGATTCGTGGGCGAATCGTCCGATAAGCAGTTGTCGATTGTGGTTCCCGTGTTCAACGAGCGGGAGAATCTGGAGGCGCTGCACGAGGAGATCCGGGCGGCGCTGGACGGCCGTTACCGCTACGAGATCATCTACATCGACGATGGCAGCACGGACGGCGGCTTTGAACTGCTGCAACGACTCCACCAATCGGGGCCGAACGTCCGGGTGGTGCGATTCCGCAAGAACTTCGGCCAGACTGCGGCGCTGGCGGCCGGGTTCCGGATGGCCCGGGGGACGGTTATCGTGCCGCTGGACGCCGACCGACAGAACGACCCCGCGGATATCCCCCGGCTGGTGGAGAAGCTGGATGAGGGATACGACATCGTCAGCGGATGGCGCAAAAAGCGACGGGATACGTTTATCACCCGGACGCTGCCGTCGCGGATGGGCAACTGGCTGATCGGGAAGATCACGGGCGTCAAACTGCATGATTACGGCTGCACGCTCAAGGCGTATCGGGCGGCGTCGTTGAAGGACATTCGCCTGTACGGGGAGATGCATCGGTTCATTCCGGCCTTGGCCAGTTGGGGGGGCGAGCGGATCACGGAGATGGTGGTCAACCATCGGCCCCGAACGATGGGCCGGACGAAGTACGGGCTCAGCCGCACGTTCAAGGTGATCCTGGACCTGATTACGATCAAGTTCCTGGCGTCGTTTTCGACCAAGCCGATCTACGTATTCGGGGGGCTGGGCGGGCTGTGTCTGCTGGGCTCGATCCTGTCGGGTATGGCCGTGTTGTACTACAAGTACCTGGCCGACCCGCCGATCAACATGAATCGTAATCCGCTGCTGGTGCTGACGATGATGCTGATGACGACGGCCGTACAGTTCATCATGCTGGGGTTGCTGGCGGAGATCCTCGTGCGGACGTATCACGAGTCGCAGGGCCGGCCTATCTACGTGGTGGAGCAGGTGTTGGAGGCCACGTCGCCGTCGGATGAGCCGACGGATCGACCGACGTAAGCGGGGTCATGACGGAGCGACGGGATGGGGCGGCGAAGACGGCGTAAAGAGACGGCGGTCAGGCCGGCCGGTCCCCTGCGCTCGCCGGACCGCATCAAGGCGGGCCCGACAGCGCCGTGGCTCCTGACGGCGGCGGCCATACTTGTGGCGGCGACGTTCTTCCTTCTGGGCAAGTACCTGGAGCTGGGCAGTCCCGATCCGTTCGACAGCGCGGCGTATGTGTATTCCGCGGCGCATCTGCTCGATGGGGCCCAGTTAGGGGTCGATGAGAAGAGCTCCGCCCGGCCGGCGACGCTGCTGGTGAACACGGTCGGGGTCGCGCTGTTCGGCTTCAGTGAGACGGGGCCCAAGCTCATCCAGGGCCTGTTCCAGGCGGCGGCGCTGGTGATGATGTTTCTGGCGATGCGGCGTCTGTGGGGTCGGGCCGCCGCCGGCGTGGGCCTCGTCGTCGCGGCGTACTATCTGTCGGCGCCGCTGATCGCCAAGTTCGGCAACACCAAGGAGCAATACCTCATTGCCCTGGCCGTCGTCGGCGCCTCGTCGATGATCCTCTTTGAATTGACCGGCCGCTGGGGCTGGGCGGTGCTGACCGGGGCGGTGTCGCTGGATGCCTACTACTTCAAAGAGACGGGCATCGCGATCGTCGCGGCGCTGGCGGTCTACCTGGTGGTTGGCCGTCTCTTCGGCTGGTTCGACAAGCCGCGGTTTCGGCGGACGGCGCTTCTGTTACTGGCTGGGGCGCTGGCCGGGCTGATGCCCCTGGCCGTGTTCTACGCCTGGCAGGGGCAGTCGGCCGATTTCTGGCAGACGTTCCCGGCGGCCCTGGTCCAGACGGCCTGGCTCGTCGTGGCGGTCGTTTGGGGTCTGCCATGGCTCTTCGGTCCCGGGGGGTGGGTCCGCCGAGGTCTGGCGCACGTCCGTCGCCCTTTTTGGATCGGCGGCTTGATCGCCGTGCTCGGCATGCTGATCGCCTGTTGCGCCCTGGTTGCCTACTGCACATGGCGGTTCGACGGCGAACCGACGCACATCGGCTCCGAGGTCAGGTCCTACCTGACCCGCCATCTGCCGGGCAGCGGCGTCGTGATGCGCCAGATCTATCGGCTCAGGGCGGCCCTGCGGCGGGTCGAGTGGATCCTCAGCTCGCCGGATCACTACGTCCATCGCAGCCGGGCGGCGATGAGCCTGGCGCGGCAGGCGCCGGTGGTGTTTCGGTACTACGCCGCGCTGGCCGTGCCGATGCTGCTGGGGTTCGCGGCGACGGTGGCGGGGATCGTTGCCGCCATACAACGCCGGTCGCGGCGGGTGGCGGCCGAGCCGGCGGATCGGTTCGTGGTGCTGCTGGCGGTGTGGTGGGTGCTGGACGTGCTGCTGGTGTGGGTCAGCCCGCGGTCATACGAGCAGTATTACCTGCCGTTGACCGCGTCGGGAGCGATGGTTGGCGGATACGCCGTGTGGTGGTACCGGCGGCGACTGGGCGCGGCGACGACCAAGGGGCCCTGGCTGCTGGGCGGGGCGGCGGCGCTGGTGTTGGCCATGGTGCTGGCCTGGCCGATCTTCTTCGGGTTTCGCACCAGCCGGTTCAGCGGCCAGCGGTATGAGGATGGGCCGCGCCACGGCTACGTCCAGCGGTTGGAAGAGGTGCGGATGCGGGCGCGCGGCCTGCTGCCGTGGGAGGCCGTGGGCGATTACATCCGCCAACGCACCGGCCCGGAGGATACGATCTACGTGTGGGGTTGGTACCCCGGCATCTACGTCCGGGCGCAGCGTTTCAGTTGTGCGCCGCAGGCGTTTTACAGCGATATGCACGTCCTGCCGCCGGAGCGATTGGCCAGTTACGTGCGGTGGCAGGTCATCGTGCCGATGGAGCGCAAAGGCCTGCCGGCGTATATCGTGGATTCGCGCAAGCAGCATTTCCCCTGGGACCGACCACCGCTGGAGCTGTGGCCGCACAGTTCGCGGGGACCGATCGGCGTCGGGGAGCTGGGGCAATACGAGAGGATCTACCGCCGGATGCTGGCCGAGCGCGTCAATGAGGAGGAAGCGGCGCGATTCGACGCGATGGGCCTGATTCGGCGGTTCGTGATGGAGCACTACGAGATCGCCCGCGGCTCGTTCGGCGAACACGTGGTTCTGGCGCGGCGGGCAACCCCGCTGGCCTTGCCCCGCGAGGAGCGCCCGTGAGGGTGCTGATGCTCAATTACGAGTTCCCGCCCATCGGCGGCGGCGCGGCGCCGGTGACGCTGGAATTGTGCAAGCAGTTGGTGCAGGCCGGCCACGAGGTGGACGTGGTGACGATGCAGTGCGGCGGTCTGCCGAGGCACGAGGTGCTGGACGGCGTTCAGGTGCATCGGGTGTGGTCCGTGCGGCGTCGGCCCGACATCTGCCACGTGTGGGAGATGCTCAGCTTCATGCCGGGGGCGATGCGCACGATGAAGAGCCTCCTGCGGCAGCGGCGATACGATGTGCTGCATTGTCATTTCATCTTCCCCTGCGGGCCGCTGGCGTGGCGGATTCATCGGTGGTGCGGCGTGCCGTTGCTGGTGACGTGTCACGGCAGCGACGTGCCGGGGTACAACCCGGACCGTTTCCGGCGGGCGCACTGGCTGCTGCGGCCCGCGTGGCGACGGCTGGTGAGCCGGTTGCCGCTGCTGATCAGCCCCAGCGAATCGCTGCGCGACCTGCTGATGCAACATTGCCCGACGGCGAGGGTCGAGGTGATTCCCAACGGCATATTCACGTCGCGGTTCGAGCCGCAGCCGAAGGACAAGGCGATACTGCTGTGCAGCCGGCTGCTGCCGCGTAAGGGCTTTCAACACGTGCTGGCGGCGCTGGAGGGGATGTCGTCCGACTGGCGGGTGCACGTCGTGGGCGATGGGCCGTATCGGGCGGCGCTGGAGCAGCAGGCCGCGGGCCTGTCGATGCCGGTGACGTTCTGGGGCTGGCTCGATCAGCGGTCGCCGCGGTTCCGACAGTTGTACGAGAGCAGCGCGATCTTCGCGTTCCCCTCGGAGGCGGAGAATTGGCCCTCGGTGCTGCTGGAGGCGATGAGCGCCGGGGCGGCGATCGTGACCAGCACGGCCGGGGGGTGTCCGGAGGTGGTGGGGCAAACGGCGCTGCTCGTGAAGCCGGGCGACGTGGAGGGGATTCGACGGGCCCTGTTGCGGCTGATGGCCGATGAGCCGCTGCGACGGGACCTGGGCGAGAAGGCCCGCCAACGCGTCGAGCAGTTCACCTGGAACTACATCGCCGCTGAGTACGTCACCCGGTATGAACGGCTCCGCGATGGCCCGGACGTGACCGGCGGGCACTGACCCGGACGCCGTACCCTCAGGAACGCCGCCGAATCCTGCCGTAACCGGCCGGTCAGGCCCTGGTGGGACCCGTGCAAACCGTGTGTGGACCGTCTTTTTTCTCTTGACACTCTTGGGCTGGAGTGTGCTATAATGGCGTGTCGAGATTCCGCTGCGGGTCTGATCGAAAAGCGGGTCGGTGCGTATGCCGGTCCGGATGACGAGAGGGTGTCTTGGGGTAAGGAGCAAGGCGATGAGTACACGAGTGAAGATGGGTTTGTTGGCCGTCGCGACCGTCATGGCGGGCGCGCCGATCGCGTGGGGCCTCACACTGTTCGACCCGGCCTATCAATTCGAGTCGTTCTCGATCTACCCGGCCGCGGGGGAATCGCGGGCCATGATGTTCGGGCCGGACGGGGCGGTTTACGTGTCGTATTACAACGCGTGGCTGGGCCAGCCGGAAGGCTCGATCTATCGTGCAGAGCCGGATAACGTCGCGTCCGTATGGGTAGATGGTTTGTATCATCCCATGAGCATGGTGTGGGCGGGGGAAGAAACCGCGTACGGACCCTACTATTACCTTGCGGACATGGGAACGCGACCGAGTTCTCCGCATGGAGATATCCTTCGTGTATCACTTGACGGAACGGTGACGGTTTTCACGAAGGACAAGATCAATCAGGTGACCACCATAGCCTTGGACCGGACGGGCCGATTTGACGCGCATCTTTACGCGGGGCAGGGGGCGCACGATAAGATCTTTGAGGTCTTTCCTGACGGGGGCACACGAATCGTCGCTGATTTTGGAGATGTCAGTGGCTCGCTCTGGGACATGGCGTTCGACACGGCCGGTCGTTATGGGCAAGACCTCTATGTAGCGACCACCTACACGCAGAATCCGGGAATCAGCGGCGTTCTTCGCATCGATCCGGATGATAATCTGACTCGGTTTGCCGAGGCCATTGTGGAGGCGTATTCGCTGGCCTTCGACGAGGCGGGGTTCTTCGGCAACGACCTGTTTGTCCGGGGGCTGGCCGAGGGCGATGGCCGTGCGGACGTCGTCTACCGGGTCGCGCCGGATGGGACGATTACGCCGTTTGCCCATTTCACGGGCGACTTCACCTTCGGGCCCGATGGGATGATGTACGCCTACGAGAGGGAGTACGGCATGAGCACGCTGTATCGGATCACGCCGATTCCCGAACCGGCCACGGTTTTGTTGCTGGGTCTGGGCATGACGGCCCTGAGACGGCGTCGGTAGGGGTTCGACAGCCTACACGGCAGAGGGCCGGCCGTTTGTGTCGTCGAGCGGCTCGCGCCAGCCAGGGTCCAGATGGGCTTCGATCTGCCGGATTGTACGCTGCAGGTCGGGCTCCATCTGGGCCTTCCAGGATTCGTCCAGGCGGATTTCCATTTGACTCTGCAGCCGCATGGGGTTGCCGGCGACCAAGTGTTGGGTGGAAGGGTCCACGACAAGTTCGGTGCCCGGGTCGGGCAGGCCCAGGAATGCCGCGATCCGTTTGCGTTCCCCCACGGGATCGGCGCAGAGCCGTTCGTATCGGACAATGGCAAAGTGCAACCCTGGCATGTTTCGAGCCGTGGCCAGTATTCGATTGTACTGTCCCACACTTCGGTGAGCCTGTTTGACTGGTTCGCGGCCATGTCTGCGCCACGAATTGACAACGCCGCAAAGGTCCCGCACGAGCAGCAGCGCGTAGACCTCGCCGGGTCGTTGAGCGTGCAGGAGCTTCAACCGATAGACTTCCTTGGAGGAATCAACGACGTACTCCGAGTCGCACAATCGCCCGATAGTGTCGATGACCTGCCAATTGCGGACAAGCCGTTCGGACATCGCGCGGACCCAAGGTGTTTCCAGGGGCCGGAGACGCTGATGTTGCATCACCAGTCCGAAGGCGGCTTTGTGCAGGGCCCACCACCAGTGGTCAAAGCCCTTCTTGGCTCCGGCCCAGCGGCGTGTCTGAAGCAGAGCCATCCGAAACCGCGAAGGGTTTTCGAATACGTCGAATCCGACCTGACGGCTCAGTTCCGGGACGACGCGGATCCACACCGGACACTCGCGGAAGCGAGCCCCGCACGAGCATCGCGTGTCGCGGGCGTTTACATAAAGGGGGAACATGCCCAGCTCGCCCGTCGAGAACACGCGCGGGATGGTCCCCGTGACTATGTCCAGCAGCGTGGAACCCGAATGCCCCACGCCAACGATATACACAAGCTTGGCCATTGCGTCCGCCCCGGTTGGACCTATACTTCGGTTGTACTGACCCTGTGATTGGAAGAAATCCATGCTTGGGAGTCAACATTTTCTGTACGTTCTCGCGGTTTTCATACGATCATGCCCAGCGATACCACTAAACCGATAGCCGTGTGTTTCGTCGCGCCGAAGACGTACCCGCTTCTGAATCGGAGCATCGAGGGCGTCTTTGGGGGGGCGGAGGTGGATTTGGTCCTTTTGGGCACGGCGTTGGCCGAGGACGGCGGTTTTTGCGTGTCCTTCGTCAGCGGCGACTATGGCCAGCCGGCCCGGGAGCAACGGGGGGCCGTGACCGTATTCAGGAGCGTCCGCCCGGGGCAAAGCGGCCTGGCCGGGGCCCTGCGGCTCTGGCGGGCCATGAAACGCGCGCAGGCCGACGTGTACATGCTCGAGGCCGCCAGCCCCGGCGTGCCGCTGGCGGCGTGGTTCTGTCGGCGGCATCGCCGGGCGCTGGTGTATCGCACGGCCCATCGGGACGAGTGCGACGGGACGTATCGCCGGGCCCATCCGATGTGGGGTCGGGCGTTCGCGTGGGCCCTGCGCCGGGCCGCGGTCGTGCTGGCCCAGAACGAGGACGACGCCCGGCTTCTGCGGCAGACCGTCGGCACGGCGGCGCAGGTGATCCGAAACGCCCATCCGCTGGGCCCGCTCGAGCCGCAGGCCTCGCGGGATATCATCCTCTGGGCCGGCCGCAGCGCCGGGTTCAAACGGCCCCGGCGGTTCCTGGACCTGGCCCGCCGGTTCCCCGATGAGCGGTTCGTGATGATCTGTCAGCGGGCCACGGGCGATGAGCGCTACGAGACCCTGCAAGACGAGGCCGAGGCCGTCGGCAACGTCCAGTTCATCCCCCGCGTGCCCTTCCACGAGATGGAGGCGTACTTCCGCCGGGCCCGGGTGTTCGTGAACACCAGCGACGCCGAGGGCTTTCCGAATACGTTCGTGCAGACCGCGGCCGCCGGCGCGCCCATCCTGTCGTACGCGGTGAACCCCGACGGTTTTCTGACGGCGTTTTCGTGCGGGATCGACTGCGGCGGGCACTTCGACCGGATGGTTCAGGGCCTGCGGTTTCTGCTGGATCAGGACCGCTACGTGGAGATCGGCCTCAACGCCCGCCGCTACGCCGAAGAGCACCACGACATGGCCAAGGTCGTCGAACAGTACAAGGCCCTCTTCCGCGGTTTGGTGGGAGGGGACCTCGGTTAGGGCGGCCATCGGGGCTTGCAACCGGGCGTGTTCTGACACCTGGACGGTCCTTCCGCAACGGCCGTTACACGGCCAATCGGTATTCAAAAGCCCTTTTTGCCGGTTGACGCAGACCCCACATCCGGTGTACAATGACCCCGTTAGGGATGTACGTGTCTCGGATGACGGGGTGAGTTTTCGGGTGTGTTGGTTGTTCAAGAAGGAGGCAGTGCCATGAAATGGTCCATGTTGTTGTGCTGGTGTTGTGTGGCGGCATTATCGGTCCCAGCCGGCGCCACGATCCTGGCCAATGGCGGATTCGAGGAGGCCGATTGCGCCCAAGGCATTCCCACGGCCTTTGGGTACTGGACGGGCAATGATATCGCTGAGGTGGTGGGACCCGAGAATGGAATCAGGCCCTTCGAAGGGACTCGTATGCTCCGGTTCATCACCACCGGGGGCATAGGGAATGCGACCACCGTCACGTCCAACATCGATCAGGCGGTTGACCTCACACCGTGGAGTTCGCTCATCGAAACCGGGCGGGCCGAGCTGATCGTGAGCGGCTGGTTCAATCGCATCCACGTGGATGACTGGACCGACACGCTGTTTGGCATTGAGGTGGGCGCGTATGCGGGATCCATCGAAGACTTGGCGAGCACCGGCCTGAATCCTCCGTATAGCCGAACGGTGTGGCTCGAGACGGACCGGGCGCCGGACACGTGGGAACTGGTGGGCAAGAAGTTCGTCCTGCCCGACTGGACGCGCTTCGTAGTGGTCGAGATCATGGCCCACGAGAACATGTACAATGATATTGCCGGACAGGGTGAGTTTCACGGTCATTATGCGGACATGATCTCCCTGGAAATTGTGCCTGAGCCCGGCACGCTGCTGCTCCTTGCGTTGGGAGGCCTGTCCGTCTTGCGTGCTGCTCCGGGCCGGAGTCGAGTCCGTTAGGCTGGCGACCTGAAGGGTCTCAGCGCCCGCGCAAGCAGCCGCAAAAGCCGGCCCGTGCATCTGGGGCAGATCGTGAGTGTGTACAGGCCCACGCGGTAGCAGACCGGCAAGAGATCGCCGAAACGAGCGATCGCTCTGCGCGCCTCGTGTCCGTGTCCATCGAAGAGCATGGCGCGTGTCCAGCGGCGCAGAAGGTGGCTGGCCGCGGGACGGTAGGCGGCGGTTCGGCCGTGGCGCTCGGCGAAATCCAATGTGTGTGTGAAAAACCGGATGAGCGTTTCAGCGTCCCGCACGGCGTGGCGTTTGATGAGGCTCTCCGGCGTGCACACGTGATAAATCGCCAACGGCTCGTGGCAGACGCCGATGCGGGGGTCCAGGCACGCAATGCGGATCCACATCTCCAGGTCTTCCGTGAAGCGTTCCGTGCTGAATGGGCCTGCCTGCTGCACGACGTCCTTGCGGATAAGCATCGTATCCGTGCAGCCCCACGTCCCGCCGCCGAGCAGGCTGAAAAAGTCCTGGATGGAGTCCTGGTCACCGGGGGCGGGGGGATTCGGTCGCTTGTGATCGCAGTGACAGCGCTCAAATCGTCCGGTGACCCAGGCCAGGTCGGGATGGCGGCCGAGCAGGTCGACCTGGAGGGCGAGGCGATGGGGCAGCCATTCATCATCGGCGTCGAGGAAGGCGATCCACTCGCCGTGGGCGGCCCGGATGCCGGCGTTGCGGGCGGCGCCGGGGCCAGTGTTGTCCTGGTAGAGGTACTCCACCCGCCCGCCATATTCGCTGACGACCTGGGCCGTGCGGTCGGTGGAGCCGTCGTCCACGACGAGGATCTCGCGGGCCGGGTGCGTCTGGGCGATCACGCTGTCCAGGGCGCGGCCGATCGTGCCCGCGGCGTTGTACGCCGGGATCACCACGCTGATGTTGTCGCTTGTGTCCGTGTCCACCGGCACTCCTGCATCACGTGTTGATTCTCCAATTCCGGTCCTTCTCGTATCCGAGGGCGACCAGCTCCTCGCCGACCAGGTCTTTGAAGAGATTCTCCCACTGGGGGTGGGCATAGTGGTTTCGCCAGTCACCGACGATCCCTTTACGGGCGAACCGGCGGGGGTTTTCCTGGCCGGGAGTGCGTCCCGAATGAGCCTGGAAGGTGTTACGCGCCACGGCCTGGTCTATCCGATCCATATCCGCCGGACCGGCCCCCACGAGTTGGGCCAGCGTTCCCCGGCAATCGGTGGTCAGTTGCTCATACGATACGCACCTGTCACAAAGGTCCCGATAGGTCCGCAGGTGCTGTTTCCATTCGTTCAGGCTCGTGCGCACGAAGCCCCCCTGCGAAACGAGCGTTTCCAGGCGGAAGCGAACCCGCTTGTGCCAAGGAGATTGGACGTATTTGCGATAGTAGTACAACGACGTTATGCAATCGCGGGGATCGCGGACGAGGTAGACCGCGGGTTTGGCATAGAAGTCCTTCATCCGCTGGAGGGTATCGGGGTCGATCGCGTGGTAGCCGTAGACCCAGTTTCGACAGGGAATGCGACAGTCTTCAAGCCAGTGTTTGCCGCGGTCGTTATAGATGCGGTGGGGCAGGCACGCCCCGAAGTAGTCGGCCAGCATGTGAATCAGCCACGTTCGTCCGCTTTTGGGATACGACAGGATAATCATCGCCAAGTCTCGACAGATCGGTTCGAATCGCCGGATATTCTCGGGCATGCACGGGCTGACGAAAAGGTTCGGTTCACAGGGCACCCAGCCTTTCAAAGAGGGGTGAGCCGAGGGTCTCAATGCTGAAGCACTTCCAGGCGACCCGTCGGCCGGCGTGGCCGAGGCGCTGGGCCCGGGCCCGGTCGGCCAGGAGATACTCCATCGCTTCGGCCAGGGCTGTTATCGAATCCGGCGGCACGAGGACGGCGTCGATCTTGTCGTGCAGGTAACGGGGGATATCGCCGATGGCGGTGGCGATGACGGGCTTGCCGGTGGCCAGGTACTCGCCGAGCTTGAAGGGAAAGCCCGTCGCGGCAAAGGCCGAGCCCCTGCGGATCGCGCAGAGGATATCGCCCTCGGCCAGGAAGGGGTAGTACTCCTCGGCTGCCAGATACCCCTTGTAACGGATGCGATCACAATGGCGGGCGGCCCGGACGCGCGTCCGCACGGCCTCCAGACGGTCATCGCGGGCCCGACCGGTCAGAATCAGCTCGACGTCCGGATAGGTGTCGGCCACCCGGTCAAAGGCGTCGATGAGGTCCTCGACGCCGTCCTTCTCGGCGAACATGCCTCCGTAGACGATGCGCACCGGATCGTGGAACGGCGTCGGCTCGGCGGGGTAGTCGGCCGGATTGACCGAAATCGGCAGCAGGGTCACCGGACACCGGCCTTTGCAGAGCCGCTCGGCCTTGGCCTGCAAGTGCGTGGAGATCACGAACACCGCGTCGGCCAGCCGAGCGATCCGCTTGCTCAGAAGGCGCTCGCCTTGCCGATCAAGCCAGGCGCCCACTCCCGCCGCGGGCGGCATCACGCGGACATCTTCGACCAGGTAGAACGCGGTTTTGTAACCCAATCGCCGGGCTTGCCTAATGATCCAGAGATTGGTCAGGTCGGGACCGCCGTAGATGAACAGGACGTTCCCAACGGCGGGGTCGCGAACCTGCCGAAGGTGTGCAACGGCATGGCGGGAGTCCGTGGGTACGTGACAGACCGCGCCCAGGCCGGAGCCCCTGTGGGCCCCGATGACGCGGTAAGGCGTCCCGCGATAGACGCCGGCCGGGTCCGTGCAACGCAATCCCGCGTGACGACCCCGAAGGACCAGCACTTCGGGGTGGATGTGGCGAAAGGGCCGCACCGCATCGATCAGGTTCTGCAAAACCTTCGTGCCGGCCATCCCGTGAGGATACGGCTGACGGGTCATGAAGACCACGTTCAGTCTGAGCGGTTGGGCGACTGACATGTTTTCCTCACCAGACTTTCTTGGACGCGGGCCGGGCCGGCCCTACGGCGCCAGGGTGCGAACAAGACTGCGAATCGTGTCTCCGATCACGTCCCAATCATAATGCCGGACGAACGTCCGCCACGCGGCCTCGGCCAGCGGTTGTCCCTTGGCCGGGTCTTGAAGCAGGGACACACACCGCGCGGCAAAGCCCTCCGGGTCGCTCGACAACAGGATATCCTGTTCATGGGTCACGTCCAGCCCATAGGCGCCGACGGGCGTGGCCACGACCGGGCACATCCGGCTGAACGCCTCGAGAATCTTGAGACGGGTCCCGCCGCCGAACTGCAAGGGGACGACCATGGCCGACCAGGTGGCCATCTCTTCCGTCACGTCCTCCACGAAGCCAAGATGCGTGAAACCCGGCACGTGCGAAAAATCCGACCGCGGGTCATGGCGCCCCACCAGGCGCATCTGCACAGAGGGCGAGGCCTTTCGGATTCGCGGCCAGACCTCCCGTGCGTACCAATGCATCCCATCGCGGTTCGGCGTATACCCCAGATGGCCGATGAATCCCAGCCGCATGGCCCGCCGCTCAGTCCACGTTGGGGCCTCGGCCGGCTTGTCGAAACCGTTGGGGACGACCACGATCCGTTCATGATCCCCCAGGACCCGTCGGTCCTCACGGCTGCACACGGCGACGGCGTCGAAGCGGTCCAGGGCCCGGCGTTCCCAGCGGCTCCATTTGTACGCCAGGATGCGATCGGCCGTCCGCAGGCGAAGCGAGGCATCGGCAGCCAGCTTGAGGCGATACTTAACGTGGTTCAGATCGTCCAGGTCCACCACGGCATGCTCAGGTCGGCGCAGGCCGAGCGAATCCGCCGGGGCGAGGGTATGAAACCAGGTCAGATCGTGCTCCCGGTGCAGACGGGCGAACCGCGCTCTGTCCGAGCGGGCCACCGGAGCCGCGTGATACCACGGCCAGTGGAACTGGACCTTGTGTCGCAGCCGGGCCGCGGCCCCCGTCAACGGCCACGACGCGGTGGGCATCACCACGATGTCGCCGAAGACGGCGCGCGTCGCCTCGAGGCGGTCCTGCGCGACGGGCGGACCGGCGTAGGCGAAGGTTACGGAATACGCCTTGGCCAACTGGCGCGCGATGTTGAGAATCCGCAGGTGTGACCCCTGCCCGGGCGGACACGGCAGGTCGGAGGCGACGTACAGGATTCTGACCGTGCGATGTTTCGCCGCCATCACTCTGTGTCCCCTCGAAGCCGATGCTTGAAGCTCTCGTAGACGTTGCCCAGGACCGGCAGTCGCGCGTGCAGCGACGTCGTCAGACGGGTATACAGCGGAAACAGGTGGCCGTATCGCCGCAGGATCAGACGCACCTCCCGACCTTGGCGTTTTTGCAGACTGCATTTCATCCACCATCCGATGATCTTGACGGCGCAGGGCGTAAACTCGTCGAGCCGCCCGTGTTGCCGGGCCAGCTCCAGGTGCCGGTCCATGAAATCAAAGAGGGCCTGCGGTTCGGCGTGTCGCTTGACCGTGCTGTCGGGGACGTCCACGTGATAGATCGCCGTGGGCGAGCCTACGAACCCGATGGGTTGGTGGCGATAGGCGATGCGAAACCACATGTCGATGTCGTTCATCCGCGGCCGTCCCGCGTGGAACAAGCCGGCCTCGATGAGCACGTCTTTGCGGACGACCATCGTGTCGGTGTTGCCGGCGGCGAAGTGAGCATAGGCGGTGAAATAACTGTCGAAGTAGTCCTTGCCCGCCAGGAGCGACTGCACGCGGCGAAGGCGCTCGCCGGCCACGTCCTGGCGCCGCAGGTGGCCGCGATCGCATCGACACCAAAAGGAATTGCCCGTGGTCCAGACCAGGTGCGGGTTGCGGTCGAGCAGGGCATCGTGCAGGGCCAGGTGTTCGGGCAGCCACTCATCATCGGCGTCCAGGAACGCGATCCATTCACCGCGGGCGGCCTGGATGCCCGCATTGCGGGCGACACTGGCCCCGGCGTTGGCCTGGCGGATCAGCGCCACGTCGGGATCGGCGTCGGCGATCGCGGCGGTGTCGTCGGTCGAGCCGTCGTCAATCACGATCACCTGATCGGGCCGGCGCGTCTGGGCGTGCACCGAAGCCAGAACCCGCGCCAGGTAACGGCCGGCGTTATGGGCCGGGATGACGACGGTAATGGTTCGGGACATGATGCGTCTCCCGAGCCGACTCAGTCGAACCACACGCGCAACAGGTCCTGGTACGTCAGCCACAACAGCACGGCCAGCAGAAACGCCAGGCCCGCGTAATTGATCACGCCCTGGATGCGCTCGTTGAGGGGCGAGCCCTTGATCTTCTCGATCAGCAGCAGGACGATCACGCCGCCGTCGACAATGGGCAAAGGCAGCAGGTTCATCACGGCGATGATCGAGCTGATCAGGCCGAGGAAATACACGTAGTCGATCAGGTCGCGCTGGGCGATGGTGTAGCTGGCCCGCAGAATGCCGACCGGCCCCATCAGATTGGTCGGGCTGACATCGCCGGTGATCAGCCGCTGGAGCGTGACGTACGTCTGTACGATGAACATGCTCGTCTTCTTGAGGCCCATGCGCACCGCCTGGAGGGGGGAGCCGGCCTGGTACGTTTCCTTGAGCGGCTCAAGCGGCAGGGGGTCGGCCAGCGTGGATTGAACCGTCAGATAGCGATCGTCCTCGGACACGGTCAGGACCACGGCGCCGGCGTCTTCACCATCCAGGCGGTATTCCAGGCTGATCCGTTGGCCACGGTTGGCGCGGTAGAGCCGCACGACGTCGGCCCAGCTTGCGACCGGCTCGCCGTCGACGGCGGTGATCGTCGCCCCCCGGGGGATCGCCAGCGGCGTCAGGTCGCCCTCGCCCAAGGTCGCGGCGACGACGGCATGCTCCATGTCAAGCATGGGGACGAAGCCGATCACGGCGCGCTCTTCATGTCGCGGGTCGCTCCGCGGCACGGTCGTGATCTCAACCTCCTGCTCGTTACCGTCCTCGTCTTTGCGCAGAACGGTGATCGCCAGCTCCTTGTCGCGATGCTCCTGGGTGATGCGGCGCAGCTCTGCATACGTGGGATTCTCCACGGCGCCCACCTTGAGCAGCACGTCCCCCCGCTGAAGTCGCTCGGTCGGCTCATCTGCGTCGTCACCTCCCGACAGTCGGTAGAGCAGCCAGCCCAGAGGCGAGCGGCGAGGGGCGGCGACGGCGGCGACCTTGAGCCGCGGGACGAGCGAGTGAACGTGACAGAGGTTCAGCTCGTCGCTGTAGTGGCCCTGCTCGGCCGCCCAGGCCATGTCAAACGGCACGTCAACCCGGGTGGTCTGCGTGGTCTTGGGGTCGGTCCGCTCGAGCGTGATGATGATCTTGTCCTTCAGGGCCCGGCGGATGATGTCGTCCATCTCCCAGGCGGTGTCCACCGGCCGGCCGTCGACGGCGACAATGCGGTCGCCGGGTTTCAAACCGGTCTCGGCCAGCGTTTTCTCATCCATCGACCGGGGAACCGTCAGGGACTCGGCCTGTTGGATGCCCAGCGTGCGAATGCGCTCGCCCGTGCGGGGGGAACTCTCGGCGACGACCTCCATCGGCTCGCGGGTCCCGTCGGGATGCTCGACCACGAAGTGAATGGGCTGCCCGCGCTTGGACAGGGCCGGGGCCAGGACCAGGGCCGTGTAGTCGATGAAAGACTCGCCCTCGACCTGGACGATGCGATCGCCCGGTTGCAGGCCCGCGCGATCCGCGGGGGACCCCGGCATGACGCCCCCCACCACCGCCGGCGGCAGGTCCATGCCGATCAGGAAGACGACCATGAAGATCAGCGAGGCGCTGATCGCGTTGAAGACCACCCCGGCGGCGACGACGGCGATGCGAATCCACACGGACTTGTTGGCGAAGGACCGCGGATCATCGCTCTCTTCGGCGACGCCGGCGTCTTCCTGCCCAAGCATCTTGACGAACCCGCCGAACGGGACCAGGCCCAGACGGTACTCGGTTTCGCCGAGGCGGCCGCCCTCGGGGGCGAGGCCTTTGCCCGCTTCCGGCGCTTCGGCTTCCTCGGCCGGTCGACGACGCGGCAGAAACCGAACGTCCCAGCCGCCACGCTTGCGACGAAGGCCCACGAGGGTGGGGGGAAAGCCGATGCTGAAGGCCTCGACCTTGATTCCGGACAGCTTGGCCACGATGAAATGGCCGAATTCGTGGACGAGAATCACCGCGCCGAAGCCGAGCAGGGCGATCAGCAGGCTGCCGAATTTATGGGGATAAAGCACGATCAACACCGCCAGAACGGCCGCCCCGACCAAAAGGATCATCAGGTTGAACGTGTTCTCGCGGTTGGTTTCTTGCCGGTCCATGCGTTCGCGTTTCTCCTTCCTGGCGTCGCTTATCCGGGGCCCTAACGACCCACGGCGTGGGCCCGTTGCCCCGCGTGGTCTCGGGCCCAGGCGTCGGCCTCATACAAATCGTCCAAGTCGGGCTCGGCCTTGACGGTATGTGCCTCAAGGCAGGCCTCGACGGTTTCCACAATATGTGCAAAGGTGATGCGGTCGGCCAAAAACGCGTCGACGGCCACCTCGTTGGCGGCGTTGAAGACCGCCGGGGCGGTGCCGCCGAGCCGGGCCACCTCGTAGGCCAGTTCCAGCGAACGGAACAGCGTCGTATCCGGCCGCTCGAACGTCAGGCACCCCAGGTCCTCCAGCCGGAGGGCCGCCGCCGGGCTGGGCCGACGACGCGGATACGTCAGGGCGTACTGAATCGGGACGGTCATGTCGGGCGTACCCAGTTGGGCGACGATGGCCCCATCGACGAACTCGACCATGGAGTGCACGATGGACTCCGGATGGATGAGCACGTCCACCTTCTCGACGGGTACGTCGAACAGCCATACCGCTTCGAGGATCTCCAGCGCCTTGTTCATCATGGTCGCGCTGTCGATGGTGATCTTGGGGCCCATGTTCCAGGTAGGATGGGCCAGGGCCTGCTGGGGCCGGACCGCGGCCAACTCCTCGGGGCGGGCGTTTCGGAAGGGTCCGCCCGAGGCGGTCAGGATGATGCGTCGCACGTCCCGCCGGTCCCCGGCCTGCAGGGTTTGAAAGACCGCGGAGTGTTCGCTGTCGATCGGCAGGATCCGGGCGCCGTGGGCGCGGGCGGTCTCGGTAAGCAATCGCCCGGCGATGACCAGCGGCTCCTTGTTGGCGATGGCCAGCGTCTTGCCCTTCTCGGCGGCGCGAAGGACCGCCGGCAGACCCGCGGCGCCGACGACCGCGGTCAGGACAATGTCCACCTCATCGAGCGCGGCCATCTCTTCGAGTGCTTCGGGGCCCGCGTGGATGCGGCAGGGCACGTCCCCCAGAAGCCGGCGGAACGCATCGGCCTTTTTGGGGTTGGTGACGGCCGCATGCGGCACGCGGAACCGTCGCACCTGGTCGGCCAGGGCCTGAATACTGTCACGGGCGGCCAAGGCCACCACGCGAAAATCCGGCCCCAGCGATTCCAGCACACGCAGGGCGCTGGTCCCGATCGAGCCGGTGGACCCCAGAATAGCGACGTTCTTTGGCATGGGCGACAGTATCGCAGAAACGGCCCATCTGTCAAGATAGACGGTACGTTCAATCGGCGGGCTGGTTGAGCGGTCGGGGCGATTCGTGTACACTGGTGGGTCATGGCAAGGCCGATCTAACACATGTTTTGGAGGAGCCCGCGATGAATCGCCGGGAGTTTTTCGCCGTTACGGGGCTGGGCTTGGCCTGGCCGATGGCCTCGGTCGGCCGGGCCGAGCGGCCGCGGTCGGGGCACATCGACAAGCCGAACATCATCTTCATCCTGGCCGATGATCTGGGCTACGGCGACGTGAGCTGCTACGGGCAGAAACGATTCGCCACGCCCCACATCGACCGGCTGGCCGCGGAGGGGCTCCGGTGGACACAGCATTACGCCGGGGCGACGGTCTGCGCGCCCTCCCGCTGCTCGTTGATGACGGGCCTGCACGGTGGGCACGCCTACATCCGCGGCAACCGCGAGGTTCAGCCGGAGGGCCAGGCGCCGCTGGAGGCCGAGGCGGTCACGGTGGCCGAGGGGCTTCGGCGGGCCGGGTACGTGACCGGGGGCTTCGGCAAGTGGGGGCTGGGGCCCGTCGGCTCCGAGGGCGACCCGAACCGGCAGGGTTTCGATGAGTGGTTCGGGTACAACTGCCAGCGGCAGGCCCATTCGTACTACCCGGATCATCTCTGGTACAACGATCGCAAGGTCGTGCTCGATGGCAATCGCAACGGAGGGCAGGAGACATACGCCCACGACCTGATCGCCGAGAAGGCCTTGGCGTTCATTCGGCGGCACAAGGACCGGCCCTTCTTCTGCTACGTCCCGTTCACGATCCCCCACGCCGCGATGCAGGTGCCGGAAGACTCGCTCGCGCGGTTCCGCGGCAAGTGGCCCGAGCCGGCGGTCACGGGCGGGCACTACGCGCGACAGGAGGCGCCGCGGGCGGCGTTCGCGGCGATGGTCACGCGAATGGACGCGGATGTGGGGCGGATTCTCGATCTCTTGGCCGAGCTGGGCATCGACGAGCAGACGCTGGTGATTGTCACCAGCGACAACGGGCCGCACAAGGAGGGCGGGCACGATCCGGACTTCTTCGACAGCAACGGACCCCTGCGCGGATACAAGCGTGACCTGTACGAGGGCGGCATTCGCGTGCCGTTTGTGGCGCGGTGGCCGGGACGTATAAAGCCGGGTCGTGTGACGGATCACCAGGCGGCGTTCTGGGATTTTTTGCCGACGGCGTGGGAGCTGGCGGGGATCGAGTTGCCCGAGGACATCGACGGCATCTCTTATGTGCCGACGCTGCTGGGCGGCGAGCAGGAGCCCCACGAGTACCTGTATTGGGAGTTTCACGAGCAGGGCAAGAAGCAGGCGGTGCGGATGGGCGACTGGAAGGCAGTCTACCTAGTGGCGGCCGACCGGTTCGAATTGTACAACCTGGCCGACGACCTCGCCGAGACGCGCAACGTGGCTGAGCAACACCCGCAGATCGCGGCCCGCATGCGACGGATCATGCGCCAGGCCCATCGGCCCTCGACACTGTTCCCCATGCCCTTCGACGCCGAAGGGGGCTGAGGGACTGTTGGCGTCGCCGCCGGTCGCATCGGCGGGCGAAGACCGATACGCATTGCGCGAGGGCATGCCGCGCCAATAGGTTCAGGTGCGTTGAGCCGCGACCGCCAGAAACGGAAGGAAGCTTTTTGAACGGAGGTGACAACGATGGGACGGCACGTGTTGTGGTTGGTCGTGTTTTTGGCGCTGGGTGCGGGCTCGGCCTCGGCCGCCAAAGAGATGCTGTTGTGGCCGGACGGCGCGCCGGGCGACAAGGGTCTGCCGGTGGCCGAGTCGAATGAAGGGGGGCACGTGCAGCACGTGCGGGCGCCGACGCTGACGGTGTACCTGCCGCCCGAAGACCAGGCCACGGGGGCGGCGGTGGTCATCTGTCCAGGCGGCGCGTATTGGCTGCTGGCGATGGATCACGAGGGACACCAGATCGCGCAGTGGTTCCAGTCGATCGGCGTTGCGGGCGTCATTCTCAAATACCGCCATCGGTATTTCCAGCATCCGATTCCGATGTGGGACGCCCAGCGCGCGATCCGCACCGTGCGCTACCGCGCGAAGGAATGGGGCATCGACCCGCAGCGGATCGGGGTCATGGGCTTCAGCGCCGGCGGGCACCTGGCCTCGACGGCGGCGACGCATTTCGATGCGGGCCGGGCCGATGCCGACGATCCCATCGACCGGGTGAGCTGTCGGCCCGACTTCGCGATCCTGATGTACCCGGTCATCACGTTCACCAAAGACACCATGCACCGGGGCTCGCGGGACAATCTGCTGGGTAAAAACCCCGACCCGGAGCTGGTCAAGGCGTTGTCGAATGAACTGCAGGTGACGCCGAAGACGCCGCCGGTGTTCCTCGTGCACAGCAGCGACGATGGCGGCGTGCCCGTGCAGAACAGCATCGACTTCTACCTGGCGTGCATCAAGGCCGGCGTGCCCGCGGAAATGCATATCTACGAGAAGGGTGGGCATGGCTTCGGGATGCGGGCGAACAGTTGCGTGGCCGCCCGCGACTGGCCCGGCCGCTGTGAACAGTGGCTGCGGCAGCGGGGCTTGCTGGGCCCGGCCAAGGGCGATTGACGGAAACGCGGCGAAAACGATTCCTGGAGGGGCCATGAACCGACGCGATTTTCTCAAGGCCGCGGGGGGCGCAATGCTGGGAGCAGCCGTCCCGCGGTGGGCGGTGGAGTCCGCGGCGTCGCCGACGCGACGCCGGCCCAGCGTGTTGTGGATCATGATGGACGATGGCCGGGCCGATGCCCTGGGCTGCTACGGGACCGCGTGGGCCAAGACGCCGCACATGGACCGGATCGCGGCCGAGGGCGTGCGCTTCGACGTCGCGATCGTGCAGAACCCCGTCTGTGTGCCCTCCCGCAAGAGCATGAAGACGGGGCACTACGCGCACGAGGTGGGCCCCGTCGCGATGGGCAAGCCGCCGGCCGGAGGGATTCCCTACGTGGACGCCGCGCGGATAGAGCGTCTGAACCGCGAACCGAATCTGCTGGATGCCTGGACCGCGGCGGGCACCAGGCCCGTAAACGTCGGCAAGATCCACGGATTCCACGCCTCGTGGGACGCGCGGGGAGACGTACCGCCCGAGTTGGACGTGTGTGGCCGGCCAACGGCGTACGCGCGGCAGACCTTCGGCGACGATGGCCAAGCCGTGTTGCCCGCCGAGAGCGTCTTCACCAAGACGCACGGCTGGATGATCGGCGGCGTCTCGCCGCTCAAGCCCGAAGAATCGCAGACCTGGCGACTGGGCGATAAGGCCGCGGCCGTGCTGGAAGAGCTGGCGCACAAGGATGAGCCGTTCTTTCTGCGGGTGTCATTTCACGCGCCGCACGTGGCCTGTCGCGTACCGAAGGAATACTTCATCGATCCGGCGACGATTCACCTGCCCTTGCCCACGGACGAGGAGCTGGCCTCCAAACCCGCGTTCGAGCGGGGCCCGCTGCGCACCTACGCCGGCGCGGACCTGATGGACGAGCAGATCGGCCTGGCGCGGGGAACGTACTACGGCATGGTGTCGCTGGTCGATGCCCAGGTGGGGCGGCTGGTGGAGATCCTGCGGCGGGCGGGTCGCCTGGATGATACGATCATCGCCATCAACTCGGATCAGGGCTTCCAGTTGGGCGAGCATGGCCTGTGGAAGAAACGCGTCTTCTACGAACAGAACGTGCGGGCGCCGCTGGTGTTGCGGTTCCCCGCCGTGTTGCCCGCCGGACGCGTGATCGACGAGCCGGTCGAGATGATCGACTTTCTGCCGACGCTGCTGGACCTGTGCGGCTTGACGGTGCCCGGCGGCATTCGCGGGCGGAGTCTGCGTCCGCTGATCGAGGGCCGCGTCTGGCGATGGCGGCGGGCGTGCTTCTCGGAGATCGACCACAGTCAGAGCATGTACGAGGAACTGCGCAACACGGGCCGACGCGTCATGGTCCGAACGCGACGCTGGAAGCTGGTGTTTTTCATGGACCCGCGGGTGAACGACAAGGACGGCGCACTGTACGATCTGCGCAACGATCCGGGCGAACGCGTGAATCTGTACGGGGATCTGAAATACACGGCGGTGATTGAGCGTCTGGAACGATTGGCGTCACAATGGGCCGCCGGAACCGTGTGAAAGAGGTGCACATCGTGAATCGTCGTTGTTTTCTCCAACGCGCGGGGGCGGGGCTGGCGGCTTGGGGTCTGGGCGCATGGCCAAAGACCGCCGCGGCGCAAGCGGGCGCCTCGTCCCCACGTCCGAACGTGGTGCTCGTCATGATCGACGATCAGGGCTACGGCGATATCGCCGCCCTGGGCAACCGACACATCCGAACGCCCCATCTGGATCGGCTGTGGGCCCGGAGCGTCCGGTTGACCGATTTCCACGTGGACCCCACGTGCGCGCCGACCCGCGCAGCGCTGCTGACCGGGCGATACTCCTCGCGCACGGGCGTATGGCATACGATCATGGGCCGGTCGCTGTTGGCCGCCGACGAGGTGACGATGGCCGACGTGTTCAAGGCCTCGGGCTACGCGACCGGCGTGTTCGGCAAGTGGCACCTGGGCGACAATTACCCCTTCCGGCCGCAGGACCGCGGCTTCGATGAGGTGCTCGTGCATGGCGGGGGCGGCGTGGGGCAATTGCCCGACTCTTGGGGCAACGACTACTTCGACGACACGTATTGGCACAACGGCCTGCCGCACAAGTACACCGGCTATTGCACGGACGTGTGGTTCGCGGGGGCGATGCGGTTCATTGAGGCCCACCGCGAGGGGCCCTTCTTCTGCTATCTGCCGACCAACGCGCCGCACGGCCCGTACCATGTGCCGGAAACGTACGCCAGGCCCTACCGCGATGATCCGGCGGTGCCGAACGCCGATTTCTACGGCATGATTACGAACATCGACGACAATGTGGGCCGGTTGCGGGAGCACCTGCGGCGGCTGGGGCTGGAAGAGAACACGATCCTGGTCTTTATGACGGACAACGGCACCGCCGCCGGAGTCCGTGGCGACAAGGGTCACAACGCCGGGATGCGGGGCACCAAGGGCAGCGAGTACGATGGCGGTCACCGCGTGCCGTGTTTTGTGCACTGGCCCGCGGGAGGCGTGGGCGGCGGACGGGACGTCGATGCGCTCGCGGCGCATATCGACCTGCTGCAGACGTTTATCGACCTGTGCGGCCTCAACGCGCCCCAGGCGGACATGGACGGCGTAAGCCTGGCGCCGTTGCTGCGCGGACGGGCGACCACCTGGCCCCAACGAACGCTCTTCGTTCACTCGCAGCGGATCGAATGGCCCGAAAAGTGGCGCAAGGGCGCGGTCATGACCGAGCGCTGGCGGCTGATCAACGGCAAGGAGCTTTACGACATCCAGGCCGATCCGGGCCAAGCCAAGGACGTGGCCGCGCGCCACCCGGACGTGGTCGCCCAATTGCGGCGGGCCTACGAGACCTGGTGGGAGCACATCAGCGGCCGATTCGACGGGTACTGCGAGATCATCCTGGGCTCGGACCGGGAGAACCCATCCCGCCTGACGAGCCATGATTGGCATACCGACAATGGCCCGGTGCCGTGGAATCAGCAGGCCGTCCTCGCCGGGCTCAAGGCCAACGGCTTTTGGGCGGTGCATCTGGAACGGGCGGGACGCTATCGGTTCGAGCTGCGCCGCTGGCCCGGAGAAGTGGCTCTGCCGATGCGCGCCGCCCCCGATCGCGGCAAGGCCCTGGACATCGTCGAGGCGCGGATTCGCATCGCCGCGCAGAGCGAGAGTATCCAGGTCGGCCCGGAGGATAGGGCCGCCGTATTTACGCTGTCGTTGCCCGCCGGCTCGACGCGGCTGGACACGGAGCTCATCGAACGCGATGGAACAAGCCGCGGGGCGTATTTCGTCTACGTCGAGCGGCTCGCGTGACATCGGTCATACGTGCGAGGGCTGCCGGCGAACGAGAACAGGGGAGCATGATGAATCGACGATGCTTTTTGAAGTGGACGGGCCTGGGCCTGGCATCCCTGGCGGTTTCCTCGCCCGGCCGGGCGGCTGTGACCTTGCGGGGCACGAAGCCGAACATCCTGTTCCTCTTCGCCGACGATCAGTGTTTCGAGGCGATCCACGCGTTGGGCTGTGACGAGATCGAAACGCCCAACCTGGATCGGCTGGTGAAAAAGGGCGTCACGTTCACCCACGCCTATAACATGGGTTCCTGGACGGGCGCGGTCTGCGTGGCCAGCCGAACCATGCTGAACACGGGCCGATGGCTGTGGAACGCCCGCGCCGTGGACCGCACGCTCTTGGAGGAGGCCCAAGGCGGCCGGCTGTGGTCGCAGATGCTCCGCGCCGCCGGCTACGAAACCTACTTCACGGGCAAGTGGCACGTGAAGATCGACCCGGAGACGATTTTCGATCACGTGACCCACGTGCGGCCCGGCATGCCCAACGACACACCCCAGGGTTACAACCGCCCCATCGAGGGCCGGCCCGATCCGTGGGCCCCGTGGGATCCGCAGTTCGGCGGCTACTGGAAGGGCGGCAGGCACTGGAGCGAGGTGCTGGGCGACGACGCCACTGAGTACCTGCGACAGGCGGCCGGGCGCGACAAGCCCTTCTTCATGTATCTGGCATTCAACGCGCCGCACGACCCACGCCAGTCGCCCAGGGAGTACGTCGACAAGTACCCGCTGGAGAAGGTGAAGGTGCCGAGCAACTTCCTGGCCGAATACCCGTACAAGGACGCGATCGGCTGCGGCAAGGGGTTGCGGGATGAGAAGCTCGCTCCGTTTCCGCGGACCGAATACGCCGTGAAGGTCCACCGGCAAGAATACTACGCGATCATCACGCACATGGATGCGCAGATTGGCCGGATTCTCGATGCGATTGAGACGAGCGGCAAGGCCGACGATACGGTCATCTTCTTCACCGCCGACCATGGCCTGGCCGTGGGGCACCATGGCTTCATGGGCAAGCAGAACCTGTACGACCACAGCGTCCGCGTGCCGCTCATCGTGTGCGGCCCGGGCATCGAGGCCGGCGGCCGGGTCGAGGCCCCCGTCTACCTGCAGGACATCATGCCCACCACGCTCGATCTGGCCGGGGCCGAACGGCCCGACCACGTGGAGTTCCGCAGCCTGCTGGGTTTTCTGGAAGAACCCGGGCAGAGGGGCTATGGCTTCATCTACGGGGCCTATTTGAACCAGCAGCGCATGGTCTTCGATGGACGCTTCAAGCTGCTCCACTACCCGTCCATTGACACGTGGCGGTTGTATGACCTGCAGAAGGACCCGCTGGAGATGAACGACCTGGCCGCGGATGAGGCGCATGCCCCACATCTCCAACGGATGCAACGACTGCTCATCCGAGCCATGAAGGCCGCTGACGACCCGCTGTCCCTGCCGGTACCCGCGGCCCCCGACTAGTTCTTGCCCGCGACGATGAAGGAATTCGCAATGGATGACGTGTGGATGAAACGACGGGACTTCCTGCGGGCCGCAGGGGCGGGGGCGATCTCGCTGGCCTGGACCGGTCACACCCTCGCCCAGGACCGAGGCTCGAGCAGCAAATCTCCTTCCAGGCCCAATATCATCTTCATCCTGGCCGACGACCTGGGGTACGGCGATGTCTCGTGCCTCAATCCGGACTCGAGGATCGCCACGCCCAACATGGACCGCCTGGCGGCCGAGGGCATGCGCTTCACGGATGCCCATTCGGGGTCGGCCGTGTGCACCCCCACCCGCTACGGCGTCTTGACGGGTCGGTATTGCTGGCGCAGCGCGCTCAAGAAGGGCGTGCTCTGGGGATACTCGCCCATGCTGATCGAGCCGGGCCGGATGACGGTCGCCTCGCTGCTCAAGGAACACGGCTACGCCACCTGTTGCTTCGGCAAGTGGCACCTGGGTCTGGGCAATGAGGCCAAGACCGATTACGGCAAGCCCCTGCGGCCGGGGCCCGTCGACGTGGGCTTCGATGACTTCTTCGGCATCCCCGCCTCGCTGGACATGGAGCCGTACCTCTACGTCGAGAACGATCATCCGGTCGAGGCCCCCACGGAGCACGTCGAGCGATCCGGGCATCCGCGATTCTGGCGGGCCGGGCCGATCGCGCCGGCCTTCCGTCACATCGATGTCCTGCCCGAGCTGACGAAGCGGGTCACCCGGTGGATCGAGGACCACGTGCAAAGCAAACCGGGCCGGCCGTTCTTCATGTACTTTCCACTGACCGCGCCGCATACGCCGGTCCTGCCGGTCGCCATGGCCAAGAACAAGAGCCAGGCCGGTGAGTACGGCGACTTCGTCTGGCAGGTGGATTGGACCATCGGACAGGCGATGGAGACCCTCCAACGACTGGGAATCGCCGGGAACACGCTGGTCATGGTCACCAGCGACAACGGGCCGGAGAACATCACCCAGGCCCTGGTGCCGGACTATGGACATTATTCGAACCATCACTTCCGCGGACGCAAACGCGATGCCTGGGAAGGCGGTCACCGGGTCCCGTTCTTCGCCCGCTGGCCGGGCCGGATCAAACCGGGCTCGGTCTGCGAGCAGACGATCTGCCTGACGGACCTGATGGCCACCTGTGCGGACCTTGTGGGCGCTTCGCTGCCGAAGGACGCCGCCGAGGACAGCTACAGTATCCTGCCGGCGCTGCTGGGCCGCAGGCTCGACGGGCCGATCCGGGAGGCGACCGTGCATCACTCGGCGAACGGCGAGTTCGCCATTCGCCAGGGCCGCTGGAAGCTGATCCTGTGCCGGGGCTCCGGCGGCAACCGGTACACGACCGGCCCGAACGCCGTCCGAGACGATGACCCGCCGGGCCAGTTGTACGACCTGTCGGCCGACGTGGTTGAGCGCCGGAACCTCTACCGCGAACGGCCTGAGATCGTGCAGCGGCTTACGGCCCTGATGGACCAGTACAAACGGGAAGGCCACAGCCGACCCCTGTGAACCCCGGACCTGACCAGTACGGTAACCGCTGATATGTGGAGGGAAGAAAGATGACCCGTCAAAGACCTTTTCTCATGGCTGTTCTGGGCATATTGTTGGCCTCGTCCGTGTACGCGCAGGATCGCATCCGCCCCTGGCCCGAGAACCCGCGCTACTGGCAGTACAAGGGCGAGCCCGTCGTCCTCATCGGCGGCAGCAAGGACGACAGCCTGTTTCAGATCCCCGATCTGAAGGAGCATCTGGACGCGATGGCGGCGGTCGGCGGCAACTACATCCGCAACACGATGAGTGACCGTCGGGACCACGACTTCGAGGTCTACCCGTTCAAACGGTTGCCGAACGGCAAGTATGACCTGGAGCAGTGGAACGAGGAGTACTGGCGGCGATTCGAGAACCTGCTGCGGTGGACCGCCGAGCGCGACATCATCGTGCAGATCGAGGTGTGGGACCGGTTCGATTACTCCACCCGCCACTGGCCGCCGCATCCTTACAACCCGAAGAACAACGTCAACTACACCTACGAACAGTCGGGCTTTGCCCCGGAGTATCCCGACCATCCGGGCGCGAACCGCCAGCCGTTCTTCTTCACCACCCCCAAGCAGCGGAACAATACGGTCGTGTTCAAGTACCAGAAGCGTTTCGTGGACAAGATGCTCTCCCACACACTGAAGTACGGCCACGTGCTGTACTGCATGGACAACGAGACCAGCGGGGAGGAGGCGTGGGGCGCGTTTTGGGCCGAGCACATCAAGCAGCAAGGCGCCGAGGCGGGCAAGCCGGTCTGCGTGACTGAGATGTGGGACGACTGGAACCTCCGGGCCGACCGACACCGCCGGACATTCGACCACCCGGAGCGATACGATTTCGCGGATGTCTCGCAGAACAACCATCAGAAGGGCCAGACGCACTGGGACAACTTCCAGTGGGTCCGCCAATACATCGCCTCCCGGCCGCGGCCGATCAACACCGTCAAGACCTACGGGGCGGACACCGGGCGCTACGGCACGACGCAGGACGGCCTGGAGCGCGTCTGGCGGCATATCATCGGCGGGGCGGCGTCGGCCCGGTTTCATCGGCCCGATTCGGGCCTGGGGCTGAGCGAGATCGCCCAGGCGCATCTGCGAAGCCTGCGCTCGTTCCTGGATCGGTTCGACATCGTCCACGCCGAGCCCGATGCCGACAGCCGCCTGTTGCGTGACCGCTCGCCCAACGAGGCCTACCTGACCGTTGCTCCCCGGCAATGGGCGGTGTATTTCCCGGCCGGCGGCGCGGTGGGCCTGGACCTGTCGAACACCAGCGGCTCGTTGCGGCTGACGTGGTTGGAGATCGGCGCCGCGAAATGGCATCCGGCCCGGACGATTCAGGGCGGCTCGGTCGTGCCGCTCAAGGCTCCCGGCTCCGGCCATTGGCTGGCGCTGGTGGAAAAGCCGTAGGTCCTGTTCGAGGTGCGCCATGGTACGTTGGCAATCGCTTATTGCTGTGAGTCTGGCCGCCGCCTCCTGGGCGGCCGGCCTGCCTCAGGCCGAGCCGCGCGATCTTGGTCTTGATGTACAGAAGTTGGCGGCGGCGAGGGACTATGCCCTGCAAGGGGGCGGATCGGGCAAGGTGGTCGTCCGGGCCAAGGATGTCTTTCGCTGGGGCGATCAGCGGCAGCGATACGATGTCAAGTCGGCCAGCAAGTCCATCGGCGGAACGGCCCTGGGCCTGGCCCTGGCGGATGGCCGCGCGGCCCTGTCCGACCGGGCGGTGCAATTCGACCCGGCGTTCGGTACCCCGCCGGAGACGAACCGCGACGGTCCGTGGCGCGAGCGGATCACGCTGTTTCACCTGGCGACGCAGACGGCCGGCTTTGAGAAGCCGGGCGGCTACACGAAGCTGCTGTTTGCGCCGGGCACGCAGTGGAATTACAGCGATGGCGGGCCCAACTGGCTGGCGGATTGCCTCACGCGACGGTACAAACGGGACTTGCAGGAACTTCTGTTCGAGCGGGTCTTTTCGCCCATCGGCATCGAGCGGTCCGATCTTCAATGGCGGCCCAACGCCTACCGGCCCCGCGAGCTGGAGGGTGTGCCGCGGCGGGAATTCGGTGCCGGTGTGCATGCCAACGTCGAGGCCCTGGCCCGGATCGGGCTGCTGTACCTGCACAAAGGCCGCTGGGACGAACGGCAGATCCTGCCGGCCTCCTTCGTCGAGCAGGCCACACGCACGCCCGATGCGATTCGCGGCCTGCCCGTGATGCATCCCGATCAGTACGCCAACGCCTCGGATCATTACGGGCTGTTGTGGTGGAACAACAATGACGCCACGCTGCCGGAGGTGCCGCGCGACGCCTTCTGGGCCTGGGGCCTGTACGACAGCCTGATCCTGGTCGTGCCCAGTCTGGACCTCGTGGCGGCGCGGACGGGCCAGCGAGGCGTCTCCTGGAAACGCCGGCCCGACGCACATCCCTACGACGTGCTGCGGGGATTTTTCGTGCCGCTCGTGGAGGCGGTCCCCGCGAGCGAAACGCAAACCTCAGAATCCAAGGCCCCGTACCCGCCCAGCGACGTGATCGGCCAGATTCGCTGGGCCCCGCCCGATACGATCATCCGCAAGGCCCGCGGCAGCGACAACTGGCCCATCACCTGGGGGGATGACGATGCGTTATACACCGCCTACGGGGATGGGTGGGGGTTTGAGCCGAAGGTCGACCGCAAGCTGAGCCTGGGCCTGGCGAAGGTGCTGGGCGGGCCGGAGGACTTCCACGGTGTGAACATCCGCTCGGCCTCGAGCGAGCAGATCGGCGACGGAGCGACGGGCAAGAAGGCTTCGGGTCTGCTCATGGTCGACGGGGTCCTTTACATGTTGGCCCGCAACGCGGGCAACGCGCAACTGGCCTGGTCCGAGGACCGTGGCGCGACGTGGCGGTGGGCCCCGTGGCGATTTGCCGAGAGCTTCGGCTGTCCGACGTTCCTGAACTTCGGCCGCAACTACGCCGGCGCCCGCGACGAGTACGTCTATGTCTATTCCCTGGATGGTGACAGCGCCTACGAGCCGGCCGATGCGATGGTTCTGGCCCGTGTTCCCAAGGACCGCATCCGCGAGCGGGAGGCCTACGAGTTCTGGGCGGGGACGAGCCCGGCCGAGCCGGCCTGGACCGCCGACGTTCATCGGCGACGGCCGGTGTTCGTCCATCCGGGGCGGTGTTATCGTTCGAGCATGTGCTACGCCGCGCCGCTGGGGTGCTATCTCTGGTGGCAGGCGCTTCCGGCCGGGCCCGACCCAGATCTGCGCCAGGAGGGCGGCTTTGCGATCTATGATGCGCCGCAGCCGTGGGGTCCGTGGACGACGGCGTACTTCACCGAACGGTGGGACGTGGGGCCCGGCGAGTCCGCGGCGATCCCCACCCAGTGGATCGCGCCCGATGGGCGTTCCTTTTGGCTGGTGTTCTCGGGTGACGACTGCTTCTCCGTTCGCAAGGCTTGGGTCACCTTGAAAGGGGCTGATCGATGAATCGTGCGGTGCGATGGTGGATTGGCGTGCTGGTGACGTGCACGGCGGTGGCCGGCGGTCAATGGGTGGACTTCGAGATACCGTGGCGCAGCGCGGGCGATGCGCCGTCGCTCGTGGATATATCGTTTCTGCTGGATGCGCCCGCCGGGGCGGCGGGGTTCGTGCGGATCGAGAACGGCCACCTGGTGCGTCCCGATGGCTCGCGGCTTCGCATCTGGGGCGTGAACCTGACGGGCGGGGCGTGCTTTCCACGCAAGGAGGACGCCCCGGCCGTTGCCGAGCACCTGGCGCGATTCGGCGTGAATGCCGCACGATTTCACTTCCTGGATTCCAACTGGGGCCGGGAAAAGACGCTGTTCGAATGGGGGACGGACTCCACGCGTCGGCTCAGTGCCGAGCAATTGGACCGGCTGGACTTCTTCGTGGCCGAATTGAAGCAGCGCGGCGTCTATTCGAACTTCAACCTGAACGTGGGCCGCAACTTCCGTAAGGAAGACGGCGTGACGGACTGGCAATACCTCGGCCTGGCCAAGGCGGTGACCCTGTTCGATCCGCAGATCATCGAACTGGAGAAGGAGTATGCCCGGCAGTTGCTCACCCATGTGAATCCGTATACGAAGCGGGCGTACGTCGAGGAGCCGGCGTTGGTGATCGTGGAGCTGGTCAACGAGAACTCGCTGGTCGAGGCGTGGTTCTCCGGCCGGCTGATCGGCCGTGAGCCCGGACCGGCCGACGGCACGTGGGCGGGCGTCACCCGGCACTATGCCGAACAACTGGACCGGCGGTACAACGCGTGGCTGCGGGAGCGCCTCAGCGACGAGGACCTGAAGCGCCTGGAGCAGGCCGCCGGTGTCGGGTCGGGCGAGCCGATCGCCCGATTGCGGCCGGAGCAGTTCGACAAGGCCGATGCGCGGCGTTTCGCCACCGAGGCCCGCTTCTACATGGAGCTGGAGGATCGGTTCTTCCAGGGGATGTACACGTACCTGAAGGACACCCTCGGCGTGCGGGCCCTGGTCGCGGCGACGAGCGATCACAACCACTACCGCAGCGGCTATCCGATGCTGGCCTCGGCGTCGAAGCTCGACATCGTCGACGGGCACGTGTACTGGCAACATCCAAACTACACCCGCGACGCCGCGACCGGCCGACGCGGCTTTACCATCCCCAATACGCCGATGGTCAACGACCCCTTGTTCTCCACGCCCGTGCAGTTGTCGCGCTCGGCGGTGCGAGACAAGCCCTACACCGTCTCGGAGACCAATCATCCCTTCCCCAACGAATACGCCTGCGAGGGCATTCCCGTCCTGGCGGCATACGCGTTGCTGCAGGACTGGGACGGCATCTTCTTCTACACGTTTGAGCACGATGCGCCGAGCGCCTGGGACACGAAAACGCCGGGGCATTTCGACATCGCCCATGACCCCGTCAAGATGGCCAACCTGGCGGCGTGCGCCCTGATGTTTCACCGAGGCGACGTCGCCGCGGCCCGGCGGACCGTGATGCGGTCGTACTCGGCTGAGCAGGTGATCGAAAGCCTGCGGCTCTCCTGGCGGGAAAGGCCCTTCTTCACGCCCGGCTTTTCGCCGGCGATCCCGCTGGTGCACGCCACGCGGATTGCGTCTTTCGACACCGCGTCCACCCCCTATGAGCCCTTTACCGTGCCGGAGGTGATCGCCTCGGACACGGGCCAGTTGCAGTGGCGCCGCGCCGCTGATCGGGGACGGGTCACGATGCAGACCGACCGCACCGAGGCGCTGATCGGTTTCGTGCCTGCCGCAGATGCCCTGCGCCATCTGTCGGCGACGGTGGACAACCCGTTCTGTGCGGTGGTGCTTTCGAGCCTGGATGGGCGGCCGATCGCGCGGGCCGAGCGGTTGGTGCTGACCGCGACCGGGCGATCGCAACTGACGGACATGGCCTGGAACGAGGACCGCACCTCGCTGACCCACTGGGGTCGGCGGCCAATGCAGATCGAGCCCGTCCGCGGACAGATTCGCCTGCGAGGTCTGGCCGATGCGAAGGGGCTGACCGTCCGGGCGCTGGACGGGGCAGGCCGGCCGCTGGGCCCGGCCGTCGATGCCCCCCGCGCTGATGGTGGGTGGCACGTGGCCCTGGGTGTACCGACCGTGTGGTACCGCATCGACGTGAGGCGATGAGTCGGTGAACCGTCGCCGGTCGCTCAGGCCCGCGGATGGAACTGTTTGTGGATGCTCCGCAGACGGTCGTTGTCAACGTGGGTATAGATCTGCGTGGTGGACACATCGGCGTGGCCGAGCATCTCCTGGACGCTGCGCAGGTCCGCCCCGCCACTGAGCAGGTGCGTGGCGAAGCAGTGCCGCAGGGTGTGCACCGTCAGGTTACGCCCCAGACCGGCGCGCCCGGCGTATTTCTTGACGATCCGCCAGATGTCGATGCGGTCAATGCGGCGGCCCGTGCGGGACAGGAACAGCCAATCACCGCTGAAGGCCTTGGCCAGATTCGGGCGGCACTCCTTCATGTACTCGAGAATCGCGGCGATGGCGGTGCGACCCAGGGGGATGATGCGCTCCTTGCGCCCCTTGCCGAAGCAGCGCAGGTAGCCGATCTGCAGGTTAATGTCGGCCATCCGCAGGGCGGCGGCCTCGGCGGCCCGACAACCCGTCGCGTACAGCACCTCCAGCAGGGCCCTGTCGCGGAGGTAGTAGGGGTCCTCGGGTTGCGGGGCCTCGAGCAATTGGAGCACCTTCTCCTTGCCCGCGACCATGGGCAGCTTCTGCCAGAGCTTAGGGCCCTCCAGCAATCCGCTGAAGTCCTGCTCGACCTGACCGGTGAGACGGCCGAATCGCAGCAACATCTTGATGGCGACCAGGGCCCGCTTGATCGAGGCCTCGGCCCGGCCATCGGCCGACAAGACCCGCATGTAGGCGTAAATGTGCGTCGGCTCCAGCGCCCCAAGCGCCTCCACCCGATGCAAACGGCAAAACCGCACAAAGGCCTCCAGGTCGCGTCCGTAGGCCAGCACGGTGTTCTCGCTCAGGCCGGCCTCCACGTCGAGATGGTCCAGGAAGTGCTGCACCACCGCCCCCAGGGGCGTCTGCTGCAACTTGCGGCGGAGCGTGGCACGTTGTATCGCGGACATGGAGCGCCGTCCCGGCAGGGTGGAGAACCATTCGACGTCGACCCGACGCGGGTCACCTCTGAGATATCGGTTCAAACGCGGTGCCGGCTTTAGCGGATGGGCCGACGGCCAAATCGCCGCCTTGGGGCTTGTGTCGCGCGGTGGGTCGGTTACAATCGGCCCGTTGAGAACAGCGAAAAAGGGCGCGTGGCCATGAACAAGCATGGAATAGGCGTGATACTGGCGGGGCTGGTTCTGGTCGCCGGATGCGCGGCGCCGGTGCAACGGACCGAGTCCACGCCCCTGATCCTGCCGGGGGTGGACAAGGTCCGCGCGGTCGAAGTCGCCGAGGACGTGCTGCGGGACATGTACTTCACCGTCGACAAGCTCGACGTGGAGTTCGGACTGATCCGGACGCATCCGCTCAGCGGGGCCCAATTCTTCGAGTTCTGGCGGCAGGACAACGTCACGGCCCGCGCCGCGGCCGAGGCCAACCTGCACAGCCTGCGGCGGACCGTCGAACTGCGGTTCGAGCCCGTCGGCGAGGACGTCAGGGTCGCCTGCGACGTGCAGGTCGAACGGTTGTCGATCCCGGAGATGGAGATCGGGGGCATGGCCCAGGCCGCCTCCCTGTACACGGCCGGCACCGCTTCGTTGCAGCGATTGCAGTTGAACGCTCAGCAGGCGCGGAACATGGCCTGGATCGACCTGGGGCCGGATCCGGACCTGGAGCAGGCGATACTGGCCCGCCTGCGGGACAAGATGGCGCGACTCGAGGGCTGGGAATAGCATGCGGGTGCTGGTTTGCGGCGGGGCCGGGTACATCGGCAGCAACATGACGGCGATGCTCGCACAGGCCGGGCATGAGCCGGTCGTCTTCGACAATCTGTCCAAAGGGCACCGCGCCGCGGTCGGTCGGGCACGGTTCGTGTACGGCGATCTGGCCGATGAGCGATTGTTGAGCGACACCCTGAACAAATACGCCGTCGACGCGGTGATGCACTTCGCCGCGTGGATCGAGGTCGGTGAATCGGTGCAGTTCCCCCTACGGTTCTATAAGAACAACTTCTGCCACGCCCGCAACCTGCTGGCCGCCATGCAGGACGCCAGCGTGGACAAGCTCGTTTTCAGCAGCACCGCGGCCGTATACGGCATCCCCCAGACCGTGCCGATATCGGAGGATGCACCCACCGACCCCATCAACCCCTACGGTGACAGCAAGCTGGCCGTGGAGCGAATGTTGCGCTTCCAGTGCGAAACAGGCCGGCTTCGTTACGCCGTGTTGCGGTATTTCAACGCCTGCGGCGCCGGCGACGGGAGACGCCTCGGCGAGGATCACCGCCCGGAGTCGCACCTGATCCCGCTGGTGATCCAGGCGGCGCTGGGCAAACGCGAGGACGTGAAAATCTTCGGCACCGACTATGCCACGCCCGACGGTACGTGCATCCGCGATTACATCCACGTGGACGACCTGTGCCGCGCGCACCTGCTGGCCCTGGACGCCCTGGAGGACGAGCCGCAAATTATCTGCAATCTGGGCAACGGCACGGGCTACTCGGTCCGCGAGGTGATCGACACGGTGCGCACCGTGTCGGGGCGGTCGTTCAAGGTGACCGAGGCGCCGCGTCGCGCGGGCGATCCGCCCGTTCTGACGGCCGATGCGAGTCGGGCGCGGACACGGCTGCGCTGGCGGCCCGAGTATACGGACCTGGCCCCGATCGTGGAAAGCGCGTGGGCCTGGCACAGCGAACATCCCAACGGATACGCAGAGTAAGGCGAGGAGACCGACATGGCCGGATATTTCATTGGTGTGGACCTGGGCGGCACCAACATCAAACTGGGTTGCTTTGACGAGGCGATGGCCCTCGTCGGCAGGACCTCCGTGCCCACGGACGCGGACATGGGGCCGGACCACGTGATCGGCAACATCGTCAAAGCCGGGCAGAAGCTCTTGAAGAAGGCCAAGCTCACCGAGGCGGATCTGGCGGCGATCGGGATCGGCACGCCCGGCCCGGCCGATTACGCCAACGGTATCATCATCAGAAGCACCAATATGCCCAAGTTCGTGAACACCCCGCTGCGGGATCGGGTGGCCCAGGGCTTGGGCAACAAGCCGGCTATCCTGGAGAACGACGCCAACGTCGCCTGTTGGGGCGAGTTCGCGATGGGCGCCGGCAAGGACGTCGGCGACATGATCTTCATGACGCTGGGCACGGGCATCGGCGGCGGCGTGGTCTGCAACGGCGAGCTGGTCCGCGGCGTGGGGGGCAACGCGGCCGAGTTGGGGCACGTGATCATCTATCCCGGCGGACGGGCCTGCAACTGCGGGCAGCGGGGCTGCGTGGAGGCGTATGCCTCGGCCAATTCCACCGCCGCGCGGGCGGTCGAGGCGATCCGGGCCGGCGAGGTCTCCAGCCTCAAGACCGTCCTGGACAAGAAGGGCGAACTGACCAGCAAGGACGTGTTCCAGCACGCCGAAAACGGCGACGCCCTGGCCCGCGAGATCGTGGAAGGCACGGCCGAGTCCTTGGCGATCATGTGTGTAAACATGCTGCACACCACCGAGCCGGCGCGGATCGTCTTCAGCGGGGGCATGATCGCCGCCGGCGACGCCCTGCTCAGTCGCATCCAGCACTACTTCGACGAGCATATCTGGACGCTCAAGAAGGAAACCGTGGATATCTGTTTCGCCACGCTGGGTGAGGACACGGGCATCATCGGCGCCGCCTCCCTGGCGCGGCACGCCCTGCAACACGGGCAGATCGGGGGGGCATTGTGACCGACCTGGGCGATTTGAAGGAGCCGGAGTTCGTCCGCCTGGTGCATGGCGAGCGACGCGTGGGGCCGGCGCTGGCCAGCGTGTCGCGGCGGTGGCAGGGCGACCGGGAGTGCTTCCTGATGGTCAGCCCGCACGATGACGACGTGGTGCTCGGCGCGGGCCTGCTGATCCAGTTGATGCAGGAGCAGGGCGTGCCCGTGCATATCCTGGTGGTGACCGACGGCAGCATGGGCTATTGCGACCCGGCCGAACGCGACAACATCACCGAGGTCCGCCGGGCCGAAACCTACCGCTCCTACGGCATCCTGGGCGTGCCGCGGGAGCGGATCGTGTTCCTGGGGTTCCCCAGCGGGGAGATCAGCAGCTTTCTGGGGCGGTTCCCCGCGCCCTCGTACAGCACGCTGAACATCGCCGGATACACGGGCTTGCAGAACGCGTTTACGTACTGGCTTCGGCGGATTCGACCCACGCAGTGCTTCCTGCCCACGAACAACGACTGGCACCCGGCGCACCGCACGGTCTATGATGAGTTCATGATCAGCCTGTTCCACGCCTCGGGGCAGATCTGGCCGGAGCTGGGCAAGCCCCTGGAGAAGATCTCGTATCTGTGCGAGATGGCCGTGTATTGTGACTTCGCCGCGCCGCCGACCCTGCGCATCCGCACGCCGCGCGCGTATCTCGATCGCAAGCTCGAGGCAATCCGGGCGTTCGCCTCGCAGAAACAGATCGGGATGCTCGTGGAGAATATCCGTCGCGCCGGTCCCGTCGAGATTATGCGGGCCGTCGAGTACAGGTTCTACGACCCGGGGCACTACTACGACCTGTTCGAGCCGCCCCGCTGATGCGTGTCCGGCCGTCCCACAACTTACTTGGGGGCGGCGTTGTTTAGCACCTCGTTGAGGGCGCCGGAGCGGAAACCCTGCAGATCGAGCCCGATGTAGAGGAAGCCCAAAGACTTGAGGCCTTCGACGATTCGGTCGCGGACGGCCGGCTCGATCACGCGGGGTGAATGCTCGCTACCCATTCCTTGACGAGGGATGGTAAGCGGTCTGGAACCTCTCGGCCTACAAGTAATTCATCCACGTAGCCCATATGTAGAAGGTCCACAAGGCGGCACAAATACGACTTTCCGCAGACCCACCACGTGTAGTGAGCGTCGATGATCAAATAGTGCCTGACATGAGTACCTGCTTTGCCGGCAAGCTGTTGAAGCTCCATCCCGTCAAGCAAGGTCTCGTAGACCGCGTCGGCAACACGGCTTCCAAAGGTCGTGGTGTGATAGTACTCTTTGATCTCCCAAACGGCGACGGGATCGACAAGGCTTGGGAACGCGCCATCAATATGTCGGCTTAGGGTGCCGACGAGCCGACCATTTCTTGAAAACGCGACCAAATGCCGGGGATCGTATTCACACGGAAGCCCCTGCGTGTGAGCCTCGACAATCATATTCACGAGCCCCGTCAAAAACGCTGGCGTCCTCTTCGTCCCCTTTTGTTTGTTCATGGGCAGAGGGCACCGGGGATTCAGCATGGCCCTGAGTTCTGTAAACAGGTTTTTCGCCTGTTCGGCATTCATCAATAGTGGCTCTATCTTTGTCCGAAGGGCCTCGGCCCGAAACGAGAAGTATGCCTGTAGAAGACGGCCGTATTCCGTCAAGCGCCCAGACCGTGTGATAACGTGTGTTGTTGAAAGACCTCGAGATTGGAGACTTTTGCGAATGGCATCGAGATCCGGAACATTCAATGTTCCAGACCCGCGTTTCACGTAGCCCGAATCCTGGCTGATCGTCTTGACTTCGGCCCAGAATGAAAGGGGCCGATTCAGAAAGGTTGGCTCCGCTCTCATTCGGAAGCCTCTTCGAAGGCCGCGACGAAGTCGGCGAGGCTCTGACCCAGAGCATCGCATATCTGTGCGATCTCGATCAGGTCCAATCGCCGTTCGCCGGATTCATACTTGCTGACGAAGGATTGTGGCCGGCTCAAGCGCCGGGCCAGTTCTGCTTGACTGAACTTGGCCTTGCGGCGATACTGACGGAGCAGTGTTCGCAGAATGTCGTACCGGTACTGTGTGCCTTGCGGTCGCATGCAGGAATGATAGACAGTCTTTGATTGATATCCCAACTTGGGATAATCCCTCAACCTTTGTTTTGTGGAGACGTTCAGGTGCAGACACTCCTGTGCGACAACGTGGGTGCTATTTCTGTGTCACCTCTTAAAGGTCAGCTCCTGAAGTGGGTGGGTAATAAGCAGCGTTTTGCCCGACAGATTGTGTCTTATTTCCCACTGGAATTCGGGACATACTACGAGCCGTTTCTGGGCAGCGGAGCAGTACTGGCCACGCTGATGCCCACGAGGGGAGTTGGTTCTGACGTGTTCGAACCACTCATGGAGATATGGCGAACGCTCCAGTCGGCTCCAGAGACACTCAAACGCTGGTATCGTGAACGATGGGAACAGATGGCTGCCGGGGACAAGGCCAACGTCTACAACGCGATAAGAGCGACGTACAACGCAGCACCTAATGGCGCAGACCTTCTGTTTCTTTGTCGAGCGTGTTATGGGGGCGTCGTCCGGTTTCGTAAGGCGGATGGACACATGTCGACGCCGTGCGGCTCGCACAAGCCTATCGCGCCCGAAACCTTCGCGCACAGGGTCGACAAATGGCGCGAGCGGATTCGTGGTTGTCAGTTCCGAACGATAGCATACGAGGATGCATTTGCCATGGCGGAGTCTGGCGACCTGGTTTATTGCGATCCCCCATATGTACATAGCCAGACCATTCTGTACGGAGCGCAGGACTTTAGCTTGCAGCGGTTGTTCAAAGTGATCGCTGATGCCAAAGATCGAGGTGTTCACGTTGCCCTTAGCATTGACGGTACGAAACGATCGGGCCGGCATACTTGTCATCTTCCTGTTCCTGGGGGCTTATTTGAGCGCGAAGTCCTCATTAGCTGTGGTCGGTCCATGCTCAAGCGGTTTCAGATGAACGGCCAGGATCTATCTGGGGAGGTCGTGGCTGACAGATTGCTGCTGACCTATTGATCCGACTGCATGTCGGACCTGTCACCTCGGGCTCTGGTGCGCGGATGCTCTGGCTCCCGCCTGGAGTCTTGCGTGCTGTCCAGGGCCTCGTTGAGGGCGCCGGAGCGGAAACCCCGCAGATCGAGCCCGATGTAGAGGAAGCCCAGTGACTTGAGGCCTTCGACGATTCGGCCGCGGACGGCCGGCTCGATCACGCGGGCCATCTCCTCCGGCCGGACCTCGATCCGGGCGACGTCGCCGTGGTGACGCACGCGAAACTCCACGAACCCCAGCGAACGCAGCAGGGCCTCGGCCTTTTCGACCTGTTCAAGCCGCTCGGCGGTGATCTCCAGGCCATAACGGATGCGCGAGGCCAGGCAGGGCGAGGCGGGCACATCGGCCGTTTCCAGCCCGACGCGGCGGCTCAACTCGCGGATGTCGGCCTTGGTCAGGCCGGCCTCCATCAGGGGCGCTCGCACACCCAACTGCGCCGCCGCACGATTGCCGGGCCGGTAGTCATCCTGATCGTCCAGGTTATTGCCGCACACGACGTGCCTGTAGCCTTCGCGCTGGGCGATGGCCAGAAACGTCCCGAACAGATGGCTCTTGCAGTGAAAACACCGATCGGGCCGGTTGGCGGTGTAGGCCGGGTCGTCCATCTCATCGACGGGAACCTCGCGGAGCGTCGCCCCCGCGGCCGCGGCGACCCGGCGGGCCTGCTCATGCTGGTGGGCCGACAGCGACCCGCTGACGCCGATACAGGCCAGCACGTTGTCCGGCCCCAGCGTCTCGACGGCCGCCTTGAGCAGAAAAGCGCTGTCCACGCCGCCCGAATAGGCCACGACCACGCGATGCAGCGAGCGGAGGATCTCTTGCAGCGACTTGTACTTTTCATCCACACCCACAAGCCGATGGAGGGATTTGAACCCTCAACCCCAGCTTTACGAAAGCTGTGCTCTACCGTTGAGCTACATCGGCAAACGGCGATACTATAGCGTCGGGCGCTCTTTTTGTAAAGCCCGCGGCGGCGATTTCCGGCGGTCGGGCGCGGCGATTCGGCCGGTGTATGCTTGTGAGCCCGCCGCAAACGGGTACAATGCATCGACGCGGGGGACAAGTCGGACCGACGCTTGGCCGATGCAGAACGTGGAGGCCGATCAAGTGATTTTGAGGTGTGAATGAGTCTGGAGCCCTTCTTCAAACCGCGATCCGTGGCCATCGTGGGGGCCAGCCGCACAAAGGGCAAGGTGGGTTACGAGGTGCTCTCGGCGATGGTTCGGGCCGGATACGAGGGCGACCTGTACGCGGTGAATCCCTCCGCCGACGAGATCCTGGGGGTGAAGTGTTATCCGGACCTTAACAGCATCGGAAAGACCCCCGATCTGGTAGTCGTCGTGGTCGCCGCCGAGAAGGTGGTGGACGTGATCCGAACGTGCGCCCAACTGGGCGTTCGGGCGGCGATCGTGATCTCCAGTGGGTTCAAGGAGACCGGCCCCTCTGGGGCGCAACGCGAGCAGGAGATCGTGCGGATCGCCCGGGCCGCGGGGATGCGGATTATCGGGCCCAACTGCATCGGCGTGATGTGCCCGGCGGCCAAGCTCAACGCCAGTTTCGGCGGCGATTTGCCCAAGGCCGGCAAGGTGGGTTACTTCTCCCAGTCCGGATCGATCCTGGCGGCGATGGTGGACATGGCCGGCACGACCGATATCGGCTTCAGCAAGCTTATCAGCATTGGCAACAAGGCCGACGTCGACGAATTGGACGTGATCCGCGCCCTGGGGGAGGACCCCGACACCAAGGTGATCGCCGGATACCTGGAGACGATCAGTGATGGCGACGCCTTCATCCGGCAGGCCGAGCGGATCAGCCGGCAAAAGCCGATCTTGCTGCTCAAGTCCGGCGTGACCGAGGCCGGGGCGCGGGCGGCCACGTCGCACACGGGCCGCCTGGCGGGTTCGGAAAACGCCTACGAGTGTGTTTTTGAGCGGGCCGGCGTGATCCGGTGCCCGTCGATCAAGGCCCAGTTCGACTACGCCCGCGCGTTTGCCTACGATCCGGTGCCGGCCGGGCCTCGCGTGGCGGTCATCGCCAACGCGGGCGGCGCGGGGATCATGGCGACGGACGCCTTGGAGCGCGAGGGGCTGACCCTGGCCGAGTTCACCGAGGCGACGCAAAAGAAGCTCGCCGACGCCCAGGAGTTGGCCGGTGTGGCCAGCGTGAACAATCCCGTCGACCTGCTGGGCGACGCCTTGGCCTCGCGCTACGAATCCGCTCTACGGGCGGCGTTGGATGATGCGAACGTGGACAGCGTGCTGGTCCTGCTCAGCCCCCACGCGATGACCGAGACGGTGGAGACGGCTCATGCGGTGGTCCGCGTGGCCCAGGAGCGACCGGACAAACCCGTGTTGGCGTGCTTCCTGGGGGCGCGACGCGTATCCGAAGCGACCGAGGTGCTGCGCCGCGGACGCATCCCGCAATACGACTCGCCCGAAGGAGCCGTCGCGGCGCTGCGGGTGATGGTCCGGTACGCCCAATGGCGCAGCCGGCCCAAGCGCGTCGTCAAGCTCTTCAGCGTCAACCGGCACAAGGTCGAACGCATCATCGACCGCCGCCTTCGCAAGGATCGCTACGCTGAGTTGGGCGAAGCCGAGACCAAGGACATTCTGGAGGCCTACGGCTTCGTCGCGCCCCGCCATGAAATCGCCACGACCGCCGACCAGGCGGTCAACATCGCCCGGCAGATCGGTTACCCCGTGGTCCTGAAGATCTGGTCGCCGGACATCGTGCACAAGACCGAGGTCGGCGGCGTCAAGCTCGATCTGCGGACCGATCAGGAGGTGATGGACGCCTTCGATCTGATGATGTATCGCATTCCCAAGCGGGTCCCCGAAGCGGATATCCTGGGCATCAGCGTCGAGGAGATGGTCGACCGCGGCCAGGAGGTGATCCTGGGCATGAACCGCGACCCGCGGTTCGGACCGCTGATGATGTTCGGCATGGGCGGCAAGCTCGTCGAGGTGCTCGAGGACGTCGTGTTTTACCCGGCGCCCCTGACGGCCCTGGAGGCCAAGGAGATGCTGGTGCGCACCAAGACCTATGACCTCTTGTGCGGGGCGCGAGGACAGGAAAAGGTCGATATCGACGTGATCGCCGAGGGCCTGCAGCGGCTGAGCCAGTTGGTGACCGAGTTCCCGCAGATCAAGGAAGTGGACATCAACCCCTACGTCGTCGGCCGCGAGGGCACCACGCCGATCGTCGTCGACGCGATGATGACCTTGGAAGGACCTTAGCAAAGCATTACTATATAGCAGCCTGTTGAAAAAGTGTCACCCCGGACTTGATCCG